>VFQN01002114.1_pt1 | contig 31567 bp, 57 predicted proteins | sample 3512371 | NCBI WGS metagenome assembly VFQN01 (sample SAMN10412370, study PRJNA504923) | tailings metagenome | isolation source: Replicate 2 from Balatoc abandoned mine | place: Philippines: Itogon, Benguet | collected 2017-08-28 | reverse complement strand
GGCGGGGGGGGGCGCGGCGGGGGGGGGGCGGGGGGGGAGGGGGGGCGGGGTGCTGCGTGTCGGGCTGTGAGGGGATCTGGGCTAGGGCTGGTGCGAGGTTCAGGGCAGTAGCAATGATTTTGGGTTGTCCTGTTAACGACCCTTGGGTTGGCTTTGGGTGGTAGGCAAGTGCGGTCTTGGCAGGGTGGAGGACATCGGGGCGCAATGCGTGCTTCACGGCAGCTTCTGGCGTGCACGGTTTCCGTCCGACACCGCCGCCTCGTCCGACCCGACGCACCCCACGCACCTGACGCCGCATGCGTCCCTCTCCGACTCCTCTCGTTCCCCCCAGGCATGCTGACCCAAACGTTCTACATCCTGGGGGAGTTCCTGCTGGTGGCCGCCTCCCTGGCGCTGCCCGCCTGGCGCCCCCTCACGGCGGCGGTTGCCACAGCCGCCGTGGCCACCTTGGCCGGCGCCGTGCTGGTGCCCGAGTCCCCGAGGTGGCTGCTGCTCAACGGCAGACCGGACCAGGTCCGTGCAAAACACTGGTATCCCCTCGTGTGTTGTCCATTCCGTACCACCTGCCCTGCTGGTCCTCGTAGCGGTGCTGTGAGAAGTGATCCGTCTTACTAAGCTTACATGACTGCCCTGCCACACCGGCAGGCCTACGCCGCGTTCCGCTGGATCGCCCGCCTCAACCGCCGCCCCCGTGCGCCCCCCGTGGTGTGCACCCGGGGCGGGGAGGTGCGCCTGCTGCTGGGCTGCAGGCTGCGGCCGCTGCCGCGAACGGAGGGGAGCGGGCCTGGGGCGCTTGAGCTGGCGGGACCGGGGGCAGCGGGCGGCAGCGGCGGGGCCCGGGGTGGGGGCGGCGGGTCAGATGCTGCTTACGGAGGAGCGGCAGATGGGGATGGCTGGGGCGCGGTTATGTGCGGCGGTGAGGATGACGTGGGCTGGGACGAGCGCACGCCGCTGGTGTGTGTGGTCAGCAGCAGCGGCACCACTGGCAGCGGCGGCGGGGACCTGCAGGGGCAGGGGACGCGGGCGCGGGAGTGTGTGTACAGCAGTAGGGGACAGGCACAGGAAGGCAACGGCAACGCGCGCCAAGGGCCGTGCTCTCCTGGACACGGCGAGGTGGACAGTGGGGCTCGTACTACAGGCGCAGAGCAGCTGGGGGAGGGTGGCTCCGAGCCCTCGGTGGGGGTGGCGGCGGCAGCAGCGGGGGCGGGGGAGACGCTGCTGACGGCCCTGCGCCACCCCGCCACTCGGCCGCTGCTGCTGAGCTGCTGCTTCATCATGTTTGCGCTGTCCATCGCCTACTTCGGCGTCACGCTGGCGCTGGGGGCGCTGGCGGGCAGCCTGCACCTCAACTTCTTCCTCACGGCGGTGAGGGCAGCGGGGGGTGCACACGCGTGACATAGCACCCCCGCACATCGCCCAACAAGCAGTAACGCAACAGTAACAGGCCCACGACGAAAGGGCCGACCTGGCTTTGGGCTACGGCGGTTATACGCGTAGCCACGACGCTTGCCAATGGACGGAAGCGCGCACCCTCCACCACCGCCCTTACCCATTGTTGCAAAACTGCGCGCAGCACGTGCCTTCCCGCGGTCTTGGCCCGCAGCTTGGCGATCTAGCTGGGCCGGGTTTGGTCGTGGAGTTACGGCCAGGTACACGTTGTGAGGGGGCACGGCGTGCACCTTACTTCCTGGGCTGTTCCTCCCTTTTCGCCCGCAGCTGGCCGAGCTGCCCGGCTACCTGGCCATCGCCGCCACCACGGACCGCGTGGGCCGGCGGCTGGTCATGTGCGGAGGCACGGGACTGGCGGGGCTGGCGTGCGTGGCGTGCGCCTTCACGGCGGAGGGGCCGCTGCAGGTGGGAGAGCGGGATGGGGAGGAGCAGGGGCGGGGGCGAGGCCTTGGCAGTTGTTGGCAACGCGGGTACAGCGACAAGCCAGGTTTAGGAACACGCGTTGCAGCAATCCGTTACGTGCTCTTTGACCTTGGTAGCGACGCGACACCTCTTTGCCTTGCACCCCCTACACGAGGCCCCCCTGCACCTGGTGCCGTTCCCATGGGGCCAAGCGAGTGCCCTTGCGCCCCCTGTTGCGCCCCTCCCCCCGCCAGGTGCTGTTGGCGGTGGTGGGCAAGCTGGGCTGCTCGGGCGCCTGGGCGGTGGGGCTCACCTTCGCCTCCGAGCTGTTCCCCACGTCGCTGAGGTCGGCGGCGCTGGCCGTGTCGAGCCAGGTGGGGTACGCGTCCGTGAAACCCCCGCCCAACCTGTAGACTTCCTAGTGCAGACTCTGCAGTTACCTTGCTGTGGAGCCATGCTCAAAAGGTTGGGGAGCCAAGGAGGCCTCGGCGCAGGTTGAGATGCCCCGCCGGGTGGGAAGCGGCGGAGGGGTACAGAAGGGCCGGGGGTACACGCCCAGGACCTGGCCGAACCTCCACGCCACGTGCGACCGAACAGGCGCCAGCGCAGCTGCACAGTCGCGTCGTGTGGCCTGGTCCGTGTGACGGTATCCTACCAGCCGCACCCTGCTCCGCCAGATTCTCGTGCAAGTTCCTCGTATCGCAATGCCCCGCCCCGGCCCGTCCCCTTTCCGCAGTCCGGCGACCTGGGCGGGCTGGTGACCCCCGGCGTGCTGCTGCTGGGCGGGCTGGGCGGCGGCCGCCCTCAGCAGCTGCCCTTCCTAGTCATGGGGCTCACCTCGATGGCGGCGGTGGCGGTGGCGGCAACGGTGAGGGCGGGGAAGGGAGGGGCCCCCTCAGGGCCGGCTCGGGAAGCTCTTACGGGGGCTGTTGCCAAATTTGCACGTCAAGGCGCACTACAGTAGCGCAGTGCCGGTGGCTCCGGTACCCTGCCTGCTTCTTGGCTGGCGCCCGCGGGCCTGTCGTCGCGCCTGGCTGCCATGCCCTTGCTCGCATTTGCCGTCATGGTATGAGAGCCGTATGCAGCCGCCAAGAGCTTCTCCGTCACTGAACGGCCTTCGCGATTCCCGCCATGTCACCTGTGCACTTTCCGCCAGCTTCCCGAGACACGTGGCATGCCCCAGCTGGAGACCTTCCCGGAGCTGCTGGCCTGGCTGGACGCGTGGCGGGCGGGGGCCAAGAGCGGGCGGGGGGCGGGCGGGGGAGAGCAGGTTGGCCCGGGTGATGGGGCCAGGGGGGCAGGGGCGGCAGCGGCTGGAGCAGGGGGAGCAGGAGCAGCAGCCGTGTTGGCGCGCGACGGTCTAGAGGAAGCGACGGAAGCTGCAGGTGGGGACCTGGAGATGTCTGGACTGGTTGAGCGGCACCGGTTGCGTAGGAGCGCCTAGGGGGCAACCCTTTACATGGCTGCATAGGCAGGGGGCGGCGGGGGCCCGCCTAGGGTTATGGAGGATGGCTGAGAGCGATGGAGATGCGGTTGGGTCAACTCAAGCATAGTAGCAACGTAAAGCACGTGTCAGTGCTGTTTTTTTAAATGTGTCTTATGTACATCTGCATTGATAAGTTCCTCTTTTTGTACGTTTTCCTCACGTTTGCCCTCGGCAGCACAAGCAGCCATTCGCAAGGAGGTTTTGTTTGTATGTTGCGCCGCACATGGTGGGCGATAGGGTGGAGAATGCAACCTGTAGACTCTTGCAACACGGCAAGCATAAGATTTATCCTAGAATGGCTGCAGGCGTAGCTGTGTGCCTTCCAAACGGGTACGGCCACACGTGTGCGCGGCCCAGCAGGTCGCCTTGCGCCGGACAGGCACATGGATAGCACGTGCATGCTGTTGGCTGCGCGCGTTGGTGGGTAGCTGGCCAGCTACACAACAACCACCATGGTTGTGCGTGCATGACCACGCCGAGCTTATGGCGTTGTGAGGATGGAGGAATATGAAAGTTGCTGTTCGTCTTTGCCTAATGAGTGCCGTACGTATGGGCCGCGTAGGATAACTGGGCACAGCGGTGTACTGGTGGCTCTGTTGCAGAGTTGGTCACGGCTACAGCACGTCATGGTGGAAAGGAGAAAGCGGGTTGCATTCCGACGCTGGCGGGGTCCGGTGCTTGGCTTGACAAGGAAGCGCTTGCAGGTGGACTAGAGGCTCCCTTTGGTGTGGATCATCCAGACATGTTGTCAAGAGGTGGACGCTGTGCATGCTCTTTGGAATTGGAAAGATGCTCTGGAGTCGGGGGTATGCGGTATGCATGGACTCAGCCTGGCAAAGCACGTGTCAGGGCGGGGTCGTGCCGTCACTGAAGCTCCTGCAGCGTTGCCCTTGCAGAGGAACCTTAGGGAACCTACTTGGTGCCACTAGAGATGCCTTCGCATTGGTCCAACGTTTGGTATGACTGCGTGTTCGTCGCCACCCGGTGGGTCGCGGTGGCCGCGTGGAGCGTGGGCGGATTGAGCGTGGACGGAGGCAGCGTTCGCGTTGGCTTTCCGCATGGCGATGGGCCAAGGGATGAAGCGGGATGCCGATGCAAATGAGTGTGGCTTCTGGCAGGTGCGAGCTATGGAACTTTCAAGCCAAGCCTGGTATCAAGCCCATTCGTCGCTCGAGGCAAGCTGAACCCGAGGCTAGGCGACCGCCGTACTGCCAGCAGTTGCACCTGCGGAGGCCCATCGCTCGCACCTCAGGCATGCACATACACAAGCGTATCAGGTAGACAGACGGCTCATCAGTGCAAGCTTGCGGGCTGCCCTCGTGCACACACCCACCACCCGCTGGCGGCACCGCGACGAAGCCGAACGTCGTGCCAGCGCAGTGCTAGCGCGCCAAAGAGAAAGCCAAGGCACTTCATTGCCGTCATCGCCAACGCCAAGTCGCTGCCTTGCTGTCGCAGCTACTTTTACTGTCTGACGCTTCAGCAAGGCTTCCTCTTGGCTGGGCCTACTACCAGCAGGCTGTATCAAGTCGGTCCCACACCTAAACCAATGTAAGCAGCACAACCGGGGGGGGCGCTCAACGTGCCAGGTACCGTACTGCAGCAAGACGTCTGCGCGTCCGGTCGCAAGCGTAGAATTAGACCCGCGCTGCAAGGGCCGACCAGTGCGGTCCCCACAGGTTCCATGCATAGCACGTGCTCAGCAGGCAAGCACAAAAAAACCCTGCACGTGGCACTCTGCCCCCGACCCTCTGCTGGAGGCCTGCTGAGGCCCGCCCAGTCTTCTGCAACCGTGTCCCATGCCATACAACGCACTGCCACCTTGCATGCATGTTGGTTGCTCTTTTACCAACCTTCGGTGCTCCAGGCCCTGACCCACCACACACTTGCTTGCCCTGCCTACCTGCCTCTTTGCCGCGCAGCGGTCCAATGGCAACCGCCCCTGCCGCCAACCCCTGCCGCCGCCAGCTGGCGGCGGCCGCCCTCCTGGCCGTACTCCTAGTGGCCGCACCCGGCCGCCTGCCTGCAACCGCCGGCACCCTGCCCCGCCGCCATGGCGACGCTTCTGCCCTTTACTCCATGCCCCATGGCAGCCGTTCCCTCCTGGCCGAGGACGGTCCCAGTATGCTCTTTCCCGATCCGCAAGCGGTGCCACGTGCCCCCGCCGACCCCACCCTGCCAGTCAACGCCAGCACGTTGTCCCCCATCAGACGCAGCGAGGAGCCGCAGCAGCAGTGGGACCAACTGGTCAGTGGGCTAACCACTGAGCTCAACAACGCTTACAGCGCTATTCAGACGTGGCAGCAGCAGCCGGTTGCAGCCGCAGACGATGCAGCCCTGGCCCAGGCAGTTGGCCGTGCGCTATTCGCCCTGAGTCGCTTCAAGCCTCAGGAGGTGCAGGGCCTGGTGGACCCGGGCCTGTGGGTTAACCCACCTGCCTCGGGCAGCAACGGGCAGGCAGACCCACGCCAGTGCGTGTGGCGGCCGGCCACCGTGGGCATTGCATCCGGAAGCGTGTCGGTGGAGGAGGTCCCAGCGCTGTGCTACGTGGATCCGGCTGCGGGCGTGCAGGTGCTGCGGGGCGGCCGGGCGCCTTCCTCGGAGCTGGACCTGTGAGTACGCATGTACTGCGTGGCCACTTGTCGTGTCGCTGCGTGCGTACGGTAGCAAGTGAGGGGCAAGAGCTTTGCGAGGGCGGAGGGTGCACTGCACGTGTTGCGGGTGCGGCGCATTCATGCAGCGCTGCGGTAGATCCGTTGGATCCCCTTGCCTGATGCCTTGCCCTTTTTTCGTTCTGCGTTTGCCTCCAGCTTGCTGACGCACAGCAGTAGTGCAAGCTGCAGGCCGTTCCACGCCGGGACCAAATTAACGAAGTGCTGCCTTGCCCCGCCGCCGGTCCGCAGGACGCTGCTGCGGCTCGCCACTCAGTCCAACAAGTGCAACCGCGCAACCGCCAACTTCACCGGCAACGACTCCGCCGACGCAACTCTCTGCTGCACCTTCCTCGTGTCCCGCACCACTCCCCCTGCGCCGGGCTCGACCGCTTCCTTCACCTCCTGCCAGCTGCCGTACGAGAGCATTCTCGAGCCCCTCTTCAGTTCCTTCATCCAGACCTGCCCCGGGTCCCTTGCAGAGGCATACATTTCCTGCGAGCTGGCCCAGGAGGACCTGGACTATGCAGCAGACTGGTCGTTTGATCCCATCTCCGGGCAGGACCTGCGTCGTGCGGCATGCGATGCCAAGCCCAAGGATGGCATGGGGCTGCAGGGCCAGGGATGCAGGCTGGTGCCCAGCGGTCTGACGGGCGACTTACAGCCAGGCAGCTTCTGCCTTCCCGCTGCGTGGAGCAGCGAGACGATCGCGTCGGTGGTGCAACTGCTGACGGCCAAGAAGCCGAGTGCGACGGTGCAGGACGTGGAGGCCTTTACCGGCAGCTGTGGGCGGGACCTCACTTCCAAGGTAGGCGCTAGGGTTTGCGCGTGCTCTTACCTGCGGTTGGCTGGGGGGTTGGCTGTTGGTGGTTGGCTCAGGTTGGCTGCGTGTGCCTCTGCATGTGTTCCGTCCGCATGTGGCGCAACGTGAGCACCAGCATAGCTTGTCTGTATGAAGGGGGACGTGGTGTTCAGTACTCAACACGTGGCCGGGGACGGGTGGAGGCCAGGGCAGGCGAAGCACTGCCTCATTGCAAGGGCTGGGGCAGAGAGAGGGTTAGGCATGATACGGTGGCACAGGGGCGCCCACCGCTGGTGTGACATGCGTGACCAGGCGTGACGTACGCTTTGTGACTTGATGGATGCGTTGGGGCATGCCTGAGCAGCAAGCAGTCATTGCTGCGTGCGGTCTGCGGAGCTTGCCACGCCATGCTACCTGCAGCTGACACGTGGCCCTATGTTCGTTCCCTGCCGCATGCATGCAGATCGTGGCCCAGTGTGGCTTCAAGCACGCGGGTGACCCCGCCAGCTGCAACGCCGATGCGGATTGCTCCTGGAGCGCCGTGGCTGGTGTGTGTGTGCCGTCGCAGCAGCAGGGCACGGAGCGGCTGCTGCTGGGCGGCCGGACGCCCTACTCCCAGGCCCTGAGCGTCTATAGCGCAGAGTGCAGGCGCGCCAGGACGCAGGACGACTGTGTGGGCAAGAAAGGTGCTGGCCTGACTGGCGGCAGTGGCAGTGGCAGTGGAGATGGTGCAGGCAGCGGCAGTGGCAGCGGCAGCGGCAGTGGCAGCGGCAACGGGAGTGGCAGCGGCAGCAGTGGCAGCAACAGCCCGCCCCAAGGGGGTGCGGCGGCGGCTGTGCGCGGCCTGGGGGCGGTGGGGCTAGCGGCGGTGGCGGGGACAGCTGTGGCGCTGCTGATGGCGCTGGTGTGAGGCGGGAGCTGCCTTGACTGTGGGAGTTGGTTGTGGCGCAGCGGTGATTCTCGGACCGTGCGGTGTGCAACTGCGTGCTTTCGGTACAGCGATGTACGGCATGTTCTCACGTGGTACCCAGATTGGAGTGGGACGGCGGCGGCTGTTTCCTAGTCTCAAACATGTCAGTGTTCGTCATACCTTTCTGTGTCTGTGACCAGAGCTGCGATGACCGCATAAAAGTACTGCGTACGCAACCCTGTCCTATTTGGTTATCATGGAATGAAGGCATCCAAGTACCGGGACTCGTGGCTTACAAGCACTGCTCGTATTCGCCGGTGCATACTACCAGTTCCTGTTCGATAGGGCTACGTTCGTTCGCGGCCTCGACATTCACCTGTAACTGCTATGGCCCCACACCAACCGAGGCCAGGCCACGCCCCGAGTACCCTTCACCCTCGCCCGACACCCGGCGCCATGACAAGTCGTCACTGACAACCGCTTGCACTCAACGCCTCTGCCTGCCCCGGGCTGTGCAACGGAGCCCCACCCGGCCTCACACACTATCTAGGCCGTAATCAGGGAGGTGCGTACTACCGGTAGCCACGCCTCCACCCCACTCGCTCTTCTAAGGGTCGGGGCGCATCCACGCCAGGCAACCCCAATAAGCTACACACGGCTGCACCACCTGCTGAACCCTGTTCATGCAGCACAGCCTGCACTGCTCCCGGCCTGCACCCCTCAGCACCATGCACCCCCATTGGCCACCAAACCCCTTCCATCAGGCGGCTTACACCGCGTCTTATACTCCAACAGCTCGAAACGTTAATCACGTCAGTGCAGCAGACGCCGCTTCGCTCTCCAACACTGCGAGCGTTCCCAACCGCCCAGCCATCCCCGCCCTGCTTCGCTCCCACCCTCCGTCCCCACAGATTCCTGGCCTTCTACACGGTCTCCTGCGCCCTCCCATACTCCGCGCTGCCCTGGAGCTCCCACCCCATCCGACCGCTTTCCCGCGCTCGCACAATCCCCTACCTACACAGCTGCCTTGCTCGCAGATGAAGTTCAGCATGGACAGCGGCAACCTAGCCAACAGCCTCCGCCTCGGCCGCTAGCCCCACTCACAACCGCCCATCCCAAATGCTCTCCATCCGTCCAACCAGCTGTCTTGCTACATGCTTCTCGTATCCCGGCACCATCATCCTCACACCGTCTCCTGCGCCCTCCTCCACGCTCCTCCAACCGCCCAGGAGAGACGACCCCTTCCACCCCTACTCCCATCCCACCCAATTCCCATCCCGACCTTTTCCCCTACACGGTCTCCTGCGCCCTCCGGTACTCCTCCACGCTGCCCTTGAGCGCCACACGCCGCCCGCCGCCCTCCCCCTGGCCGCCGCCCACGCGCCGCCGCTTCAGCCCCGCCGCCGCCGCCTCGTCCGCGCCCGCCGGGCCGTACCCGCCGCCCCCGGGCGTGAGGATGCGCAGCCTGTCGCCCGCCTCCAGCCGCACAGTGGCCTTGGCGCCTGGGGAAAGCGGTGGGAAGCGTGAAAAGCGGGGGCAAGAAATTGCTGGATAAGCGGGAGGAGTCCAGGGTAGCAGTGCACAAGAGGCAGGTGTAAGAGGCAACGTGTACCCGAGGACGTAGACGGCAGCAGGCAGGCGATGCATCGTTTAATAGTGTAGGCCCTCGCCCTGCCCCCGTCCCGCCCCGCACGCACCCAGGTTGACTGTTCGGCCGCTGGCGCGCATGACAGCGCAGACAGCAGCAGGCATGCGACGCCTTGTTTTGTTTTATGGTGTCGGCCCTCAACCCGCCCCACCCCGCCCCGCACGCACCTAGGTTGACTGTCCGGCCGCTGGCGCGTATGAGCAGGTTGAGTCCCGGCTCCGCGCTGCCGCCGCCCAGCAGGCCGAAGGGCCGCAGGGCGCGCCGCTCCGACAGGATGCCGGCCGTGATGGGACGCAGAGCCTCGACCTGGGAGCAGCAGGCGCAAAGCGCGCGGAATGGGAGTGAAGGACGGTGGCAGGATGTAAAAGCCGTGTTTGGCATCGTTACCTTCGCTGTGCAGAGCCCCGCCTCTGCAACAACCCCTGCACGTGTTGGCCAGTGGACGCACCTCGCGAATGACTCCGTCCCCGCCCCTCCAGCAGCCCTCCCCGCCCGAGCCCGGCCGCAGCCGGAAGGCGTGCAGCACCACGGGGTACCTGCAGGGGGAAGGGTGTGTGGCACAAGCAACGGTACAGTGACAAAGTTGGTAGGGTACCTGCATGGGGGTAAGGCGGCGGCTAAGGGGCCACACGGGCAGGCTAGCAAGGCCAACGCAGAATGGTGAAGCAGCAGTCTGCGGTCACAAGTGCAGGACCACGGAGCACCTTGAGGCACGTGGGGTCAAGTTTGCAAACATGGTGATGCATTCCGCCACAGGCGGACGCCACCCCACGTTCTGGCATGCGCTTGTGCAGCGCCGTGCATTACCAGTACCCACCGCGCCAGCCGCGCGGTCCTAGACGCCGCCCCCAGACGAGCCTGTTGCTGTTAGGACACACCCTGCCGCCACCCACCTGCGCTCCAGGATCTCCGGGTCCGTGATGCGCGTGTTGGTCATGTGCGTGTGCACGCCGCTGCGGCCGTGCCAGCCGGGGCCCGCGCCCGCGCCGCCCGCGATGGTCTCGTAGTAGCCCATCTGCTCATCACCGAACGTGAAGTTGTTCATGCAGCCCTGCGGCAGGATGCAGGTGCGCCGAAAGCAGGAAAGGAGGGATGCTTCTTCTTCTTGGTGGGGAAGGGCCCAAAGAGGCGGCGGACACAGCGGTCTGCTGCCGCCTCTGGGGGCGCCGGGACGTACGGCACGTGGTGGCATTGTAGGCGTCCGCCCTGCCACGTGCCATGTGACACGCGGCCACGCCACAGCGCCCCTTCCGCCTGCTGCCTGGCCCCGGCGGTCTGCCCTCCCGTGCGCGGCCGACCCACCAACGTCACGGCGCCTGCCATAGAGCCCGATGCACACCAGCATAAACCCACGTGGCCCCGCCTCCCACTCGCCCTTTCCCGACCCTCATCTCATACGGAATGCACCGCGCACCCTACACCGTCCCTAGCCCCTTCCCATGGCCACCGCTCCCACCTGCGAGGCCGCCGCAGCCCGAAATGCCCGCAGCACCACGTAGCACCATGTACCCTCTCCTCCCAGTCAGTCTAGTCACACACCTCCTCCTACCGTCACTGACACAACACACCGCCCGCCCCCGCCCCCTTCCCGCCCGTCCCCCCGCACCTGCGACGCTGCCGCCGCCTGGAACGCCCTGAGTCACCACGTCCGTGCTTTCTCCTCCCACCCGCCCTTCTCACGCCACTCCTCTTTTCGTCACTGACGCACGACACCGCCCGTTCCCGCCCGCTCCCCCACCCCCGCACCTGGGACGCTGCCGCAGCCTGGAACGCCTTTAGCACCACGTCCGTTACGCGCTGGCTGGTGAGCACGTTGCCGCCCACCACCGCCGCCGTGTCGCTGGGGTTGAGGATGCAGCCGGAGGGGATGCGCACCGTGATGGGGGCCAGGCAGCCCTGGGGAGTAGGGGCACAGGGGAGGTGCAAAAGGTGGGGCAGGTACACTGGCCAGCCTAAACGAAAGCCGTGCCATTGTAGGACGGAACAACGGCAGGTATGCCTGGTAAGGGTGGGTAGGAGCTGGGCACTGAGGGGCCAGGATGGTGCATGCAAGGAAGGTGCGCGAGGGCCCTCCGCACCGCGGCGGTTAGCGTGGCGAAAGTACGGCTGAGGTGTTCGTGCCGGTCCTGACCCCAGCGCCGCTCCCGCGTTGCATCTTGCGCCCCACTGCCTACCCATCCCTCCCGCACCTGGTTGAGGGGTATGTCGCTTGTGACCATGCATCGCAGTGCGTAGATGATGGCGGAGTAGGTGACGGCGGGCGGCGCGTTGTGGTTGGCATACACCTCGGGCCCTGCAAGGGGGGAGGGGGAGGGCAGGGCAGGGCAGGGCAGGGGAGGGTGTACCGATTGGCTCTGGTCACAAGGTGGTTAGGCAGGATGCGAAGCGGGCGGACAACGATACAATGAGCAACACAGCAAAGCGGCAAGTCGGTGACTCCCGAGGCGTTGGCTGCAGCGTTGCCTCCACGCCCTGCGGAGTCTCCCGCGCTTCCTGTCCACCCCAAACCCCCTTACCCACCGGTCCCTTCGAAGTCGAACACCGCCGAGCCGTCCCTCCGGTCGATGGTGACCGCCAGGCGGATGGGCGTGCCGTCGTCCATGGCGTCCTCGGATCGCACCGTGCCCACCTCGGGCAGGCCCTGGGGCGGAGGGTAGAGGATATAGCGGGCAAGGGTCATGACAGGCCTGCTCATGGTGCCCGTGCATGTCTGGGCGCCCAAAGGCGCCGCAGGGCATGCTACGGTCGCCTTGTGGTGCGCTTCTGCCTGAGCACCAGTCCGCTGGCCGGCTATAACTGGCCCCATCCCCATCCCAGCCCCTCCCATCTCCTCCAGCACCCTCACGATCCCCCACGCACCTGCCGTGTGCTGAACTGCCTCAGCATGTGCCGCACGGACGCCTCCGCGTTGCGCTGGATGTGCCCCATGAAGGCGGACACCACCCCCAGGCCGTACTCGCGGATCAGCTCGCCGACCAGCTGGATGCCGCGAGTGTTGGCCGCAACCTGTGGGGTTGGGAGGTCGGAAGGTGAAGTCCCGCTTTCATGTACCCCATTACCCCCGCACAACACCAGGTGGAAACCCAAGCCTGAATAAAACACATGCAACGCTTGGTCATTGTTACCAATGGAGGCTTCAACAAGAGCATGTGAAATGGTGGTCACGGTGCTTGGGCAAGCTCTGGCACGCGCATAGTCTTTATTTTCTGCCAACCCAGCTGTTGGCTGCCGCCCCACGTGCGCCTTGAGGTGCTAGTACACACACCTCGTCCCCTCCCCTCCCGTTCCTCCATACAAGGCTGCCCCACCTGCGCCTTGAGGTCCGACAGGTTGTCGCTGAGGTTACGTGTGCCGCTGATGCCGGGGATGCGGTCCGCCAGCTTGCCGGGCGCCAGCAGCAGCTCCGTGATGCCCTCCTCCTGCATGAGCGCACAGCAAAGCACAACGCCAAGACCATGAAAACATGACAAAGCAGACCTCCAACACACCTGCCCGCCCCTACCTGTCCCGCGCACTGGAGCTCTCCTCCCGGCACCTGCCCCAAGCGCTGTCCAACATTACATCCAGTAGCCCGAAGGCATAAATGCCCCTCCTGTCTTCCGCACGTGGTACACTCCTGCCCGCACCAGCCCCAAGCAAGATACAATCTTTTCGCATCTGAGCGCGTCTCCTTGCCCTCCGCACCTGGTACACTCCTGCCCGCACCAGCTTAAAGCTGACCACCGCCGCGCCCTCCTCCACCAGCAGCTTGGAGGTGGGCGGCATGGAGCCAGGGGAGATGCCCCCGATGTCCGCGTGGTGGCCCCGAGAGGCGACGAAGAACACGATGCGCCTGCCGCCGCCGCCGCCGCCGGCGTCGCCGCCGCCGGCAGCGTCGCTGAAGACGGGCGTTATGACGGTTATGTCTGGTAGGTGGCTGCCGCCCGCCAGCTGCGGGTGGTTGGACAGCAGCACGTCGCCCTCCTGCAGCCCCTCGGAGGCGCCGGGGCCCTCGGGGGAGTAGTACCACACCTGCAGGGGCAGGGACAAGGGGCCGGGGACCAGGGGCTTGCGAGGGATGCGGCGGGGGTGTTGTGGCAGTAACAAAGATCAACAATGCACCCCGTAGCAGTTTGCCTCTGCGATATGGTATCGGGGGCTGGTCCGGGGGACAGGGGGCGGAGGGGTGGAGGGTCGGAGGGCAGGTGTGTAGGATGTGCGGTGGGATAGAGCGTCAATGTGGGTTTGGCAAAAGGGCAAGGGTTTTTGAAGCAACCCCGTTGCTCCTCCCCTCCTCCTCCCGCCCCCACCTGGAAGCGCACCGCCTCGCTCATCGCCCCCACAACTGCCGAGAAGAGCGCAGGTGCTACAGTGTCGACTGAGCAAAACCCACAACGCCCCTTCTCCCAAGAGGCCAGGACTCCCACCTGGAATCGCACCGCCTCGCTCATGGCCCCCAGGTGCACTGGGAGGTGTGGCGCGTTGGCCACCAGGGAGCCGTCGGGGCCGAACAGCGCGCAGGAGAAGTCCAGCCGCTCCTTGATGTTGACAGACACGGAGGTGCGCTGGGGAGAGGGAGGGAGGGAGACATGGAGGAAGGCCGTCATTTCGGGCCGTGACCGTGAGTTAAGCCACGAACGCAGGCGCAACGGCAGGCAAGACGGGCGGGCTGGGGATTGCTTGTGAGATGGAATAATAGCATGATTTGGTTCTACACTTGTTTTGCCGAGCAAGTGGTTACTCCCGCCCGACCGTCCGGCACGACGGGTAGCCCCGATTGCTCAACCAACCATAACCCATCCAGCTTCACCTGTTACCTACGCCCACCCCTCACCCCCCCCCCACCCCCACCCCCCACCCCCCACCCCTCACCCCTCGCCCCCACCTGCAGCGTGCGGCCCATCTGCTCCGCGATGCCCATGAAGCGGTGGCTGAAGATTGCCAGCCGCACGGGGTCGCACTCCACAGCCGCCCCTCCCCCAACCCCATCCTCCTCCATCACCCCGTCCCCCTGCTGCCCCCCCTGCTGCTCCCCCGTTGCCTCCATGCGCACGTTGTGCCCCCCCGTCACGTGCGCCGCCCAGCCCGGCTCCACCACGACGGTGCTGATGGCGTCGATGAGCAGCGCGGGGCCGGGCACCACGTGGCCGGGCGACAGGGAGCCCAGGTCGTAGGCGGGCGTGGGCTGGCGGCCCAGAGGCTCGAAGAAGGCGGACGTGGTGGTCACGGGGGCGGGCCACGGGCCTGCAGGTGAAAAGGTTTGCAAAGGGGCTACCCGTGTGAATCGATGCTGACTGTACACTGTTGATCAAGCTGAATCGTGCGTGCCGGTACGGAACCATTAAAGGGGTGTCGGATGGATGGGTATGGTCCGGCATGGTGCGGGCTGGTGGAGGGGCACGGGTACCCACACCAGCCGCCATTCAGCGCAGAGCTGCCCGACAACAGGAGCACAAACAAAGGCGTGTGGGGTCCAGCTCTCCAACAGCACCCACCCGGGCACTCGCCCACACCCACCTGGCGGCGCCGCCTCCGCGCTGCCCTCGTCCGGCAGCGGCCGCGCCCTGCCCACCGCCCGCACGCGCACGTCGTCCACCCACACGTCCCGCTGCAGCACGAACCCGAACTCGCGCCGGTAGGCGGCCTCGAACGCCTCGCCGTACGCCGCGGGGCCCCCGCCACCCTCCCCTGCCCCTGCCCCAGCAGGCGGCTCCGGCGTCATAACGGCCACGTCAGTGCCGTGGTATCGCAGGTTGAGGAAGCGCTCGGTGGAGATTTGGGAGCGCTCGAAGCCCTGCATGAGGATACCGTACGTGCCCTATGTACGTCACTTCTCGTGTGCGAGGCAACAACATCAAGCGAAAAGCCCCGCAATCACCTGCTGAGCAAAACACGCTACCTAAACTCCCTCCCTGTCCGTCAGGACCCGCCGCAAGTTTGCACGTGCGTGTCTTAACCCACATGAAGCTCACACACACCTGCTGCAGCAGCTTGTCCACCGCCTGCTGCTCCAGCCGCGCCTGCCGCTCCAGCAGCTCCGGCCCCGGCCCCTCCGGCCCCAGCGTGGCGGCTGCCGGCTCCTGCACCTCCGCCACCACGTCCGCCAGGTGGATGCCCACAGCGCTGAGGATGCCCGCGTACCTGTGGGGGATAGGGGGTAGGCAGGGGTGTCAGGTCATACAGTGGCGTACAGCAAATGGCCATAGGCGGGATACCCATGCCAACTGGGGACCGACATGTGAAGTAATCTGGAGTAAGCAGCACGCCGCGGTTGCCAAGGGTAACACAGCGGTCTATAAATGTGGGCGACGGTGGAAGACAGGGGCCCCCGCATCTCCAGTTAGCACTCTAGGAAGTCGCACTCCACCTTCGGCGCAGCCTCGACATGGTTCCCGCTCATGTCTGCCAGCAAAAACGGCATTCTTGCGGCCCCCTCCGCCCACCTGTGCACGAAGATGGTGCTCATGCCCAGCGCCCGCGCGATGGCGCACGCATGCTGCCCACCCGCGCCCCCGAAGCACGCCAGCACGTGCGCCGAGGCGTCGTAGCCGCGCATCTGCGTCAGCGCGCGGATGGGGCGACACATGGCCTCGTTGGCCACGCGGATGAAGCCCATGGCCACCTCGTCCACGGAGGACACGGGGGTGCCTGCGCGGGTGGGGCGGTGGTTGGGGCGGTTGTCGGGCTGCGTACGGTATGTTGGTTGGCGGTTGGAGACAAATTAAGCTGCTCGTGGGGTTGTGGGGAACAAGCATGGTCCGGGGTCTTTCGCGTTGCGAGGAAAAGGGTTATCGTCTGGTCAAGGACCCCGACGGCAGCAGCGGTGACGTGTGGCGTGTGCAGTGCACTGGCTTGGCGGTGCGCGGAGGGCGCTTTCACGCGCAGGGGTAGGTGCTCTGGTCACGGTGCCGGCAAGGGCCCGCAGCAGTGGCTGCCGTGCGGCGAGCAGCGCACGGGCTGCCCCTTCGCCGCTGCCCCACACGGCACCGCGCGATGCGGTGTACCGGTGGCCTGCATGCCCAGGCAGCTTGGTTGTAGGAGTGATGCGGACGATTCGGGCGTCCTGGTAGCTTGTGAGCACGGTGCAGGCAGCGAAGTGCTTACAGCTTGTAAGTTACAAGCCATGAGCACCTTGTGCGTCTTTGTAGCTCACCGTTCTGCCGCTCGTACTCGTTGACCTCTGCCGTGACAGCGGCAAAGGCAGCAGCTGTACCCGCCGCATCAAGAGGCTCGTTCTCCTTGGGCCCGAAGATCTGGGGGTGTGCCGGGGACCGGCATTGCGCAGTGTCCTGTCAGCGTACGGCAGGCAAGCAGATACACTACGGCACGCCATACGGTATGAGAGGCAGTACGGAACAACACTCTTCTCCCACCTCATCCGCGCAACGCGCACCTTGGGGAAGAACTCTGGCAGGATGCGGCCCAGCTGCAGGTTTGCGTCCGTGATGGCCAGCTGGCCGCCCTTTTTGTAGGCCACTGGCCCGGGGTGCGCGCCCACGGACTCGGGGCCCACTGCGAAGAGACCGTTGCGGAACACTAAGCGGCTGCCGCCCCCCGCAGCTACCGTGTTGATGTCCAGCTGGGGAGCCTGGGGGTGTGTGGAAGCGAGCCAACAGCAGTGTGTAGTGTCGGGTTGGACTGCCCACGTTAGGGGCAAGGGTGCTCCGTTTGGCCCCGCCTACACCCCGCATGGCGCCCGTACGGTGACCCCTGCACCTGGGGCACAAGGGTGTACCGGTAGTTCGGGTTGTGGCGGGAGCCTTGCCCGCAGCCCCCACCGCACCTGGATGGTGACCCCCCCCCCCACACACACACACACACCGCACCTGGATGGTGACCCCTGCCGTGGTGGTCTCAAACACGTGCTCGTAGGTGCCGGCGTAGCGGCTGACGTCCGTGGAGGTGCCGCCCATGTCGAACCCGATCACCTGGCGTGGAGGTGAGTGGGGGCGATACCACGCAACACTGTGAGGCGGCCTTTGCCGTGGTTCTGGGGGCTGGGTCGCTGGCACCGCAGCAGGCCACCGGTATGTAGCACCGGTGCGCCACGCTGACGTCCTGCATTCCAGGACCTTCTGCACCCCTCTGCCACCTCCAACCGCAGCGCATGTACTGACCAGCTGGCGCCTCTCCGGGCTGCCACGCCCTTAGCCCCCCAGCCTGCGTCCCACCTGCAGCTTGCTTGGGTCCACGCCCGCCCAGCGAGTGGTGAGGGCGTAGCCCACGTAGCCACCCGCAGGGCCTGAGAGCACCGCCTTGTGGCCTGCGTGCATGCCGCAGGGGTAGAGAAGGGTGTGGAGCTGATAGATGCGTCTGGCTGCAGGTGGCAAGGCGACCCAAATGGTCGGGGGACCGAGCTAGCTTAGCCGTGCAAGGTTTCGTTGTCCTAGGGCGCCGAAGGGCATGTGCTGTGTAAATTCCGGTCGCTTCTGCTGCTACCAACCTGAGAAGTGGTCCACTGGCGCCAAACCGCCGTCAGACTGCATGAACAGGACCTGAGTACGTAGGGGCGATGGCAGGGGAAACGAAGAGAAAGGTTCAGACGACTCGAACCCGCAGTTGGAAGTGGCAGGTAGGGGGCGCAGTTGAGGACACGCTGCTGCTGTTAGAAAGGCAGGCAGGCAAGCTTCTGGATGAAGGACGCACAAAACCGACGGCGTCTGTGCACACATCTTGTACACCGGCAAGCCAAAGGCATGGAGACCCTGTGTGTCAGTGCTCCCACACGGCGGGTCTTGACCACGACACACCTGCACCTCCTTGAGGCCCGCATCAAAGCCCCCTGTGAAGTCAGCCAGGTAGCGCTTGATGTGGGGCGTGAGGTAGGCGTCCGCCGCGGCGGTGAAGCCACGTGGCACCATCTTGACCATGGGCATGACCTCGTGCGACAGCGACACCTGGGAGAAGCCCAGCTCCCGGGCCAACGCACCAACCTGGTGAGGCATGGGCGGTGGTTCGGTGGATATGGTAAGCGTAAGGGGGCCAGGCGGTCAGTCCAGTCATCATATGCAGGTGCTGCAGTGCTGCAGTGTTGAGCTGACATTGCCTGACCCTTGGGTTGGCGAGCGTGAACTGGGTAATGGGGGCACTCTGTACATGGGATGACCGTTGCAAGGAGCAGTTTGTGCAACAAAGGAGTAGGGTTTGATACTATCACACAGGGTTGCAGAGCGAAAGGACAATAAAAGATGGAAAAAGGAAACCAGAGAGTTGACCCTTAGTCTGTACTGCACCATCTGTCAGTCCTAACACTGACATTAAAATTTTGATGAAAATTCTAGAAGCCTGCTGGCCTTGCTTAGGGTGCTGTGCTGCGCCACTGCAGGCACCAGTGCAGGTGTGTGTGCCACGTCGTGCCGTGCATGCCCAGCCCAAACCATGCAAGCCAGCTGCACATGCCATGCATCTCAGTTGAATCATGGGTTGCACAATGGGCCTGCTGTGGGTAGTCTCTGTGCCGCGTGCAGTGCCATGCCGTGTATGCAGCGGGCATCCTTGCATGGCAAGCCTGCTTTCCCCATGCTATGTAAGTTCTGTGCGCTATGTTATGCCATGGTCTGCATGAGCTGTTGTTGCCTCGTATGCGACGACACTGGGCCGTCACGCTGAGCACTATCGCGCATTGCTCGGACGTGCTTTGCGGCATTTCCGGGAGCTCGACTTGCTTGTGTCTCAATGCGAGGCCATTCGTAAAAGCTGTCTTCATCAAACCCATCAAGACGGGTGCAACTGTTATCGAGCAGGAGGCGCGATAGACAAGTCGTTTGACGCCTTTCGCGCCCTTTTGCGCGATCGGAAAACCGGCCGCCAGCTGCAGGGCAAGCCCTTTCACACTGTTGCAGAAATTATGATACAGCATACTATGCGGCTTGTGACAAGCCACGACCCACAATACCTTCTACCGCCCGCACAGAGCCCTTAACCTCGGTACAACCCCACGGTACAACCCCCACCCTTACCCTGTCCTCACCTTCTGCTCGTGCACCGGGTAGATAGCCGCATGCTTCAGCACCACCGCCAAGCTGCTGATGCCCTGCTCCCGAACAGCCTGTTGGCGGGGCAATGGCAATGCTATTGGCCACTACACGATCGGCTCACGTACAGGGGAGCCCTCCACAGCTCCCTGGTCGCTTGATTGCTCACTCGCAGGGTATGGTGCAGCGGGAAAGCCCTCCCAATGCCTTGGCATGCAGTCCGTGCACCATCCCCGGCTGGTTGCCCTCGTCTATTGCCATGCACTTAATGCTCTAAGCACGACCGCCCCCTGGTGTATGTGCCTCTACCAACAACCCTGTCCTCACTGCAGTACCCGTACTGCCGTACACCCCCACCCCACCTGCAGATCCGTCCGCAGCTTGTCCAGGTCCAGGTCCCGCCGCACCTCCACCGCCTCACCCGTCAGCGCCGTCTCCAGTCGCCCCTTGGCCGGGTAGCGGCTGCACGGCGCGACGGCGGGCAAGGCATGCATGGGCAGCAGAGGCAATGGCACGGATAATGTGTGCACCAGCGAAAGATAGCATTTACGAGTACCAGTAGGGTTATGAATGAACACCACCTGCATGTACCGACGCAAACTGAGCTGGAGTATGCTCTTTTCCCCCACCCCACCACGCCTCGCCCCTGACCCTGCCTGCCATTGTCCTAGGCCCAGTGCCCCCGCGCAGAATCCCCTGCCGCTCAACCCAACCCAACCCCTTGCCCCTTCCACTTTCCACTTCCCTTGGCCCCCGCCTCCGCCATCACCTGTTTGCTCCAGGTTCCCCTTCCCCTCTCGCTCCTCCCCTGAACCCCATCCCCTACCCGCACCTGCTGTTGTGCTCCGCCTGCGCCCCGTTCCGCTGGCTGGCCGCGTCCCCCAGCGGCAGCACCACCTGCTCCTCCACCTCCACCACGACGTCGTACAGCTTGTCGGGGGTGCGGATCTCCAGGTCGAAGATGTTGGGGCGGGACTGCGAGGGGCGGCGGGCAGGTGGTGCCATGGGCCGAGTCAACCCAAGCAGCTATGGGCATATCAGTGCCGCCTTATGCACTAGCCGCCTCAACTTCCCGAAGGTGTGCGCGTGCACACCACCCGGTTAGGCTGCTAGCATCTGAACAGGATAATGGATCCGTAGTCGCACGCGCCAGTGTGGCACACTGAGCCCACCAGCCCACCGGCCGTTCCCTCCACCCCAGCGCCCTCGCTCCCCGCCCCTGCCTCCGCCCTGCCCCCATGCACCTGGTTGGCGATGTGCAGGAGGTCCGGGAAGCCCTCCGTGACCACCAGCGCCGTGCGCTCGCCCTTGCGCTCCAGCAGCGCGTTGGTGGCCACGGTGGTGCCCATGCGGATGGAGGCGATGCGGGACGTGTCCAGGGGCACGTGCCGCGGGTGGGGCATGCCTGGGGGTCAGGGAGTCGGGCCGAGATGGGGACCAGGGGATGGGGACTGGGGTGAGCAAGAACAGGGGCCTGTGGGCGTGCGGGCAGGCTGGGGTTGCGTGGGGTGCGGGTGCAGGAGAGAGGAGACCATTAAGGAGGGTGTAATTGGGGCATCTGGAAACCGAGGCGGATGCTAGGAGGGTCCCATGCCCAGCTTAGGGACCATCAACCAACGACATAGCTCGAACCGCCGACAGCCAACCGCTAACCCACCGGTCACCTCCTCCAGCACCCGCCGGATGCCCTCTCGTGGGGCATCTGGGTAGTTGGCTGGGTCCACGGACAGCAGCTTGAGCACCCTGGGACCACCACAGGTGCAAGGGGTGGCAGTAGCGGGCGCTGGGTAGGGCGGCCGCATGGAGCGTGCCAGCACTGTCCAATGCCCCAGCCTGGGTACGTAGGCTGCAGGCGGCCCAAGATTCATGTGAGATGCAGGTCTGATTGTAGAATGCATGATGTTCAGTTTATTCGGACGCAGAGCTGCACGCACTCGGGCATGCCCAAACCTTCCCTACGTCCTGGCCGTGACAAGGACCCCCACTTCCCCACTTGGCTTCCTACAACCCACCTGAACGTGCTGCCGCCTTTGCCATCAGGCACCTGCAGTGCCACCACAGTAGTGCATCAGTAACTGTGGAGGAGGTCGGAGGCATCCCTGCACCGTAGGCCAGGTCCTGTCCGGCACGGTCGGTTGCCCCTAGCCCGGCGACCTGTCACGCCCGACCGCACCTCCGCAAAGACGTCCGTGAAGGTTCCACCGCGGTCGATAGAGAAGTGGAAGTCGCGCATGGTGGATTATGAGCAAGCTCACTGATCTCTTTTGCCTCACGCGGACAAAGGGTCAGTCTGCTGCCGATTGTCTTCGGCGTGACAATCGAACACAAATGTATCCTTACAAATCAATCCGTGACATTAATTCAACAAAATCTGTTACTACTAGTTCGAGAGGGAGCTGATTTGGCACAGCACGGCGCTGAGGCCAGGCTGACGAGTATGTACTTGGTCACGAGGGCGTGTTATACTGCAAAGAGCAATCAGTTCCGGAAGTGAACAGATTTTCGTGTAATGGCCCCAGCTCGTGGCCCTTTCGCATCGGTAAATGAACGACACGCCGCGTCGTGCCAAGCATGTGCCAATGGACAAGCAAGGCACGTAACGCCAACATGAGATAGCACTGCACGCACATAATGAGTAACACCATGCAGGCATCACGCTCACACAGGTATAACAGAATGGGGTGAGTTTGCGAACATGTTGCGCTGGTGGCAGCGGTGAAAACAAGGCTCGGATGAGCAGGCAAGGGAGTCTCCCCAGGTCTCCCCTGGCTTTCCTTCTTCAGCGGCTGCTTGCGCAGGTCAGTAGCGCAAGCAGTCTGGTAAGCCAATGTACGGAAATCACATGAGTTGCCCCCTGCTGTAAGAACGAACTCTGAGTTGCTTTGTCACCGAGCTCCAGAACCTGGTGTGACGAGTGGCCCTGGTCTCCACTGAACGCTGCCGTGACGGCGCAAGCTACAGACGTATACATTATAGCCTTATAGTTATGTGTTTTACGCACAGTAGCTCAGGGTCTCGCGTGCGTAATAGGACGACAAACTGACACCCGACGTTACCTTCAATCCGCCGGCAACGGCAGGCAAGCAACTGCACACGAGATTACATTGACGCACGCAAACCAAGGTACCAGGTACCAACCCATTCCAGTATGGGGCAGGCTAGCGATGGCCAGACGTCAAAGCCAGGTGGCTCGCAGCCTTCATTGCCACCGGTGACCAATCCTGATGAAAGTTCGAAGATGAAGCGAAAGGATGCTGCAGAACTACAGACAGGGGCGCCCATTCCACTGCGCGCCAAAGGGTACCACGAGGTTTCCTGGGTGACGCGGCTCTTCTTCTCATACGTCAACCCCCTGGTCGATAAGGCCGGTGTGGAGGAGATCGAGGACAATGATGCGGATTACATGATGCCACCCAGCGACACCGCGCAGGCTCTGGCGCAGAAGTTCGACGCTGTGTATGGACGGCTTAAGGTAGGGGCCAACGCCGCAAGCACAGCGCATTCCGCCTTCCCTCAACAGCAAGAGTCTCACACAAGCCACATGACACATTGCACCTTAGAGAGGCTTACCAGGTGCTCTCGCTTCATAAACCTGCTGAATTTGCAAGTCGCCCATGGGTCGCTCACCACGAGTCTCTGGCTCCCAAACAGAATTTCACCCCTGCCACCACATGCCACCTTGCCAACCCAGCTTCCAACCCGACCCAAATCACTCTATCGCAACGCCGCTAGGCATACTACACGCCCCGTCCCGGCGGCCCGCCTGCTCCCCGGCCGTGGACCACCGTGACCGGGATCACCCTGCTGCGGCTGTACTGGTGGCCAATGCTGCTGGAGTCCCTGTGGGTGCTCGTCGAGGTGGGCCAGAGGTAAGCCACGCAGCACCCAACAGCAGCCAGCAGAACATTGTCTCCTTAACGGGATGGTCCATGATCGTATTGCGCAAGGCCAAGGTTGCCGGCAAGGCACCTTCAGTTACGCTCCTCCAGGCCCCGTACGGCTGAGTGTCGCGCCCCGCGCATTTTGCATTGTCGTGTTGCTGATTAGTAGCATCAAGTTGCTCGTACCACCCAGCCTGTTGTCGTACTGCCGCTCATCCCCCGAGCAGGCTGGGCACGCCCGTGGCGCTGCGGCAGTTCCTCATCTGGCTGCAGGCGTACGACGCGGGCAGCAGCCCCCCGCAGTGGGAGGGCTGGGTGTGGGCCGTGGTGCTGGGCGTGTGCGGCTTCTCCATGGTCATCATCCACCACCAGCTGTTCTGGTGGGTACCGATGGAGTGGGTTAGTGGTGGTTAGCACCAAGAAGGGCCGGGTTTTGTGCTGCAGAAGGGCATGCACTGCCCTGCGCCAAGGCAACAGGTCTGTTCCTTCGCAGGACACGGTAGCATACGGGTGTGCAAGGGCTGCCCTGCAAACGAGGGGGAGACTCACACGTGCGCGCCTACATTTCGCCACATGTTTTGGCACGTGCCGCAGGATCGGCATGCGCGCGGGCTTCACCATGAGGCAGCAATGCATCGCCGCCATCCACGCCAAGGTGTGGGGTGGGGCGTGGGATGGGCTTGGGGCATGGGCACGTGACCACGGGCTATCCCTTGAGGCGCCCTGAGAGTGGAGGCAACATGTGCAGGCGGGAGCACACGCGGCGGGGGCGTTGCTTCGGGGTCCGGACCTCGCTCAACCCCATGCCCCGTTCACCATGCATCGCAGGTTCTGCGGCTGAACAACAGCGCGGTGGGCGCGCTGTCCACCGGCCACGTGGTCAACCTGGTGTCCAACGACGTGCGCAGGTGGGGCGGGGGCGCAGGCGGGCGCTTGAACGGCGAAGCACCTGGTAGCCACGCATATCACCCGGAGCTTCCTTGACCTTGCTGAACCAGGTGTGGGCTGCAGGGACTCGCCCTTGCACGCTGTTGCCCTGGCCATGGCGCCAATACGCTTTACACAGCCCCTGGCGTCCTAGGGCCCTCTTCGCCCTGGCACCCTGACCGGCTTAACGCGCGCTGCTGCCCAGGTTCGATGACGTGATGCCGTTCTGGATCTTCCTGTGGGCGGCCCCCTTGGAGATGGCCATGGTGCTACTCATGGTGGGTGGGGGTGGGGCCGGGGGCGATTGTGGTGGGCGTGGACGTGGGGGTGAAGGAGGACCGGCCATCCTGGGACGGCGGAGGTGTGTGATTCCGGTGGTTCTCCGTGCATTCAGCTCGGTCCGCACCCGGTATACCACAAGGACTCCTTAACCCTCCTTCCACCTCTGCCCCCCATAATCCTCTGCCGCCCCCTGTGGACCGGGTGTCCCTGAAGCTGAACCATACTTTCATAACTCTGCCTTGGTTCCTTTGGCCGTGCGTCTATGACCCATGGGTCACATGCCCTTACCTACGGCACCCTCTACCTCTCCCTTCTCCAGGTGTCCCTGGAGCTGGACTTCGTGTCCGCGCTGGCGGGCGTGGCCACCAGCCTGGCCATGATCCCGCTGCAGAGCTGCCTGGTGCGCTACATCGGCGGCCTGCGACGCAACACGGCACGTGCCACCGACGAGCGCGTGCGGCTGGCGGGCGAGGTGGTGGAGGGCGCGCTGGCCATGAAGATGCTGGGGTGGGAGGACCCCTTCGCGGACGCGCTGCGCAACATCAGGAGGCGGGAGACGCACTACAGTCGGCGCATGGCCCGCATCCGCGGCGTCAACTTTGCCATGCAGTTTGCGATCACGCCCATCGTGGCGTTCGTGACGTTTGCGGTGTACCGCGCGCGCAGCGGGACGCTGTCTGTGGCGGCGGTGTTTTACGCGCTGTCGCTGCTGCACCTGCCCAAGCTATACATGGTGGGTTGAGTTGGCGCCGTGTGTGTTGTGGAGGTTCGTAATGCTTTGCGAGGGCGCATGGGTGTGTAGCTGAGGGAGCAGAACTGTTTTCACAGGCGTGCGCGAACGAGGGACGACAGGGAGTTGAAGGTTCGGGGGATCACGGTCCAGGGAAAGTCCGGGAAACAGCGACCTCTGTACCTCACTGTTCACGGTGGCTCTTGTCAAGGTGACACATTGTCTGTTCACAGTAGCTCCAATAGAAGTGACGCAGTGCTCACCCCTCCCTCTGTTACACGACGCGCTGACACGTACTTGTCTTCAACCCCGCCCGGATGCTCATCTCCCTCCCTGCTTCCTCACTGCGTTCTCCGCCCTCTCCTGCCCCGGCCCCACCGCTCCCACCCCGCCCTCCCCCTCGCCCGCCAGGTCAACTTCTTCGTGCTGGCGGTCCAGACTTTGACGGAGCTGCGCATCTCCCTGCAGCGCATCGACGCCTTCCTGTCCACGCCGGAGCCGCCGCGGCCCGGGCAGGCCGCGACCCACGGGTCGGCCGCCGCGGAGTCCACGGCAGCGGCCAGCGGGCCGACCCACGGGTCAGCTGCAGCAGCTACAGCCGCCGCGACCCGCGGGTCGGCTGCGGGGGCGGCTCAGGCTCCCGGGCGCTGGAGCCTGGAGCGCGTGTTGGCTGCTGCGGGGCGGCGGCCGCAGGAGGCCAGGGGGCAGCAGGGGAAGGCAGGGGATGCGGGGATGGCCAAGGCGGTGGAGGGCCCAGCTGGGTACGTGGCCATGCGGGGTGCGGATTACGACTGGCTGCGGCCCTTTGGCACGGACGTGGTGCTGAAGGACACGCACGGGACGGCGCTGGGGGGAGGGCCGAGCGCGGGGAAGGAGTGCAAGGGGCCAAAGGGCAGCGGCGCGAGCAGCACGGAGCGGAAGGGGGCGGATGCGGGGAGCAAGGAGGAGGAGGGCGGGAAGGGTGAGGTGGTGGTTGGGGGGCTGACGCTGTGCGGTGTGGAGTTTGAGGCGGCGCCGGGGGAGCTGTTGGGCATCTGCGGGGCGGTGGGCAGTGGCAAGAGCAGCTTGCTATCGGCGCTGCTTGGAGAGTTGCAGCCGTTGAAGGGCAGCGGGAAGGGGCAGGGTTGCGCTGGAAAGGCAGCCCAGCCCATGGTGGCCATCGAGCTGGGTGATGGCGCACACGCCAACGGCAGCAGCAACGGCGCCAACGGCCACAGTACGGCACTGCCAGGCAACGGCGGCTGTGGAGGAAGCACGGGTAGCGATGACAGAGGGCCCCTGATGTACGGCCGGGTGGCGTACTGCGCCCAGGTGCCGTGGATTGTGGCAGGCAGCGTGCGGGACAACATCACGTTCGGCCAGCCGTACGACGAGGCCTGGTACGGTGCTGTCGTACACGCCTGCTGCCTGGCGGACGACCTGGCGGGCCTGCCGCTGGGCGACCGTACGGAGCTGGGCGAGCGCGGCATCAACCTCAGCGGCGGGCAGAAGGCACGTGTCGCGCTGGCACGTGCTGTGTACGGCAGGCCTGCCGTGGCGCTGCTGGACGACCCGCTGAGTGCGGTTGACCCACGGGTCGGTCGGCAGCTCTTCGAGCGTGCGATCGGGCCTGGGGGCCTGCTGGACAAGTGCGGTACGACACGGCTGCTGGTGACTCATCAGCGGCAGTACCTGCCGCGGTGCGACCGGGTGATGGTGCTGCGCGGGGGCCGGGTGGCGGCGCTGGGGGGATGGGCGGAGGTGGCCGGGTTGGGGTTGGCGGAGCTGACGGCGGGCCATGGGGGGCTGGCAGGGGCGGAGTGCGGGCTTGGGGACGCGACCGTGGATGAGCTTGTGGAGGGGGAGAGCGGGGGTAAGGAGGAAGGGAAGGGGCAGCAGGAGGAGGTGAGGCAGGAGCTGGAGGAGGGGCCGGTGGCGGCTGCAGCGGCGGGAGGTGGCGGCAATGGCGACTCGCCGCCACCTGTAACGTTAGAATCGTACAGTGCAGGGGTTGCGGACGCAAAGGGTGGGGTGGAGGGTGCAGCTATGGAGGACGGTGTGGCGCTGCCGGGAAGCGGGGCGGTGGATGGGGAGGTGGCGGCGGCGGTTGCGGCGGCGAACGCGGTGGCGGCGGGCGGCAGCTCCGGTAGCAGTACGACGTCGACTGCGTCACCGGGGATGGCGGCGGAGCTGGCGCTGGTGGTGCCCGCTGGGGTGGCGGCAACGGACAGCGAGCAGGAGGAGGGTTCGCCTCTGGAAGGTGGCGCTGTCACTAAGACGGCCAAGGGTCTGCAGCTGCCGGTGTCGGTCCCTGCAGCAGCTGGAGCAGAGCACCAGAAGCAGAAGGATTTCAGCGGGAAGGGCGCGGTGGCCTCTACCACGGTCCCGGCCGCGGCCGTGGCTCCCTCCTTCGCGGCGCGCTACCGGCTGTCCATGAGCCGCACCTTCGGCCCTGGCACCGCCGTGTGGCGGCTGGGCGGCAGGGGGCGCTCCATGGGGCGGCGCGGGGGCAGCAGGTCCATGACCTCGTCGCAGCCCTCCATGCAGCGCACAGACACGGGTGGGTGCGGTACCTTGCCTTCCCCAACCTGGCGCCTTGCTGCGGACCCTTACCTTACTGAATGGGGAGTCCTTGTAACACTGCCCGTACGCTGCGGAGTGGAGACGTGCCCCTGAGGCACGGCATGCCCACCCAAGGTTCGCCTGCCTTTGAAAACCCACTCTTTCCTGTTCACTACGCCTGAATGATTTCCGAGCTCCCTGTTTGCAACGTTCTCTGCTCTCGTCCACGCTAACCCATTCATTTTGTACGCGTTGCCGCTTGTGTGAGCGCCAAGGGTTCGACATCCGAGCTCCCTGCCTGTACCGCTCCCTCCTCCCGTCCACACTAACCCAGTCACTTGTACGTGTCTTACTCCCCTGTCGCCCGTGTCTCACAGGCAAGCTGATCATCGCGGAGGACCGCGTGACTGGCAGCGTGCCGTGGTCGGTGTACGGCTCGTACTGCAGGCACATGGGGCTGCCGCTGGCGGGGCTGATCGGCGTGGGGCTGGTGGCGGGGCAGGCGGCGTTCCTGGCCAGCGAGTGGTGGCTGGCGCTGTGGTCCAGGGCGCAGGGGCCGGACCAGGCGGACGACAGGTGGGGGTGGAGAAGGGTCGAGTACATGAATATGAACTTGTGCGAGCAAGATGGAATATGCCAGCGTGGTGGAAGCGCGCGCTGGGGCACGGAGAGGGGCAACAATCACAAGGGGAGGCATGTGCGCATGACTAGTCGGGTGCCCGCCGTAGTCAAGAGTACCGCAAAGTGCGAGTCGTCCATCGCCGTTCTTTGTGCCATGTTCCCTGTTTTCCGCAGGTGGCTGTGGGTGTACGGCCTGCTGACGGGCATCGTCATCGTGATCGCCTTCATCCGGTCGGTGTCGTACTTCGAGGCCACGCTGTCGGCCGCCACCTCCATCCACAACACCATGGCCAGGAGGTGGGCGCCGGGGGGTGCCAGCGCAAGCAGCATGCTTTGGCACACCAGCGCAGCTAGTTGGGAAGGAATGGATGGCGTGAAGCTCGCAGGCCTGTGTGCAAGACTTGTGAGCTTGGTGCATTGCTGATGATATGCCGCTGTGTATCGTTGCCCTTCCCTGCCGTGGCCTGCTGCCGTGGCCTGCTGCCGTCCCGCAACCGCAGGGTGCTGCGCGCCCCGCTGTCCTTCTTCCACACCAACCCGTCGGGCCGCATCGTCAACCGGTGGGTTGGCCCTTCCAGCCCCCCTAGCCCTGCACTCAGGAGCGTGCCGCAGCAGCACCCTGCTGTGTGCGAGTCCTATACGCACGGTGCAGCTGGAACACACCGCACCGCTGCAGCACACGGCCTCCGCGCTTACCCTTGTGCTCCTGCTCATGCGTACGCCTCCGAAACCGCCGCTCCCCTTCACTCTGCTGCCCGTGCTCAGTTGGCCCCACCCGCCTCGCTCCCCACCCCCAGGTTCAGCAAGGACCAGGGCCAGGTGGACGACCTGCTTCCCTCCTGCATGTTCGACGCGCTGCAGAGCGGGTTCCAGGTCCTGGGCGCAGTGGTGCTGGTGAGGAGGAACAAAGTCCTAGTAAACGCGAGGAAGTAGAATTGGTAGTCGTACGCTGCGTAGAAAGCCAGCGCACTGTAGCAGCGGTCCGCCTTCTGCTCCAGCTTCAGCGCTGGTGAGGGGAGGTTAGGGGCGGGCGGGGCGAGGCGCGACTCAAAGTGCACACCCGCTTGTTTCCATTGTGCTGGACGGCTTGCGTGGCCGCACGATACGTTGGACCATGCTGACCCTCGAGGCAACGCACCCCCTGGCACGCAGGTGTCCATTGCAACGCGGCTGTGAAGGAACCGGCAGCCCTTCCCACCCTGTCATCACCACCTCGGCCCACACCCAAACGCATCCCCCCCTGGCCCGCAGGTGTCCATCGCGGTGCCCGTCATCCTGCCCGTGTTCGTGCCCCTGGCGCTGGCCTTCTGGTGGGTGCGCCGCCGCTACATCACCGCCAGCAGGGAAATCAAGCGCTGGGAGGCGGTGGCGCGGTCGCCCATATACGCCGCCTTCTCCGCAACCCTCAAGGTGGGGCCCAGGGGCTCAGGGGCGCTCCTGGGCCGGGCAAGGTTGCCTGGGAGTCCGGGCTAAGCGGGGCAGCATGGTGCGTGACTCGGGCCTTGCGTTCTGGGCAGATGTACGATGCTTCTTGAGTGACCAGGCAAGCTTGGCGTATCCGGGAGGTTCTGACGTCGACTGGATTAGCGCGCCTGCACCCTAATTCTAACCCGTCGCCGCACACCCCCAGGGCCTGCCCACCATCCGTGCGTACGGCGCCGCCGACCGCTTCCACGAGGAGTTCCTGCGCATCATGTCGCACAACGGCAACTGGTACTTCGCCTTCATATCCACCTCCAGGTGCGGCGGGCGCCCCCTCACCCAGTCTGCGCTGGCAAACGATGTTGCTCCTACGTCCCCAGGACACATGATGCATAGGTTCCTGCGTTGCTACACAACTTGTTTACGCGCCCCTCCGCCTCACTTGCCCCTCAACGTACAGTACAATTATTGCACGTCCTTGGAGTCGTGTGTCATTGCCGTACTTGCGCCCCTGCTTGTACGGCACCCCACCCAGGTGGATCGGCGTGCGGCTGGACGCGGTGGCGGCTACGGCGCTGCTGGCGGCCACGCTGCTGGCCATGGCCATGAAGGACAACGTCAGCCAGGCGGTGGGTTAGCTGGGCATGGAAGCGGATGAGTATGCACCAAGCCAAACCTTAGTAGCCTGCCGTGTGGCATGGCGTGGTGTAGCAATGGCAAGAGCACAGCATGTCCACGTTTTGTTGCGAGTGTGTTACTCTCAATATGAGTTCCCTGACATGCGGTCAAACACACATGTGGGTGTGAGTTTCACCACGTTTTGTTTTACTGCAACGCCTGATTTTGTGGAGGTTTGGATGCGGTTGGTCCGCAGGTTCTGGCGCTGGCGCTGACGCACGTGCTGCAGCTGACGGGCCTCATGCAGTGGGTCGTACGGCAGGTGAGGCACGTGGCTCGCGAAAGCGGCTGCACAAAACCTGTACTGTTACGTGCTAGCCAGAGGCCCCTACTCTCACATGCCACTGTACCGTAACCCATCTGCATCGCGACTGCCTTGCACTGTTCAAGCATCGCTCTGACCCGACGAAAACAGGAACAAAATCCGCTCCTGCCCTACTTGCCCTACCCTCAAACTGCCTTATCGGCTTACCCCCTCTCCCCCTGCTCCTCGCGTTCCACGTGTGCCCCCTGTACCCCACAGAGCGCCGAGGCGGAGAACAACATGACCAGCGTGGAGCGCATGCTGGCATACACGCAACTGGACAGCGAGCCGCCACGTGTCGCGGAGGGAGGCGGCGCGCCGCCGCCAGGCTGGCCGCGCTCCGGAGCCCTGTCGTACGAGGCCGTAACCGCCGTGTACCGCCCCGGCCTGCCGCCCGTGCTGCGCGACCTCAGCTTCACGCTGCCCGCGGGCAGCAGCTGCGGGCTGGTGGGGCGCACGGGCAGCGGCAAGAGCAGCCTGATGCTGACGCTGTTCCGGCTGATCGAGGTGACCCACGGGACGATCTGGCTGGACGGGGTGGACACAACCAAGGTCGGGCTGGACGCGCTGAGGCGGCAGCTGGCCATCATCCCGCAGGTGAGAGGGGCGTGGTAAGGGACCCAAGGAATTACACGATCACCGGTACCTTGCAGTCTGAGATAGCTGGAAGAAGGCTGCACGTCACGTACCGAAACACCGTTCCCAGGGAGCCATGTGGGATAGCACGGGCCCTACTGCTGGGCGCCCCTCACCGTACGCTCCTTCTGTAACACCCTGGCTCCGCCCCTTCCCCACACCACCCCTCCCACTCTCCCGCAGGACCCGGTGCTGTTCAGCGGCACGCTGCGCTCCAACCTGGACCCCTGGGGCTGCCACCCCG
>VFQN01002113.1_pt1 | contig 31578 bp, 46 predicted proteins | sample 3512371 | NCBI WGS metagenome assembly VFQN01 (sample SAMN10412370, study PRJNA504923) | tailings metagenome | isolation source: Replicate 2 from Balatoc abandoned mine | place: Philippines: Itogon, Benguet | collected 2017-08-28 | reverse complement strand
ACATGACGGCGGAGATGAGGTGGTTGAGGTCGCCGAAGGTGGGGGTGGTGAGCTTGAGGGTGCGGAAGCAGATGTCGTACAGCGCCTCGTTGTCAAGCACCTGCGTGGGTCAGGGGAAGGTGGGGGATGGTCATTAGTACATATGGGGAGTGGAGCTCATGCTCATGCTAAAAGGAAAAGGGCAGGGGCCTTGCGCGCAGTGCAACTCAGGGTTAGGGTACACGAACAGCACGGGCTGAGCAAGCACGAAACGCAGGGATCGCAGGCAAGCTCCCCAACAACCTGCAAGGGAACGAAGAAGCCCTTGCACTCACCATGCACTCGTCGGCGTTCTCGACCAGCTGGTGCACGGACAGGGTGGCGTTGTAGGGCTCCACCACGGTGTCGGACACCTTGGGCGATGGCACGACCGAGAAGGTGAGCATCATGCGGTCGGGGTACTCCTCACGGATCTTGGAGATCAGCAGAGTGCCCATGCCGGAGCCGGTGCCGCCACCCAGGGAGTGGCAGACCTGGAAGCCTGCAGATGCAGGGGAAACAGGCAACAAGAGTGAAGGCCGGCAAGAACAAGAGGTGAAGGCACCAGGTCAGGACAGGACAGCTGAGCAGGGAAGCGCGGTGTGGAGGGCACAGCTTCTGCCAGACAGGTGAACAGAAGCAAAAGCAAGTGAGACCTACCCTGCAGGCAATCGCAGCTCTCAGCCTCCTTGCGCACGACGTCCAGGACGGAGTCGATCAGCTCAGCACCCTCAGTGTAGTGACCCTTGGCCCAGTTGTTGCCGGCGCCGGTCTGGCCGAAGACGAAGTTGTCAGGGCGGAAGATCTGGCCGTAGGGGCCGGAGCGGACGGAGTCCATGGTACCGGGCTCCAGGTCCATCAGGATGGCGCGAGGCACGTAGCGGCCTGTAAAGGTCAGGAAGCCGCGAGGGAGGTAGCATGTCGGGAAGGTCGAAGGACAGACGTGGGACAACAAGATGCTGCTACACCAATTTTCTAAATCTAGTACTCGAAATTCACGATCATGCTACAATGGGAATGAAACTGACCAAGTGCCGCGTCTCAAAGCCATTTTCGTGGTGGGAGGGCCGCGGTCAAACAAAGCCGCGGCGACAAGGACGGCCATGCTCACCGCCAGTGGCCTCGTTGAAGTACACATTGATGCGCTCCAGCTGCAGGTCGGAGTCGCCCTTGTAGGCGCCGGTGGGGTCGATGCCGTGCTCATCGCTGACGACCTCCCAGAACTTGGCACCAATCTGGTTGCCGCACTGGCCGCCCTGTGAACAAGAAGTAGGCACGGGTCAGTACGAGCCAGGGAGTAGGAGGCCGAGAAGGCAAGAGCAAGAGCAGAGATTGCGTAGTTCAAATAGGCCGCGGATGCGGTGCTCCAAGCAAACGCCCTTCCCAAGCTTTCAAGGGACCTTTACATCAGCTTACCTGGATGTGGACGATCTCACGCATGGTTGCGGAGGGCGAGCTACTTTGCCGCTGGCGGGAAGGACCTCGAGGATCCTTGTTGTTAACCCTCTGGCAGAAGGGATTGAAAGCTGTGTATACGCTACGAAATAGTATCACCACAAGCGAATTATAGTTTGATAGGGGGTGAAGGGTCGTTCTTATATTTGCGCCTTTTGCCGCGTAGTACGGCCCCGGCATGGAGCCTAAGAATTTGCGTCCCCATGCGCCGGCAGCAGCCGAAAGGATCCGCGACAGCTGCGCATCGCACCTCGCGTGAACTTAAGCAAAAGGCTCTGGCTGCCTGTTAAAGTTTCTTCTCAGACGCTGCTGCGTTCCTGCAGCTCGGGATGAACGCGGCATGATTTGTCACGCAACAGTTCGTGGATCCCGCTTCATCAACTCGCGACTGGGTAAACAATCCTGACTGTGATCATTATTTTACCCTCTGCTGTGACTCCGCGCTGTCTGTCGCCGGTTGAAACGAAAGGCGCGGGTGCTCTCTGGGGACCTCTTGTCCAATAGGCAGCTGGCACCCAGTCGGGCGTATGCCGCCATAAATAACTGCTGCTGAGGATTGCTTTGTGGCAATGGCAGTGGCGTTCGCGTGCTTGAACGCGGCGCCGGTGCTCCTCAACACCACCGATCGTCGCTGGGCGCCAACAGTCATGTTTCATACGCGTGTCGCTTACTGCATATCATTTGCTTGGTGACAACTTGCGCATGCGGTCCCTGCATTACGCCGAGTGTGGGCTCAGGGGTCTCCCCTTGACTCACACGTCAGGCGGAGGGGCGTCAGGGGTCAGGCGGAGGGTCCCATGGGTAACCATGCCGTGCAGGTGTGCTAGTCCTTTGTGCGATTGCGGTGCAACCATGCTATGTGCAGGAAACCGTACCAACCCGTCACAATACCGGTACCGCATGTAGCAGGGTACCTGAGGGGTACTGGCAGGGGAGCTCCCCTGCATACAAGTGCGAAATTCTCGTGTACTGCTTGCGCAATGAGCTCAGGCTGCAAAGCTTTAACAAAGCAGGTACTCCATGATGTACTTGTTGGGAGGGTTTGTCACAGTGCTGCAGGTTGGCGCAGGTTCGCGTATGTGCGCGTGTGGCTGTTGGTGCCATCTGGTGTGTTCGAACAGGTTCGCACGGCCTGTGTAGGGCCCAGGGACCCCGTGGTCGGCTGGCCCACCAGAAGAAGCCCTTCGGGTTCCCACTGCAACGCAGCGCGTAATAGGATGCGGCGCCAGGATATTAAATCAAACAGAATAGAGGTGCAAAAGGCGACACCGCAGGTGGTTGCCAGCTGTGAGGTTAGTGACCAGAACTGAGGCTGCAATCTGCAACGCACCACACAAGCGAGCGGCAACGGCGCCTACCCGCCAGGCCAGAGCACATGCGCTGCTGCCCGTATGAGTTGTACCCAAGGTGTTGATGAGCTGCCGAGCAGAGGCTCCCAGCAGACAGCAGAAAGCTCCCCTGGGCAACTCGGGCACACACATGTGCGAAGCATGGGTATGAGTACGTGGGCACACAAATATATAAGCATTGCAGACAGTGCGTCACTGGGCTCTCTGCAATGCGCGAGGCGCGATCCACTCCCTTGCTCGGTTTACCCGTCGGCGTGCACCCAGAGTGGCGCACACCTGCGTGCACTAGACAACTTGGCGAACCACTGGGACCTTCACGGTCATGCGGCGACGCGCAACTCCGCTTTAGCCCACCAGCCACGCCAGATAGCATAACCCCCAACGGTCACCTGTTGTGATTAATCCAACCGTACAAATGCTCACACTCACTAACCAGGTGGCCCCATAAGCGCCTCACAACTACGGATTAGGACACCAACATGGTGCGGTGCCGGTCATCGTTCCCATGGCCCCACCGGCCACAACAAGGTACCGTAACAGCGAGGAAGCAAAACTTGTGTGCCTGATACCCGCACCGTGTGGCACACAGTACGCGCTCAGCGCCAGGGTACAACGTGTCCATTGCAGCTACACATTGGCACGTCAGCATCTGCCGCAGCCTTCTTTGCCCCCCGACTCGATGACCTCTCTTGTGACTCGGTCCACGTACCTGCAAGCGGCGGGGGCGCACATGGCATGGAATGGGGCAAGCATAGGTAGCAGTAGGTACCCAGGAGGGGATGGCTTACCACCACCGGAGGCGCACACTGTTGCCTGCCACCCGCACACTGGCGAGGCAGCAGTACCGTATGCGAGGCGTGGCATGGCATGTACCTCGTATAGCAGCATCAAATCGTCCTTGGCGCATAGCGCAGCCTAGAGCACACAGCTGCTCCTTTCCTTCCCTTTCCCACAGCCGTCAACCTGCGCCTCCCAGCTGTTACCAACACACCACGGCAGCCGCAGCACCCACGACTCCAAGCAGCGGCATGGGACCCCAACACCCTTCATGCATGCCGGCCGCCGGCCGGAACAGGAAACACCTGCAAAACGCCCTTACCGCTTTCCAGCCGCCGTCTCCTGCACGAACTTTGCGACGATGACCCTCAGCGCCTCCTCCGTCTCATCGTCCGACAGGGGGTTGGCGATGGAGGAGCCGCAGCCCCCCGCCGGGTCCCAGTAGTACAGCGTGGGCACGTAGCGCGCGGGGCACTGCGGGTCCACCCTGCACGGCGTGTACGGTACACAGTGCACGACCGCAACGCACGCGTCAGCGGCCACTTGATGATGCGGCAAGGAACAATGCAGTGGCGCATATTTGCATGAGGTTGTATGCAGCGGTGACGAGAATACCAGGCTGGGCGCCGACGAAGCACACATGGATGAAGATAGATGCCGTACTCGCATGGTGTCATGAGTACATCTCCTTGATGTTGGGTGCGGCAAGCGCATTTCATCAAGGTGTCTCCCCTGCAACGCGGGTACGCGTGCATGCCGGATTGCCGATTCCCTTCACGCACCTGAGTGGGTGTTGTGGGTTACGCCAGTCGCTCGGCTCCCCCACCGACACCTCAAGCAGCGAGCCTCCCGCAGCGGACACTATCTCCCTGCAGGACCACACAAGCGGCAAAGAGTGAGCCCAACGTGAGCATCCTGCTTGAAGCTGCATTAGCCAGCCATACGTCACACAAGCACAGGCTCAGTGCTGTTACGCCCAGCCTTTTGATTGTTACTGCTCAGCGCTTTCATCCTCCATTACGGTACCCTTCCTGACGAGCCCCTCCCCAAGCCGAAGTTTCCGGCAAACACCTCCCGTCCTACAGATCAATTCGACCTTCCATTGTGCCTAACTCCCATCCACTCTTAGGAGTCCATTAACCCACATCGGCGGCACCCGTACCGCCATACCTAATGACGGGCATGGCTGCCCTGCAGTCGCGGCACCACGGCTCCCCGTCCCTCAGGCCGCTGGTGAAGGCCACGAAGTGCGGCTCGGCAGCTGCCAGCAGCTCTGGCAGGTGCTCCCGGTACTCCGAGTGGTGCACCACGCGGTGCAGCTTGCGCCTGTGGGGCGGCCGCGAGGCCGGTTTCGGGGTCACAGACGATGTGGGTCAGGTGCGGGTGAGTCAGGGTAGTACGAGCAGGAGCGTTAGTGCATGGCGCTGTGGCAACTTGTGGTCTATATACCGAGGGGAGCGCTACTGCGATGATTGCTGCGTCGGTCGGGGAGATGGTGGTGATGTGGGTTGGAGTCGAAGGAACCCGCAGGATAGCCAGAAGTGCTGGCGAGTGCACACGTGCTGCCGTCACCGGCGCCAACAATCATGACCCTTTGCATGGTGAGGGAGAGCAGCGACCACGCGAAATGCGGGAGCGCCATCAAGTTGTTGGGATGGATGGGCGCTGGTCACCGTACGCTGTCACTGACAGCAGGTCGCACGTGTTGGCCCCGGGCACCTCTTGTGGGCGACAGCACGTAACCGGTGTGTGCTCGCCTACCCCACGTGCCAGTCCCTGCCCTTTCCGAAGGCGTTGTGGTCACGCGCTGCGGTGTGGAGCCACTCACTTCCATAAGCCGCCCGTGAGCGGCTTTCCATGTGCAGCGATGCTCCGCGCATGGAACAGCTGCACGCAGACTACTGTTGCAGTCACCACCAGCACGAGGGCGGTCACCACCGTGGGCCAGGTTCGTTTCCGCTGGAGAGGCGAGCTGTGTATATGTTTATGATGTTGGCCCATGTTCGCAAAGGAGCCAACGGAGGACGTGAACTCTTGGGACGAGGCTGTTGCCGCACTGGTTGAAGGGTTAAGAGGTTCTGTGAGCGATGCAGAGTGCCAGCCCATATCTAGGCTCTGTTGGTATAAGATGTACTCTGTGAATGCCCGAAACCGCGTCTGAAGGAAGGGGTGTGCCGTTGGTCGTCGTTGGTTGCCGTGTGCAACCGTCGCACTGGCATCGTGTTTTGCCGCTGACAGGCTTGGTCATTATAGATGCCACATTCGTTCACGAGGCTTAACCCATTTCAGTCTTGACTGGGTCGCGTACTGCGCGTGTCTGGTCACACGCGATGCAGCCCGCCCTCCTCAGGGCGCCGTTGCCCACACTGCTAGGTTCTTGCCAACTGCTTGAACGTTTAGCGTCATCGGTGTCGGCATCACCATCTGGTTCGGGGGCTCTCTGGCAGCAGCGGCGGGAATTGTCGGGAGCAGCTTCGGGCTCGCCTGGCCAACAAGCGCTCTCCCCACGCAATATCTGGTGCATCGGGAGAAACTATGCGGAGCATGCCCGGGAGCTGGGCAATGAGGTGCCCACTGAGCCAATGATATTCCTGAAGGCGGGGACGAGCGCGGTGCCACCTGGTGGGGACCTGCCCCTGCCGTCCTGGTCCCAGGATGTCCACCACGAGGTCAGCGTGTGAGCTGACCACTTCCACACTTCTGCTCCAGGCCATATGGCCTAAAGGGCTGCTTTACGCACACTGCTCGGTGCTGGGTGCTGCCACGGCCAGAACCGCCTTAGCACACACCGGTGGCCTCAGGCGGGTGCCTCTACCCTTGCCTGCCCTGCGACCTGTGCCATGGCAGCGTTAGTGCTTCCCGCCTCAGACTTGTGGCCAATCAGCGCGCCTGCTATCCCAAAACAGACGCGTTCACCACACGGTTGTCCGTGCTTCATTGCAGGTTGAGCTGGCGGTGGAGCTGGGTCACGACCTTCAGCCCGTGAGGGGGGCGGTGGCGCTGGACCTGACCGCCCGGGATGTGCAGGTGGGGTGGTGCTCGGGGGCAGGAGTGAACAGAAAGCTGTTGCCCATGTGAAAGGCCTCGGCGTAGGCTTGGACTCACCGGCTCCAGCAACAGGGCAAACAGAGCGCCTGCGACTACACCTAGCACTCGCATACGGGTGTTCACCTGACTGCGCTGTGGACGCTGGGGTTGGCTGTACGAAGCTGCTGGGGTGTCTGGGTGACAGGCACTCCACGCTCAGGGAGTGTGACCTCCTGCAACAATTTGAGCAGCAGTGGCAGTACTGCAGTCCTGCGTGTTGATTGCGAACCTTCCCTTCACAGGCAAAACTCAAGAAGCAGCAGTGGCCCTGGACCCTCGCGAAGTCATTCACGGGGTCAACACCCCTGGGGGCGCCGTTCAGCCTTGCAGGTGGGTGGCGTGTCACAGCTTTGGCAAGGAAGCCCCTGTGCGCGCTCCTCGGCACAAGGCCTACACCCTTGTAGTAACCACATGCACCGTGGGTATTGCAGCCCACACCCTCGACCCATGCCTTCGAGTTGCTGCTTTGTACAAAGGATTTGCAGCCCACGCCAGACACCAGTGTCGTGCATTCTCCAAGCCTGGCCAACCCCATTCCCAAGCGCTTCAGGCGTACCCGCACCCGATGTGACCACTTCAGGCGTTGACCCGGCTGCGCTCACCCTGACGCTGGACGTGAACGGCAAGCGCCGCCAGACGGGGCACACAAGGGACATGATCTTCCCCCTTAGTCAGCAGCTGTCGTACGTACGGCAGCATTTTCCCGTGGCGGCTGGGGATGTACTGCTGACTGGCACGCCGCCGGGCGTGTCGGCCATGCGGCCCGGGGACGAGATTGTGGCACGTGTGCTGGGGCCGGATGGCAAGGTGCTGAGCGAGGGCGTGTGGCATGTCAAGTGAGGGCACGGTGCCAGTCTGCTCGTGCTGACGAAGCTACTTGATACTGGCGTTGCAGACGCAGGCTTTGCAGCCACGGGCTGTGCGGCGGTGGTTGAGGGCCTGACACGGATGGGGGCGGTGAACAAGTACGGGTCTAAGCCGGCTGCCTTGTGCGACCGTGCGTGGTGTACGGGGATGTGGGCGGTATACAGTGATGGCGGCTGTAGAGGAGGGGGCGCTGCTGTGTGGCTGGTTCAGTATAGGGCGCTGGCGTGCGAGGGGAGGTGTGTGAGGCGCCGTTCGGGCGCTCCTGACCAGCCGTCTTGTGGGTTGTCATGATGGCCTTTATGTGTTGCGGTATGTGTTGCGTGGGGGTTTACAATTGGCGTGGGGAGAGCATACCTGGACGCACATGTGCGAGCGCGTGGAGTGCGCCGACTCCATGCGTACTCCTGCGCTGCCGCCTGTCCATGCTTTGCAATGGGGTGAAGTTCGTACGCTCCTGCATCACGAACCACATGGTCGCAGTGGGGGGCACCGCTAATGCCGTGCGCATGCCTCTGATTACATGCTGCATGGCGGGCGGTGCAGTCTGGGGTGCACGAGGGTATGGCAGTGGCTTAGTTCGCAGCAGTAGGCTAGCAGCACGCCGACAGGCGATGACAGACGACGTCATCCCTCTGGACAGCAGGGCCCCTGCTGGACAGATAATGTGCTGGCGCACTGCAGCTCGGGCCCCACCTCCCTGCTGTCGTGCGCGCTCTTACCAATTGCTACTTGGCATACGGCACGGCCAAACACAAGGAGACCAAGGTTCCCCGAGATCCACGTGCGTGTACAGTACATCAGCGTTACGTTGCGTACGGCAGTGTCTTGGCGTTCAGTACCTCCTTGGACGGAGAGTCAGGCAGGCAGGCACGGGGAGTGCGACAGCAGCGAGACGTTTGACTGTGTTGGCGATCAGGTCTCTGCCAGTCTCTGCCAACGGCCATGGTGTGTGTTGGGAAGAAACTACCCCTCGTGATGCCATAATGGAGGGAGGTCCATGGAGGTCTCACTGTTCACGCAAGCGAACAACACCGTATGCCTCATCAACACTGCGTGACACGGACGTGGACATACCTGTTGGTAATCAAGAGATTAACGTGGTGTCACGCAGGGCTGATCTGTGGGCCGTAGCCCACAGCTGGGGCTACCTGAACGCTGAAGGCCAAGGGAGTCTCCCATTGGCCATGTGGAGTGGGATCCCTTCCCCTGCCCTTCCTCTGCTGCTCTGCGTCGCTTACCTTCTTCTCCATATTCCTTAAGCGTCTTGATTTCCCAACGTGATATCCCCCCCATAACAGGTAATCAACGAGCAGGAGGTCCCGGAACCCAGGCCTTCGCACAAGGGCACTAAGGCCTTCAGCGTTCAGGATCGGCAGCACACATGTCACTCGCGCCACGCTTTTAATCTTCCTGTTAAACTTGCCGACTGCTTACCCCCTTGTAACCTACCGACGCCTGCATTGCTCTTTACTTGTCACCAGTTTGATGAAGACATATTTTTCCGTCGCAGCTTGTGAGCTTGTGAGCTTGTGAGCAGAGTCCACCCCTTCTTATCGAGCGTCCTCGGCAAGCTCCAAGCGCAATATGCCTTCTGCTAATCAGGATGATGACCAAGATAGGATGAATCCTACCCGACAAGATGAGGGTCTGCCGCTACCCGCGGAGCCTAGGTTAGAGTCCCAGCCCTTGGGGCTTGCTCCTGAGCTGGCCGAGCGCGTCGCTGCGTTCCTGCCCCGCAACGAAGCTGCAATGACTTTCCGTCTTGTGCATAAGGCAACCGCGGCGGTGGCCGGCGAGGTTAGTTGAACTGACTTTGCACATGCGACAGCTGCAAGAAAATTATGCGCCAGTGCGTGCACTGACGGGCTCAGGTGTCTGTAGCCATCCTGTATTACCTGTCGTGCCTGAAGAAAAGACCTGCGCGGGATCTTCGAGAAAGACATGTGCTGGCGATGCTGTTGCAAGACATCTTGCTCCAATATGACTTTACTTTTTGGCAACCCTAGCTGTCAGAAGTTGATCTTTAATCAACGGGCACTGCTTGGGCTCTCTGGCTGACGGCTTCCACGTACCCTACCACCTGCCTACGCTCCGCTTCCATCGGACTACTGCAGATGGACATCGTGCGCCTGTCCCAACCTGTGCCTGAAGATGCTTTCGCCCACTGCTGGAGCGAGCCCGGCAAACACGGTAACCACCCACAGTCAACTGACGACCTACATCGAGAGCTGCTGCGCCTGACTTGCAGCACCGGAGTCGTGGCCAACATAGCAGTTGCGGCTCGCACCGCGGGCCTGAATAGCCTCCGCCGCGTGGATATGGCCGCCGCAGCAGCCCAGGGACACTTGGCGGCAGTGCAGTGGCTCAGGGCGCAGGGCTGCCCCTGGGACGGCAGTGTGCAGGAGGCGGCAGCAGCTGGGGGCCACACGGAGGTGGTCGCATGGCTGGCAGGGGCGGGGTGCCCGTGGGCCGGGGGGGACCCCCTGAGCGCTGCACTGCGGGCCGGCAGGTGCGAGACAGCACGGCAACTACTGGATATCGGCTGCCCGGTAGACTTCTACGCGTATCAGCTAGCGGCGAGCAGGGGCCAGAAGAGCCTGGTGGAATCCCTACTGTCCCGGGGGCTGACCACGGACAAGCTAGGTGCAATCCTGGTGGGCGCTGCAGCGGGTTACTCCCTGCCGGACCTGCAGGAGACCCTGCCGCGCCTGGCTACCACGTATGCGACAAACATCGGCAACAGCGTCAGCATCGCACAGGCGGAGCAGCTGCTGCTTTCTCCCCCGCCAGGCGGTGTCGTTCTGGGGGCAGCGGCGGCGGGGGCGGCTCGCCTGGCCGAGGACGTGCCGCTGCTGTACACGGGCTCGGAGTGGCAGGCCAAGGTGCTGTGGCTGGTGCAGGATAAGGGCCTCAGGCGGGAGGTGAGGTGGGACGGCGGGCACGAAGATGAGGACGGGTTCCCGCTCATGGGGGCGGCGGAGCAGGCCAGGCGGTTGCAGTGGCTGCGGCAGAGCGGCTTCCAGGTGACCCTGGTGGACTCACCGGAAGCGCGGCAGAACCGCCGCTGCGCGTTGGCACGGGCAGCACGGGCTGGGGGCGTTGTGAAGCTCCGCAGGGTGCTGGCCAAGCATGCCGAGTTCAGCGTACAGCCGGAGTTTGGCCAGAGGTGGGGCTATATCGTGGCTCAGCGGGGCCACGTGGAGGTGGCGGAAGAGCTCTTAGCACGCGGCTTGGTCACCCTTCGGGACGCGGCTCACGGCGCGGCGGCCGGGGGCCGGCTGCGCCTGCTTTCGAGGCTGCTGGGTGGAGGAGAGTGGAGTGCGACAGGCTGTGTGGGCGCAGCAGGGGGTGTGGGCGTGAGCCAGGGACCGCAGGCGCGGGCAGTAGCAGGGGCGGCGGTTGCAGCAGGGGGCCGGGCATGCACGAGCTCGGGTCGTGCGCAACTCCAGGAGGCCCTCGGCGAGGTGCTGCGGGTTGACCTGTTCCATGCAGCCGTCGCCCCTGACTGCCCGCGCTGGGATGTGCTGCGCTGGCTGCGGGACCGCGGCTGCCCCTGGGATACAGACGTCTTTGACGCCGCTGTTCGCAAGTGCGGCCTGGAGGTGGTGAAGTGGATGGCGGCGGAGGGGTGCCCCATGCCGGTGAGGAACTGAGCTTCGGGCATGTTGTTTCCCCATTATACGACATCACTGGCTTGTGCGGATGGAAGCAAGCCTCCAAATCAGATCGGCTGTTTGATGCTACAGCTGTTATGGTATGTCTGGTTGGGGCTGCCAGAAGAACACTGTGCGCGTGTGCGGCATGTCCCAAATACGTAGTTGGAGTGCCACTGGTGCTTGTCCTCTCTCGCTGGCTGGTGCAGTAGGATGCCTTGATTTTTCCGCTGAAGTTGAGGCACCCTACTTTGGGCCCCATCAGGCCGACAGCTCCCTATGCACGACCGCTGCAGCGAGAGGCGATGAGGCCTTGCTGAGGTGCCTCAGGAGGCTGGGCTGCCCCTGGGACGCAGGCGCCATCACGGCCTGCGAGTGCGGCGTGGAGGTGGTGGAGTGGATGGCAGCGGAGGGGTGCCCCATGCCGGTGAGGGCTACCAGGGAGGTGCAACCGTAGCACGCCCGATGGCACTTCACCTGTCTGGCTGGGGCCAGTACGGGTGCCACCGCTGCGGATGAGAGGTCAGCGCACGCGTGTGGCCAGTAGCCTTGCACGTGTCACTGGCTCATATGACAGGGCTCGCATGCTTAAGCCGTCTGAGAGATGTGAGTACTCATCCAGAGGACCTTGTCCTTACCTTCCGGTGTGCCTTCCCCAGACCGACAGCTCGGCATGCCTCGCTGCTGCGCGAAGGGGCGATGAGGCCACATTGAGGTGCCTCAGGAGGCTGGGCTGCCCCTGGGGTGAAGACGTCTTCACTTGCGCCGTCGGTGCGTGCAGAGTGGAGGTGGTGGAGTGGATCGCGGCGGAGGGGTGCCCCATGCCGGTAAGAGAAAGCGCACGGAGGGCTGGCGCCACACTCTCTTTGACCCATTTGACCTATGTTCCACTGCTGTAGCTGTTGGATGCTTTCATACGCTCCGCAAACCCCTCGCCAAAGGAGGTTACTCGCCCACGGTCATGCCGTACCTCTTGGAGTTAGGCTGCTAACCACAGTGTCCGAGTTGCCTGTAGCGACGTACTAACCTGCCTTGCAACAAGTGCACTCGAAGCGCCTCCTTCATACCGACCGCCTTGCCCCCAAACGCCCTTGACCCGATTTATCACTTCTATTGGACCCTTTCTCGGCTAGACTAACTGCCAAGGTCATGGTGTGGCTGTGCGCACAACTTCCAACCCCATGACATGTATCCCTTGCTGGGCGCAGGTCAACAGCCGGCTGCATGTCATTGCAGCAGACAGGCACAAGCCGGACATGGTGAGGTGCCTAAAGCGGCTGGGGTGCCCTTGGAGCTCGTCCGCTTTCAGCGCCGCTGTCCGCTGCGGCAGTGTGGAGCTTGTGGATTGGATGGCGGCGGAGGGGTGCCCCATGCCGGTGAGGCGCAAGGGAAAGGGCTAAGGAGTGCGTGTCGCCTAAAGCTGCGCGTGAACGTGATTTACCGACCGCCGAATGACCAAAGCCCTGCACAGCGCGCAGTGTCCAACTTGTGCGTTACGTTACAAGCCAACCAGCATGGTCCAGCCCTTGCTGTACGTCACATGCAGCTGATGTGCACGGCCTTGCACAGTTCGCACAACCACACACCGCGCGTGTCATCGCGGCTTGTACGTCAACCCCCACCGTGGCATTCCGCTCTTCCGGGTGAGTTCTTGACCTCACCGCATTCCGCACCCCGCCCCGCCCCCGGCCGTGCCCAGGATGACGGGTCACCGTACAGCGACGCGCTAGCTAAGGGCGGCACGGACATGTTGGACTGCCTGAGGCGGCTGGGCTGCAGCTGGGGGACCGACCGCTTGCTGGCCGGTGCCGTACGCGATGAAGCTCCCGTGGAAAACCTCAAGTGGCTGCTGGAGCACGGCTATGCTGCCACTGAGAGGGAGCTGCTCGGCGCGCTCGCGTGCTTCGAGTCCAACTGCGGAGCGAGCGCAGGCAGGCTGGCCTATCGGCATGCAGTCCGTGCGCTGTTGGAGAAGCGGCTGGCAGCGATGCGGAGTAGGCGGTACCACCAAAGGATTCAGGGGAGAGGGATGTGAACAGGCTCGCCCGTCACCGCGGCCCAGCACGGGTTTTGGCCCCACGGGCTTGTGCACGTGGCATGGGAGGCGTGCGATGTACACCGGTTGCTGTGGGGGTTACGAGTTTGGCCCGGGAGCGTTGTGCATTGGCGTCCTTGCGGGCTCAGGCCAGCTCTGTTCCGCACGGCGACCGAAGTGGTGCTTTGGTGCGGGAACAAGTGGAGCTTTGCTGCACCTGGCTGCGTGTCAATGTGTCACAGTGGGATTATGCGATATTGGGTGGCTGCACCACTGCAATGGCTTCGATGGGACCGGCATTAATTGCGTGCTGCATGTGTCGCATGCCCTAGGGGCACCGTTCGCTAGATTTGGCCCAGCTCTATTACATTGTAGCTGTACGGCTGAGTAGAGCGGCGTCAAGCCGAGGGCCAGGCCATGCGGTGCGGTGGAAGTGTGCAGTCCCCATGGCTACACCCTGTAGGTGGGAATGACCTGTAGGTGACGAACCGGGTGCCGCCAACCTGCACAGCATGTCCTGCAACTGGAGTCACCTGGGGTGTACTTAAAATGACGAGTTGTCGGTGGCCAGGTGGGGGTGCCTAGCATACAAGTGCAGTGTAGGCCATGATGAGTCGGCATGTGGCAGAGCCCCATGGCCCTGGCATGTGGTGTAGGCACATCGCGTACGGGGGGGCAGCTGTGGCACTCCTGCGGCTGTGCTGTGCTGTAACTCGACGTGGAGTCCTGTTCACCCGCTATCATAGCATTAACCCCTTGAGTGCATGGGGTCTGGGACTGAGGCTGTAGCAGGTCTGACGTACCGTGTAAGACCCAGCGACCGCGCCTGAATATCAGGAGCTCCTTGGTATCTGCAAGCCGTGTCATATACATCTGGATAGGATAATTTTGTGGTACTGCTCACAAACCAACGCGCTCCGGCATTCGCGGCAGCCGGCTGCACACACTGTAAGCTCAGACAAGCTGCTCCCAGAGCAGTGTTAGACCTAATACTAGGCGTGTCTCGAGGTTAGAGCATCTGCGCTGCACTCAACTCCAGAGGCAAGCCCTGCGAGTACAATTTAAAGTACACTTCGGCGAAATGTATCGCAAGTCCGCGCTGCCTGCAGCATTATTAGTGCATGAATACTACTTGACTACTTATTCAATACACTGCATCGTCATCAAATGGAACCGGCTTTGTCAAGGGTTGTCCCCCGGACGTACCCCCACACTCGACAGGTCCTGCGTTGCTGGCTACCCTGCGCATCCCCACACGTCCCGACGCGCACAACCTGGCCCTCATGGACGAACGCAACATCAATAAACTCTTCGCTGCCCTACCGCGCGAGCTGCACCTGCGCATCCTGTCCTTTCTGCCGCCCAACGACCTGGCCCTGGCTGGGAGGCTCACGTGCGAGGAGGCGGGATGGCGCCTCAGCAGCCGCGATCGCTGCACCGTGCACTTTGACCAGCCGCTGCCTTCCAGCGCCGCTGCCGCCCTGGAGCTCGAGATGCGGCAGTGGACCCTGCGCAACAAGCTGCAGCTGCTGGTCACGTCGCCCAAGTACGGCATAGAGCAGAACGTGGAGCTGGTATGAAAGGTCCTGCAGCGGCAGCTGCTCCCCGAGCTGCTGCAGACCGACCACTACCTGGACATCCTGTGCATACCGGACCTGGACATGGGATCCACGGCCGTAGCGGCGGGCCTGGCCCACCTGCTGCCCACCCTGGAGCGGCGGTGCCCCGGGCTGCTGGATCCAACGTACACCCTCGTGGCAGCAGCGCGGCACTGCGACCTGGCAGGGCTGCAGGCCGCGTGGGGGCTGCTGAGGCAGCGGCTGCGGAGCACCCTGCAGCAGCCTGACAGGTACCGCAAGAGAGCTCCGGAGATGTGTGAGGCTCCTGACTTCTGGAACGAGATGCTTGCTGCTGCAGCTGGCTCCACCACCTCCTGTGCCATAGCCAAGATGGAATGGGTCCTCAAGACGGGCCGCCCCAGCAGTACGCGTACAGCACAGGCGCGGGTGTGCGGCTCGGCCGCCGCCTCGGGCGACCTGGCCCGGCTGCGGTGGCTGCGGCAGCGCGGCTTTCCGTGGGGCACTGGCGAGGTGCTGGGGGCGGTGCTGCAGCATGCGGAGATGCGCTTCATCCTGCAGCTGGAGCAGGAGGGCGGCTACCTCCCCTTCGAGGTTGCCACCCACGACGGGGCCCTTGAGTGCGCAGCAGGAGCTCCCAAGGACAGCGGAGCCAAGGTCCAGTGGCTGGTAGACAGGGGAGCGCTGCTACAGAGTATGGTGCTCGGCGACGGCGCTGTGCTAGCGGCAGCGAGGCACGGCAACCTGGAGGCGCTGCAGTTGCTGATGGAGCCGGCCCTCGCACACAATGCCGAGGGCATGCGCACGCTGGGGGGCGTGCTGAGGGCGGCCGTGGGCGCCCGCAGCGTGCCCATTGCAGCGTGGCTGCACGGGGTGGGCTGCCCCCTGGACGGGGGACTGTACTCGATAGCATGCAGCAAGGGCGATGTGCCGATGCTGAGGTGGCTGTTGGAGGTGCTCTGCCCCCTACCGGGCACGGACATGGGCGGCCTGAGCATCTCCAACGTGCTTGCGCTGTGGTCCTGCCGTACCATCAAGGACAGCTACTGGCTGGCGGAGGCGGTGGAGCTCATGGCGAAGGCGGGCTGCCCCATCATGGAGGAAGGCGAGGGTGCAACGCAACCGTTGCAGGCGGCGCTGGAGGCTAAGCACCCCTGGCCGGTGTGGTATGCGCTGCGGGGCCTGGTGCCTCCATGGGGCGATAGACTGCTCCCGAGCGAAGCCGCGGACGCTGCGGCCACGGGCTGCGAGGCGGTCCTGGAGGAGCTGATGCAGATGGGGGTATGGCACCAGGCGGTTCTGGAGGATGTGCTGCACAAGGGGAAGCTGCATGAGTCCGGGAGTCAGCTGGCGGCTGCGTGGTATGCCGGAGCGGCGAAAAACGGGGACGTGGGCACACTGGCGGTGCTGCGGCGCATAGAGGTGCCGCTGGGCGTGGGCACGTTCGAGGAGGTGGTGCGGCAGGGGGCGCCGCTGAGCGCCCTGCACTGGCTGGCGCAGCGTGGGGCTCGGGCGAGCGAGTTGGAGCTGCGTAATGCGAGGGGCGGGGGCGACCGGGCATCGTATGCAGGGGAGGTGCAGGAAGAGGAGGCGTGGTCCGGCGGGTTGCGGAACAGGCAAGCAGCAGCAGCTGGGCGCTCTGGGCCTCAGCACTCAGCAGGCATGGAGGTGGGGGCAGGTGGTGCGCGCGGTGGGGCTCGGCAGGCAACGGGTACCGGTTTTGGGCCAGGTCGTGAGCGCAGTGGGGCGGGTGTGGTGCTCGCGTCGGGTCAATCGGCAAGCCTAGGTGGTCGCCTCCTGGGTTTGTTGTACTGGTGCGGTCTCGCGGTGCTGCTCGCGGACCTGGTCCTGGTACACCTTGTACCGGGTGTGATGCAGTTGCTGAACCGATTGTGGTCGTAGCTCTGAGAGAACAAGGCCGAACGCGGGATAGGGAGCGGCTAGAGGGCGCTGGCAGAGATGGGGAGTGGCTGGCACGTGCATGCTGAGACTGGTTGCACGCTGGCGGCACATTGACATGTCTTAGAGCCTGTACACAAGCACTACCGGCGAGACCGGTGGGAGGCGTGCACTGTGTGCGTGCCGCTTGCAGGTGCCTGGGACTGTGGATAGGGCTGGCAACGGATGCGGACTGTGTGGGGTGATGCTGACATGGGCGACGGCAAGGCACGGCCTGGTCTTGTTGTGGCCTTGCCTCGCTATGGTTAGTCCTGCTGTACCCTGTCATGCGGCAAGGTATGCCTTGATATAATTGGTGGGTGTTTTGCCTGTACTGTTGCTGGTACGAGGTTGAGGGGAAGGATGACAGTGGGACCTGCCAAAGGGCCAAAAGGCCGCAAGGGCCAAGGTAGGGGAGCGACTCTTAGGCACGTGTCTTGTGTGCATTCGCCTAAACCTGCTGCCTGGACCTACAACTGGAACGCGTCTTGTGGCTACCAACAGTGTGAATGCAATGCATAGGCGAGGATGGTGCAGCTAAGAAGCCTGCGTTTGCCTATGCCTTTGCTTGGTCAACCTTGGCCCACCGAATGCGTACGGAAGGCCTGCATTGCCTCCTGCCCTCCTCCATGGTACATGTAGCAGTGTCGCAGCAACATAGGTGGATACATGGAGTCGTATGACACCTGATTACTTCACCATTAGGCGGCCTCCTGCCTGCTGGTCCTGCCTGCAGAAGATGCAACAGCCAGGCTGAGCCCCGCTCCACCGCCGGGTCCTCACGTCATAGGCCCGCCCATGCATCCGCTCATAGGCTGAAGACAAAGTGGAAACACGCAGGTGTGCTGGGCGCGCTTGCCTGCCTTCTTTCCCTGCCGATGTCAACGGTCGCAAACGTTGCCGGCAATCAAAACAAACTCGCCAGATTCCGTTACTATGCGCGGCACGGTATACTTATCAATTAAACGAGTGCACAGGCTGCCTCGTGCTGCCTTCGGAGTCCGCGACTGTCCGTCTTCTCAGACCAGACCGAGAGTTGCTCTCTTGTGCTAACCGGGTCGATGTCCTGCTCCCTACACCCTCCAGATCACAAGCCGCTACAGTAGAGGCGTCATGGAAGGCGACCCCAGCAGCACTGAAAATGCAGCTCTCCCGCGCGAGGTTCGCCTGCGCGTACTGTCTCTGCTGCCGCCCAACGACCTGGCCCTGGCCGGCAGGCTGAGCTGCAAGGATGCCGCACAGCACTTCAGCGAGGCACGCTATCGGACAGTAGCCTTTCGCCTTCCTGTACCAGCCTATGCTGCTGGCCCTCTGGAGGCGCTCCTATCGACCTGGACGCTGCCCCATAAGCTGAGACTGCTGATGGGTGCCCCCAAGTACGGCATAGAGCGGAACGTGGAGCTGGTGTGGAAGGTCCTGCAGCCACACTTCTTTCCGGAGCTGCTACAGACTGGCCACTACCAAGAGTTTCTGTACGGCAGCGACTCAGATACGGGATCCACGGCCGTAGCGGCGGGCTTGGCCCACCTGCTGCCCACCCTGGAACGGCGGTGTCCGGGGCTGCTGGACCCGTGCCGTACCCTGGAGGCAGCGGCGCGGCACTGCGACCTGGCGGGGCTGCAGGTGGCGTGGGATGTGGTGGGGCAGCGGCTGCCGAGCAGCCTGCAGCAGCCTGACTGGCACTGGAAGCTGCGGGGGGTCTGGGCAGATGGTGGCCTGCCGGAATCCTGGAGTGCCATCATGGCAGCAGCAGCTAGCTCCGCCACCCCTGGTGCCATCGACAAGATGGAGTGGGTCTTGGCGACAGGGCACCAAAGCGACAGCCGTGCTGTACAGGCAGAGGTGTGCGGCGAGGCCGCCGCCTCGGGCGACCTAGCCCGGCTGCGGTGGCTGCGGCAGCGCGGCTTCCCGTGGGGAACTGGTGAGGTGCTGAGCGCGGTGCTGCAGCATGCGGACATGCGCTTCGTCCTGCAGCTGGAGCAGGAGGGAGGCTACCTGCCCCCCGGCGGCGACATGGCCCTCGACCATGAAGCAGAGGTGTGTGCCGCTGCCAGGGCGCCTCAAGACAGCGCGGCCAAGCTGCGCTGGCTGTTGGAAAAAGGGGTGGCGCTGGACAGCCAGGATGCGGTCGTTGCAGCAGCAGAGCACGGCAACCTGGAGGTGGTGCAGCTGCTGTTGGGGCACTGGCGCGCACATGCCAGTTCTGCGGGTGACAGCGAGTTCCTGACCGAGATCATGGACGCAGCCGTGGACTCTGGAAGCATCCCCACAGCCGCGTGGCTGCTGCAGGCGGGGTGCCCCATGGACCACGAGCTCTTCGTCACGGCCAGCAGGCGGGGCAGCCTGGACATGGTGCGGTGGCTTATGGGGGCTGGCTGCTTCCTGGGCGACCTCAACCTGACCACCGTGGTGGCCTGGTGGCCCAGCCGCACCCCCGCGGACGCAGAGAGGCTGCTGGAAGCTGTGCGGCTGCTGCAGCAGGACGGGTGCCCGCTGTGGCAGGAGGACTACGGCCAGGGCGTTATGCACCCGTTGATGGCGGCGGTGGAGGCAAGGCACCCCTGGCCGGTGTGGGAAGTGCTGTGGGGCATGCTGACCCGGCGGGACCCGTGCATGGCGTTCGGACCTGTCATGTGCGCTGCGGAGGCGGGGTGTGGGGCGGTCCTGGAGGGCCTGGTGAGGCGCAGGGTGCTGAGGGACTGGGGAAGTCACGTTGGGTCCGGGTGGTATGCGCAGGCGGCTAAGGATGGGGACCGGGGCACGCTGGAGTGCCTGGCGAGGCTGGGGGTGCCTCTGGGACCGCTGGAAGCAGCGGTCAGCGCAGGGGCTCCCCTGTGCGCCCTGCAGTGGCTGGAGCAGCATGGGGCCGACTGAAGAGGGCGATTGGGGGCGCGTGGGATGCTAGGGGAGCTGGGGGAGTACCACAGGTCTGGACGTGAGGGAGAAAGGCGGCAGGTGGAGGGGTGGCTGAGGGGGCTGCTGCGGCTGGAGCCTGCGGGCGGGGGCGGCGCCGGTGGGTCGGTGCAGGGGTCGTTCTCGCTTGAGAAGGCGGCTGGAGGCGCGGGTGGGGACGTGGGTGGAGAGGTTGGAGAGGCGGGTGGGGAGGCGGGTGGGGAGGCGAGCGAAGGGACGAGCGAGGAAGTGAGCGGGGCGGCAAGCGTTGGGGTTGGCGTGGAGCCGATTGGAGGGCAAGACGTGGAGCCGAGTGTGGAGGCGGGCGGGGTGCTGGGGGTAGGCCTGGAGGCAAGAGGTACCGGTAGGGGCAGTGGTTGGTCGTTGGCGGGTGGTCATCATCCTCGTGGCGGCACTCGCTACCCTGTGCTTGCGCCGTCGTGTTCATGGTACCCAGTGAGATACGGCAGTCGGGGCAGCAGCTAGCGGTGTGACTGGGCTGGACAGCCCTTCGGCCTGGCTCCATAACCCTCGTAGTGTTGAGTGGTGATGCGTAGACAGGCAGCACTGAGGGGCCTTTCACGTGGCCATGGATGCCTGCATGCGTGTGCCATGTTCCGGAAAGGGGTTCGCAGGCATCAGGCATGGGGGGTTTCCTATTGGGTGCGGTTTTCCGGAGCTGCCGTGGCCTGACGTAAAAAATCGTACGACTACCAGTACATCCAAGCGCGCTATCGGAACGTTGTGTTGCACAATTTCTTTCTGTGTACAGTTGAGTGCAGCATAGCTAGTGTTGGGGGTGTAAGCGGCCTACGGTGCGTGTTGGCCCCATGCGTTCAAGGATTGGAGGCGAATTGATTAAAGGAACGTGCCGTCTCAGGTCGCCGGCACAGCTGCGCTCTTGTAACACGTCTGGACAAGACCCCAACCGTATGTTTTCCTCGAGCACTGCCCGACGGGCAAGAAGCGCGTGAACCGGCAGGCAGTGCTTTGCGCCCTGCTGGAGCCCCTTGCCTGGGGACGAGCAGCACAGGTGCGTGGTGTGGTGGACGGCGGGATGCTATCCAACAAGCATAGCCTTGAGACGGATCCCAACAGTGACAGTTGCCAGTCCATGTGTATTGGGGCTTCTTAACTACGGCCAACCTAAACTGCTGCTGACCAAGTGCCCCAGTACCTTGTGGGGTCACGCACAAGCAGGGGATGGTCCCTGTTCGCAAGCAACCACTGGGTACGGCAGCACTGCATCAAAGACAGGAGGTACCGTAGACTGCCGGTGAAACACTGGCCACTGCAGTGCGCCATTTGGAATAGTGAAACCAATGGCCAAGGCCTGGCTTGCGACTGCACCCGTCCGGGCACCCTAATCATGCCCTAGCTACCACTGCCGCTGGCTACCGTACCCGACAACGCCAGCGTTGAATGGGGAGCGCGCTGATGCCATAGGTCATACTTCTAGTGAACATGGCTCCACCCGGCAGTGCAGGGCAGCGGCCGCAAGGCCGGAGAAGTTTGAAGAGGTCTGGCTGTGGCCGGTAGCGACACGTGTCAACACTCAACAGCGTGTCAACACCAGGGCCGCACGCCTTTTGTCACCCTTGTCTGCTTTGGACCATTGCCCCAAGTGCCATCCTGGTGTATGGCTTTGGCCGTCGTGTCAATTCGTGTTCTACTGCAGGGTACCTGAGGGCCCGGACGGCTGTGCCCCTCCCCCCCTGCCCTCCACACGCCTCCACCGCTCCACGCTAAGCCGTGTCTGGGGCCATGCCCTCGGCGGTTGGACCCATGGTACACAGCGCTCCACATGCTGTCGCGCTCACGGCACTTCCTCACACAGTGCGCATATTACCTTTAATATCCATTCGCGAGCGCGTTCGAGGCCCGATAGGTCGCGGATTTCACCTAGCTCTTTCACAAGCAAGGTGGTCGCCCTTGCACATGGAACACGATCACGATTAAGAAACGGTTTTCAATACATATTCGTATGTACACGATGCGGGGGCTCACGACGGGCACGCCGAGCTGCAGGACCTCAAGGGACATTCCCGTGTCCTTACCTGCTGGGACTGGAGGTCTTCCTGCACGGACATGTGCTCCAGTAACAAGTAGATCTAAATATGAAAGTCAGGAAGGACCGTACGGGTTGCGGTGTCGCTACGAGCAAGGCCACAGCGCCTCCCTGCAACGACTGGTTGCGCGAGCGACGGGGAGCCTCGCGAGCATCTCGGCTCCCGCGGCTGCGCGTCACGCGGGACCGCGACAGCAGCATGCAACATCTCTATCAGACGAAGCGGTTGAGGCAGCGGAGACGGAGTCGATGCGCGCGCTGGAGTGGAGCGCGGTGCTGAAGCAGGTAGGGCCTCAGGACCAGCCCAAGCCGTGGCGTTGCGTTGGGTGGCGTGGTCTGGCGGCAGCACCCTATGCTGCACCCGTCACATAAATCTACTTGAGACTGGATCACCTTGTTCCGCAGGTGGCGTGTTTCTGCCGCACCAGCGCTGCTGCTGAGCAGGTGGCAGGCGGCACCCTGCCCCGGGGCGGGGGCCCAGGGGAGTGCGAGCTGCTGCTGCAGCAGACGCAGGAGGCCAGGGAGGCGGGGCTAAGGTGGGGCAGAACTACAGCATAACACATGTACACAGCTACCACCGCCGTGTATTCTAGCCTCCTACTGGTGTAATGCAGCCAGCGTTCTGTGAGCATGTCGGCTATGCTGGCTTAAGAACCATCAACACGAAAGCAGGGAGCTGGTGAGGTCCTGGGCATCCGGTCCAGGGGTCGTGCGACAGTGCTTTTGTCAAGATGAACACGACGCCGTGCCGTTGTTGGAGCGGAACTTGGTCTTCAAAGAGTTGTGGCCATGTGCGGCAGTGTCACGTGCTGATGGGCTTTCGCACCTTTAGACTTCACGCCACGGCCCTGCCGAACCTGCTGCTGGCCCTCTGCCACCCTCCCCCTCGCAGTCTGGACGGCGCCTTTGACATCCGACCCGCCATCGAGGCAGCCGCGTCAGGGGTAATGTTGAGCGCCAAGCAGCTGGAGGTGTGTGGGGCATCTGGTGTGTACTAAGTGTGGGCCTGCTGCACGCGCGAGCCTGTGGCACAGGGGCGTGCATGTGGTCGGACTGGGATGGTGGGATTGCCGCAGTGCAACCCAATGTCCTCGTGCTGCTGGCAGCTCTCCGCTTCAGCATATGCATTTACCAGAACCCGAGTGGACTCGACTTCTTTTCCTTCCTCTCCCGCACCCCACAGGGCGTTGCGTCCACGCTGGAGTCGGCGTTCGCCATCAAGCTGCAGGCCTGTGCGCCCGCAGGCCCGCAGCAGCAGCAGCAGGGGGCCGGGGGGCTGCGCTACCCCGCCCTTGCAGCCATAGCGCGGGGCATCAGCGACGAGGAGCGGACGCTGCTGCGGGCCATCCGGGGGTGCATCCAGGTGCGCAGCTGGGGGGCGGCGGGTAGAGGGTCAAGATACCGTAGGAAAGGAGCAAGTGTTACTGTGTCTGTCAGCGTCTGCTGCGGGCCATCCGGGATGCATCAAGCTGAGGTACTGGGCACGCGCATGGACAGGGATGCAAGAGGCGGGGCAGAGACTGGATTTACGGTAGGCAAGGAGCGAGTGTTGCTGCCTGTCGGCTTCGCGAGCCGGTTATAGGTGCTAGGGTGTTGAACCGTGGGGTCGCAGTGGGGTGCAGCGCCTGATCCCTTGCGCTTGCCTGTGCGCCACCGGGCCAGCTTTAAGCGGACAAGACCAGCTTGCGTGCAGCACTTGTGGGCAACAGCGCCAGCAATAGCTCCACACTCCTATACTGCGCCTGTGACATGCACGTCAACCCACTCCCACCCTACGTACCGGTACCTCACGTCAGCCCAGCGGTACCAGGTTCGGTACCCGTTGAGTGCTCAGCTCCAACCTACCTGACTGTGCAGCCCCTCACGTCTGTACCGCTCCTCCTTCCGCTGCCCCCATCCTGCGCAGCACGGCAACGTGACTAACGACGCGAGCGAGGCGCTGGCTGCCGTACGGGCCGAGCGCCAGGCGAACAAGGAGGCGCTGCGGGCGGCGGTTGACGGTTGGGCGCGGGCGCTGGTGGCCAAGGGCGCGGCGGAGCCGGGCGCCGTCAGCATCGTGCGCAACCGCTTCTGCGTGGGCGTGCGGGTGAGGGTGCGAGGATAGCAAGACAGGGATGGGCGAATGTGGACTAATTGTCCCCCATCATTTTTCGTCTTGATTGTGACTTGCGTATGTCGTAGCGGGAGGACTGTGGACTGAGGAGGTGCGGGGGAGAGGACTTGGGAAGGTCGGATAGGCAGCATACCAGCTATTCGGCGTCCTACGAGTACGGGGTACCCATAGCACACCACCTGTTGCGTGCTCCTGCCACGTCCCGGGCTCATGCACCCGTGCTGTGCCCCCTGTACGCGCGACCAGACGAGCTGTCATGCCCATGGACGCTTGCCTTGTCACTCCATCTCCCTCCTTCCTGGCGCCCCTAACCCACAACTTACGTACACCCAACCCACACTTAACCCACAGGCCGGGCGCCAGGGCGAGCTGCCCAAAGGCAGTGTGCGGCTGGGCGCCTCCTCCACGGGAGCCACGCTGTACATCGAGCCCGCCCCCTGCGTGCCGCTCAACAACGCCGAGGTGCTGCTGTCGGAGAGGGAGGAGCAGGAGGTGGCGCGCGTGCTGGGGCTGCTGTCGTCGCTGGTGGGTGTGGGTTAACAGCAGTAGGATGGAGCGAGCAGCTATGGGACCCATGCTTGTGTTCGGCCGAAATGGGTACGTGCAGAGGGCGTGTGAAGGGTGCTGGTGTGGGGCCGTGTCATGGAGAGGCTCCAGCGGTCAGGAGGAGTGCTGTGGGTGTGAAATGGTACCTCGCCAACGCCTCCCTTGCACTCCACTCCTAGTGTGTCGATGGACACGTGCGGCTGGTTGAAGTCCTCCGCGTCTGTCCTCAGCGTGCCGTAGGACATAAACCAACCGTTCATGTTCATTGACACAACGGGAGAGCAGTGCAAGGGGTGCGTTGGCGAGGTACCATCCCACTCCCACAGCATTCCCCTTGACCGCTGGAGGCCCCCCATGACACGGCCCCCCTCACCGAGAGGATCCGAAACGAAGGCTTGCGCAATAAGTCTAGGCCAAGCACACCTGCGATCACTTACGTCCACTTCCTCACGCCCACTTACACCACTGAACAGTGCGTCGCACCCCCTTGTACGGCACTCCCTGTACGGCACCCATTGTACGGCAGATGGGCTCCCGCGCCGACCAGCTGCACGCGCTGGTGGGCGCCGTGGCGGCCCTGGACGTGGTGGCGGCGCGCGCGGGGCACAGCGCCTGGATCGGGGGCGTGCGGCCGCAGGTCACGGACCCGGACGCGGGGGCAGGCGCGGCGAGCAGCAGTGGAGGCGGGGGCAGCCAGGGCAGCAGCTGCCTGTTCATCCCTGGTGCGCGGCACCCGGTGCTGATGCAGAGGGGGCTGCCGCCGCTGCCGCAGCCGCCGTCGGTGGGTTGGGGGGAGGGGCTGGGGGACCGAGTGCGCGGCGTGGTTAGTTGATTTGCACAGGCGTTGTTGTTGGTAATACGGTATGAGGCACGTCCACAACTTGACATCATGGAGTCTCCGCATTGCCCCGTGGCCGTGGTTTCTCAACTCAACTGCAAGCACTAAGACCCACTGCGCCCACACTCCCCTACTTTGCCGGTCCCCCTTGTCACCACGCCGGCAACTGACCCAAGTGCCCAACCGCCCGACAGGTTGACGACAACCGCTTTGAACGCGACTTCCAGGCGGCCCCCGCCTGGGAGCTGCGGCGCGTGCTGACGCCCGAGGGCCCACGGCCAGGGGAGGGCCCCCAGGCCGCGGACACAGGTCGAGGCGGCGGTGCCGAAGGCGGGGACGCTGACCCCGCCAGCTTGTTGCCACGGCCGCTGGACCTGCGGGTGCCGTCGGGGAAGGCGGTGGTTGCCATCACAGGTGGGTAGCGGTTGGAAGCCGTTGGGCGGTTGGTACGGCACTATGTGTGCTGGCCCGGGACACGGGCAGCAAGGGGCTCTTTTGGCGTGAGGTGTGCAGGTGATTGCCCTTCCAGGATGGGGGTCCCACAATTGTGCACCGGTATATCCTCGGTGGCTTCTACACCAAAAGCGCCTTGTTGCGCGCCCACCTCCACCGCTCTGCAAGCCCCAACACTGGTGGCAAAGCGTTACTAGGTGTTGTTCTTGTAATACAGTTATAACATTGTGTTGAACCCCCTGTTCGCAGGCCCCAACACTGGCGGCAAGACGGTGACCATTAAGGCTGCAGGGCTGCTGGCGCTCATGGCGCAGCACGGCCTGTTCCTGCCCTGCGACGAGGCCCAGGTGCGTGTGTATTAGCGTGCGTTACGTGTTGGCGTGCGTGCACTAGGGTGCTGCAGTTCCTAGAATAGTATAATTGCCATGATGTCATGGCTTTGACGGCCTGCCTCGCGCCAACATGTTTGTCACTCAGTTACTCACGCGTAAAACGCTTGCTGCCACACCTCCGAGCCTGACCCTGCGCCCCCTTTAAACACACACACACCGCACCCTGGCCAGGTGGCGGCGCACGGCGCTCCCCGTGTTGCCTGGTTCGACCGCGTGCTGGCGGACATCGGCGACAACCAGAGCCTGCAGCAGAGCCTGTCCACCTTCAGCGGCCACGTGCGGCGGATCAAGCAGGTGGGCGATGGTGCTTGCGACGCCATTGCAAGGGCTTGCAAGGACAAGTGCACACTTCCACTGGAGACAGTTGTGTGCCGGCACGAAGAGCACAACGCGTTGCTGGGCTGCGTTTTCTCGTTGGGCAGGGTAGCGCAATGACCGAGCGCGCCACAATCTGAACTTGCACTGGAAGCAACGCGCCAGCGCGCGTCCTGCCCCGGTCCCGAAACTTGCACCCGATTACGCGCCCCCTGGCCCCCGCCTCACTTTCCCCCTCGGCCCCAGATCCTGTCCGCCGCCACGCCCCGCTCGCTGGTGCTGCTGGACGAGGTGGGCAGCGGCACAGACCCGCTGGAGGGGGCGGCGCTGGCCCGCGCGGTGCTGGACAGGCTGGCGGGGCAGGTGAGGGGCGCGCTGCGGTGGAGAGGGTGGGGTGTATGCGATGAAGGTGAAAGGACTTGTGCAAACGGTGATGGCCATGCGGGCAGTGCTGCAACGGCTGGCGAGATAGGTTGACCAGCGACGGGTCGGTCGGGAGTCACTGGTAGGTACCTGTGCGTGTCTGCATTAAATGAGTTGGTCTAAGACGTGTACCCTGTAGAAAGCAGGGAGCAGGGGGAGTTCCAACCCATGGTTGGCTGGCACGAGTGGGGAGCTGGGGACAGGGGAGCCGGCGCTCCGGTCAGACCACATGGAGTGTGCTTCGCTAGCGCGGGCCCGTGCCATCCTCCTCAGCTGACGTGGCGCAGGCGGCTGTGCGGCGACAGCGTCCCACTCCCACTCGGCCGGGGCGGCAGGCACCAGGCCGTTCAGTCTGCAGGCTTACTGTCCGAGTATAGGAAGAAGCATCCGTGCTGCTCACCTGTTGCCCGCGCCGCCTGCCTCCGCAGTCCCGCCTTACGCTGGCCACCACGCACCACGCGGAGCTCAAGCGCGTTGCTGACGAGGACGGCCGCTACGTGACCGTCAGCATGGCCTTCGACACCGCCTCGCTGCGGCCCACCTACGCGCTGCTGTGGGGCGCGGCGGGCGCCTCCAACGCACTGGACATCGCAGAGACGCTGGGCTTCGACAGGTGAGCAGGGGACATTCCTCCTGACCGCGTATCGGGCATCGTACACCGTTTGCTCTACCTTGAGGCATGATGTGTGCTTCGTCAATGCCTTGCCGGCCCATGACGCCTAACACCTACCATTTGAACCCGTCTAAAACAAAGCCGTGCAACAACAACAGCCAACACACGCAATGGTGCACAGGTCTGTGGTGCTCGAGGCGCGCCAGGTCGCGCGGACGCTCGCCGTGGACGGCCGCGGCGCCGTGGGGTCGGCCGGCGGCGGCCTGGCGGCGGCGGCGGCGGCGGGCGCTGCCGTACCTGGCGATGGCGGGCGCGAGAGCCACCTGGCGGGCGTGGCGCGCAGCCTTGTACTGCAGCTGGAGGACACGAGGGAGGAGCTGCAGGCAGCTAAGGACCTGCGGGCCAGGAGGGAGGAATCCGTGGTTACGCTCAAGGTACGGTGGACATGAAGTTGCATATGCGGTATGGACAGACTGTTTCGGATGCCTTTGTTGCCGTTTTCAGTTCAGTACAAGGGACGGATTCAGGTATCGGCCCCGTTAGAGTGTTCCCTGCAGTACCCTGCATGCCGTACGGTGGCGGGCCTGCTGAGGCGCCGCCTTGCTGCAGCTTTCTGCCCGAGAACCAGCAGTACAGCCCCATCGAACTGGGGTCGTTGCTCTTAGACTGGCAGCAAGGAACGCACATGGACACAATGCATTAACCGTCAACTGACGTCCTGACGCTCTCTTCCTTGTTCAGTACCTTATGTACTCTTCGCCAGATTGATCTGGAGGACGTTGCAACTTCGCCCCTGCTGCTGCAGGATACGATTCAGCAGCTGCGGCAGTTTGAGTCGGAGCTACGGCTGGCGCCGCAGGACGTGAGTTGGGTGGGGCTGTTTTCCTGAACTGGATTTCCAGGCTGCGCTGTTTCCCACGGTAACCATACTACAGGGACGAACGACAGCACCTGGGGCTGGCCGTTATTGGTTGTACTACAGGGCCTTCTTTTGCTTTTTTAGTCGGTGGCTTGTGGGTGAAGGCATACAGCCTCGTCTTCCTCAGCCTTGCAGCGGTGTCACGCTCTGCCGCACCACACCAGGTCCGTTTGGAGCAGCCGTACACCCTATTGAAGCTACTGAGGCTGACCGCAAGATACCAACATTTTACCACACTTTCAACACAACAGATGCATGTGGATAATCGAATACCAGTTCGCCGCTGGGTACATCTCGCTCCTGAATACCCCTTGCACCTGTTGCCGTCACAGATCGTGGCAGAGCGGGACCGGTTGGCCGCAGAAGCGCAGGAGGCCCTGGTGGCCTTCTCTGCAGGGCTGCAGGCGCAGGTGGGGACGGGGAACAGCCCTGATTTTGCATGTGCACCTTGTGGTTTGCCTGCTAGCGGGGAGGTGCACGCACATGGTGGGCATGAGGGAGAATGACACATGGTTTTCCGCCTCCTTTGGGTGCAACTTGTACACGAGCGGCATCGGAAGTCTAGTGCTGTCAGTGATGGGCTTGAGCGGTAGGCTCACCGGGGCGCACCTGGGCACCACGCGGCGTTGTGGGATTGTGTGTAAGGGTCCTGTGTCGTGCGCCGTGCTGACGATGCCGTACCGTGTCGTACGTTTGTGCAGGACCACGTGGAGGCGGCGCTCAGGTGAGGGCGTCACGTGTAACCAAGGCCTCCTGCCTGGTGTCATACAAGGCCTCCTGTTTCAGTCCGCTGAAGGCTTTTCGGTGCAGCCCCAAATAGGTGCAGCTCCAGGGTTCTCCTGTGTACACAACTACACATACCGGTATGCTGCCGCAGCCCTGAAGTACTCATGTGATAGGTTGGAAATGGTTGCAGATGGGCGTGAGATGTGGTGCTCCTTCGCAACTTACACGATGATGTTTGCATGATTATGCACAACGGCAGGCAGATCGAGCAGCTCATCCCAGACGAGATCGCACAGTACCGCGGCCATGCCAGGCGCAGTGCGGCAGGCAGTGACGACGACGGGGAGTACGACGACTTGTACGACGATTTCAAGCCCGGGGACGACGTACACATCAAGACGTACGGAGACGTCGGCGCGGCAAAGGTTGTGTCTGTTAAAGGTACGGCCCAACGCCAAGCTCTAGGGTGCGGCCTTGTGCAGCTGCCCTAGGCCATAAGGACACCCAGGCGCTTACACACACAAGTCTTGAAGTAACTTCGATCAGAAACTACCTATGTCTGATTAGAACTGCCGATGTCTTCTGCTTGGTGTTAGTGCCTGTGTTTTGAATTGCGCCGTGCTGTTGCCGCTGTGTGGGGGTCAAATGATTGCAATGAAAGTCCTGCTGCTACCGGTACACCGAACTGTATCGGACTCGTAAAGGTTGCGCTGCTTGCTGCTGCGCTGCTGTGCCGTCGGGGGCTGCAGGCGACACGGTGACGGTGCGGTTCACGGCCTTCAGCGGGCTGATGGGCAACGCCAAAGTGAGGCAGCGGTCCAAGGCGTTCCACAGGCGGGAGGTGCGTCGGAGTGGGTTCTCTACACGTGCTTGCGCACTGCCAGCGATTGCCTCCTCGACTCCTTTCACAGCTGGCATCGTCTGCAAAGGTCTGAAATTTGACATGCACTTCGATCACTGTCACGCCAACCACCGCCCCAGCATGATAGTCCGCACGGCGTCTAGCATTTGTGTGGTGAGGTGCTGCCGTACGTATGGTGCCCGCAGGTGCAACGGGTGGCTAAGGGCTCACAAGGCTTGATCGGTATGGTACCTCAGTGGCGCGTGGCTGGGTACGACGCAATGCTGGCAGACATACGGCGCGTCATCGGCGAGACGAGCGAAGCCGAACGGGCGGCGGCGGCGGAGGGTGAGTCATTTCCACACCCCCGTACACCGCTGGGGATCATGGCTTGCTCCCGGAGTAATCGCAGTGTTCTATACTTACACATTGCTCCTGGTCCCACATGTGGCACAGCACGTCTATCAAAAGTACGGAATGCTGTTACTGAATATGTTGCGCCGATACGTCCTTTCATACAGCGGCGGCAAGGCGGTCACAGCAGGCCGTGCGTCAGCAGCTGGAGGCGGTTGCCGGTGACGTGACGTACAACGACCTGTACAACGAGACGGAGGCGCTGGCGGAGGAGCTGCTGCAGGACTATGGGGATCCCGTACTGAACGCCTCGGCTGACGTACTGGACGAGCAGGAGTTGTACGACATGGACGAGTACGACTGGGACGGGGGCCCTGCGTGGGGTGGTGGACGCGGCGGCGGCGTTGTGCTGGACACGGGGCGCGCCGCGGCGGAGCGCGGCGGGCAAGCCCGTAGCAGTGGTGCGGTGGCTACTGGCAGTGGGAAGAAGGGCGGCAAGAAGGCGAAGGGGCGGTCAGAGACAGAGGGTGCCGCGGGCGGCAAGGCCGGCGGCGGCGGCGGCGGCGCCAGCGGGGCGGCCGGGCCGCAGGGCCTGAGCCCACCGCCGCCTCAGACGGACGCCAACACAGTCGACCTTGTGGGGCAGGTAAGCGGCCGGGGCCAACATCACGGTGCAAGATCCTGTGCAAATCGTACAGGCAGCTTTGACTGGTGCTGCACGTATGAGTGTGGGATCTCAGCTGTGTGAGCTGTTGCCTGCGTCTTGTCAAAATCGGCTGTTGCTGCCACGTGTGGTACGACCGCACGGAAGTGTTGCCGTAAACATCAGGCGCCCATGCACCCCCTCTGACATGCCCCTCTCCCTGTCCGTCAGATCCCCGAGTTGGCCGCCGCGGACCTGGAGGATGCGCTGGACGGCGCGGCGGAGGGAGCCGTGCTGTACGTGCGGCACGGCGTGGGCACGGGCGCGGTGCGGGAGGCGGTGCGGGCGCTGCTGGATAAGCGCAGGGGGCGGGGGCGTGGCCGCGTGCGGGAGTGGAAGGAGCTGGATGCAAGTAGGGGCGAGGTGACGGTTGTGTGGCTGTAGTCCCGCTCGAGTGGTACTTACGTACGCTGAGCTACAGCGGCAATATTGCATGCGCCTTGTGGGAGGCCTGCCGCAAGTGCATCTACGTGATTGCTGTGGAAGGTGAGATAACACGTGTTGATAACTGGCGAAGCATGGTACAGGCGTGGTTGTTCGGGGTGGTTCGCGCTGCGTGCAGCAAGGTAGCCATGGTGGTGGTGGTGGTGGTGGTGGTGGTGGTGGTGGTGGTGGTGGTGGTGGTG
>VFQN01002112.1_pt1 | contig 31585 bp, 56 predicted proteins | sample 3512371 | NCBI WGS metagenome assembly VFQN01 (sample SAMN10412370, study PRJNA504923) | tailings metagenome | isolation source: Replicate 2 from Balatoc abandoned mine | place: Philippines: Itogon, Benguet | collected 2017-08-28 | reverse complement strand
TGCCCTCCCCCGCTGGCCACCCATCCTGCACGCTCCCCACCACCGCCCGCGCCACCGGGCAGTCCCAGAAATGGTGCCGCCTAGGTTGTCGGCCCCAGTCTTCCGGTCCGCCAAAGCCCCCACATCCGCAAACCTCTGGAGCTTACAAGTGTCAGCCAAAGCGCGCCAAGCGCCTCCTGCGGAGTTCCTCCGCCGTTAGCGCGGCCCCTGCTTCCCCTCCGTCGTGGCTGATCCCAGCAACACGGCCGTCACCAGCTGCTGACCCCGCAGCCGACCGCCTTGGTGCCTCTGGCGCAGCCACCGCCGGTGCAGACCCGCCAACCTGCGTGTCCGTCCGACAGAGCGGGCCTCAAGGAGCAGGACGATGCTACGTGTGTGCGTTGCCAGGAGCTGCCATGCCCGCTGATGAGGACGGTGCACCACCTACAAAAGCGAAGGGTCCGGACTGCAGAACATGCGGCAAACGGTACGGCACAGCAGACTTGCACTGACCTGTTGGCCGTTCTGCCCCGCCCTCGGCAGCGCAGTAGCTCCGACAGGCCTGCCGCCCCCTTGTCCTCCAGCCGCCCTGCCGCCACTACCACCGCCACCCCCAGCACCCGCAGCTGTTCCGCTGGTGCTGCCGCTTGCTGACGTCCCCTCGCCTTGCCCACCAACGCGCCCGCTACCCCAGTTGGTGTTGGGTGCCCGCCGCCGGGGCTGCTGCTGCTGTGACCCGCCTGCAGCAAAGCGTGTGGATGCAGATCTCCCCCAAGCGTTGAAGTCAAAGCCCTGAAGCATGGAGCACGGGTCGCGGCATGGTGAAGTAAGCGCCAGCCGCATTAGGGTACTACCGGTACGGCCATAAAAGTGGGTAGCACGTGGCGGAAGCAGAAGCACGGCTCGCTTACATCAGGGTGCATGCGCGGCCTTGATCAAGCAACCACGCTTCATGGGTGACGTCATCCATGCCGCCGCTCCTGCCCCATACAACGCCCGCACCGTTCGTGCCCACCCTTCCAACCGCTTCTCCCATTACACCACTCGCACAGCGTACCGTACTTAAACCCGAGATGAGGCAAGGCGGCCAGTTCCTAGCTGGCACGCGGAGGATGAAGGGCCCCTGCCACCCGGTACCCACCGTGCGCGCCAGTGCTGGTGCCAGGACCTTGACGTGCAGCAGCCCCGCCAGGATGCCGGCCAGGTGGCCCAGGAAGGAGGCGCGTGGGTTAACCATGCTCGCCAGCACCAGCTCCGCCCAGCACACGTACTGAGGGAGCGAGGTCGTGGGTTAGCAATGGTGGGTTAGCTGGAGGACGAGAGGAAAGAGGTGCACGATGGCTGGGATCGCATCCCCTTCAGGGGATATGCGATAGCCTTGTAAGGAACCGCCCGTGGCATGGGGCAAAGGAGAGGTGGCAGGGTATACGGGGGCGGTGGATGACATGGGACGGGTATGGGTCAGGGTTTATGGGCGGGTGCCGTACGTCCTGCCTGTGCGATGGGGCATGAGCCTGTGGCTGACGGCTTACCTTGGTGGGAATGGTGAAACCGTACACGGTGCTGTAGTCTGGCGAGTTGTGGTTCAGGACCACCTGCGGCAATGCACGGTTTCGCAGAGGGTGCTGGCAATGCGGAGGTTCTCAAGCGTGTGAAGAGTGAAAGTGCGCCCATTCGGAAAGCTCACCTTGTGCCCAGGCCGCTTCGCGCCGCAATTTGTGCAGCAGCAGGTTCCCCAAAACAAGTGCTCCCAGGCCAAGGCAGTCCCATGCCTCTCAAGTGTGTGAAATCTGAAACAGCTCAAACTAGCCCGATAGGACATGGTGCACGGTGTTGGGTTCGCGCACCTTGAGCCCAAACAGCACCGCGGAGAAGCCGATGGCGCACGTGTCGTACAGGTACCTGGGGCACCCGGAGGAGACCAGGCGCACATCTTGACCGCATACATGGAGCCCTGATGCTGTGCCTGGTGGGACAAGCCATACCGTACACTCTCCACCATGCCCAACCCACACGCCTGAGCACCCAGTACACACCGAAGCAAGGCTGCCAACTGCCCACCGTGACTGTGATGGGTGGTCCCTAGCGGTCGTGCTGAGGCGCAGTACGTTATCGTCCCAAGCCACAGGGAAGGCCGTCATGCGATAATCTGTAACCTGCACCCCAGCTGTCCGCACCCCCAGCCGTGCTGGCCTCTTTCCCGCCCCTTTTTGTGGCTTGACAACCGCACTCACGCGTACGAGGGCACCTCTGCCAGCACCAGCGCCATGAGCACTGTGATGGCGTGGGACAGGACGAGCATCTCGCCCACCAGCAGCCCGAACCCCACGCTGCCGTACAGCCGCTCCAGCTGCAGGCCCTGTACGGACGGAAGGGCAGGCGCAAGGCGCCGTACGCAGCACTTGATTGGTAATCGCGGTGTGACCGATCGGAGAAAGGAGACACGCACAGTCCAAACGCTCGCTGGTCACGGCGGACCGCCGTATGGCATCGGACGAGTTGTATGGGGGTGTATGGGGGTATTGGGGCAGTATGGGTTGTACGGTATGGGAGGACACGCAGCCGCCGCACCCATGGCGCTGTTGCACGGGCTGCTGAGAACGACCAATCACCCGGCGTGTAATGAAGCTCTGCCTGTACTGCTTGCCTAGGATTGGAGAAAGCGGCAAGCCAACGAGGTGCTCACTTCATGATCAGCCGCCACGCACCTTCCACAGAAGGCTGCTCATGTTGTAGTACACGTGCATCTGCGAGCATGCCACAATCATTGAAGAGGCGGCGCAACATCAGCGAAATGCCGCAAGTCCGAGCCACCATGCGATGGGCACCTCGTGCAGCTCTCGCCTCCCTCATGCTATCGTACACGGCCACACCACACAGCCTCACTGAGGCAGGCATCAGCACCCCTCGGGGCGTGGGTACGCCAGGGTCCAGTAATGCAGCCTCAGCACCATGCCCCCGACTCTGCGTTTCCCCCCCTGGGCCACCTACCGCATCAGCGTGCAGGAAACCCGACAGGAAGAGTCGCTTCCACTCGCCCATCTGCACAGCAAAACGTAGCAAAACGTAGATCTTATGGGCGTAAGCCGGGGGACGAAAAAGACGCAAGGTAGGATTGTCAATTGCCTCACGTCGTGCAGCAATGCAGCCAGGCAGGTTACCGATATGGGGCCACAACGGTTCCCCAAGCCATAGCCTTCCAGCAGCAATTTGCAGCAGAGCGTGCATCCACATGCCCACCTCTACGACGCGGCGCGGATGCAGGCATGCCTCTGGCACGGTGGGTATTAGCTGAGGCGGTACAACGCCGTACAACACCTCCTGACCGAAATGCAGCATGAGGTTGGCTGTTTCGGCACACATGTGAGGGAAAAGTTAGGGGCCAGCGGGAGGGGGACGGATCAACATGGTATCGTGGAGACAGTGGCAGGCTGCAGGGCATGTGCCACCTCCATCCGTTGCCACGTGGCGTTTGACCCAACCGCAAAGAGACACCACGCCGAAGCAGGGCTGTGTCAGCTAGAGCTGAAGCAGCAAGTACCAGCATTTCAGTTGTAAGCCATAGGGGCGGATGCCATGCTGCAGCTCAGCCGTAGGCCGCAAGGGACACTTTGGCTGTGCCAGCACCCACCTGCCAGCAGAGCCAGCGTGACGGGTGGCTTGTACTCCGAGTCCATGACCCTTTGCAACAGGTTTAAAATGAGTACTAGCGCATACGCATCTATGGTGCTCCGTTGGGGCCTTGCCCGAGCCGGGCGGTGAAACGAGGGACGCATGCTCGCCTATTCTGCGACCTATGACGCGCTAGGGCAGTGAGCACTTCGCTCTAAAGACGCTGTTGGATCTCAACAATTACATTGCTACATTCATGAGGCGGGGTGAGCAACCACTAGGTGACGTGGGGAAGCTTCCGTTCGCGGGGTCAGCGCGATTCAGCAAGGACAGCTCGGCCCAGGTTCGGCCAGGTGGCAACGGCCCCTTCCTTGACTGCATCACGACTGCAATTTCTCAAGCACATTCCCGGGGGCAGTAGCGGGGAACAGGTTGAATCACAGGAATCTCCCCTGTCCCGTGTCCGCTCTCCGAAACCCCAGGAAAGCCCAGGTCCAGGTCCTGCCGGTTTCTGTCCCGAGCGATGGCTTCCAAGCCGATGCTGTTGGCCTCACCGCGGTGCCATGTGCTAACCGCCATGCACGCCAGCACTTCCTGGGGGGGCTCGTCTCCGACGGTAGCAGCACCTGCGTGCTGCTTGCCTGTTGAGCCTTGGGGCGCTTGTCCATCCTATTAGGACTGCTGACGGAGCACGCTGTAAACTTTTAGTGGATACACCTCCTTGAGTGACCGGGGATTCAACAGCTTTTACGCTGACGTACCAGCACGTGGGAGTATGGCCAGCAGGCAGCACGCAGGGAGGCAGCACGCAGGGACGCACACGTGTCATAGCAGTCTTACCGCGTGCGGCGTTTCGCTTTGCCTGACCAAGCAGCACCCGAAGCTACACATATCGGTGCATCATCAGCGGGCGTTCGCCTGTCCAGCATCCTAAGCACCTGGCCGAGGCCTGTACGCTGTAATGTCGTGACTCCCGAGAGGCCGTCCTAGTGCTCATGATGCCACATTCTCTTCCCGGTTACCTGCTGTGTAGCAACAGTAGAATTGCGGTTTTGACCCATTCATAGAGGACACTCATGTTCTAGGCAACGCTTTGGAGTAGGGTCATCAAATGCAGTCGCAGCGTCTTTCAGCTGGCGCACCCGCTGGGTGCCTGGGGCGCTGCAATGTGTTCTCTGGCAAAAGCCTGGTCTCACCACGTCAACTGATCGGCGCTAGGCCATCGCGGCGACAAGGAGTCCAGGTCCAGGCGGTGAGCTGCAAGCTCCTGGGCCAGCCGGAGGCAGCACAGAGGATAACATCACAAAACAGATTGCTATTGGATTCAGCTTACGGAGCGGGATCCATCAATTTTGACTGCAGCGCAAGCTCGCCCACTTGAGGAAGAAAATGTGGAGGGAGGCAGGGCCGCCGCCCGACCTCGCAACGCGCCTGTTTACGGAGCGTATCATGTACCTGGTATGTCAGAGCAGTATGACGTTCTCTGGTGCGGATCCGGACAGTCTTGAGGAGCGTGGCGTGGCGTGCGCTTCTGGTCGCGCAGGGTATGCCCATCGACTCTTCCGTGGCAGAGCTCATTACAGCGCAGCTGTTCCTGCTAGTGCAAGAAGCTCCTGACCCCATTTTCTTCTACATCAACTCTACGGGCATTGCGGTGGGTAGTGCGTTGAGCCCATTGCCCCGACTGGCCCGGCACAGCCCAGCAGCGCTCACCCGCGCTTACACCTGCATATCCGCACCTACCGCAGAAAAGCACAACAAAGTTCGGGAACGAGCACGAGGCTATCGCGGTGTACAGCATGATGAAGGCGGTGCAGAAGTTCTGCCCCATCTACACGCTGTGCGTGGGCAACGCGTTCGGCGAGGCGGCCCTGCTGCTGAGCGCGGGATCACCGGTAAGGGGTTCGCGACTCTGCTTGCTCTAGGCTGCAGTGCCAGGGCGCATTTTGACGGCACAGTGGCAGGTGGCAGCTGTCAACCGTGGCCCGAGCAGGGGCCTGGTGGCAGCGGCCTGCAGGCGAGCAGCAGCTGCAGCCACAGGCGGGCCCGCGGGCCCAGTGACCCTGCGGACCTCACGGGGGTACGCGGAGGTCTTCACCTGGCGGCTGCCAGCCTGGGGCGCTGCACCACGGGAGCCAGGGCTGCCGGCCAGTGCGACAGCGCACCGGCGCACGGCGGCAGGCAGCTCGCTAAGGGTGCAAAGCACGGAGAGGGGGCATGACGCAGTCGGGCTGGGCCGGGCGGGCTCGGCGGGCAGCTGCACCACGGGCGCAGGAGCTGGGGGTGGCAGGTGCTCGCCTGGGGCGCTGTCTAGCATGACAAGTCAGTGGCAGCCCGGGGCCCTGGAACAGCAGGCGGCTTATGGGCGGTGCCGGTGCCGGATTATGCGGGTGTACAGCGGGCTGAACACTCGGGGATTGAGAGGCATGGGCTCGCGCCCCACGTGGGAACTGGACTGGGGTGAAGCCTTTCAGGCAGCGCTATATTCGCCCAGCACGCAGCCGGCACCCAGCACGTAGCGCTCTCCACGTGGCCAGAAGCGCGGTTGGTGACCTGGTGGGCGCGTGCCCGCTTGTCAGCCTGTGCCCAACGGCCCTTGACAGCGCAGCACGGTTGGTGATCTGGCATGCTTACCGTATCCCCGTGTGTCTGGCCTCTGGCGCTCCGTCGCAGGGCAAGCGCGCCTCGCTGCGCTCGTCCACCATCATGCTGCGGCAGCCGCTGCAGCGGCTGGGGGGCATGCAGGCCTCCGACATCGACATCTACCGCAAGATCACGCGGGAGAAGAGCCAGACCATGGTGGGGCCGGGCCAGGGGGGGGGGGGGCGGGCGAGGTGCCATCGGCACGCGAGGGCACGGGCCCTGTGCGGCACATGGGCCGTTGACAGGGGTACAGAGGGAGCATGTGGTCCACAAGCAGAGTACCGCGAGGGCAATGCCGCACATTGTCGCACATTGTCGCACATATGCAGATGGTAAGCGTTGCAGCGTTGTTGTAACTGTCTGTCGTGCTGATGCTGGTGTTCCTCAGGCCAAGTACCTGGCCGCCTGCACCAAGAAGTCGGAGGAGGAGGTGACGGCGGACTTCCAGCGCCCGCGGTACTTCACGCCGTACGAGGCGGTGCAGTACGGCCTCATTGACACGGTACGGCAGCGGGCTGGGTCATGGGACGCGATAGGGGCTGAGCACGTGCAAATGGCAGTGTGACGCCTGGAAGTGGCAAAGCGCAAGGTCGTGAGTTACGGAGCAACACCGGAGGCCAAGGACGTGGGTTGGCAGCAGTGGGGAGGATTCTAGGTCGCCCTGATGTATGACAGTCCTACCTAGTAACTTGCGCGCATGCTCAGCGGCAAGCATCCGCAAGCGCATGCGTACAGTCACCTGCATAGGTATGGGATGCATCCAGCGGCGCAACATCGGCCGTGCATAGACCGTTCTGCGGGTGCCAGGAGCGTGCAGTGGTAGAAGGGACCTGTCTGGCTTGCAAACTCTACCTTCGGGTGAGGCGCACGTTTCTGAGTCGGACAGCAACCGCTGTACATCCAATGTAGCCGCTGGCTAGTGCACGTGTCACAGTAACAGTCACTCGCACTACGCATGGCAGGTGCTGGAGCCCAAGGAGGAGCGCGTGGTGTTCAAGGACTGGGAGAAGATGAACAGCGAGATCGCGGAGCTGGGCCTGTGGGACGACGACGAGCAGCCGCTGCCCACCAGTGAGTGCATGGCAGGGGCCGGGAGTGCGTTACGTCGCCACAAGTCACAGCAGCACTGTTACGCATTCGCTGGCATGGGAGCGGGACAGCGGCATTGCCCCGTGTGTAAATCAACACAACTCGAGGAAACGCACCGCTGCTGCACCTCTGCGCTTGGTGCATGGCGCCCATTATGCCAGGGTCCAAGGGGCTCGCTGCTGCTGTGTCTTAGAAGTGTGAAAGGGCCTCGCGTTACATGGTCCCTCGCTATGGCGCCCTGCCCACAGACATCATGTACCCGGGGACGTCCCAGTACTGGCGCTCGGACTTCGACGGCTGAAGGAGCTGCGTGGAGCGCAGAGGAAGCAGCTGCAGTGGGGTTTCCTGCACAGGGGTATGGGTTTACGGGGCGTTGGGCGTGGGAAAGGTAGCACGGTAGTGGAGTCAGGGGTGGACGTGGAGGTCCGGCTGCAGGTTCAAACTGGACCGCGACAGGACTCAGTGGTTGGCGAAGCGTCCTTATGCAAAGGAGCTGGCGGGCACGGCGCGTGACGGATCCACAGCAAGTTGTAGCTGTTGCTGCGGGTGCTGGGGTTCGGCAATAGCCAGGTGCAGGTGTAAGCGCGCGGATGCCAGGTATGGTGCTCACAGCATATGCACGGGTTGGAGGGTGGTCGGCAGAACGGTGCGCTTACGACGCCGCGAGCGGACGGCCGGGAGGCATGTTCACCATTGGGCGATTGGGTGGCTACGGCAGGTGGCTGCCAGGGGCATGAGTGTCGTGTTGGTGTGGGTAGGCGTCACAGGCGCTGCGCTGTGTAGCGGTTATGGGGCCGGCGAGTCAGCCCTAAGTCCTGCTGGCCCGCCAACGAGGCGCGCTGCGTGGCATGCCATGGCCGCGAGCTCCAAGCAAACTGCTGCTACCTGCCGTGTGCTGTAACGTCTACGGTTGTGTTTTTCATGCGATACCACACGGTCTTCCATGTTGTGCGACCTTCTGTCGTCCTGTGGCTTACATCAAATAAGAGGACAGCGGTCCACGCCACGGTGCGCTCAGCGGTCACCATATGTACACCTACACCTAGACCCGCTTCGCGAGGTGTTAGTTGGTCCAACGCAAACAGCCCAGGACACCAGTCCATAGCCAGTCCGGATCACATGTCATGCACCTGCCTTAAGCCATTCGAACGCGCAATCCACCCTCCTTGTTTCTCGGATCTGTCCCGCTGCCGGAATCCGCTACCCCAGGCTCTGCTAACGGCAACAGCACCGTAGGTCCTAGCATGCCATGCCGACACACGCACTGTTCCAGCGCGCGCCGGCCGTTGTCCCATATGTGCATCGTCGCCGCAAGTCCATATCTGCCCACCGTGCGCTTCATAGCCAGACTCCTGTCCCACACGGCGTACGCATCACCACCTACCCGCTCTTGTTTCTGCACTGTCACCAGTTACCGCACGCACGCCCGTTATGCGCCAGCGCCCCGTGGTCACACAGCCTACCCAACGTTCCCCGTAACCGCTTCACAACCCAAACGTCCAAGGCCTTCGGCCCGCGCTCAAATGTAACGCTTCGCCCCCGGCCGCTGCGCCTCCTTGATCTTCTCCTCCTCAACCTTCTTCTTGACGGCCACCGGGTCCACAACCACCTGCCGTATCGAAACAAAGGAACAGCACAAAAGCAGGACGGGTTTAGATCAGCATGCCTGCGCCATCAATTGACTCTAACGGTAACTGCAAATAGCATGCATGCAGCTGCCCGCTCACGCCAGTTGTTACGTGCTGCCAGTGGGCACAGCGAGCGTGGACAGCTCACAATGTCATCGTCATACTCGGCAGCCCCCCTCCCCGCACCCACCGACTCGTTCATCTGTATGAAGCGCGTGATGGTCTCTGTCTGCTTGGCCGTCTTGAGGAACTGCTGCCGGTAGTGCAGCACCGTGTCCTGGTGCTGCTTGTACTGCGTGGCCAGGTCCAGCGCGCGCTCAAAGTTGAACAGCTTGATGTTCATCTTGATGGCGCGGTACACCAGGCCCGCCTGCAGCAGGATGGCCTCCGCCTCCTCGGGCTTGCGCCGGTACACCGCCAGCTCGGCGTTGCGGCCCTCCTCCGTGGGGATCTGCTTCACCTTGCGCACGTAGTGCGTCTTGTCCACCTGCACCATAGTACGGAGCAGATCGGCTGTCAGCTCCCGCCCTAGCTACTGCCTTCCATGTCTCTGGCAGCTTGCTGGCAGCGTGCAACGAGCGGGCAAGCCACAAAAGTGCATGCCGTTACGGGTAACTGTACCTAGGTGGATAGGTTATGCAGAAGGGCAGCGTGCACTAAGCAACGGGGCAGACCTAGGTGGATGACATGCGCGGGAGCCGCCGTACCTCGTCGATGGCGGCGAAGGCCACCTCCGCGGTGTTGAGCTCCTTTGCCGACATGGCCATGGCCGCCAGCGTGGCCCACATGGTGGGGTCCTTGATGAAGCGGCACAGCCGCGTGGCCTTGTCCCACTGCTGCTTGCGCACCATCTCGTACAGCACGGCGGGGTAGGGCGACGTGGCGGCGGACACCAGCACGCCGTCCGAGCGGCGCACCAGGCAGCGGTTGCCCGCGAACAGCTGGATCTGCGCGCTCTTGCCAAAGTCCGAGTCGGACTTGGTGTAGCGCGTCTTGGCCAGCAGGTCCTTGTCCACGTACACCTCGGACGGGTAGTACCATACGCACTGCGGGGCGGACGGACACAGGCAGGTACAAGAGTGATGAGCCGCGCCTCGCTATTAACTGGTGGTCGCATGAGGATGGCCCCTGAGCTGCTGCATTTCTCAACCAGAGGCAACTGTACATTAGCGTACGGCATTTCTCGATCAGGGCCGCGCAGCCACGCACCAGTCGCTGGTCCACCATGGCCGCCAGCATGGGCGTGTTGTCGTGCCAGCGCGCCGAGTCGCACATGGCGGCCAGCTTGGCCACGTTGCGCTTCATGAGCGGCAGCAGGTACAGGTCGCGGTTGCGGTCCACCACGATGAGCTGCCGGTCGTTGATGGTGCCTGCCTGGCTCAGGGAGATCTCCTTGATCTCCAGCGTGTGCGTCCACGGCTCGCCCACCGGCCGGCCCTGCGGTGGTCCATTATCCAAAGGAAAGAGCCGTCAAGGGCAGTCAACAGCTGAATCCCCATTCAGTACCCTCGCCTTGCGTGTTGTGATGTTGTGATAGCGCAGGGTAGCTGATGAAAGTGTGCCAGGAGCTCGCACCTGCGCGGTGTCGAAGAAGCGGACGGTGGTGGAGCTGCCGCTCTGGTCCAGCACGGCGATGCAGTCGTTGGACAGCGAGATCATCTGCGCGTTGAGCAGCTCGGTGCGCAGGCCCTGGAAGCGCGGGTTGCAGATCTGGCGGCCCTCGTAGGTGAAGATCTGGATGCCCGCGGAGTTGTCCAGCAGCATGAAGTGCCGCTCGGCCTGGGGTCGGGTGGGTGGGTCAAGGAAGGGTGGCAGGAGCCATCGGCCGGGCGAGGTTCAGGCATGTCTTGTGTAAGCGCACTGCTGGTGTCACAGCTGCGATGCGTGGATACCGCACTCGGGTAGTAACCCAGGTGACGCCGTGGCCTAAGCCGCCATGACAAACACTTATCCGTGGCACGGGCTTAAGGGAACGGTGTATGGCGTCGTAATTCTGGGGCATGGACGTCGTTTGGCTGTACACATCGCAGGTATGTCAGAGCTTTTGTCTGCTCCCAACCGCCCTCACCTGGAGCAGGAGCGTGACCGTGTCTTTGAGGTCGAAGATGTGCGGCGTGTTGAGGTTGTTGGTGTTGTACACGTGGCACTGCGTGGCGGTGGCCACGATCAGGTACCCGTAGCCTGCGTGGGCAGCGAGCAGGGCCACCGCAGTCATGCAGCTGTTTGAGGCGTGACGTGCATACTCATGGACTGGACCCAACTGGTGTACAGTCGTGGCACCCACCTAGTGACACCTTGATGACGCGGTCACGGAACTCGGGCAGCTCGTCCGCGTTCTCGTTGAGGATGTCGTTCACCACAATGCGGTGCTCGTCCACCACAGTCACCTACAGGGACGGGGAAGAGTATTGGGCCCCATAGGCACAAGCGCCGGCATGTGATTGTTACCTCCATCAGCCGCTGCATGCCGCCCGCCCGCCTGCATAGTTTTACATGGATCCTGCATCCTAGCTGGCGCCCGATTTGGCCCCTCTCCCCCAAAGCGTGCTCGCTGCGACGTGCACTGCTTCCATCCCAAACCCCATACAAACGAACACATTGTCAACAACCTCTAGTCTCTTCAGGTGGGGAGCCTAGAATGTAACACTGCTGGAGCTCTGCACTTGTTGCCCGCTGCATCCACGCACCTGCATCTTCCCGTCCTCCAGCGTCTGGTCCACCACCTGCCCGAACGCCACCGCCCCGCTGCCCCCCGACCCCGCCAGCTGCGTGCTGTCCGCCGTCCAGCTGAGCGACAGAATGGACCCCGTGTCCTTCAGGTGCACCTGCAGTGGCAAGCGGCAAGCGACAGTGTTACACTGTGTGCAACACCTGACGTCGTCCACGCCAGCAGGCGCCTGGGACGTAGAGTCTTAGTGCTGCAAGGAGTTGGCCTTCCCGGTTCCTACGCACCTTGGAGTACGCCCAGCCCATGCGGTCGCACAGCTGCATGGTGTTGAAGCTGCCCACGGCGAACTGCTCCCCGCTGGGGCTCCACGCCACGGACGTCACGGGGTAGTCGAACAGGCTGCTCTGGTACAGCAGCCGCCCGAACGCATCCCACACCTGCAGCAACGCCCCGATGGGTGAGAATGTTTTACTGTGCGTCCACACGCGGTGCCAATCTGCCCTATGCGGTACGCAGCATCATGCCCAGCTGCTGAGCCTTCTTGATGCAGTCCGCCCGTAGCTCGGAGCGCAGACCAGCATCCAGCAGTGCTATACCCAACTGCGCCTTCGTGCCGCCTAACTCAGGCGTGCCCCACGTGTGTACCAGCACAAGCCGGCCCACAGCTGTGCTCCCGCCTCCCTGCCTTGCAATACAGACCTTGTACTTGCAGTCTTCCCCCCCGGACACGATGAGGTGGTTGATAGGGCTCCAGTCCACTTTGAGCACCACGCCGTCGTGCGCCCGCCATGCGTTCTGCTTTGCGCTGGACGACAGCGACTTGATGACTACGTTGGGGCCCGTGCAGTAGCACAGCTGGTCGCAGTCGTACGCCCACACGATGGAGTAGACCGGGCTGTCCGCCTGGGCTAGCGTGGAGCGCAGCATGCCGTTCCTGGACCAGATCTTAACGGACCCATCCTCCCCGGCGGTGGCCAGCGCGAGCCCTGGGAAGAAGGGACAGCTCGTGAGATGCATGAGCGGTGCTTATGGCGCCCGTCAACAGGCAGTGTGTGAGCTGGGACAATGCCTGTTCCGGGCTCTTGTGCACCAGTATCGCAGGTGCAGTGGTTTACAGTGACGTGCCCGCAGACAGCTGGCGCGCAGGGTGGACTGCTCCAGGCTCTCCTCACCGTCGTAGTTCCACCGCAGGGCTATGCAGGCCCCCTTGTGCGCCTCTATCGACTTCTCCACCCGCCCAGTCCTTGCGACGATCTTCACAGAGCCTGCAGATGCGAAACGCAGGTGTCAGTAGAGCCGCCACAATGCCAGGCCGCTGCTCAATTCCTCCAGCGCCTGCGCTGCTCACCATCGGTGCACGCCACCGCGAAGACGTCTGTCCCCCCTGCCTGCGTTTTCTTAGAGCTGACGGGATACCAGTGGAGATCTGTATAGTATGCGTCTAGTTGGCAGACCTGCGACGGTGGCATAGCATTGTCCAGCCTCTCGACATGTTTGCCGCGGTCTAACATGTTCCGCGGCAGTGATGCGGGCCCACCTTCTGCTCTGACTCCCCCAGCATGTTCCATTTATGTATCGTTTGGTCATCGCTGCATGTGAATAACTCGTTCCAGACATTCCAGCCTAGAGCCCCACAAAGCTCGCTGTGCACAGCCGAAGCAGCTTGCTTGACATTTAAACGCATGTTTGCGGTATCTGTGGTATCAGAGCATTTGAGTGAAGTGGTGTCGCGCACAAGGTAAGAAGCAGGGGCGAACCCGTCCTCGCGTGGTAAGAGGGGTTTAATTACACTGAAGTCGCAAGCTCATGCTGCAATACACGTAATTGTCCATCCATACATTGCTAGACCTTGCTCGGTCCTCGGTCGCCGCTCCGGAGCCTCCGGCAATTACAAACTGCGCATTTTGCCAGCAAAGGCCGTGTTTGCCGCACATACGAGATACCAGCTCTGCTGCTACTATGCCTGACGTATAAGCCAGTCACCTTTACAATGCTGCTACACCCCTAGTTTTCTCGTCGGGGAAAAGACTTACAGCGAAGCACTGAGGCGTTTGCGAACCGGCAACACTCTATAGCATGTCAAATTGTCAGCATAAAAACAATGGGAAGGTTCCAACTCAACTCGAGGCAGTGTCTCTGGATCCTTGCTGCGCTTGTCCATGTGCGTCATTGGTACTGCCTCGCGCACAGAAGAAATGTGGACCACTCCGTTGGATTACAGGGCGTATGCATAATGGACAACGTACACCTGCCGTGTAGACTGTCGACAGCTGTGGCCGGTAGCGGCGGGTTAACTTGCCCCTACCACCAGTGCTGGCATGCACCCGTGCTGGCATGAATGCCCTTTTGCTTTGGCTCGGCTGCATGTGCAGTCTGCTGGTACCACAGTACGTGGGGTGCACGCTGTGGAAGCCGGTCCACTTGAGGAGGAGCACAAGGTCGGCCAGGAGCGCAAGATACCCCTAACAGAGACTTCCCCAATACATCTGCGGTGTGTTGGTACCAAGGGGAAATGGTGTGAAGACTTCCTGCTTCAGGAGGTGGGTGAAGGCGCCCGTTAGGTGGCCTGCTCCGGGTGGCCTTGGGAAGGTGTTGTTACGGTTGCAGCGTAGGCTCCTCTATGCTGTTACGGTATGCTGTTGGCCCTCCACCTTACTCTTGCACATCCCGCTTGTGAACGGCACGCCCATGTATGGCATGCCGCACAGGCACGCTGCCCTGACTTGCCCTTGCGCACCATACCCACCCCTGCACACAGCCAGTCACGTGGAAGACCGCTCCTCGTGGGGACAAGGAGTGCCCAGACAACTGCAACAACGTTGGGCGGTGCAACCATGACACCGGCTACTGCGGTAAGGCAGAGCGCAGTGCAGTGCAGTTAGCTTGGGGCTTCGCCGAGGGCCTGCGCGTGCCTGGGTCGGTCAGCATTCACGGCGCTTTGGCAGCACTGGCGGCACCTGGGCGGCACCTGGACGGCACACTGCCACACAGCCATGTGATACCCGATTTCCTTTACACTGACGTACCCCTTCGTGATGTTTCTGCATGTTCACAGACTGCCCTGCGGGGTGGACAGGCGAGGGGTGCAGGAAGCGGCAAAAGCGGCCATGCACGAACGTGAACAGGTGGGCGCTCCGGTCGTAGGCACGTGGCTTGGCCTTCTGAACATGTACCTGGCTCGGGGCCATGCAGATTCCAGCACGGTGGTTTGCGCTGCCAGCGGTCTCCGGAAGTCGCGGCCCCAGGTTCGCACATGCAGTGCGTTCTGTCGCCACGTGTACACCTGTCTACTGCGCTCATGAAGGCATGTCCTTCATAGCGCAATTCACGCCTGCCTCAAGCGCTTGAGGGGCCTTCCTCGAATTGCTAGCGCCGTGACCGCCAGCGGCAACAGCCGGAGTGCCTCACGTTAGCGCTGCCGGTGCCGCACGTCAGGTCACCCGAGGACCCCTCGAAGGAGCCAGCTTCACACATTGGGCCCGACAAGAGGGACAAGGACTGGACCGAGATGGGGATCACGTACTCGCGGTGTGGCGGTGAGTTGCTTCACACAGACTCCTTAGCCCGGAACCTGCTGCAGCACGTCATGGCCTGTCCTTCGGGGCCTACTCGCCTTGCTCCCTGCACCAACTCCTCTTGGCCAACACCCTGCAGGCATCTGCGATGACGATTTTGGGATATGCTACTGTGACGGGCCATTGGGTCGCATCCCCACGCCGGACGACGCACCGGCGGGCACACCACCCAAGCGGCGTGGGCGACCCCTGGTGACCCACCACATGGCACCAGTGACGGTACGGGGGAACGGAGCACGCACCGCTTGTATCATCAATCACTGCATGCAGCAGCATGCAAGGCTGTGTGCTGACCCATGGCGTGGGAGGTTGCCTGCAGGAAGTGCGTCGCTGTGACCAAAGTGCGAATGCCCTCTGTCTACATGCAGACGTGGGACGGGCGCAGGGCCTTTGGCGAGCAGCCGTACGAGAACGTGTACGGCCCGCTGGACTACTGCAACGCCATGCAGCCCGTGTGGAGTGCCGCGTGCGCCATAGACGACCTTGGGGGCCCCACGTGCGATGACCCCATGGAGGCCTTCTGCCCAGCGGCGTGCAGCGGGCATGGCACTTGCAACCTGGGCTTCTGCGTGTGAGTAGCGGGGGTTCGACGTCAGGCAACCTGCCCCTTTTCACGTGGTACGTGGACAGGCGTTGCTGGTGGCGTGGCGTGCTTACGTATGAATGGGGCCTGACCAGCAGCCAGGTTCAGTGGCCCTCGCCGAGCCGGAGATGCGTTGGGACAACAGCATGTGCACGTGGATGACCGAAGCCCCGCCAGATCTTGCAATGACAATGTTATGGCGATGTGGAACGCTGTATCGTGCAGCTGCGACGAGGGCTACTACGGCCACGACTGCGCGCGGCGGCGCGCGGGCCTGCCGCAGCTGCCCAGCCGCATCCCCACCACGCGCTGGCTGGCGGACGTGGTGGTGGACCCGCCCGCGGCGCGCGAGCCGCCGCCCAAAGCCGTGCGCCGGCGGCTGCTGGTGTACGTGTACGACCTGGAGCCCATGTACCAGGCCAAGATCCTGCAGTACAGGTGGGAGGGCTCTGGTGGACGCAGCCCCAATCGCGTGCTGCGGGCACGTGCTGCCATCGTCACGCTGGGGCCTTACTGGTAGCGATGTGTACCGTGCTGGAGTGCAGCTTGTGTTCAGTGGCAAGGAGGAGGGGTGCCTAGGTGCACCTGGTGACGATTGAATGATGACACGGTGTAATGAACAGGTTATGGACTAATGGTGCACGGGTTTGACATGTATGCCTTCCTGCCTGGCGTGGCCCTGTCCGGCATGCAGGGTGTCCGCCACGTGGTGCGTGCACCGCCGCCACGACCATCCGCACAACCAGACCATCTGGACGGACGTGTGGGTCTATGCCATGGAGACGCTGCTGCACGAGCTGTTCCTGCTGTCCGAGCACCGCACCTTCGACCCCGAGGAGGCAGACTTCTTCTACGTGCCGCACCAGGCCTCGTGCCTGCCCTTCCCCATTGGCTCCTGGGCCGACCACCCCTGGTTCCCGGGGCCTGGAGGTACGGTGCTGGCGGGCACGACGCTGGTGTGGTACTATTTTCCCAATACCGGCATGCGCTAGCGGTTTCGTAATGCTGACTGGCTGTAGCAGTACCGCTCGCTCGCCTTTGCGTTCCAGTCCCTGCCACCAGTCCGTCATGCAACGGCCGCATGCAGCTACCCGAATTGTAACTGGTGATGTCCGTATTGGCAGGAGCCCGCCCGCCACGCACAAAATAGCCTTCGCGTCCATTCCGTGCTTGCCTCGCACACCCACAGGCCCGCGCGTTGCCCAGATGGCCAACATGATGATGGAGACGGTGCAGTGGATCAACGCCACATACCCCTTTTGGCAGCGGCGCGGCGGCCGGGACCACATCTGGGTGTTCACGCACGACGAGGGGGCCTGCTGGGCGCCAAACGTCCTCACGCCCTCCATCTGGCTAACGCACTGGGGGCGGATGGACAAGGACCACAAGTGCGTATCGCACAGGGCAAGGGGACTGACGTAATCGCTGTCTGGACACCCACAGTAGTGAAGACGCTGAACCCAGAGCCTACTTAAACCGCAAACTGAGGCTTGGTCCTTAGATGCGATGTGACAGTGTTTTGGTAAACGGATCGTTGCCTTGGCGTGGCTGCAGGAGCAACACGGCGTTCCGGCCTGATAGGTACGACGAGGACTTCAAGAGCCCGCACCAGCCGGAGGGCTACCTGAAGCACACCAAAGGCCACGTCTGCTACGACCCCGCCAAGGTCAGGACCAGTAGATGGCGCTGGCCGGGGTGCATGACCCCAGTGCATGATCCCGACGTTCTCGAGATTTTTGCATGTGCACCGTTCCAGCAACATGCCAGTCGCATTCGTTGTCCCTGCTGTAGCTGTGGCGCGTTCTGGGCGACGTGCGATGTGGTGTGACGGGGAGGGCATGGATCATGAAGGTACGACTAACACAGTCCACTACTGCGGTCCTTCACGACCCGTCGGCCGTGCAGGACCTAGTCATCCCTAGCTTCAAGAGCCCCCGGCATTACGAGAAGAGCTCGTTGCAGGGCGCGCCAGCGCGTGAAAGAGACCTGCTGTTCTTCTTCAGGTGAGATTTGATGCTGCAGTTGCAAGCGGCTGAGCGCTTTCGCAGTGGGCCGTACTTGCTGGCGCGTTACAACATGAGTCGTCCTGATGAGATGCGGGCGTTGCTGGCTGCGTTCATGCGACAGGGGTGACGTGGGGAAGCATCGGCTGCCCAACTACAGCAGAGGAGTGCGCCAGAAGGTATGCCCGTACACATGCCGGCCAGCGCCCTGCTGATGCAAGACCACTTGTACAGTTATTCCTTTGCACAGCCATCCAATGTTCGCAACACCCGCTGTGCCCCAGTGCGTTGCCATTGGTGCTGCTGTAACGAGGCCTCGTACCTGCATTGGAACGGCCGTGCGCAGATCTACAAGCTGGCACAGAAGGGCGACTGGGCCAACAATCACAAGTTCTACATTGGCGACCGGGATGACGTTAAGGGCGACTACAGCGACCTCATATCGCGGGCAAAGTTCTGCCTGGTAGCAGCAGGTGGGCTGAGTGCGCAGACGTGCGGCCGGTGGGGTCTCTGCATGCACAAGACAGCAAGACAAACACTAGGGTGCACCTATCAGCGTGCGTGCCTTCGTCACCAAGTGCCCGTGCTGCTTACAGCTTTGTGGGCGACACCCTGCTGCCTTACTCGTTTCCGCTCTACTCACACACATACGCTGCCAGGCGACGGCTGGTCGTCCCGCCTTGAGGACGCCGTGACGCACGGCTGCATCCCCGTCATCATCTTCGACGAGGTGCACGCCGTGCTGGAGAGCATCGTGGACTTCGAGTCCTTCTCCGTGCGCATCAAGGAGGCGGACGTGGACCGCATCCTGGAGATCCTGCAGGTGAGATCTGCCGGTCCTTGCAGATTAGCATGTCAGGCTTGCTGAATATGCGGTGTGCCTACGCTTCAGGCGTGTTCTCGCATGGTGGTTGACCCACAAGCGAACAGGACGGGCCACCTTGCCGTTTCTTCCCTTGACGGTTTCGTAAGTGACGGCCTCCTAAATAAAGCCGCGTGCCGCTACCTCTTGACCTCCTTACCCCCCGCAGGCCATCCCCGAGCGCCAGGTCCGAGCTAAGCAGGCGCACCTGGGGCAAGTCTGGCACAGGTGAGCTTGCGCGGTACTGGGCATGCTCCGTCGCTGATGGTACGCAGCGTCGCTGCGTACCATCGCATTTGGCCCTTGGCACGAGCAGGCGCGCGCCTTAGAACTTCATGCACTTCACCACGGGGTCTCTTCACGGCAACCTTGGTCAAGCTGCCTGTGGTATACCCTGGTACTTGCACTTGCAGGTTCCGGTACGGCTCCCTGCCGGGCCTTGCTCGCGAGCTGCAGGGCAACAGCGACAGGTACCAGCCGTACAGGAGCAGAGAGGAGAAGGCCGGCCAGGTGCACTTCCCGCGGCCCTTCAAGGGAGACCCCGTGGTGGACGACGCGTTCGGCACCATCGTGCAGTGGCTGTACAGCAGGATACCGCACACGCGGTGACCTATGCGCGGATGTTTGTAATAATTGTATCTTCTTAATGCGGGAGGCGAAGCACCACCGCCTGGGTTAAGGCGGTTGGGTGTGTTACACCTGAGACGCGCCCAGGGTGGCCCTCATCCACCGTGGGGGGGCCGGAGTCAGGTGGATTGCCCGGCTTTTCCGCCCCAAGGACGAGAAGAAGGATCCCCTAAGGGTGAGGCTCGCCAGGGTGTTCGTGGCAAGTGGGGACCGTATTGCGCTCAAGATCCCCCCCGGGGGCAGAAACCGTATTGCTGTGGGCGCTAATGATAGCATGCCGGTGGAGGGTGTTGCAGCGAGTTTGCTCGTGCCATGGCAGTACCAAATCCTCAATCAGGTGTACGGTGTTGCTGGGAGCGGTCGGCTGCACTGTGCGACGGGTAGCATGGCAATGCGGGTGACGTGGGCCCGAGCCCGTGGGTGACGGCTTGCAGTGGCAAGATAAGTGGATGGTCAAGAGGTCGAGGAGCCTGGATAGGTCATGTAGCATGAGAGTGTTGGCTAGGCGAGGGCAAGATAGCGGCATGGCTGTACACATCCGGAACCTGCTGCAATTTGCGTTCCACATTGTAACAGTACACCATGCAGCATTGCCGGTAAATGGTTTGGTGGGGCTAGAGAGAAGGACTGCATGGAAGGTACGGTACATTACGGGTCTCCTTGGACGTGTCGTGCGGGCAATTGGCACTCACGCAGTGAATGCAACTGTCATGCGAACGTGCAAATGGACAACAAGCTTCTTCCTCACAGGTCGTTTGTAACCGCTCGCCTCCTTCCACACGAGGAACAGATCCCTGCTTGTCCACCATGCTTTTCGCTCCAGGCTTCCTCAGCACTCTCCCTTGCATACATGCATTTAAAAATTGTCCAGGCCCAAGCCGTTGTATGGCCCTCCAAACCTGGTCGTAACAGAATCAGTTGCACGCCACAACACTGATGCCTAGGGCGCGCAGTGCGGTGATGGACCAGGACCACACGTGGACACACCAGTGTGCCAGTCGCCTCGTCTCTATTCTTTCGCTCTGGGGAACCGACAGTTATGTGGCACATGAGAGCGCGGAGGCTTGTATAACCCTTCAAATACAAGGTGTCTGTAAGAGCATGGCAGCATACCAAGCTTACACCACTAGATAAGTCCTGCTGCAAAAAATGATAAGCTGTGCACCGTGTACGGCGACCGTGGCAGGGCTTCAGCACGAGTAGCTGCTGTTGGGCAGCGCCCCCCTTGCACTTCTGCTAGGCGAGGTAGAACGCACCAACTGCACGGAAGCGCACCGCCTGTTCCCGCCGTTAAACGTCAAACACGAGATGACTTCAGCACCTCGCCAACGATTGCCAGCAGATGCCCTGGGCACACATTAAACAGTTACAATCTTACAGTACTGGCCCGGCAAGCGGGCCCCTCCTGCACCCACGGGCCCCCTCCCCCTACACTTGGCACCTAACGTGGCCTAAACCAATACCCCTGCTCCCTATTGCCCATTGGGCTCCTCCCCGCACACGTCCTCCCGCCACACGCCGTTGAGCTCCCGGTACGCACGGCAGATGGAGGCCACGAAGTCCTGCACCTCGGAGCCGCCATGGCAGTCGTACCACTTGCCGCCGTCGTGGGTGCACCTGCAACACAGGGCCACGAGGTGCAAGGGCGTGGGCGTGTGGGGTACGGGGGTCAAGCAGCACAGCTAGTGTTGAACAACAAGGCATTCCTAGCTCGCCCCGCTACAACGCCGATCACCGTACACTTGTCTACCGATTGCATGTGGCGCACATGGCTACTGGGTGCAGAAAAGGTAAACCGAACGCAGCTCAGGTACCTGCCAGTGCGCCTTTCACGCCACGTGCACAACCAGGACTCCTACAGGAAGGCAGTTGATTGTACCCTGCTAAGCGGAAGGCCAGGCGCTACTTTCCCGTATGCGGGTCTTGCGCTATGCATCAGCCGTGCCGTATCCGGGCAGCCCCACCTGTACTTATGGTTGATGAAGATGGTGGCGCTCCGGGCGGCTTTCCGGTCCCTCGCCTCCTGTGCTGAGCGGCGCAGCAGCGCCGGCCCCTCGCGCCCCGACCAACACGCCTGGGTGCGGGCAGCCGCCTCACCCGTGTAGCCAGACGCCTGTAGGAGCGATAATGGATGACCACACCCGGTTATTGGCTTATGATGCGAAAATGCACTTCCGACACTGCAGGGCAGCGCAGGGAGTGCCCCGGAAGGGCAGGTACAAACACCCAGCCCTTGTTCCAACTCCTGAAAGCCCATCAGGCGTCGCCGCGCACCAGCAAAGCAGCGTGTCCTACAGCGACCTGGTTGGTAATACACGTGTATGAGGCCATTGGGCCAGGGGGCCATGGCACACGACCCAGCTCCCTCGCTCACGGAACCAAGCTGAGCCCCAGTTAACCCATGGCATCTCTCCACATTTCCCTCAGCAGCACATGCATCACCATTATGGCCTGTTGCATACACGCGACGTATTAATGCACAGTCGTACCTTCAAGCAGGTAGTGGCTAGGTCTTCTGATCCGACGTCCTGAAAGGAGGCGTCTTGGCACATGACGAATGCCCAGCTCGAGTGGAAGGGCTCGGCCGCGAACGGCCGGTGCTGCTGCGCGCACAGCTGTAGCACACAGGGCACAGCACACAGCACACAGGGCACAGGACAAGCTCACATCAGGCCGGGCAGGTAGGTAACCCAAACTGTATTTACGGCGGAGCGGGTTGCAGGTGTGGGCAGATACTAAAGGAGTGCACATTGGTCACACCTGCTCCCCATACCGTACCTGCTGAACGTTACCATTGCACTCCGCCTCGCCATGCATGCATGTTACAGAGCTGCCGTTGATGCTTGCGATGTGGACCAAGCGCGGCGTGGCAATAGCGTGGGTCGCGCTGAACACCTCGTCGAAACGCGTTTCGGCCCGTTTCGCGTCCGGGCACCTAGACATTACAAACAACTCGACAAGGACCTTCTTGCTGCTAGATTGAAAAGTGATGTCGTGTTTGTTGCCATCGCTGGCCCGCAGGCCTGTTGACCCTCGACCTGCCGCGTGGCATGCGTGCACAGCGGCTAATAGTGCTGCTGCGCATAGCAGGTAGCCTTTGCAGGCACGCTTCATTGTTGGTATGTTGATGTTCAGGGCTATCGGCCAGGTAAGCGCGTCAGGAGTGTCAGGGCGATAAGCACCCGCACACGTGTGCGCCGCGCCGAAACCCTGGTCATGTGCAAAAGCTGTTGCCGTTCCTTTTCCGGTGACATTCATCTTGTACCATGATTTCAGCATAGGGATAGCACTTCCGTGCGCGTTGTGTTATTGTGGTAGGGCACGGCCCGTTTACTCATTTGCCGCTGACTATAGTGGTGCCGCTATCCCGTCAAGAATAAATCTGATGTTGGATATCTGCAGCGGAGCGTAGACTGGATGCGGCAAGGTGGCAGGTGCGCTGCCTGCCGGTGACCCCGGAATGACCCTTGACCTCCTCGAGAAGCATAGTGACGAGGACTGTAAGCCGACAGCGCTCGCAACAAGGGATCTAATACCTGCTTCGTACAGCAGCGACGCTTGCTGCAACCCGGGACTGCGATGGCAAGGCTGATGCCCGCTGCTTGCAGGCGACTGAGCCTATGGGCTCAGTGGCTGCTGGGAAGCCGCGATGTTGGCGTGCCGGGGTCCCTGGGGCTTGGCGGCAGCGGCACGGTGTTGCCGCAGCTCGGCTCCGCACCCCTCGGCCCGGCTACAGGTGGGGCCCGTGGCAGCAGCTTCTGACCGCGCAGCAGCGGCCCCCGAGTCCCAAGTTTTGGACAGCTGCGTGGCTCCTGAACCCTTTGCTAGCTACATGCTATTCTGCAGACCTTGTTGCATGCTTACGCGTTTAAGCAGCATGACGCCCTGGCGCTGCCCCCGCACCCAGGGCTGGTATCTTCCGCCAAGGCATTTTATCAGTTTTGATAAAACCCAACGCCCAAAAGTCCCAGTATTTTATCGAAGGGTCTACGCCATGCAGTGCAGCACCTGAAAATTCGGAAACTAAATAAAATACCCCTGTCCAGCCCCCTTTTCTTTTATCCATTTCGATAAAATCCTCGAATTTTGGCGCCGCTGCGCGGCCTGAAAGCGGCGGTATTTTGTGAAAATAAAATAAGATACCAGCCCTGCCCGCACCTGCCGCCCAGCAGGACTCGCAGCGCTCCCGCAGCTCACCCCCAGCCCACACGCACGCGTCGCCGCAAGCTTGGGCGCCGTTGCCGCAGCTGGTGGTGGTGTGCTACCTTCCACACTCCACCGCGCAGCCAGCAGCACGAGCGTACCGCGGAGCAGGGTCTCGGCTCATGCTCCAACCGTCAACAGCCCGGTACGCCGCCCGGCGTCACGGCCGGCCCCGGGCCCTGGTGCTGTGGCGCAGCGTAGCCCCGGCCGCCCGTCCCTGAAGCGCCCGCGCAGCACCAGCCCTGTCGGGGCGGCTGGTGCTGCTGGCCGTGGTGGTGGCAGCAGCAGCAGCAAGCGGAGGGCGGTCGCTCGTGCGCCAACAGGGGTGGGGAGGTTGGAGCCGGCGGCACAGGACGCGATGAAGGAGTTGAGGCAGCTGCTGCCAACTGTGAACGCGAGGTTCCCCCGGCTTGGAAGCTGGGAGGACTTTGTGAAGAACGTTGCGGCGACGTGGCTGCTGCTGAATGCAGCCAAGGAAGGCATGGCAAGGCGCACCCCGGATGAAATAGGTGGGCAGGCTACTGTTGGGCTGGTGGTATGCATCTGCGCACACGGCGAATGGGATGTCAACGCCGCGCTTCACGTGTCAACATCCAAGGGCCCATACGGCCTTTCCACCCGAACTGCTTTCGGGATGGCATGCCAACAACGCCATTGCGCTGTGTGGACGTGACGTAGTGCGCTCAAGTATGATGACTGTTGGTGGCACTCACGGCAGCGCCATTGATGCAATGCAGCTCGACTCGTACGTGGCGCGGTCGAGCGCGCAGCGTCCCCCACCGCGCACGTCGCCACGGCGCCTGGCGGGCCGACCCAAGCGCAGAGCAGCTCCAGCGGCGGCGCTAGCGAGGCCACGGCAGCACCAGGAGCACCACCAGCAGCAGCTGCTGCTGCTGCTTTCTCACGCGCAGCGGAAGCCCTGAACGCGGGCGGCGTGGAGGCCATCCTGCGGAGCGACCCCCTGTTCGTGTTCCTGCAGCACCCCGCGGACAGCAGCAAGCCCATGCTAGACGTGCGCGTGTCGCTGCTGGACCCGCAGCGCTACTTCATCCCCGCCTGCCAGCTGGCGACGGGGGCCGCGCCGCCGCTGTGGGCCGGAGCCGGAGCCGCGGGCGCCCCGGATCCGTCCGCGAAAGGCACGGCGGTGCCGCTTTCGCAGAAGGCGCAGGCGCAAAAGCAGCACGCGCTTGCACAGCAGCTAGACCGGCAGCTGGACTGGCTGCCCCCGCTGCCCGCAGCCCTAGACGCCGCGGCCGCTGCCATCGACGCGCGCCACCCTCCGGCGGCCAGCCCGGAGAGCTTCCTTAAAAACCACGCAGCGCGCTTCCTCCTGCGCGTGGAGCTGGCACGGGCCAAGCCGAAACACCTGACGTCCGCGCTGGGTACGTGACCGTACGGTCGTTCTATGGTTGTACATGGATGTATTGTGTGTCCGTGTGCGTGGGCCGTTCATACACTTACTGCTACAGCAGCCGGGCAGGCACTCTGCAGGCCTACCGCGTACGTTATTGACCATGGGAGCGGGCCGGGTTATTATTGCTTGCGGTGCGAATTATTGGGCGGCCTGGCGTTGCAGTGCTGCTGGCAACCGGTGTCCTGACACATCTCCGCCTCTCATGTACGGCAACTGGCACGAGCACCGCCTAGCAATGGAGTTCTCGGCTTGGCCCGAACGCGCAGGGGGCTACCTGAAGCAGGCCTGGCTGCAGCAGACGCTGCATGCGGAGCCGCAGCCGACCACGAGGCTGCCGGCGCTCCTTCAGGACGACCCGCTGTTCGGCGGACCGCGCAGGAGGCCTTCACAGCCTGCAGCAGCAGGCGCCACAGGGACTGTTGCAAGCACGAGCACGGATCCAGCTTCCGACGCAGTGCACGAGCGTGCCAGCGGCACGGAGGCAGCGAGCAGCGCGGAGGCTATCGAGCGTGGGGCCGCGGAGCGGCCGGAGGCTGCGGGTGTGCCTGGGGAGGTGTGGATGCCTCGGCTGCAGCTGCAGCTGCTGGGGCTGACACCGGAGGCGTTACGGAGTGCAACGACACTGGTGCAGCCGTCCGCTGGTGGCGTGGGCGGGCCTGGAGCAGGACCGGTGCCGGCAAGGGAGGCCTCCGCCGTGGGGAGCGGCCCACAGGGGGCGCGGCCTCTGGGGCCCGCACCAGGTCTCCGGTTCCCCGCGGAAATGGACGGCCTCCTGGAGGCCATTGATGCGCGCTTTCCCCTGGCGACCAGTCCAGAGAGCTTCCTCAAGAACCAGGCGGCGAGGTACCTGCTGTGGGCAGGGCGGCAGGCACCCCCACGCCCGGTCATCATGTCAGCCCTGGGTGAGTGCGTGCGGCCTGAAGCCTCTAATGCACGTGCGCAGTTCAGGCGTATAGGGTCTGCAGCAATGAGGCTTAGCAAGCAGCATCGCGTACATGGCCCGTGCCCATGGCTTATTGATGCAAGCCACATGACCGCTGGCTTGCATGCTTCGTAGTGTAGCGCGTCGTAAGCCAGAAGGCCCCGGAGCGTTGGTGTGCACTGTTGCTTTGGCGAAAGCAGGCCACTTGCTGCGGCTGCTGCCTCCGAGTACGAACCAATCTCATAACGATTGACAAGCACCGGTAGTCCTGTCCCGTGAAACGCATCACCAATGCTCAGCTTCACCGACCTATGGCTTGCTTGCTTGGTACGCCTCACCGCCCCTGGCCCCTTCTGACAGGCTCCCACGTGCAGCGTGAGTGGCAGCTGCAGACGTACCACGACCGCTCCAACAACCCCAAAGGCTACAGCGACTCGCTGTCAACACTCCTCTTCTCGGACCCGCTTTTCGCGCCCGTCGAGGCAACGCCTGGCTCTATCGGCCGCAGAAGGCGCACGCCGTTGACCGTGGTACCACAGCTGGACGTGTCCCAGCTGCAAGCGGACCTGGCTGCACAACTTGGCGAGCTGGACCTCCGCTTGCTGGACACCCCGGACCTGAGCACGGAGCCCGGCCAGAGCACCCAAACGCCCAGCAAGCTGGCGCCCCGCGACCGGGACCTCCCACCGCTGCCCGCCAACCTGGCTGACATTGCGGCAGCCATTGACGCGCGCCACCCTCCGGCCGCGAGCCCCGAGCACTTCATTAAGAACAGGGCCGCGCGGTACCTGCTGTGGTGGGAGCAGGAGCAGCCGCACAGGGCCCCCAAGAAGAGCCTCGGTGCGTTGGTGCGAAACAGGTGTGAGCTGTGCAGCACCTGTGCCGCCGTGTGTCCCTCACAGTACCCTCGCTGGCTGCCTGCACTCACCATTTGCGGACTGCACTGCTGCACACAATGTGCGTATTCCACACCCCGGCAACCAAGTCTCACGCTCCCGCACCACCCCGTCTGTTGCCACGTGCCATGTACTGCAACCAACGTGGGACGCTTAGCAAGCTACTTGTACAAGGCGTGGATACTGCAGACGCTGCACGCCCGCGGCGAGGCCCTGGCGGGTGCTGTGGCTAGGCACCGGGCGCTGCTGGCAGCTGACCCCCTGTTTGGGCCGCCCCCGCCCCCGACGCGATCCGCAACCGAGCAGCCGACTGCTGTGGGGCAGCAGGCAGCTGCGACGGACACAGAGGGGCCACATGGAGCCACAGAGCCAGCTGTGGGCGAGCTAACAGCAGCGGGAGGCATGGAGGGGTCACCCAGGACCACACAGCCTGCTTTGGGCGAGCAGGCAGCAGCGGGCAGCCCCCAGGGGGTGCCTGCGAGTACGGAGCCTGGTACCATTGCGACGGGGCAGGAGGAGCCCGGGGCAAGAGGGTTGGTAGTGCCCAGCTCCTGGGTACCTCAGCTGCAGCTGCAGGTGTTGGGGCTGCCGGAGGAGGTGCTGGCCAGGGCCAGGGGCAGGGAGGAGACGAGGGCCGCCATGGCCGGGGGCACACCAGGAGCTGGGGGCGCCGGGAAGGCAGCGCTCGTGTCGGGTGCGGAGCGCGGCTCCACGGGAAGGGCGAGGCATGGGGCAGCAGTGGTAGGCAGCGCGTTAGGGGCTGAGGGGGCCGACGAGGCTTCCGTCCTGTCGGATGCGGGAAGCAGATCTACGGCAAGCACATCGGCCATTGGTAGCAGCAGCAACCTGAGTGACGGCGCCGGCAGCAGCAGCAGCAGCAGCTCCCATGCCGCGGCCCCTGGCCATCCCGCCGAGGCGTGGCCTGGGTCCCTGGAGGGGCTGGTGGGGTTGTCGGAGGACGCGGAGGCGGAGGCAGCGGTGCTCAAGATGCTGGGGAGGTGGAGGGAGCCGCCGGAAGGGGAGGTGGGGAGGCGGGCGGCGGAGGCGCAGGTGGGCGGCTGCCGTGCTGCACCGTGCGCCTCAGCGTACATGGCGTGGTGTAAACTGATTGAGCGTTGCGCGTTCTGTGCACACAATGTCGATGGGCAGCGCCAGAACGTCTTTAGGCCACTGTAAGCTGTACTGGGCCACTTGCGCTTGTTGCATTCTGTCCAGCCCCTTCTGATCAATGCATGTGGCCCTGCAACTGGCAACAGTCGCGATGCCTTTGAAAGCCAAAAGCCGCATGCATCACCACCACTTCTTCGCCCCTGCCCCCGTTAATGTTTCCGTTCCTTCTTACCGCCCTCAGGCCGCGGCCGCCGGGCCGGGCCCCAACGCGGTGTGGCTGTGCCCCAAGGCGCGGTCGGCCCTGGCGCTCGCGGACGTGCTGTATCCCCCCGGCCACAGCAACGCCGCAATGGCCAAGAATGCGTTGGTGCGGCTGATGGCGCAGCACGGGGAGGAGGACGCTGCGGGAATGCGCATGCCGCTCACGCGCGCCAGTGAGTTGCCGCAAGCTTGATGGACGTCCACTTGGTCCTTAGTACCGGTAACAACGGCAAGCAAGTCGCCAACTGAGTGTTGGAAGGTTCCTTCGTCTTTGCACAAATGCTGTTGCAGGTGATCTCGAACCGACTCCGTAAAAGACATCTGCGCATGCCCACACGACGGGCACTCGTAGCGGCTGACGCGAAGCACGGAAGGGCATGCCTCACAGCTTTGGTAGGCACAGCTATCACACGCTACTGCTACTGCTGCTGCCGCTGCCGCCGCCGCTCCCGCAGGCTCGCTCCTCCGCAACGCAGTGGCTGGCCAGTGGCCCAAGATGCCCCTCCTGGTCAACCTGGTGGGTGACGGGCAGGCTCTTAACCCGCCACGCGTGATGGCACTGCCAGGGCGTGACACGTGCCATGTCGTGCGAGGCATCACGAGGAGAGCGACCCCATTGCTCGTTACGGTGTAAGGTGTACGGCGCCCTGACTCCCACCGCCCCGCCCCCCAGATCGACGGCGACCCCCACTTTGCGCTGGTACCCCGGCCGCTTCCCTGGAGCGACCCGCTGTGCCGGCTGCTGGGCGGTGCGGCGCAGGGCGCCTCCAGGGAGGACGACCTGCTGCTGGCCGTGGACAGCATGGTGCGCAGCGGGAGGAGGTTGGCGGGGTTCAGGAGGATGGCGGAGGTTGACAGGAAGGGGGCGGAGAGGCTTGCGGCGGAGTTGGCGGACGCGGAGGTGGTGGCGGAGGTGCTGCCAGAGGCGGTGGAGACTACGGCGGTGGTGCAGGCAGGGGCGGGGGCGGGGGCGGTGCAGGGGGTGGAGCGTGCGGTGGCATCCTCCCCTGCGCTTGTGGAGCGGGCTGTGTCGAAGTTCCTGAACGCTTGGATTCTGCCCAACAACAGGTGCGGCCGTGAGGAAAGTGCGGCGTTGGTAACGTATGCCAGGTACCTAAACGGAAAGCCGAGGCTTTGGTACGCGTGTCGCGACGGGTCTCGGATAGTGCTTTGCAGCACGACCGGTGCTCAAAACACCGTCAGCCGACGCGACGGTCAGCATTGCAGCTGAGGTGTAACAGGTGCCAACGAGACTGGGCCACCGAATCCATCAAGCCCTCGCCATGCCATGCCGTTGCTACGTGCACCTGACACTGTCCTTTGGCGTTCATGCTGTCCGCAGGCTCAAGCCCCTCAGCCCGGACGAGGTTGGAGCGGTGCTTCTAGGGCCCAACGCCCGGAAAGACACTGCCAAGAGGGCAGCAGAGCAGCTGCAGCAACAAGGGCTAGCGTCACCGCAGCCACCCGCTGCCACGGCTGACGCGCCCGCCGCCACACCAACAACAGCACCAGTCCCTCCGGTCGCAGCTGCCTCGGTGCAGGCAATGAACACCCAGCCCGTACCATCCCCCATCGGTAAAACGGACTTGTTGCCAGCTGCCTCAGCACCTGCGCCCTCATCCGATGTGGGCCTGGAGGCGGTTGCAGGCGAGGCGGTTTCGGGGGAGGTGGTGGCAGGGGATGGCGGACCCACCACCACGACCGCAGGCTCGACAATCAGCAGCGCACTGCAGGTGTCTGAGACACTGGCAAAGAGGAGGCGCGGGTACCGCGCACGGCAGCAGCAGCGGCACCAGGCGCTGCTGTCCGTGCTGCGGCGTGCTGCGGAGCCCCGGCCCGGTGAGGCCAGCGGTCCCGGGGGCAGCCACGTGGAGGTGCGGCACCGGCTGCTCAGCGGCACGTGGTGGGGCAGGCTGGCGCCGCTGCTGCCGTTCCTGCGGCAGGGGGAGCAGGGGCAGGGTCAGGCGGCGGGGCTTGGGGAAGCCGGGGGTGAGGGTGTCGGCGTCGGCGTTGGCAGCGGCGATGGCAGCGGTGATGGTGTGGTGGGTGCTGCGGCGCCGGAGCGGGCGGTGCAGGGGCTGGAGGGCAGCGGGTTGTCCCTTGAGGCCGGACCCAGTGTTATGGCCGCCACCAAGGTCGACGGTGAGGCTGCAGCGGCCACCGCTGCACCACGGGGTAGCGAGGCGGCAGGCGGGGAGGCTGCGCTTGCTGCTGCTGCCGCTGTAGAGCAGGACGGGGCCGCAGGTGTGGCGGTGGCGGGTGAGGGGGCAGCCGCAGAGCAGCAGGACCCGGTCGTGACAGTGGATGTGGGTGCGGAGCCGTTGCCAGAGGCTACACCGCTGCCGGGTGCGGTGGACATTGCGGGCGACGGCGGCAGCGGCGAGCAGGGGATGCCCCCAGGCGGAGAGGACGCAGCTGCGGCGGAGGGCACAGCGCAGGGGCTGCGTGTGGTGCTGGTGCAGGCTCCCGGGTCCCTGGCTTACCACACCATGCTAAACCACCTGCGGTCGGTGGAGGCGATTGCGATGGACCTGGAGATGTCGGGCGGCGATGAGGGCAGGGACTCGTTGAGTGGGAGGAGCATCACGCTGATGCAGATCGCGGCGCCAGCGGTGGAGGACCGGTGAGCTGTAAGGACTTGAGGACTGGGCCTCGTGCACTGGACGACAATTGCGAGGCAGCTGCGGCGCAGACTGTTTGCCATGGGCTCTACAAGGGCACTCGTATAAGCACGTGCGTTCTCCACACTACAGTGCTGACTGCCTTAGGAGTACACCTGCTCCGGCAGCTGCTTGCGCGCTTGTTGCATACCGGTACACAATGCCACCAACTTGCCTACAGTCTTACGCACAAACCCTGTCCCACCCACAACCCTTGCAGCTTCCCGCGCACTGTGTACCTGGTCGACTTCGAGGTGGCCCGCACCCCGCGGCAGCGCGTGGGCCTGGCCGCGGGTCTCAAGCCGCTGCTGACCAGCCCGCAGCTGCTCAAGGTGCTGCACGCGCCGCACATGGTGGGTGCGGGGTTCCTATGAAAGCAGTGTCCAACACGCTCATACTTCGCTACCGTGCTCCGCTGTCCTGCTGTGCGCTGCGTGTGTATGTCCCATGTTGTCATGGGTGGGAGACATGTTGGTTCAGTACACATACCGGTATACGCCGTGCACGCAGCAAGCACTGCTCACATGGACACGGCCCTCGACATGGCACCCTCGCCATGTGTGGACACCTTGAAGCGCATTCCCGCGCATTTCAGGTTCAGCTTTTTGTGGCCTTCCGCCAATCCGCACGCGCCCGGCACCAGTGGCAACGGACTCTATGCCCCGCCACACATCCTGCACCCGCCCGCAGGACGTGACCCTGCTGCGGCGGCAGTACGGCATTGCCGTACACCCCGTGCTGGACACGCAGCAGGTGCTGGCGGCAGCCATGGCTGCGTGGGCGGGGTCTCCCCTGCTCAGCCGCCAGCTGCTGGCCGCGTCGCCCGGCCTGGCGCTGCTGCTGCAGTGCG
>VFQN01002111.1_pt1 | contig 31588 bp, 58 predicted proteins | sample 3512371 | NCBI WGS metagenome assembly VFQN01 (sample SAMN10412370, study PRJNA504923) | tailings metagenome | isolation source: Replicate 2 from Balatoc abandoned mine | place: Philippines: Itogon, Benguet | collected 2017-08-28 | reverse complement strand
GCACTGCATGCACTCCAACGCGATGTCCGGTGACTGCGTGCGTGTGAGCATAAAGTGCGAGGTAGGGCAGTGTGGGGAAGGGGGGGGGGGGTGCGGCGGCAAAGCACTAACAACGCGAGCGGGGGGCGGGGTTGCAAGCAAAGAACGCTTGAAAACGCAAAGAAGACTACTACATACCCTGTAACGCACTGTTCCCTGTGACGCTTCCGCCTTGCAGGTGACACCGTCAACTTCCTGCCGACGCAGACCGGCTTGGCGGCGGTTTCCACGAGTGCGACTTCGTTGACCTACAGGCCTCTGGCTACAGCCCGGCCCGTCTTGAAGACTCCCTACGACGCAACCGCTTTCTCCGCTTGGGCAGTGTCGTCGACGCAGGTGGAGCTGCAGCTGCCCATGGCCAGCGCCCTTACCTCCTCCACGCTCTCCAAGGCCGATTGCGATACCATTGTGACGATCAGCGGAAACCGGGCTCTCGCCAGCGATGCCAGCTGCTCCCTCACAGGCACGAACAAGGACGTACTGGTGGTCAATCTGGCAGCGGCCCTGGCCGACGGTGGGTGGCGCCTCCTAGTTCGTAGTGCCCTACAACCTGGCCTACAACATGTCTAACTCCCTGGTGCTCAGGTGCTAGGTCGGAGCCCACCTAGCTGTTTGCGTCCTGGTGTCGGCGCTCCACTGTCCAGCCAGTTGGTTACCCCGTCCTTGAGAAGGAATCTAACCCATTGTTGCTGCGCGGTGTGTGCAGGCGTCACCATCGCCTTGGCAGGCGGGACCGCCCTCAGGGCCGGCAGCGCATCGGGTACCAAGTACGGAGCAGTACCGGTAGTGGCCGGCATTTCCATTAAGCCGACAGTCGCATCGGCTGTGATGTCAGCCCCGGACACCATCTTGGTCAGCCTCCCGATTGCCAGCAACACCATCACAACCGCTGGCGTGCCCACATGCACTGGCGGCACTATTGAAGGCTGTGGGAACGGCGGCACCACGCTCGCGACTTGCGCCACCGGAGTACCGCTGTGCAATGATGCCCCAGCGACCTGCACAGGTGGTGGCTCGCCTACGTGCCAAAAGAGCCCTGCAGCGGATTGCGATGATATCTTCACGTTGCTCACCGCGCCTGGCAGCGGCTTCACGTGCGTCAACCCCAGCGGCGCTGTGGCGACGCTGAAAACAACGGACAACACTGAGGAGTTCGCTGTCGGCACGACCGTTGACGTTTCGTCCGCTCAAGCTGGTTCCAATGTAAACATCTTCCTGCATGCTGGGTCTACGGTTGCCGCCAGCAAGTACGTCCAGCGCCGCGGGGGCGCCATCACCGTCAGGCCCACCATTGCCTCCGCCTACCTCACCGGCCCCGTCACCATCACCGTGCCGCTCCCCTTTGCCGCCTCCCTCGCCGGCCCCACCGACTGCAACACCGTCGTTGGACTGTACTCGGGTATCACCACCACGGCGCGTGGCAGCCCCTTTGCGTCCTGCAGCCTCAGCGGCGACGGCAAGACGCTGACGCTGACGCTCAGGTCTGACAGCGGCTACCAGCCCAAGGACACGGTCAACATCCTGCCCACCAACTCCCTGCTGGTGGCTGAGGGCAGCACTGTGGCGTACGGCGCCCACCCCAGCGGCGTGGTGGTGCTGCCTCGCGTCATGTCAGCGGTGGCAACTGGCCCCAGGACAATTATTGTGCAGCTACCCGCGACTGGCAGTACCACCGAATCTGCTTCTGGATGGGCCTGCGGTAACACCCACCTGATGGTTACCGCCGGGGCGAATGGTGCTGCCAGGGCTGTCACAGGTAACCCCTGTAAGCTACTTGGAAACATCCTGGAGTACACCATCAGCGCGGACTTCGTTTCAGGTGAGCGTCGTGTACTGCGGCTTTGGGATACGGTACAGGAATATAGAACCAGCCTTTCAGCCCGCAGGGTAACTGGTGGTGCTAATGGTATCTCGGACCTTCTGACCCTTGACATGTTTGACCTTTAGCCTTGAGCCGCTCTGTGCCCCAGAGTCGCCACAGCTAATCGACATCCTGTACATCCTTTTTAGCGCCTGCAACGGGTCGACACTCCTTGCCCTGACGCTGACACGCGTTCCCCCGTCCATGCAGGGGACACCTTCGTGATGACTGGTGACGTTGCCCTGTTCAGCGACAGTGGAAACAGTGGAAACACCCTTCGCTACGCCACGCTGGCTCCCATTCCCATCTACGACCAGCGTGCCGGCACCACCCCTGCCAAGGGCAACAGCATCGTGTCCGCCAAGCTCATCTCCTCTACCACTGTTGAGATGCAGCTAGCCACTGCAGCCACCATCACCGGCAGCCCAGCTGACTGCGCTGCGTACATTGCGTACTCTAATACCAAGCTCTCCGGGAAGTGCTCTCTGGACGCCACATCCACACTCCTGACTGCGACTCTGGGGACCGCCTACGCAAACAGTGAGTCCCAGGGGCATGATAAGCAGCCTAGTGGTGGTGCTGGGGGACACGAGGTTTGTTGGTGGAACGGATTGCATGAGCTAGGACTGCAGCTGCATACGTGCGTGTGGGTTTCTTGCCATAGGTGTCACGCATAGGTCGGAGACATAGAGCCAGTGGGTACAATTGGCTCAACGTGAGACCCCCGTTGTGCACACGCAGTTGACACGGTCAACGTCAAAGCTGGTCAGAACCTTGAGTTCGTCAAGGATGGTAGCCAGGGAGCGACAACGCCCAGGCAGAGCTTTGTCTCTCAAATTGCCGGGACGGACGTCGCTGCTACTATCGAGTCTGCCTACACCGTCACTGACAAGGTTATCAAGGTCGTGCTGCCCACCGCCAGCGCTTTTTGGGACGCCACTGCCAGTGGTGCAACCACGGGCTCCCTGTCGGCGACGCAGTGTAACAGCGTCCTGTTATGGATGGCCATGAACGACGCCACGCTTGCTAATACGAAGACCGGTACAAACTCGGCTACATGTGCGCTGACAGCGGGCCAGAAGGAGATCACCGTGACACTATCAGGCGCATCGTACGTTGCCGGTAAGCCTGCCATATGCAACGGGTGACATGGGCCGCAACGTAGATGTTCTTGTCCTGAACGTCTAGGTGCAAACGCTGTTGCCACGCTTAATGTGTACAGGCGACACAATTCAGGTCGGTGCGAACAACGAAGACTTGAGCCTCCGGGCTGCCTCTGGAACCCCCGCTGGCACCGACCCGCGCTACGTGGCCCGGCGCCAGCCCCTGGTCATCACCCCCCGCCTGGTGTCCGCCGTGGCCATCGGCACCACCAGGGTCCAGGTCACGCTGCCTGTGGCCAGCAAGTTCTTTGACGCCTCCGGTGCCGAGGTTGCAAGCCCGCTGACCAGCACGCAGTGCAGCAGCGTGCTGTCGGTGCTGTCCGCAGGCTCCAGTCCCACCGCCCGGCAGATGAACGCCACCGGCGCGTGCTCCCTCGACGTTGCTGGAAAAGTACTAACGGTCACGCTGTCCGACAGCTACGCCCCCGGTAAGGCACCATGCTTACGTTAGCGCAACTCCTGTTGCAGTGCTGGGGTAACACGTTTTCGTTGCACGCAGACCCCAACCACCATGTGTCATTCTTTATGTGCCGTGGTAATGCTTACCCACAGTGCTGGGGTACCACGCTTTCGTTGCATGTAGACCCCAACCTCCGCAAGTCATCTTTTTTACCCTCTCAGTGTGCCGTGGTGATACTTAACCACTTGAGTGCTCGTCTTAATGCCTGAATGCGTCCCCAACACCGTGCAGGCGACACCATCAACATCGCGCACACGGGCTCCGTGTACCTCAAGGCCGGCACCACCTCCGCTGGGCCTGTGTACGGTGCCACCCCCGGCGGCGTGCCCATCAGCATTGCCTTCGTGAAGTCCGTGATCGGCCTGGACTCCACCACCGTCCGGGTGGAGCTGCCCTTCGCCTCAGCTATTATGTCCACGGGCAACAGCCCTGCGGTGGTGACAACCCTGACCAAGGCCATCTGTGACAGCATCTTCAGGATTGGCTCGAAGAGCCTGGCCAGTTCCGCAGATGCGTGCAAGTTTGACGACACTGGCAAGGTCCTGACGCTGAAGCTTGCGGGCACCAGCAGCAACGTCTTCGAATCAGGTATGTAGGTTGGGATTCTGGCGCAACTCCCGCCGTACGGTAAACCCGGATTGCCCCCCCCCCCTTTTGGTTCATAGTAGGGATGTACAAGAGCCATTCCTTACCCTGGCCCCCGCAATTTTGTACCTGTGCAGGCGACAAGCTGGATTTCAGCCAGGCGGCTGGCCACGTCCTCCGCGCGGACGCCTCGGCCGCTGCCAACGTGGTTGCCAGCTCCACCCCCTACTACCAGGCGCCAGCCGTCTCCTTGACCGGCTACGAGGTCATCATTTCGCCCACCATCGTTGCTGCCGCCGCCACTGGCCCCAGCACCGTGCAGCTGAGGCTGCCCTTCGCCAGCGCCATGACTGGCGTCAACTCCGACACCATTGCCAAGGCTGACTGCGCCAAGGTGGTCTCCTTCGATCCCGCCAAGGAAATCCTGGACGCGGCCGATGCGTGCGTGTACAGCACCGTGAGCAACGTCCCCGTGCTGACCGTGAAGCTGTCCGGCTCGGCCGACATCGGCGTCTTCTCCGCGGGCAACAACGTCAACATTGCGGACGCCAACGACGACGACGACACCACCACCAAGCCCCTTGTTGGTGACAACAGCGGCCCCAAGTACGTCCCCGCTCCCGCTGCCCTGACCATCGCCCCCACCGTCTACACAGCCACCGCCGTGTCCACCTCCGAGATCCACATCGGCCTGCCCACCGCCAGCTCCCTCCCCGAGGTCACGGACGCCCAGTGCGCGGCCATCGTGGCCATCGGCGCGGACCTTACCTCCCCAAGGAGCATCAAGTCGTGCGCCCTGGACACGGACAAGATGACGCTCATCGTCAAGCTGCTAGACGACGCCGTGGCGAACCGTTACGCGGACGGTGAGCGCCATTCCCCAATTTGTTGCCGGATGCCGGGCCGTGGGGTGGTGTGCACGTACTGCTTGACATCTGAGTTGCTTGGGCTGCGCTGTGGTGTGCTGGCGTCTTACCGACGGAGGCTGCCAACGCTGCCTGCCTGCCTGCTTGCCTGCCCCATCGTTAACTGCTATCCTGCCCGATCGTTACCTGCCCGCGCAGGGGACGTGGTCAACTTCAAGACCGTGGCCCAGGACGCGCCGGCCCTCACGGTTGGCACCGACGGCAAGGGCGCCGCCTACGTGCCCAGCCTCGCCAATGTGCCCGTGCAACCCTCCATCGTGTCGGCCAAGGCTACAAGCGCCCGGGCCATCCAGGTGACCCTGCCCACCGCCAGCAGCATCTTCGACACCAGCAATGTGGTATCCGCCGCTCTTACCGCTGCCGAGTGCGCCAAGGTGCTCACCATCAAGAGCAGCGCGGGCGTGGCCCGCGCGCTGGACCCCACGTCCGCATGCTCCGTGACTTCCCAGACTGTCACCATCACCCTGGCGGTCTCCGAGGCGTTTGCGGCAGGTGCGTGCGTCCCACAGTATGCCCGCGCCACATGCTGCTCACAGCCTGACGAGGCTTCCCCTGTCTCTTCAAGCTCAAGTGTCATGCTTGCTTTGGCCCCAGGCTACTGCGTTTTGTGGTCACCAACTGGTGTGGTGCCTGATGCCCCATACAGGTGATACCATCAACATTGCCGACACCAACGCCGCCACGGACTCCACCGCGGCGGCCAAGTCCCTCCGCGCCGGCACCGTAACCCCCACCCGCAAGTACGTGCCGCGCAAGGCGGCCGTGGCCATCGCCGCCGCCTACATCGAGGCCGCGTTCGCGCTGTCGCCCACCACGGTCGCCGTGCAGCTGCCCGTCACCTCCAACATGGCCTCCACCTCCACCGCCGAGGACTGCACCAAGGTGGTCAACGTGTACAGCCTGGACGGCAGCAGCAACGAGGTGTCCAAGACCGTGACGGCCTGCTCTGTCGCCCAGCTGTCCGGCACCTACTTCCTCATGGTCACCACTACAGAGTCGTACAGCTCTGGTGGGTGCTCTGCCCCGTGGCGCAGTGCGTGAGGCCTGGGATCCGTGCGCACTGATGGGATGACTGCTGCAGGTTTATGACTTTGTGTTGCGGTGCTGCGGCTTCTGCTGCTTGCTGGGTGCTAATTTGTGCCGTGTTGCTGTACGTGCAGGTGACCGCGTCATCATCAGGGCCACCAACGGCGGGGCAACCGCGCCGCTGCGTACCGGCACCGGCGCCACTGGCATCCCACACGAGGCGTCCAACTCTTTCAAGTTCATCCTGCCCAACATCAACACCGCCGTGCTTGTCGATGCCAGCACCATCCAGATCTCCTTCCCGGGCTCTATCAGCATCTCTGGCCTGAGCAGCAGCAACAGCAAGCCCACGTGCGACGCTGCCTTTGTGTTCGGCAATGGCGAGGGCAACCGCACCAGCCCCATCCAGTCCTGCACGACGACCTCGAACGCCGTTGTCATCACCATTGACCCGGAGAACCCCTACCAGGCCGGCGACTGGGTCAACATCCGCCCGGATCAAAACATCCTCAGTGTGTCCTCGGCGGTTGCGGTCAACATGCCGCACAACACCATCATCAACCCCCGCCCCTACGGCGCCTCCGCCACCCTCACCTCCCCGACCAGCATCGCCGTGCCGCTGCCCGCCACCTCCTCCGTCACCGACAGCTCCGCCGCCGCCTGCAACAGCGCCCTCGCCATCGCCTCCGTCGGCGCCGGAACCCCAACCAGCGCTGGCCCCATCGCCTCCTGCTCCATCGCCAACGACCGCATCCTCAACGTCAACCTCGCCACCGCCTCCTACCTGGCCGGCGACACCATCAACGTCGCCTCGCCCACACAGTCCGTCCTGCTGTACGGCGTGCCCCCCAGCGCCGCGCCGTACTTCCCCGCCGCGGAGCCCATCCCCATCCTCACCACCATCGACCGTGCCACGCTCATCAACCCCACCACCGTCGTGCTAAGCCTCCCCGCCGCCAGCGCAGTGCCCGCCAACCTCACCGTCGACGACTGCATGCGCGCCATCGCCGTGTCATCCACCTCTGGTGAGGCCAAGAACGGCTCCGTGGCCTCCTGCACCCTCTCCCCCGACCGCATGAGCCTGACCGTGGCGCTCAAGGACGCGGCGTCCTACGCCCCCTCCGACAAGGTCAACGTGCGGCAGGGCCAGGCGGAGCTGCGCGTAGCTGCCATGGACGTGGGCACCGGCTACGTGCCCAAGGCCCTGGACCAGGTCATCAACCCTGCCCTGTTCGCGGCCAAGCCGGCCGTGCTGTCCGCGCCCACCACCATCACCGCCACGCTGCCCTTCTCCAGCGCCCTCAAGGCGGGCGCCTGCCCCGTGGTGCTGAGCCCCGGCGCCAAGGCGGCTGCCTCGTGCGCGCTGGCCGCGGACGGCGTCACGCTCACGCTCACCCTGGGCGAGGCGCGCTACACCGCAGGTGCGAAATTTGTCGAGCAGTCCGTACTTGCAGGCTCCGCTTGACCTGCGCTGCCTTCTGCATTTTGCCTCTGCCAGCATGGGGCTTACCCGTTTCCTGCTTCCCTCCCCGCAGGCGACGTGTTGCAGGTGCCCTCCAACCAGTCGGGCCTCACCCTGGCCGACGGCACCACCCTCTACGTGCCCAGCGCCGCCGGCATCCCCATCGTGCCCGCGCCCATGTCCGCGACCCGCATCTCCGCCGACACCATCTCCGTGACCCTGCCCACCACCACCGTGGTGGTGGCCAGCACCTCGGACGCCTGCAGCGCCACCGTCAGCATCGCCAGCGCCTCCGGCGCCGAGTACAACGCGCCCGTTGCCACGTGCGCCGTTGACGCGTCGGGCACCACCCTGGCGCTCACCCTTGCCGCCAACTACGCCCCCGCCACCGGCGACACCCTCAACATCAAGGACGGCCAGACCAACCTGCGTGCAGGCAGCGCCTCCGGCCCGGCCTACATCCCTGCCGCGGAACGCCTTGCCGTTGCCTTCCCGTCGCCCCCTCCTCCCTCGCCCAGCCCGCCCCCTCCTCCCGCGCCCACCGTGACCGACCTGCCCGCCCGCGGCCTCAGCTCCGGCTACCTGGAGTGCTCCGCGGCCGTGAGCAGCTCCGTGTCCAACACCGCCAGCAACGTGGCCACCGACAAGGGCAGCTTCACGTGAGTAGCGCAGACGTGCTTGCTTGCATACCCAGTGTCCTGGCGCCGGGTGTTGTAAGGGCAGCGTTTTACACACTTGGAACACACGGTGGTCACCTGGTTCCCTGACTGACGTCCTTGTCCACCTGCCTCTCTTGCTTGTGCCCCACAGTGTCAAGCTGGAGAACAACGTGGACACCGTGCGCTTCCGCGACGCCACCTGCCGCGACAGCTACACCGGCGCCACCGTGCTGGACTCCACCGTGTCCTCGCACGTGCTGTACGGCATGGACGGCCTGGTGGTCTCCCCTGCCACCGGCCTGGCCCGCGCCGCCTCGCCACCCACCGTCGCGGCCACCACGTTCGCCGGCATGGTCACAACGTGAGTCAGATGCTGCAACTGTCCCTTGCGAAGCCTCACTACGCTATTGTGGCGCATCTTACCGTACACGCATTCCTGCCTGCATAGCGTGCCTGCACCTGCCCCTACCTGCGCCTGACCGCCGCGGCCCCCTGCTGCCGTTCCCCTGCACAGTGTGCTCAAGAACCTGGGCCTGCCGGTCGAGAAGTACACCACCCCGCTGCACAAGTACGACTACTACCAGACCACCTTCGTCAACGCCTCGGTCAGCGGCGCGGCGGTGGCCAACCTGCAGGGCATGATCAGCTCCAACGTCAAGCTCTTCGCCTCCTGGCTGGACGGCCTCAACGCCACCACCCTGGGCAAGGACCTGACCGCCTCGGACGCCGTGCCCGTGGCGCAGCTGTCCGTGGCGTCCGCGCTGCTCAACTCCACCACCGACCTCACCCGCAACACCACCGTGCTGGCGCTCCTCCGTAGCGCCTACACCGCTGTGACTGGCTCCGCCGCGCCCGCCGCCCGCCGGCGTCAGCTGCTCCAAGCGCCGTTCTCCTCCGTGGAGGGCTCCGCCGCCGCGCTGTCTCAGGCCGTGGCTGAGAGCAACAAGATTATCGCGGACCAGCAGGCGATCGTGCTGCGTGCGCTGACCACCGGCCAGCCGCTCAGCGAGGCGGAGCTGCGTGCGGCCATCGCCGCCGCCACGCAGGCGATTACCATGCAGTCGACAACCCTGGCGTCAGCGGCGCAGGCCCTGGCCAACGGGACTTTGTCGGTTGAGCAGTTCAAGTCCGAGTACACTGGCGATGCCCTGCTGAGGAGGATTGCGGAGACCAGGGTGCCCGGCGACACTGGCGCCCCTGGTGGTGGCGGCCAGCCGCAGGCCGATGACGACAAGAAGGACAACAAGGCGCTGATTATTGGCCTGGTTGTGGGTCTTGTCGGCGGCGCGATTGTGATTGGTGTTATTATTGCTGTCGTTGTGGCGCGGCGCCGGAAGCAGCAGATTGTGGCGAACAAGGGCCCCGCCGGAGCCGGTGAGGTGTGATGCGCCATGACAGCAGATGCTAAGTAGTATGCGCTGTGCTCGTATTTTTCTTTTAGGAATCTACCAAGACAGATTCCGCAATGGAGATCCAGCAGGGTATACCGACATGTATACCGCATGAGGGTGTGTCTTGAGGGCATGCTGCGCCAAGCGTGCGATTGTGTGCGGGATTGTGCGCTGCAGCTGCAGGGTTCAGTGTGTGTGGTGAATGTTTTGGTAGCGGCCTGCCCGCCCACCTGTGACCGAACTGAAGACTGCTGCTTGTGCCATGCACGATATGGTGTAGGGGCGGGCAATACCGCCCACAGGGATGCACATAATTCCTGACTCACTGACACGTGATACCTGTGTAACGTAAACGTTGTATGAGACCTGGTGAGGTTCACTTGTGCCGTGCAGTGCACAGCGCAACGTTCTGAAGCCCGCGCCCTTGGGCCTTGGCCAGATACCGGGGCTTGTGAGTGAGTGTACAGATGCAGCGGACCACTTAGTAGCAGCGGCAGCCTACCGGCAGTTGTCTTGCCAACATCACTGCCATTACAGCGGGGTGCTCGTATTCCGGTAGGTCAGGGTAGGGCGGTAGGCTCCCGCTGTGCCGTGTCCATGGGTCCACGGGCAGCCCAGCAGCGCCAGCATAGAGCCATAGACACCCCAGCTGCAGCAGCCAGCCTCCAAGCCGCTCAAAAATGTCCCAGGAAGCACTCTAGCCCTGTGCACCTTGCATCCGAGGGACGTCCAAAAGGGCTGTGCCGGTATACACCTGACTATACAGTACTGTGTACGGTCGTGCCAGCCGTACTACTGGCACGACCAAAAGCGGAGGCACAAGACAGCAGCTGCAGCAGCAGCACCTGCTCAGCTCAGCCTCACAACGGGGCTGGTCCCGTTGCACGCCCAGGAACAAGAATTCAGCTCGCAGAGGAGGCTGCCCCGACTACGGTACCGTACCTCCATGGTGCCTGGCGTTGTCATGACCGTTACAAGGAGCTGCACTGGGGACGTCAAACGCACCCGGTCGCAGGGGCCAGGGCGGGTAGGCCGTCCTTGGTAGGCCGCTCGAAGCACCAGTACGACAGTACCCGATGTGCACGTACCAAAACGCTTTGCTTATGTACCGTAAGCTGGGTCGAGACTTTGCCCTGGCAGATGCATGCGTACATGCGCTGCGTGTCCAGCTTGACTATGGCGACCACACCTAACCAGCCAAAGCCACCTTGGCAGCCATACCTTGTGGTACAGGAACAACTCCTTTCCTTCCTCATCTTCATGCAAACGGAAGCCTACCAGTACACGCTACCCGCCAATCACCGGTACCGGTAGCAGGGCCCCCTCTTCGTTCCTAAGCATGTATGCACTCCAGGTATGCCCCTGCAACGGCTGCAGCTCACCCCAGCTGCACATATGACGCGGGGATGAGCCCCACCCGCCCGTCTGACACCACCCTCGCCATGTACCACCCGTCCTGCTCCTCCCCCACCACCAGCGACTCGCCCGCCGCAACCGACAGTTCCCCTTCCATCTCCGCAACGAACTCGTACATAGCCATAGCCGTACGCTCGCTCGCCGCCTCCCCGCCGTACTCGCCCGCGGACACCGCCGCCGGCTGCTCCTGCGCCACCGCTGTGCTGCCTGGCGCGAGCTCGCTTGTGTACGGCGCGAAGCTCTCGCTGTACGACGGTGCGGAAGCCGGGATCGGCATGGAGTAGTCGGACGGGGCGCTTCGCGTGGGCTGGGTGGCGCCGCCGTCGTCGTACGCGGCCGACGGCGCTGCTGGGGCGGGCGTGCGGTTGGTGGCGGCGTCCTGTACGGTGGTTGTCACCTGCCGTACTGCCGACTGCGCGGCGGTCTTGGCCGCTGCCAAGACGGCACCGAAGTCGTCGAAACCTGGACGTACAGCATTGGGGTGGAACAGACAAGGTAGTCAGTAACAAGAACATGTCCGTTTGAGGCCGGTCTGATCTCTTAGCAGCGTTGTACCATGCAGAACGATGCTTACCTGCCTCCCGGACCATTCTTCATGCCACAGTCTTCACGTGCACCGTGCACTTGACCCGCACCACTTCGCAAATAGAACCCATGGGTACGCCCATCCGCCCATCTGCCCCAGCGTGCCCGAATTCTGCGGGCCCTGCCCCGTGCCCACCCACGCATACACGATCGCATCCAGTCCCTCAAGGCACGCCACCCCCACAGTCACCCCGGCATACCTCCGAAGCCCTTCTTCTTCCCCAGCCCGCGCTCCCCCGCTGCCCCCGAGCTCTCCTCGTACGCGCCCCCGCCGTACGCGCTGCTCCCGTACGCCCCGCCGCCGTACTGGTCGCCGCCGTACTGCCCCCCGTAGTCCCCGCCGTAGTACGAGCCGTACGCGCCGCCGTTGTTCCCGGCGTCGTATTCTGGGTTGTCGTACTGAAAGTACGAGGGGTCTTGGGACGTCCCGGCGCCCCCCAGCGACGGACGGCCTGCGAGGGCCAGGGCCACGGCTCGAGGATGCTCCACTAACAACGGGTAGCGCATAGGACCAACCTGAGCTGGCGCGCTGCGGCACAGCGCACCTGTGTCCTTCACAAAGAACAACACCTGGTGCCAGTGTTTACCAGATCCATGGGCATTCCTAATGCTCCCCTTATCTCAGCCGCCACCACACGCGCACGTCCTGGTCCCCATAGCTCTCGCGCGCCACTCACCCGACGCCTGCCGCCCGTAGGCCGCCCCGCCCGCCGACGCGCCCTCCTCCCTCCGCATGCTGCCGCCCAGCCCCACGCTGCTGCTGGGGCTCAGCAGCGGCCCACCGGCCCCCGCCGCCGCCCCGTGGCCGTGGTGGTGGCCGTCGTCCGCCAGCTGCACGTAGGAGGCGGGCACCAGGCCGTGCTGGCCGCTGCTGCTGGCTGCCACGTGGAACCACTCGCCCAGGTCGTGCAGCACGCGCACGTGCTCGCCAGCCGCCACGGACACCTGCCAGGGGAGGACACAGTGGGGTATGATATTCAGCGTGGTGGTAATGGTGACTCGTTTGAGTGGGGTACAGGAGTGCCGGCAGCGTGCCCAGGTCGTGCAGCACGCGCACGTGCTCGCCGGCCGCCACGGAGACCTGCCAGGGGTGCGCGACATGCGGTTTGCTAGCGGCATGGTATCGGTACGCCATCTGCACTGGACATGTTTGTGCGGGCAATCATGCAGCAGCGCGCGCCATGGTCGTACTGTTTGCGCACGTGCCTTATGGCCTATACAGGCAGGCTGAGGGCAAACCTCTTCTGAACAGGGGATGGACCTCGTGTGCAAGCTCAAGGCATCCAAACCACCTGTATGCACCCCTGCTCGCGGTCACGTGGTCACAGCTGGCTCCCTCCTCATTGCTCGTTGCTGAGACCAAGCCCACGGGACTACAAGCGAATCTACACAACCCACGCCCTCCACTCCTGACCCGCCTCCTCACCTCGTCTGCGTTCTCGGCGTTGAAGGCGTACAGCATGACGCCCGGCCGGGCCTCTGCAGCGGGTATGCAAAAGTAAAGTTGGAGTTACGGCGCTTTCCCATGGGTGCATGGCAAGGTGTTCGGGTACGTGGTGCAAAGATCGCCGCGCTGTGGCCACCCCGTGCGCTACACCGTGGCCATTACCCATGCGCCAGAGACGTTTACCCCACCAACACGACCTCGTTCCCTGCGAATCCATGGGCACGCCCACACCGTCCACCTGCACGCCATCCATCCAGCCCCTGGGCTCTCCCCCATCTCATCGCCCTCACCCGCCAGCATGGGCCTGCCCTTAACCCTAACCCACCCGCCAGCATGTCCGCCGACGCCTCCGCGCCGTCCTCCGCCGCCCCCGCCGCGCCGCCCCAGTTTAGCTCCACAGCGGCAGCCGCCTTCTGACCGCTGAAGTCGTACCTGTGCCGGATACAGTGCGTACGGAGTACGGCATGAGCTGATGGCAAGCCGATCGCAAACACACTTGACGACATACTCTTGTGTAGGTGCGTTTTGACAGGGCCAGCGGGTGCACAGGCGCGCCCAATAACGGCAGCGCATCAGCAAGCAGATCGCATGGGGCCGGACGCATTAGACCTATGTAAAGGCGGGTGTCAGGGGACGCGGTGTTGCCTATTGGTGACGCATGTGTGTCTAAGTGGAGTGGAGATATGGGCCCGTAAGGCGTCACATGCCCCTCCTATGCACACCTCGCAAGCGGGTCCTCCTGCGCATACGGGTCCTCCGCCGCCGCCCCCTCCTGCTGCGCGTAGTAGTCCCCGTAGTCGTACGCCTCCGCCTCCCCGTAGTCGTACTGGTACGGCTGCCCGTACTCGTCGTACTGCTGCTCGCCCTCGCCGTACGCCTGCTCAGCCGCCTGGGCGGCGGCAGCGGCAGCGGCCTCCTCCTCCGCTTCCTCCTTCTCGTCTGCAAACAGAAAGCATGGAGCAGTGAAGTTGAGCCAGAGTCCCACCGACTATTCTGTGCGAAGTTGGCCAGTTGCCCAGTTGCCCAACCTTGGAACACGCAGCCCTGTGATGCGCACGGTAACAGCAGCCGCATGTTCCGGGATCGAGCAGTAGCAGCAGCCTGGCCTTGCTTTACTTTCATTTTACAGCCCGCCAACACACACGCACCTGGGAACAGCAGCCGCCTGCTCCGCGGTCCCAGCGGCAGGAACAGCTCCTTGGGCACGGCGCACACGGCGCAGGCGATGGCGCCCAGCAGCCACTCGTGGCGGCGGCGCAGCGACTCCAGGGCGGGCGCCGGCCAGCCGCGAGCGCGGGTGCCGTACTGCGACACGTGGCGCTCCAGGACCAGCTCGCCTGCAAGCACAAAGTATGCCGTACACAGTTGATGCGGATGCGATGGTGAAGTGGCTATGCAGCGCAAGGCACCCAGGTGCCCGCCCGTGTGGAACTCCGGCCGCAGCAGCACCACCATACCTACACGCATGCTGCACCCAAGCTGCTTTGACCTACACACCACCCACGCAAGCCTCTACCTACATGCCGTCGCACTACTCTGACCGCAAGCGGAAGTCCTTTCATTCCACCCACGCGCTCACCTGCGTACATGGCGTCGAGCACCTCCAGCGCGGGACCCACCACCGGCGCCAGCCCCAGCGGGTCGTGCGCCCCCACCCCTGCCCCTGCCGCCACGCCCTGACCCGCGCCGCCACCCGCCGCGCCGCGCACCGCCGGGCCCGCCGACCCCAGCGCGCTGGCGGCCGCCAGCAGGCTGTAGCACTGGATGCGGTACGGCTCGCCGGAGCGTACGGCAATCTTGGCGAGCGCCTGGGCGGCCGCCACGCGGAGGGTAGGGGTGCCTGTCGGGAGGGTGTTCAGCAGCACAGGCAGGAAGTAAATTTGGGGTCATGGAGGTCTAGCAGGTATGTACAGCTTCCGAGCCGTTCTGGGACATCGTCCCAAGTGTGTGCTACGTGCAACCTGGAAATCAAGGTACCACCACAGCCGAGACTAAACCCACTCAGACCTCTCCCACCCCGTCCCCTCGCACCCACCCATGAGCATAGCTCGATGCAGGTGCGTGATTGCCGCCGCCAGCAGCGGGTTGTGCGACACGCCCGCCACCGCCACCTGCGCCCCCGCCTCCGCGCCGCCGCCGGCCGCGCCCGGGCCGGCGCCCGCCGAGCCGCTGCGCGCCGTACGGCCCCCCGGGGCCGCGACGGAGCCGCGGGTGGCCAGCGCGCCGCCCGCCGTTGCGTTGGAGGCTGCGGAAATATGTCATGAAGGGGAGGAGGGTTGCGGTGTGATTACGGGGAGTCAGGGGAAAGAAGGACGGCGCTTGGATAATGCGGTCGGTGGGCTGGACACGGCAACGTTGCCCGCAGTCCCTAACAAATTACCGTTGCTGCCGGCTCACGGCCAGCATGGCCTTCCATCCTGAACATTGTTGCGCTCAGTGCTCGCCCACCGAGTTGACGGCCAAGTCCCTACCCTTGGTCCCTCCGCCCCCCGCGCCCGTCCCCAACCTGGCCCCCTTATTCCAGCCTAACAGGTCCCCCTGGTCGTTCCTCTGCCATGCCCTCCCTCCCCCTCCCCTCTCCGTCCGCACCTGTGGACGGCGCGCTCTCCAGCAGCCCCGGCCCCGCCTCCGCCGCCGGGCCCATCTTGTGCTCCCACGGCTTCCAGGCGTACTCCCCTGCCACGCTGTTGACGTGCTCGCCCAACCAGCAGGCAGCCATGGCCTAAGGGGAAGAGTTGATGCATGCGCGGTCATCGCATGCAGTTAACGATGCATTTCGCTGTTGTTCTACATTTCAGCTCCGCTGACGCACTTGCAGCAGTATCCAGCCACCAACGCATCGTTTTGCGGCAGCTCTCCCTGATAAGCGTACAGCCGCGTGGAACCGCTACTCGAGGCCGCCACAACCCCGAGCGGCTTCCTGCGAGGACTGTCGCTCCTGAGGGCGCATCGGTCGGCCCCTAACAATGCCCCTCTCCCTGTTCACTGCACACACCTTGAGCGCCGTGTACGCCGCCTCCGCGCTGCAGCCCACCACCCATAGCCCACTACTGCCTGCCTACATCCTTCTACCTCCTTTTCCTTGCCCCCTGTACCTTGAGCGCCGTGTACGCCGCCTCGGCGCTGCATGCCAGCGCCTTGACCTCCACCGCCGCCGTGGCCACGGGGCAGCACAGCGGGGGCAGCGGAGCGGACAGCAGCGCCAGCGCCGCGCGGGTGGCCAGCGGACTGCGGGCATGTCATCGCCATTTGCGGTCGCGGTAGTCACATGAGAGTGACATAGTAGTATGGTAGCAAAGCGGTACGCTTCACCCTCAAGCCCATGCACAGCCCCTGCGCTTCTCCCTGCACGTCCGGCACTCGTGCACTTCCCCCCATGCCCGCGCGCTCCCCTTACCCACCCTGGCGCCACGTCCCACGACGCCTCGTACCCAGTGGCGCTTCCCACTCACCCTGGCGCCGCGTCCCACAGCGCCTGCAGCGCGTCCCGCGGCACGCCGCACGGCGACCCCGCCGCCAGCCCGCCCGCCAGCTCCAGCACCAGCTCCGGCGGCAGGCCCACGGAGCAGCGCAGGCGGCGGCTGAGCGCCCCCAGGGTCTCCACCGCCAGGCCGTCGGGCCAGGGGTCGGCGAAGGTGAAGCGCACGATGGGCGGCACCGTGAAGCCGCCTGCGAGAAGGGGATGGAAGGTAAAGGCGGGGATAGGCCGCTAGTGCGCGCATGAGGTGGAGGGCTGGACTACGCGACAGGAAGCACAGCGTGCACACCGCAGGTATTGCTACCGGGAGTTTGGAGGCGGCTCGGGTCAAGGGGCAGAATCCCGACATAGGATGCAATCTACAGCAGCGGGTGCATTGCCGCCCGAAGAGACCCGTGTTCGGCTCCCTCCCTTTGAATGTTGACGCCCACCTGCCGACGCCGCCCGCAGCATGTGCCCTGGCGTGAGGGAGGGCGGCTGGTCGATGCCCTGCATCCAAATCAGCGCCTGGTGGGGGAGGAGAGCAACGAGCAGGACAGCCTTAAGGAGAGGTGTGAGAAAGAAGTGCCAAAGCCGTGTACTGGGCGGTATTCCGCGAGGCCAGTCCGTAGCACGGCGCGGAGACAAGGATTTACCATCTCTTCTCACCGCTCCCCTGCCCGCCCCTTCTCCATCCCCAGTCCCCACCCAGCCCGTTCTTCTTCAATGCAGATCTCTGCGGGACACAGCCCGGCAACCCTTCCCACACCCCTCCCCCTCACCTCGATGGCCGCCGCCCTCCCGCAGCCGCTCACTCCGTCGTCACCGGACAGCATCAGCAGCCAGCCGTGCAGGCTGCGCATGGCCCGCCGCACCGCCTCCGGCTCCGCCTCGTGCCCGTGCCCGCCCGACAGCGCGTGGAACCACGCGCGCGCCTCCGCCATCACGCCCACCGTGCGCGCCGCCGCGCACACCAGCGAGTGCGAGCCGGACAGCAGGCAACGAACCAACCGCCGCGTGATGCGGTCAAACATGCCCGAGGACGCTGACGTGTCCTCCCCGGAGGCGGAGTTGGTTCCGTTGGCGGTTGGGGCTGAGCCGCGGGAGGGGGAGGTGATGAGGCCGCCGGGGGCGGCGGGAGGGGCGGGGGCGTCCGGGGCGGAGGGGGAGGGCTCGGCGGGGCCGGGGGGCGGCTCCAGGGCCTGGGACATGATCATGTGCCAAGAGGCGCCGTAGATTTTGGACTGGGCGGCGTCTGTCTCCACCTCGGCGGGGGAGGAGCCAGGCAGCCTGGCGGGTCGGGAGGAATCCGTTGTTAGGAGGAGTGCTGGTATACGCGGGTGGTGCTCCAGAGGCCCTTTGGAACACTGTAGGAGCATCCTATCAGTAGATGCCGGGCGTCCGAATGGTCCTGTCCAGTCCTCCTTACGCAGCGCAAGCACGCTCTGCGCCTTGATGCCTTCACGGTCCCGGTGTGGTCGTGTCGACCAGCGGCCTCTTGGCCACGGCACTCGGCCTCGGCTTCCCTACATCCCGCCGAGCCGTCCCACAGCCGCCCACTCCCCGTCCCATCCGACTCGGCAGCAGGCCTGGCCCGCACTCAACCCCACTCTGTTCCTCCTCCCACCTTGCCCCTCCCCGCAGCGCCGTTGCGGTGGTTGCCCTGGGCGGCAGCGCCCCGAACATGGCCCGCGTGGCCTCCTGCGCCACCAGCTCCGAGGGGTCGGACAGCGCCAGCAGCAGCAGCGCCTGCCAGAACACGGCGCCTCGGCCCTGCACGTCGCCTGCACAGGGAGGATGCGAGCCGTGGTAAAGGAATCACCGGCTGTCGTCCACGACAGCTCATGAGGAAACTGCATGGCTGCAAGCACCCGACTGTGATCCAACTTCGGCCGACGTCACCAACGTGCATGCATCCCCAAACCGCCGTCCGCAAAAGCACCCCTGGCCCCCTGCAGCCACGTGCCCACGCTTCGCCCAAAGGGCGGCCCACCCGCGATGTGCGCCGACTGGATGACGGCCGCGCACGCCCGCGCCAGGTACACTCGCGCCCACGTGTCCCGCAGGCACAGGTGCGTCTCCTCGCCGCCGCCGTCCGCGCCGCTGCTGTCGGTGGCTGAGCCGAGCCCGCGCTTCACAGGCAGGATGCCCAGGTGCAGGGAGCCTGCGTAGGCCAGCATTCGACGTATGGTAAGCCTCGTACTATGGTCATCCTCTTGGCGTTTCCGTCCTCCTAACTGTGGCAGCGCGGGTTGGACACCATGCCCCGCAGCTGCCCCCCACCCCACCCACGCCGGCCCCAACCCCACCCCTCCCACCCACCCGTCCGCTTGGCCGCCTCCACGTTGGTGGTCAGCAGCGGCTCCACTGCTGCGATGAAGGCGCCCGCCCCAGTCCTGTCGCGCGCCACCAGGGACGCCAGCGCCAGAGCATGTCGCGCGCACACGGGGTCGGAGCTGCCCAAAGCTGCGAGGAAGGGAAAACATCGTGCGATGTAAGGCACACAGGCCGCAACATCCGCGCGAAGGCGCCCCGAGCTGAGCGTAGTCCTCCCACCGGTCACCCCGTAGTGTTCTAACCAATGGCCGCTGGCAAACACGGTCCCTTCATGACGCCTGATGCTCGCTTCCAACAGGCTGCGGTTGGTTGTACACCCATCAGGGGCTTTGGCGCAACTGAATTGTAACGGGCCTTTACCACCTCCCGTTAGGCTCTGTTGCAGCGTCCGGCCTATTCACCCTCCGTACCTGACAGGCTGCGGCTGGCTATCTTGTACAGCCCACTGCGCGGCAGGGCCACGCGGGCCGCGCTGAAGGCCCCGCGCATGAAGCCCCACATCTCGGCGCGCTGCCTGTGTAGGGAGCGGGTAAGGGGAGGAGGCGTTCCTGCTCTCCGGGTTTGCGTGGCAGCAGCTGTCACTAAGGCAAAGCAATGGTATGTCGGCTCCCACGATAGGCCGCTCGCCTTGTTCACCTGCAATCGCAAACAGGTCCCGCCTCCTGCCAACTGGGCGCAACCTCTCCGACATTTGCACGTCCTGAACTCTTCGTTCCAACTTTACACTTTACACTCTGCCCCTGGAGCTTGCATCCCGCACCGTCTCAAACACACATTGCCCCTGGACTCGCCTGTAGTCCGCCAGCAAGTTCTTTCCCCGCTTCTGGCCGTGCGCCGCCAGCGCCGCCTTCAGCCCCCGCCGCTCCGCGCGCAGGGAGTCCATCTTGTCCAGCAGCCCGCGGCACGTCTCGTACAGGCCCTGCACGTACGTGGCGTCCTCTGGGGGACGAGCGGGGACAGGCGGTAGGAAAACAGGCCAAGTCTATAGGTCGAACATGCCAATGAAGGTGAGGGCCATGTGTGAGGTGTAAGACTCAGCAGGGAACGGCGGTGCAGGAGCGGCCATAGGATGCTCTTCCGCACATTGTGTGGCAAAGCCCCGATGGCTCCTAGCCGCCCTCCAGTTCTGCCTCCGCGGCCGGGCGTCCCAGCCGAGTCTCAGCGCGGGGTTGCCACTCATTTGGCCCTGACCCTCCACGCGGCCTGCACGCCACGGACCCGCACAATCCCCACCCCTAGACGCCTCCGCCCCACTACTGCAGCCTGCCTTGTCGGGGCCACGACTCCTCTCTCCACCCAAAAGCGATGTCACATTCCCTGCCCTTTATAGCCCTCCCGGTAATCTTTTCACATTTGTTGGACTTGGCTGAAAGCTGTACAGGACCACGCACACCCTCCCAGGCCCGCTTCCGCTACTGCGTTTCCCTCGGGCCCCGTGCCCCACGCCCCGTGCCCCACGCCCCGTGCCCCATGTCCCAGCCCCAGTCCCACAGCCCATGCCCCGCCCCACGTCCCAGCCCCGTGCCCCACGCCCCGTGCCACCCACCCGGCTTGCTGGTGAGCGAGGCCCGCGTGACGGCCGCCAGCGCCCTCAGCGCCGCCGCCTTGCGCGTGAAGGCCGCCTTCTCGTCCCCCAGGTCCGCCCAGGCCGCCACCAGCTGCTCCAGGCCCAACCGGTCAACTGCCTTGGCAAGCACCAGGCCGGCTGCGCGACACACCGCAATGGAGCAATATTGGAGGAGCAAAGTCCGCAAAAGGCGTGAGTGCATTCGGGAAGAGCAGTGTGTATGACTGTGGCCTCTAAAGTGTAGCTGCACGAAAGCCGGACGGCCAATCCGAGTACGTCGTGCGGTCGTGGTCTCGTGGATGCCCCCTTGCCTGGTAAGGCCTTCCCTGTGGCCTCTGCCTGGTCAGTGTGCGGGTGAGAGGAGCCTGATGTCTAAACGGATTTGGTGATGCGTTGGTCCCTGGCTCAACGCGGCAGCGGGCCGCACCGAGCATGCTTGGCGCCCTGCCATCCGGGTCGAGCTGCCGCGCAAACCCTGGAGTGAGCCCCTGCCTCACTCCGGCCCCACCTGATGCCACCGGAACGGGCAGGGGTGTGCCCGCTGAGCCATCCCCCAGCCCCAGGTGCACCAGGTAGTGCACCAGGCGGGTCAACGCCCGCTCGTCCTTTGACTTGATGTCAACGTGCAGCACCTCCAGCGCCAGCTGCACACCCGCGATGTCAAAGTGCCCATACTGCAGCAGCCTGGACAGCAGCCGCTGCACCACATCGGCCTGCTTATCATCGTAGGCTTTGAGAAGAGCTGCGGGGACCGGGAAGTGAGGCACGTGATGTAGAGTCTTTCGCCATATGGGCAAAGTGATCGGCCAAGGGCTTCACCAACTGCTGTTAACTGCGCGCTTACCGAGCCCCTGAAGCTGATCGGTATAGTTTAAACTCTGCAATACGTGTGACACAGAGCCACGGGTGCGGTCAGCACTGGAAGTCTACGCTCTGCTTTGGGCTTCCCGCTAGTTGTGGGTTCATGTACTCCGCACCTCTCCTTTGCCTAATGTAGACCGTATGAAGTTGTTATATGTTGGCGTAGGGTCTTCACCCTTGCGCGGAGGGGCAGGCTTCTGAATCGACACAGACATCTCTCAGCCTTGCCTCTCCATCGCCCTAAGTCTCCATGGATACTTCTCCAAGAGGAGGAAGCAAGAGCAACTTACTGTATAGTGCATAGCACTTGTCAGGTTCGCGCATTTCGGTGAACGTTGTGTTTCGGTTGCCCTGCGGGAACCCGATCGCGGGTAGAAGGCTGAACGCAAGCAGCTCTTGTACATGTGGCATCTATAAAATACCCGTGGAAATTGAATTGCACTACAAACACGATGGACGACTGATGCAGCCAGTTCCTCAGAGCGCGTCGGAACACAGCCAGACCCTATCGAGCTTATACACTGAACATAGACACATTCCTGATATTAAATACAAACGATGTCTTTTTCGGGGGTTACCGGAGGCATGAGCTCGCTAAGGGTGCGCGTTGGTCGCATGCTGGGCCTGGGCCGTGCCAGCAACGTTCCTGACTCACTACAAAGCGCATACCCTGGACTTTTGGTCATCTCAGATCAAGGATCCAGCGGAGATTGAGCGGCTTTTTCGGGAGAACAACGACCTGAAGCGGCAAATTGCCGGGGGAGGCGGCAGGCAAGTCCGTAGGCTTCTATAGCAGGTGTAAGCCTGGGCAACCAAGAATGCTGCTGGGCAGGTTCCGTCTATCGCGCGGGGGGCCCACAGCTGCGCAGGCGGATTAAGCTGGGCAGGGGGCCTGTGGGGATAGGACCCTGGGTCCCCGTTGACGGCGCACTGCAAGCCGTCTTCGTGCAGTCCGGCCGGTTGCTGTCCTTGCCCGATACGGCACAGCAACCATCTTCTTACCGTTTTCTGCTTACGTAGCCTTGGTCTGCACCCCCAGCTCCTGCCACCACCATGTTTCTGTAACCCATACCTCTCTCCTGCAGCCCTCTCCTCCCCTAACTCTCCCTCCCCTTCCCCTTCCTTCCCTCGTCCTCCAATCCACTGGCAACCCCCACAACCCCCGCCGCACGTTCCCCATCGCGACGCACACGTACACCGTACGGCACGCGCTCGTCGTACAGCTCGTCGTACCAGATTGCGTACGAGGACCTGGAGGTGCAGGACCAGATTGGCGGCGGCGGCTTTTCGCTGGTGTACAGGGGCTTCTGGAAGGGCACGCCGGTGGCAGTCAAGAAGTGGTTCGATCCCAACCACTCGGACGCGATGGTGCAGGAGTTCAGGTACGAGGGCTCAGGGGTGTGCTGGGGCCTTGGCCTGGTGTCCAGCGTGGTACGGCATACAGGGAGGCACTTAGGAAGGCTGGTCGCGGGTCGGGAGGGGCAGGGCAGATTGGTGACGTCGTGGAAATGGTGCATTTGAGCAGCTCGGGTGGAAAGGGCACTGAACACGGATACACGGGGTGTACAGGGCCAGACTGGTATAGGCTTGGGTGGCAGCAAAGTGCGGGGTTTTGACCTTCAAGTTGAGTGCAACCGTCTGCAATGCTGCTTCGCGCGCTTCATGCGATAAGCACCTGGCTACCCATGGACCCCTGCAGGGAGGAGGTGATGACGCTGGCCGACCTGCGCCCCTCAAGCCGCGCGCCGGTTAACCCCTCCGCCGCTTACTTATCCCTCGTGCTACACTATAACCCCCGTCTCCGCCCGGTCACCCCACAGAGAGGAGGTGATGACGCCATGCCCCTCCCTTGCCATCCACCCCGCAGGGAGGAGGTGATGACGCTGGCGGACCTGCGGCACCCCAACGTGATGCAGTTTTTTGGGGCCGTCATGAAGCCGCCCCACCTGTGCATGGTCACGGAGCACATGCCCTTCTCGCTGCACCACGTGCTGTACCAGGTGCGTGCGCGATGGGGCCCGTGTGGGTTAGCTGGAGGAGTGGGTTAATATGCTGCGAGATGTGCACCTGTGCATGGTCTCGGAGCACATGCCCTTCTCGCTGCACCCACGCGCTGTACCAAGTCGGTGTGGATGTGCTGTGGGTGTGGGTTACCAGTTGGCAGGTGTGCACCTGTGCATGGTCTCGGAGCATGTGCCTTCCTCGCTGTGGCGTGTGCTGGTGCGGGTGGGGGCGCAGGCAAGGGCGCGCAAGGGCATGCTGGCCGTGCTTACAGACACGGGCGCTTACAGATGCTGACCCACGGGTCGGTGGCTTGCAAAGCGAGAGTACAACACAGGTACGGTAAACGGCTGTCGCGCTTCGGAAAAGTGAATGTGTAACCTTAAGCCTCGTATGCTCACAATTCCTAAACGTGCCCCGCCTAACAGGCTGGTGTGGAACTTGACCGCAAGAAGCTGCTGGCTATCGCCATGGACATTTCGAGGTGGGTTCACGGGGAGGGGTTTTAAGCGCGGTAGTTGACAGCTGATTACCCTGACATTTCCAGGGGTGCGCAGCTCGAGTGGGGTACCGGCACCTGTCTTAAGGATGGACAGTGGGCCCTGGGGCAGGCGCTGGGTCCTGTTGGCACTTCACCCCACTCCAACACACTGCCATGAGCACTGCGTACAGGGGATCGGATGGGGTAGGCTTGTGAGGGTATACGTGCACCTGCTCCAACAGTGTGCGGCTCCCGTCCCCACATGCATGCAGAGCGTTCATCTACCTGCACAGCCGGAGACCCATCATCATCCACCGAGACATCAAGCCCGCAAACTTCCTGGTTGACCGGGCCTGGAAGGTCAAGGTGGGCAATGTGTGGCCCGAAGGTGTTGGAGTCCTGAGCTGCATAATGACGTCCAGTGACGGTGTGTAGGGTCTTGGTTTGACGCACAGCCCTGACAATGTTCTGCATGTCATGTCATGGTCTACCAACATGCTAACGCACGCAGCTCACCCACACGTACCCAGCTTGTCCCGCAACCCGCTCCACGGCCGCGCATTGGACGCACACCCCCATCCGCTCCCCACCGCCGCCCCCACCCAGGTGTGCGACTTCGGCCTGGCCTCCAACACCAAGGCCCAGGCGGGGGCCGGCACGCCGCAGTACATGGCTCCGGAGCTGTTCCAAAACAAGCCGTACAACGAGAAGGTACGGCACTACCGCACGTGTGCGCAGGAAGGCCGGGCGGGTGGCACGCGGCTCGGCGAACTACACGGCCAGCGAATTCACTGGCACACGGCAACCTCACTAGAATGCAGAGCAAAATCGACAGATCCAATGCCTTCAGCTGCCCCTGGCTGACTGCGGCCTTGCACTTTGTGCCTTCAGCACCTCAACTCTGACCTGACTGATGCTGACCAACTGGTGCACTCTCAGGAACACAAGCTAGGGACTGGCTGCCCAACCCACCGCCCCAGCCTACCATGTTCGCACATGCACAGGTTGACGTGTACCCATTCCCGCATCGCATATCACTACACAGGTTGACGTGTACGCGTTCGGCGTGATGCTGAACGAGATGTGCGCCCGCGAGACGCCCTTCAGCGGCCTCACGGTGCCCGACATCCGGGCGGCGGTGCTGGAGGGGCGGCGGCCGGACGTGCCCATGAGCTGCCCAAAGGTGAGCTGATGGGCGCAGCGGGGGAGGGTGTGGGGAAGGAAGGCTGGTGGGAAGTGAGCGGCAGGTGGGGGAGGAGGGCGGGGGAGGGAGCTATAAACTAATGGGAAGCAGGGAAGGCGAGAGTTTGGCCCACGCGGGCGCGGGGGTGAACGTGGTGATGTAGAAAGGGCGGGACAGTGGAAACATCTGCACATGGGGCGCCCACAGTCTCCCATAGATGGAGGATTATGAAAGCGGTGAGTGCTGGAGGGATCAGGGATGGGGATGTAGGGAGGGCGCAGTCGCCTGGTTGCATTCCGTCACGCATACCAATACCCATGGCAACATCTCGGGGCCTGTCCGGCATCTCCAAGCGGTGTTGGGATGTCATCAGCAGTGCCAATGCACAACAACTCACTCGTGCTTTCTTTGCCGTTCTCCGGCTGCTCTACACCCGTCGTCCCCAGCTGCTGTCCGACATCTCCAAGAGCTGCTGGGACGCCAACGCGGCGGCGCGGCCGTCCTTCGTGCAGGTCCTGGAGATGCTCAAGGACGCGTCCAAATTGTTGTAGCATCACTGGCAGAAAGGCTCAAGGAGATATGAAGGGCAGCGATGGGGGGCTTTGGTGGCCAGGTTTGCGGCTAGGGGATTAGGCGGTCACAAAGGGGCGGTACGGGCTTCCGGGCATGCTGCAGGTGCTGACAAACGCGCCAGCGCAATAGTGTTGAAGTACGAGGGAGTCCACGAAGGAGGGCTGGTAGCAGCGTCGGGCAGTGTCAGGCTAGCGTGCTCCAGGCTCGAGCTCGTACATAGGTAGGGGGGCCCGGACTAGCAGCATGGAACCCCTAGGTGGTCCATGTGCATGGAAGCTGTAGTAGGGAGGAAGGGTGCTTGGCTGGGTGTGCCAGGCACACGGAGACACACGGCGTACCTGTACAACAATCAAAGCCGAGAAGGTGGGAGGGAGAGCTGGGCGTTAGGCGATTGGAGGCAGGGCAGGGATGGGGAGCGCGCGCCGTGTTGTAGCGTTTCATGCGCGCGGTGGTCTCACGGCATTGCATGTGGAGCTTCGTGGCTACCACCACAGTAGGGTAGAGACTCTGACGCGAAGCGTGTGAAGTTCAAAGGGCAAGGCTGTGGTTTTGCCTTCTTTCTTGTACATGGTACATGGTTTGGCTCAGGTAGAGGCTCGTAGGTAGGACCGCTGCAAGAAGGCAGCGAAAGCGCGAATGAGTGTAGCGTTCTGGCCAGTGCAGGGAGTGTATGCGGTAGGCCGGCACATCTGGTGGCGCGACAGTTTCCTGCCCACTGGCGGCGCTGAAACGCGCCCTTGGCAGGGGAGGCCTCTGGTGTGTACCGGTGAAGGATGTGTGGTACGGGCAGGTGTCACCGCAGGGCATCAGCCGTGCTTGCACCATGTACATTGGCATGAAGGCGGTGCTTGGCTACTTTCTCCGCTGCCGCACCAAACGCAACGACATAGCCTATCCGCTATGGTGTGTAAGGTGGAGAACCATTCACACTGACTGCCCGTGTCCTGCGTCGTGCGAACGCTGTACCTCGCCTTGCTCTACCACTGAGCTGCAACGCGCAACCTTCACCAGCCCCTTTCCTTGCAGGATACACCAGGATACGTCAAAAGCGGCTCAAGTCTGGACTGAAAGTGTCATCCGTTGCAGATTCAGAAAAGCAAGCGGCACGTGGAGCCTGTGACACTCACGCGCCTGTGGCGCGTCGTACGGCACATGCAGGGTGAGTGGGGATTGCGTCACTACTGGCCGCGCCATCCCGAACTGCTCACAAGCCCGTTTTCAGAGAGAAAGCTGCGTCTGTCGTTCGATAAAAGCGCTCACAAAGGCACATTAACTGCACGCGTCCTTGGCTGTTCCCTTGCCAGCTTTACTTCCCAACATCCCAACTATGGCGACCCTGGGCAGGAGGGGCGTGCTGTCGCTTGCGGGCTCACTTGCGACGGCAGCCCGCAACGCGGCGACCGCGACTGCCACCACCACTAGCAGCAACATGCTGCGCGCTGCCGCACCTCACGGCATAGGAAGTGGCGGCATGGAGGCGATGCAGCGGCGCTGGATGGGTGGCAGCCCAGCACCCGGTGGGTCATGGATAAGTCGTGGGCGTGGTCGTGGCTGGAGCCAGGACCTGGTGACGCGAGAGGGCGTTCGCTCCAGGAGGTAGAAAACAAGAAATCGGCACATATTCTTGATATATTTGTGCCGTATAGCGCGCTACTGATTGTAGGTTGCGGTTCTCGGCTTTCCTGGCTTACGGGTGACCCATGGGTCACTGTCAGGAAATAAACCGGAGCCAGGTTGCCGGCACTCTGACCACCAAGGCAGCTGAGCCAGTGCACGAATAGTCAGTCCCCTCCAGGACACAGCGACGTGTCATGGATGGTGGAGCTGGCCGGCGCCCCTGTCGGATGCCTCCAGCGTCTAGGAACGCCGTATCCCGCGCAATGTACCTGATGTCTGGAGCCAGCAGTGGCGCCGGCAGCACTCTGGTAGTAGAAATCTTGGACCTGGTCATTAAGACCATTGGCTCCCCATGTTTCCGTTGCACTGTCGCAGTATACCTGGTGTTCGGGGCCAGCGGCGGCATCGGCAGCGCGCTGGTGGAGGCGCTGGGCCGCGGCGCGGCGGGCGGCGGCGCGCGTGTGGTGCTGGCGGGGCTGCACCAGGACAAGCTGGAGGCGACCGCGGAGAAGGCCACGGCAGGAGCCGGCAAGGGAGGGCAGCAGCAGGGGCAGTGCGAGGTGGTCACGTGCGACGCACTCGAGCCCGAGGAGGTGAGGGACTGGGTATATACGGTAGGGCGGCTGTGACATTCAATGGTGCTAGGACTGTGGAGTTGACCGGATTACAGGAGTTCTTCTCCTAAAAGATCAGGGCATGTCCAGACTTAGGAGTCGGATGGGAAGAGGTGGAATGGGGGTTTGAGCGGCGTGGTCCTGGCGGAGCTTCATAACAAGCTGGTGGCGAGGGCCACGACAGGGTGCAAGGAAGGGGAGGGCAGCAGGGGCAGTGCGAGGTAGTCACGTGCGAAGGCTAAGGAGGTGAGCATTTGGGGATGTGGGTTGCCTTCGGTGGGGTAGGGGCTTACACCGAAACATCAACCGTTGGACCACATCCGAGTTGACCGTGCAGGGTGGGGTGTCCTGGGCTCCCGGCTGGTCGCGCTGAGTCTCACACTGCCCATGGGCGACCAGTCCCGCTGGCGTGCGATTGTTAGCAGAGGTTGAGTCCGCTGTGCAGGGCGTGCTGTCGCGGCACCGGGCCGGCTGGACTCCACCCAACCTAACACACAGTATGCCACCGCATCTTGCTGTTACCACATTGCGCACTGCGCAGGTAGAGTCTGCGGTGCATGGCGTGGTGTCGCGGCACGGGCGGCTGGACGGCGTGGCCTCCCTGGTGGGCAACGTGGTGAGCGGCTCCGCCACCACCACCTCGCTGGAGGAGTTCAGAAAGGTGGGTTTGGGTTGACGGCTAGCACTGAAGACGTTGTGTCTAGCTAACTGGTGCACAACGTGGTGAGCGGCTCGGCCACCACCACGTCCCTGGAGGACTTCAGGGAGGTGGGTCTGGCCTGGTGTGTACCAGCAGCTAATAATCCGTTTATGGTCCCCTGGTGGGCCACTGCTCAGTGTGGTCAGCGGCGCCTAGACAACGGCAACCCTGGACGGCTTCGGGGAAGGTAGGGAACGGGGAAATGGCCTGCGTCGCTTCGTGTGTGTCCGTGTAAGTTGTGTATGCTCATGCAAGTCAGCCGCAGCCGCGGCCCTACGTTGGGACCGCCGGATGCATCCACGCTCCCCACACGCGCTCCTCCAATGTCGTGCCCTGATGCCCATATGCTCCCATCATCATCACCCTCAACCCACAGACGCTGGACGTGAACCTGGTCACCGCCTTCAACGTCACGCAGGCGGCGACAAAGGCAGGTGGCAAGGCCCAGCAGCAGCAGCACAGCTGCGAGATGCCGACGCACAGGCGCCAACACGTGCTAGGTTGCAACAAGTCCATTGACACTGCGCAGCGGCGCAATGCCTTGCCTGCAGCGTCCATGCACGTGCCTCCCGCCGCCTCCACGCACGTGCCTCGTGCACTTGCGCCCACAGTCCATCCCAACCCGCACAGTACTACTAAACCAGCCTGTTGTCAAGGCTGCGGTACACTGCGCGTGACCTTCCAGGCGCAGCGGCTGCTACGCAGTGCCCGTACCGTACAGCATTACGCCACCATCGGTCGCCTTTCCCCTTCGGCACTGCTCAACCAACCTTTAGCGGCGGCCCATGTGCGCTTTGGGTCTGCCAAACTGTACATGAGTCAGCCATGACTGTCGTCTGCCCCCCAGGCGCTGCTGAACCAGCCCGGCGGCGGCTCCATCGTGCTGGTGTCGGCGGCGGTGGCGCACGCCGGCATCGCGCACTTCGAGGCCATGTCTGCGGCAAAGGCGGGCGTGGAAGGTGAGCTGGGCACCCGGGCGCTGTTGCCAACTTGGTGTGGGGGAAGCCATGCGAGCTACGCACGTACTCCCAAGCTGCCCTGTTGACGACGAGCCACGGACACCATTGAAGCTGGTATGTCAGCAATGAGGACGCAAAGGCGTGTGCGGCAAACCCCAGCCGCGCTTGACAGCGCAAGCTTCAAGGTATCGCCCTCCGCGCCCACCGTGGCCGCCTTCGCCTGATATTCGCCGCTCCTTGCCCACACGCCCTTGGACCATCAGCACCCTCAGCAGGCCCTCACTGCAACCCTTCCTTCCCGCACACCCCAGGCCTGGCCCGCCCCATGGCCGCTACGCAAGCATTTTACTGCGCGCCGCACCTTTCCCCAGTCCCAGCTATGTAGGACAGTCGTTGCAACCCCCTTGTCACCCCCCGACCCCAGGCCTGGCCCGCGCCGTGGCCGCCACGTACGCCCCCCAGGGCATCCGCGTCAACTGCGTGGCGCCGGGCCTCACGCCCACGCGCCAGACCAAGGCTTTCACCCAGGTGCGTACACATCCCAAGGGGCTGGGCGCTGGGGTGCAGCTGCGTGGCGCTAGGCCCATTGCCAACATCGCCACACGCCCGATTCGTTGGTGTCCGCGTGCGCGGGGTGCCGCTGCAGGGTGCTACAGGAACCGTGAACCGGTAGACTCTGGGCTCGGGGAGTGGGCGGGAAGAGGAGGCGGACTCGCGCGCACGTGTCGGGTGGGGCTGGGGTACGTGTGCAAGGGTTGGATACGGGGGGGTAAGTAACCGGCATTTTTACTACTTATCCCCTCCCTTGTCGTCCTGCAGGGCTCCCCAGCCGTGCGCGACGCCTCCACCGACATGGTGCCCGCCCGCCGCCTGGCCACCCCCGCCGACGTGGCGGCAGCCATGGCCTTCTTCCTGTCGCCGCACAGCGAGTACGTCACAGGGCAGGTGCGTACGGCACGGTACGGCACGGTACGGTACGGCTGTACCCTCCCCCGCCCGCCTGCTCCCCTGCGCTGCCCTCCTCACATGCCCGCCTGCCGCGTCCATCCTTGGCGCAGGCTACCTCCTAGGAGTGTGCCACGCTGAAACCGGTACCTCCACCTGTACGTATCAGTACCTTGCGCACGAGCTTCCAAACCCAATCCTCATCCCGCACGCACACGTGTGCCCCACACCTGCTCTTCCCCCTCCACCCCGCTCCAGGTCCTGGCGGTGGACGGGGGCCTCAGCACCCTGCAGCCGCACCCCGCGCACGCGGACACCAAGTGAAGGAGTGTTGCAAGCCAAAGGAGATTTGGGCGGCATGCACGTTGCTCCTGGTGCACTGGCTAATGGAGGAAAGCACTGCCGTGCTTTTAGTATGCTGCGCTGCTTGCATGGAGGCCGGATGGCGAGTGGGTGGCAAGTGGGTGGCGGATGCGTGGGGAGTGCACGGGCCCTGGGGGAGCAGGTGGCAGGCGGGCAGTGGTGTGGCAATGTGCGCCAGGCGCGTGCAGGAGGCCTGCTGTACTGCTGGTGTGCGGGTGGGGAGCAAGGCCGGAGGCGCAGTTGCTCTTGTGGAAGGGGAAAGGGCCGATTGGGGGGTCGCGGTAGCGATGCAGACTGCAGGCAACCGAGACGTCAGTGTGCGCTGGGTTGGGGCGCCCCCTAGGGGTGTCGCATGGTGCCCGGCTGCTGTGACGTTTGCGCCTGGTGTGCCTGGGTCCGGTTGGCCGCGTTGGGTGTTGGTGTTGCAACATGTTGTGGACAAACCTGTTCAGGTAGTCGAGGACATGAGGCATCAAATGCAAGGGAGTGTGGTAGCAGTTATGGTGATATGTTGTGGCCGGGTTCTACGCAGCAGGCTGCCGTGGGTCCATATGAGGGGCATGGCGTCCGTGGCGGCAGGAGGTTGCTTCTAGATGTTGCATGGGAGTGGTTTGCTGGTTTTGCTGATGATGACGAGGAGCGTGGCCCTCGCGTGGGAGTCCATCGGTCCACCTCCTTGTGACACTCACTGCCGTACCAAAGGCCAAGGGAGCCTCCCGGCATGCTCTGCAGGTACGGTGTACGCAGCCTTGGCAGGGCTAGCTGTGCATGTGCATGCGTACAATAGAAGCGGAATAGGGGCGCGGGCGCACTTGCCATGGCAGGGTGTGTGGACCGGCCGGTCATGATAATTCAAACGCGGGAGGCGAAGCACCTCCGCGTGGGTTAAGGAGGTGGGGGGTGTTGCACC
>VFQN01002110.1_pt1 | contig 31608 bp, 49 predicted proteins | sample 3512371 | NCBI WGS metagenome assembly VFQN01 (sample SAMN10412370, study PRJNA504923) | tailings metagenome | isolation source: Replicate 2 from Balatoc abandoned mine | place: Philippines: Itogon, Benguet | collected 2017-08-28 | reverse complement strand
ATTGCAGCCAGCCATACCGTACCGTACTGTACCGTACCGTACCTTTTTTCCAGTATGGTGCCAGTCAGGGGAGCCCCTGGTGCCAGTACAGTACCGTACCGTACCAGCGGTTAACGTTTCGTACCGTACCGTACCGTACCGTACCGTACCGGTCGTACAGTACCGTACTGTACCAGCCGTACCGTACCATACTGTACTGTTCCGGCTGTACATTACAGCCAGCCATTTACCGTATTGTGGATGCCGAGCTGCCAAGCACAGGTGGTCAACTGCAATGCCTGTATGTGGGTCAGACAGGAAATTTTACAGGTGCAGTGAGCAGCTATGGTGGAGAGTGCAGCCACCTAGGGTAGGTGTTGGTTTGTGGACTTCCCCTTCCAGTGGTCCTGTGCCTGGCCAGCAAAACAGTGCAAGGGCATGGACATGTTGTACCAGGAACATACGTAACCCCCTCCTGTCCATCCCCTCATGCCTTGCATAGGTAGGGAGAGGGTATGCATACGCCTGCACATGATGTCTCATGTTGCATATGATTCAATTCCACGACCTCCCCTGGTGCATGCGCCATCCTCCGCCACGGGTGTCGGGAACATCCATACAACTACCATCCTGGCTATACATGGCACTTATCGGAACGCCACTTCTCGGAACGCCAGCAAAGTACATCCGAGACATACATATGTTTTAGTGTGATGAAATTATGGTGTAACACGCATAAGAGTTGAAAGGGCAAGTGTTGCGAAATTGGACAGGATGGCGGCATCGGGGCAGGGCGCGAAAAGAAAGCAGGACGACTTCGGGCTACTTGCCGCAAGAACTGAACAAGGCGTATCTGGCTCGGTGAACTGGCCTCAATTCGATGAGCTCGCGCCCATCCGCTCGGTCCGCAGCGCCGCGCGGGGCTCTGTGCCGGCGTCTTGCGGTCCCCTGCTGGCAGGCGCACCTGCGCTCCTGCCCGCCCTCACCCCGCGAAACTATCATGTGACCGGACCACATGAGCTGGGCGTGCCTTACAGGTAGGCATTTGCACCCAGCCGGGAAAAGGTGCATAGGGGGCAAGGCCTTTCTGCCAAGGGCCCCCTGCCACGCGTGCTGACAATGGTCACGTAGCTTAACGACCGACCAATCTCTGTCCGAGGGCCTATAGTTATTTTGCAGCAGTGGTTACTTGCCCTGCAGCAAACACCCTGGGCAGTGCACACTGCTGGGCAGCAGAGCCCCGCCACCCTTGCCCCTCCCCCTTGCCTCGTACCTCAGCCCGCTCACACCCCTCCACGCACCTCCTCCCTCCCCACAAACGCTCCCCCACGTGCAGCTACGCCGAACACGTGTCAGAGCAGCTGGCGTGGCTCCAGGCCACCCACCCCCACGCCTTCGTGCCCCGCCAGCTGCTGACCGACCTGCTGCGGCAGGAGCTGTTAACCCACTGCACCGGCTCCGACCGTTACGCCGCACCACGGGAGGAGGGCGCCGTCCGCCGCATGCCGTCCGCCAGCATTGCGGCGGGCTTTCCGTCGTACGACGTACTTGCCGCCCACCTTAAAGGCAACACCCTCGCAGCGGTGGACGTGCCGCTGCCTGCCGTACACGGCGCCGGAATCGGAGCATCTGGTTCCGGAACCGGGACAGAGACAGGGATAGGGACACGAGCAGGTGCAGGTGCAGGGCAGATGGCGGACGGGGGTCACAGGCTCGGGGACAACGAGAAGGGGCCAGAGGCCAGGGCGACGGCGGGGGCAGCGGCAGTAACAGAGGGAGCAGGCATGGGGCCAGCGTGCCCCCAGCCCAGCCGGGTGACGTTGATGTTTGGTGCCACTGGTCAGGTAGGGGAGGTGCTGACGCTGACGGTGCTGCGGAGGGCGGGAGAGGGTGTGGGAGCGGCCGCTGGGCCGGGAGCGGCGGGCGGCGGTGGCAGCGGAGGCGGCAGCAGCGGCGGGCAACAGGCGGAGGACGCTCCCCAGCTCGAGGTGCGGGGCATGCACGCTCGCCTACGTGCACCACAGGGGCCACCCGCATCACGCGCCAGTGTACCTCTACCTGCCGTTGCAGTGCCTCTTGGTAAGGTTCCAGTGGGTGTACGTTGCAGGGATGCCAACGACTCCTTGCCGCATACGCTGCGGCCCCCAACGGCTCCCCCTCTGGATCCACCCCCGCACTTGCAACTCCCCCACCCTCCATCATCCTCATCTCACCCCGCCCCACCCCGCCCCACCCCGCCCCACCCCGCCCCACCCCGCCGCACCCTGCCCCAGGCCTACCCCGCCGCTCACCTCTCCCTCAACAAGTCCATATGGCAGATTGCGGTGAAGCCGCAGCCGGTGTCCGTGCCCCCGCAGCTGTGGGCACAGGGCCAGGGCCAGGAGGGCCAGGGTCACGCGCGGGGCTACGGCGGTGGAGGGGCTGGCCAGGCTGCAGGCCCTGGCTGCGCGCCAGGCCCCAGTGCCGCACCGCTGCATGTGCGGCAAAGGCAGCAGCATGGCACAGGCTCAGGCCCCGGGGTGGGGTCAGGGGCAGGGGCAGGGGCAGGGGCGCCGCTTAGCCTGCCGTGCTGGGAGGCGGCGGCTGTGGCGGCAGGCGGCTCGCTGCCAGCGGATGGGGGTGGGGGAGGGGGAGCGGCGGCGGCGGCGGGTTGCCCCACTCCCGGCGTGTGGGTGGCGGTGCGGTGCAACTATCGTGTGGACGTGCTGCTGGCATACCTGGTGGACCCACGGGACTGGTGAGGCGGGCTGCAGTGAGGGGCAGGGGGGAGATGCAGCGATGGGGTAGGCGGCTGGCCATGCATAGCAGGCAGGGGAGTCGGTTGGGGCTGGGCGGAACAAGGGAGCGGCAATACACGTGTTCGGGACAGGCGGACGTGTCAGGGACTTGGAGGAGCTTGTTGCGGTTGGGATCGCGTGTGGGTCCGCCGCGGCTGGGATGTGAGGTGTGGGGGTCGAGTATGCTGCTGGGCTGGCGGACCCACGGACCTGGTGGGACCTGGTGGGTGGGGTGGGTGGGGTGGGTGGGGTTGCCGGGGAAGAGCGGGATGTTGGCAAGGGAGAAGCAGCTTGCCGCGCCTTAAAGGCAGGGGAGTGGGTTGGGGTGCGGTGGGACGGGGCGGGCCTGGCGGGTTCTCAGGATGGAGGCCGGCCGGAGAAAGGGTCGGTACATATGGCCGGGCTGTGCTCACGTGTCAGTGACAAGTGGGCTTCCTGGTACGGCTGGCTTCTGAATGTGGGTCCCTGGGGCTGCGATGTGAGGCGTGGGGCCTGGACGTGCTGCTGGCCTACACCGTGTGCCCACCAGACTGGTGAGGACGGCCAAAGCGCTACACCCGGGCACTTGCGCACACCCTATCATCCCGCACCTACAACGGCCAACACACTGCCTTCCTATCCACCCATACCCAACCCCGCCCACCCCGCCCTCCATCACACCGCACGTCACTTAACAAGTTGTTTCCCCCACCCGCCCCCCTGCTCCCCAGGCGCAGCTGGCGCCTGGAGTGGCGCGCCACGCACCCCACGCCCCGCCCCACCGCCGCCATCGCCTGGAGCCCCCACCTCCCAGAGCTGGCCTTCGCCCTGTCGGACGGATCCGTGGCACTGGCAGACGTGGCCTCCGTCGCCGCCGCCGCCGCCGGCTCCGGCTCCGTGACCGCCGCTCCACCTCCCGCCCCTGCCCCTCACTCCCCTGCTGCTCATGCCGCAGCTACTGGATCGGGGCAGCCCCCGGGGGCGGCACGGGGAGGCAGAGAGGGAGGGGGAGGGGGAGGGGCGAGGCTGTGCGCGCTGAGCGTGCGGCGGGCGCTGAAGGCGGTGGTGGAGCCGCCGGCGAGGAAGGGGGCGGCGAAGGGCAGGGGACGGTGGCGGGAGCCGGAGGTTGTGGGCCGGGGGCGCATCTGCCTGGCGTACGGTGGGTGCCGGGTGCCGGACAGTGTTGGGACGGTGGTGCGGACGACATGGGAGGGGGTGGCTGCCGTGTTGACGAGGCGTGGGCGGCTTGTTACGGGACGCTACGTGGCGGATGGTGGCGTGGCAGGTTCCTACGCACGTGGCATGGCAGGTTCCTACGCACGCCTGGCGTGAACTCCACCGCATCCATGCACGCCCCATCCCACGCACGTCCCTCCCCACGCACGTGCCGTACTACCCGCATGTGCCAGGCGTGCACCGCGCCGGCACCCGTTTGCACCACCACTGGTCGCATGGCAAGCTGCCGCGCACGCCTTACCTTACTCACTCGCAGCCGCTCCCGTACCCTCTTCCCGCACGCCACGCGCCCCAGGCGTGCACCCCCGGCAGCTGTTTGTGGCTCGCGACAGGCAGGTGCTGGCGGTGGAGCTGCGGGCGCCGGGCGTGCGGCACGGGGTCAGGTGGGCGGGGTGGGGTGGGGTCGCTGTAGGGTGCGGATGAGGATCAAGTAGGTGGGGAGCGGGGTCAGGTGCTAGGTGCCAGCGTTTCAGCAGTTTCCAACGACGTGGGTGCAGGCGTGGCCGTAGGCTGTGTGCCTGTGCCTAAACCGCAACCTGAAGCGTGACGAGGTTTGGGTTGTTCGGGCACAGGTCTGCGGGGTAGGCAGAGGGGCCCCACCCCGGCCCGCCCCACCCCCATGTACTTAGAAATCCTACGCAACAATATCACACATTTCCTCCACGGGACCCGTGCACGTCTGGCTCCCGCCCCATCCCAGGCTGTTGTTCCAGGCGGGCAAGCGTGACGGCCAGCTGTGGGCCCTGGAGTCGGCTGCGTCGCTGCCCTGCTGCCCACAGGTGGGGCAGCCCCTCCTAGCTCACACCTGTACCTGCTCATCGCACATCTAACACACGCCTGCCTATGCGTATTAGGCGCCCAGGTCGTTGTCGTCGCGCGCCCCTCGTAACCCACCCACCCACCGAACCGCTGTAAACCGCACTCCCTACCGGTACGCATTATCCACGTCCCCACGCTCCAGCCCCCCACGCTCAGGATTTTCCTACCCTCCTGTCCCACCACCCTCCACACGCAGCTGGGCCCCTCCTCCTGCGTCCCACCCCACGCCCTGCACCTGCTGCTCCTCGCCACCGACCGCGACGTGCTGCTCATAGACCCACGCCGCGCCCCCTCCGGCCGTGGTGCGCCGCCGCCCCTGGGCCCCGCCGCCGCCTCCCTCAGCCCGGTGCTGGCCGCCGCGCCGCACGGCCTGCCGCCCGGGCAGCTGCCCTCCCTGTGCGCTCTATCCGTGCGGCCGTGGGTGTGGGGCGAGGAGGGGCGGCACGGGGGTCGTGGGCGTGGGCAAGGGCATGGGCAGGAACGGGGCCGGGCGGAGGGGCGGCAGACGAGGCACGAGGGGGGAAGACGAGGGGACGAGGGAGGCGCAGGGGGTCAGCAGGATGTGGAGATGGAGATGGGTGGAGGGGACCGTCGGGACGGGGAGGATGGAGGCCGGCACGTCGCCGGCCATGGGGAGCTTGAGCACCAGGCGGCTGCGGCGGGCTTCGCTTTTCAGAGCCAGTTTGCGGACTTTGACCCGCTGTCGCCCGGCGGGCCGGGCGGGGCGGCGGCGGTGGCGGCGGGTGTGACGCCCCCCGCACGCACGCCACACGTGCCGTACGGCACGCAGGCGAGCCAGCACGTGGACGACCTGCTGATGCTGCTGGGGCAGGGCGTGGATCGGGGAGGTCCGAACGCGACGGGGGGCTATGGGGCCACGCCTGGTACGGCGGGGCTCGGACCAGGAGCGCATGGTGGGGTGGCACAGGGGGCTCGTTCAGCGGTGGAGGCGGCGGCGGCGGCGGGCGGCCCTGTGACGCGGCGGGCGGCGGCGCACGTGTGCTGGCTGCTGGCCAACGGCGGCAGCGGCGACGTGGTGTGCTTCGAGGCGGTGGTGGAGGACGCGCCGTTCGCGCTGCGGGTGGGTCGGAGATGCAGTTCGGGGCTGTGTCGACAAGCATACCGGTAACAATGGATGTGTTGAAAAACAGCTCGTGACTAGGGCTATACACTCATGCGGGTTGGTGGGGCGGCTCACATTGGCGCTCTGCGTGCGTCGGGTGTTGCAAGGTGTGTTGGGTTACGCGGTGCAAGGCGGAACGGCTACCACCGGTATTCACTGTTGACCAGCCATTGCCGCTGGAGCGGCACTTCCACCGACCGCCGCTGGTTCCCTTCCCTTCCACAACGTCTCGCTGCCTTGTGCTGCAGGTGTTTGCGCCGCCGGTACCTACCACCCTCGAACCAGACGACATGGGAGCCCTGCGCCTACCCCACCTGCAACGCCTGGTGCCGGCACCACCACCACCACCACCAGCGACCACCTCCACGACCGCACATGCGCCTCGGCAACATCCCCAGCGCAGCCGTGACCCCTCCGGTGCCGTACCTTCCCGCCCGCCTTCCCTCGCATCCGATGCCGCGTGGAAGCCCGCCTGCCTGGCCCACCTCCACGTGCTGGGCCTGCCGTACCCTCCCTGCCGTACCGTACGGCAGGACCTGGGCGGGCCGCTGGTCTCGGTGCTGGAGGGCGCGCGGGCGGCGGCGTACGGCAGCGCGGAGCAGCGGCGCTGGGTGGGCCACCCGTATGGCTACCAGCGGTTGGCGGCGCTCAACGCGGAGCTGCAGCACGCCGCACGGCACAGCCCTGACCTGCAGGTGGGCGGGAGGGGCGGGTGTGGGAGCACGTGTAGTGGTACAGTGCTGGGATAATAGTGGTATGGAGCACTGGGCGCCGAGCTGCAGCACGCCGCACGGCACAGCCCCCACCTGCGGGTGTGTGTCTTACTTGCAGGTGTGCGGGTGTGCGAGAGTTGTGTTGACTATGCGGTGCGGGGCTCTGTGCATCCGCGTGGCGAGTGGATGCGGTGTCACTGTTTGCCTTGTATGGCGGCCAGTGGCGACCTGCCACACCAGGCAGCCCAAGGTGGTTCCCGTTAATGGCCTAGTATAGCGTCCAGGTATCCTGTGAATTTGCGGGGCACTCCCCTAATTGATTATGTGCATTTCACATCCTTATCACGACAGAGCCAAAACACTTTGACAGGAGGCGCCGCTTCCACCTCGCCGCACTCCCATCCCGCCTGCCGCAGGGCCTCGCGCTCCTGCCTCTCCCCGCCACCGCCGGCGGCCCTCTCCGCCCCTCGTCTCAGCCGCACGTGCCGCAACTGCTGCTGCTGCGCCAGTCGCACGACGGCGACGTAGCTGTGCAGCCCCTGGCCCGCCTGCCGCCCGGCGCGCCCCTGCCCACCAGGGCGGACCAGGCCGTGGCCGCAGCTTTGAGGGCGGGGGCAGCAGGGGCAGGGGTGGAGGCGGGGCCGGTGGTGGGAGCAGCAGGGGGACCGGGAGCGGGAGCGGGGGCAGTTGAGGGTGGTGCGCAAACGAAGGCGGGGGCGGGCGGTGCGCAGGGTGTGCGCGTGCGGATGCTGGACAGCCCGCACCTGCTGGCGGTGGGTGTGCGGTGTGCAGCAGTCGTGCACACAAGCAGTGCGCAGCGGCATGGTCGTCCCTGCTCTCTTGCTGCGCGTCTTTCTGTGCCACGTAGCGTAGCATATGTTTGCACAGCTTATGCTCTTTCACCTCTTTGGCAGTGCGCAGAAAGGTGGCCTCGGGCAGCCTAACCGTCCTGGCCATGCTTGTCACAACAGGGGTATTGGTCCTTCGTTGCAGCTGCCGCTCAACGTGCGCAGTAGCGGCGCCTACGCCGAGCACCAACCGTCAGGGCCCACTTTCCTTGTCCGCTCGCATTATCACCCCGAACACGGGAGGTACCGCCAGGCTGTACATAGAGAACCCCACTTTGCCACACACCCCTCCCCTTGCCAGGCCACCTCGGCCCGCCCTCACCCCTTCCCTCCTTCCCATCCGCCGTACAGGACCTGTCCGCCCGCCTCACCCCCGCGTCGTACGAGCCCCTCCTCCGCGCCCACCGCTGCGTCTCCGCCGCCCTGGCCGCAACCGCCCACCTGCCCGCCGCCGGCTGGCCGGATCCCGCCAGCGCCGCGGGCCTGTCGCTCCCCCACCTGGTGCCTCCCACCGATCACCTAGCGAGACGCGGCCCGCAGCACCTCAGCCTCATGCACCACAACACACACATGGGGGAGCTGCTGCGGTGGGCATCGGGCAAGGGGCCAGGGAAGGCGGGGCGGGGGCGAGGGCCCGGGGGGCACAAGCGGCGGCGTGTGGAGCAGCCCGATGGGGTTGCAGGTGGTGGTGACGGGGGGGAGGGGTTGGAGCAGGCGGGAGGCGGGGTGCGCGGGCAGGCGGATGAGGAGCGGGAGGCAGCGGGAGAGGGGCCGGGAGATGAGGAGGAGGAGGCGGGGGGTAGCAGCAGTGGGGAGGAGCCAGCATGGAGCGACCTGTTGCCGGTGCTGCTGCCTGACGGCGGGGAGGAGATCTGTGCGCCGGAAGGGACATGGCGGCAGGGCGATATGCACCAGCAGCAGGAGGCGGCTGATGGTAACGTGAGGGATATGCCCATGTCGGGCAGCGGCGCCTCTCCGCACGCCCCGCACGGTCCCAACGGTCTCAACCATCCGGCGGAAGCGGAGTACGGCAGCCAGCCGCCGCCGCTGTTCATGGCCACCCAGAAGGCCCATGGGTCGCTGGAGGAGGAGGTGTGGGGTGGTGGGCGAGTAGCAGGAGCAGCAGCAGCAGCAGGAGTGGGTGGCGCGGGGACAGCAGGGGCCGCAGGCGGGATGCGGCGTGGGACTGCTGCGCCCGAAGGTGGCGGTGGCGGTGGCGGTGGTGGACGGAGCGGACGGGGGGATTTGCCTGCATGGGGCTTCTCTACGGCTGGGGTTGCTCTTGTGGGGCGGCGTCGTCCGAGGCGTCTCCCGCGCGGCGTGTGGGGGCTGGTGAGGGCAGGGGAGGAACGGGGTGAGGGGTCAAAGGGGACTCACGCATCGGAGGCCGACGAGGGTGCGGAAGGCGGTGAGCAAGGGGGTGAGGCGGGTGGGAGTGGTGCGCCCAGCGGCGGGCACCTGCCTGCTGGAGGTGCGGCTGCTGCAGGAGGAGCAAGGGGAGAAAGCGGAGGACGAGGGGGGCACTCGTCTGCGGCGCAGCGTGCGGCCGCACAGGTTGTACGACAGGCGGTACGGCAACGACTGCAGGTGCGTGCTTGGGTTTGCGGGTGTGCGAAAGCGGCTTGCTTGCAGGTTCACGTCGCATTCCCTGGGCGCCCGCTGCTCACGCTGTCCGTGTGCACTGTTGAGATGATGCCGATGCCTCCTGCCGATGCCCCTGCCGATGCCCCTGCCGATGCCCCTGCCGATTTCCGTTCCCCCGCGCCTCCGCCGATACCGCTGTGCTCGTGTGCCGCTCGTGAGCCCCTGCCCCCGCGTGGACAAGTCGTCGGCCCTGTGCAGCCTCTCCCGTTACCTGGCCCAGGCACGTCCTCCCTGCTCGTGCATACCCCCGCCCCAGGCATACCCCTACTCCGTGCTGCTGTTAGAGCTCGGCCAGGCCGCCGTCGACGCCGCCGCCGCCTATGAGGTCTCCGAGGCCGCAGCTCGCAAGGGCAGCCGCCGCGTCATTGGCGGGGGCCCGAAGGGCCTGCCGGCGGAAGTGCTGCTCCCGCCCGCCACCGCAGCTCAACGCCTCCAGTTTACCCGCTCGCTACAGCAGAAGGAGGCGGCTGCAGCTGGCTCAGGGGGCCAGGGGGACGCTGTGCAGCCCCCGGACAGCGGCAAGGCCAAGGGGGCGGCGAGCCGAGGTGAAGCCGGGTCAGCGCATCAAGGAGCAGCATCGGAAGGCCCTGCTGCGCCTAGCCTGTGGGACTTGGAGCTCCAAGAGAGGGCACTGATGGCGGTTGAGTTGGGCAGGCTGGTGCGGGGAGGCGCCTTGGGCATGGGGGGCAGAGAGCTGGAGGGTAACGGTGTGCAGGACGCAGCAGCGGCGGAGGCTGGCGAGCCGGCAGGGGCGGCGGGGAAGGCGCGAGAGGACGCGTCCAGGGCGCTGGTGGGGCTGCAGTACCATTCGCTGCGCTGGCCGCTGCCCGTGGCGGCGGCGGAGGCGGCGCAGGCGGACCCGTTGACGGGGGTGTGTGGCGGGCCGGGCGGGGCGGCGGCGGGGGAGGCAGGGGTGGCGGTGGCTGTGACGGTGACGGTGCCGCGGGCTGGCAGCCCGGAGGCGGGGCTGCTGGGCCTGCCGCGCCAGTTGCCTCCGCGGACGGGCACGCGAGGGGTGCAGGCGGGTGGTGGCCCTGTGCCAGTTAGCTGTGCGGACGTGGGCGAAGGCATGGGCATGGGCAGCGAAGGCCGGGATGGAGGTGACGCGGAGCAGGGCAACGAGAGCAAGGACGCCGACGATGCCGGTAGGAAGGGCAAGCAGGCGGGTCTGGCGGGCGAGGTGCAGTGCCCGCCGCACGACTCCCCCGCAGCCCTGCTGGGCTACCTGGACTCCCTAGTGGCCCTCCAGCCCGCCGCCATGCAGCCCGCGGCCGCCGTGCTGGTGCCGCCCCCACCGCCAGCGGCGGTGGTGGCAGCGGCGGCACCCGCAGACCCGCACAGGCCTGGGAGGCTCCACGCCGCAGCGGGCGCGCCACTAGGAGCGGCTGCCCCGGCCTCCGCCCCGGCCGCATCCCAAGCCACGGTCGTGCTGCAGGCCGCCACCCAGGCCTCGCAGCCGCCAAGGCACCCGGCCGCAAGACGGGTCCCGCCGCCGCCCCCGCCGCCACGGACGGACCACGCGCTGCGGCCCAGTCGGCCGGCAGCGATGGCCGCAGCATGGGATGCAGGGGAGGGCCCTGCGGCGGCGGTGGCGCTGACAGCAGCAGGGGCGGCGGCCCTGGAGCAGCTACTCGCGGACTGGCCCGGGGCGGACGGGGTGGACAGCATTGGGGACGGCATTCTGGGTACGGGTGAAGGCAGCACTGCAGATGCAGGGGAGGGGTATGGGCACGGCGGGCTTGCGGCGGGCGGCGAAGGGGCGTTGGGTCTGGGGCCAAGGCGGGGACATGGAGCAGGGCGGGGGCTCAGTCGGTTCGGGAGGGAGGCGGGGCGGGGTGCTGGTGTGGAGCAGGAATGGGGGGATGCGCCGCTGGGGATTGGGTACGCACCTCCGTACCTGGTGGGCGCCGCGCTGCAGCTGCACCCGCCGCCGCACGTGGTACGCCAGGAGGCGGAGGCGCGGGAGCAGCAGGAGCAGCAGCAGCAACAGCAGCAACAACAGCAGCCCCCTGGTGCGGCGGGGAGGGTCATGCATTCTGCCCCTGCAGGAGCAGGCTCGGGGGCGTACGGCACAGGGCTGTACGGCACCGGTGCGTACGGACCCAACTGGGAAGCACCCACTGGTACGGAGCCGCAGGGCCGTCCAGTAGGGTCCCCAAGGGTCGCTCCGGGCGCCCAGGGCCCCGGACCCTCCGTGGCGGCCGCGGCTGACACAAGGGCGGCCACCGTACACGCTGCAGAGCGGGCCGCACCCCCCGAGGCGCCGCTGGGTCCCCCTGCCCAGAAGCGCCAGAGGCGGCAGGAAGCTGCGACAGCGGGGGCGGGGGCGGGGGGCTTCGTGCCCTTGGAGCTGCCGGGCTTGGCGCCGCCCATGGCCCAGGCGGCAGTACCGGCGCCAGCGGTGCTCCCTGTCCCAGGGGCAGCGCGAGCACCTACTGCGGCCCCGGTTGTTTCCGAAGCCCATCATCATGCACAAGCTTCTGGCGCGGTTGCAGGCGCGACGGCTAGGCTAGCAGCGGCGCAGCAGCTGCGGGGCGCTGGGCTGGGCACAGCAGCGGCACCAGCAGCAGGAGCAGGAGGGTCCATCAACCCTGTGAGCGGGAGCCAACCCCAGCCGCAAGCACTGCCGCTTTTGCAGCCGTTCCCGGGCATGCCGCAGCTGCCCATGTCGCAGGCTTCCACGCAGCCGCCCCGACAGCAGCAGAAGCCCAAAGCCGCTGCAAGGACGTTCATGGAAGGGTTCTGAGGGCGTGTGCGGATGCACGGTTTAGCGGCTGGCATGCTCTTATGCGTGGTGCATGTGTGGGAGACGCAGTAACGGGGGCGGCGTGGTGTTGGGTTGGGAGACATGGGACACACCCGCGCGGGTGCATTTGGCACGGGGCGTACGGTACGGCAGTTAGGGTGAAAGGACTGTGTTGCGAAGGTGTCGGGCTCAGGCAGATCTGGCAAGAAAAACGCGAATCTCCGTTGACTTAGACTGGACATGACGCGGACTTTGAATTTGTGATCATCAGATTCGCAGGCGCTTACAAGGGATCCGCCCATGCCAATGCATCGTACCGCCTTTATACCCCACTCACCAAAGCTGATATCACCACCATACACAAGGCTGATATCGCCACCATCATACATGACCAACAACAGAGACCACATCCTTCGCAATAGGTACGCTAGCTGACACGGCCGCAACCTAAACTGTTGTGTTGGGTGCCCGGGCCCAGCCCAGCCCAAGATGGAAACCGCAGTAGTAACCGCAACACGCCTTCGAGCAAAATACAAGGAAACCCTGCAAGTTCCGCCTCCTACAGCAGACACGAAGTACCAAGGACAGCCGCGGACCGGACCGAGGATTCCGTTGAGAACGCCTTGTCGGCAGAATGCAGTAATGCAACACCGTTGCCAAGCGCTTATTAGGAAGGTTGCCTGCTCTACATCTGACGCTACACACTTAAATGTACAACGATAACACGTGAAGCTATGCGTATATGCGCCTGCCCTCCAGTGCTGTCCCAAGCAAGGCGATGGCAAGAACGTGCTCTCGTGGCATACCGCTATCATACAGCAAACCGGAACAGGAGAATGGCTCTCACCAGCGACGCATGCGTGTGCCTACCGTACACCCTTCAGCTCCTGCCGGGCCGCACACGCCAGCGGCCAAGACCCCATGCACCACGCCCGCGGCAGCAACCGTTGTTCCCAAAGCCTCAGCGAGGTGGCCCTAGACGCGGTGTGAGTGACCAGTATTGCCGAAAAAATGGCCCTCTTGCACTCCGCTGGCACACCGCCTCATGCGCGGCGCGCCATGAATGGTGGTTCACTGCACTCCCGCGAAATGCACCTATTGTCAGCATCACCTCTCACAACGTCTTTCACCGTAGGATTACCGGCATCAAACGCACCCGGCCCGCCCGCCATTAGTAATCACCGTAAGGACCACCCTAGGGACCACGCAGTAACGCCCGGGAGAAGCAAGCCCACGAAATCGAAGCTGTGCCGGTACGGCGCGGCAAAGCACCTCAACGCGCCCCCGCCGCCGCGGCCTGCTGCCCCTGCTGCTGCGCCACAAGCCACGCGTCCCGCAGCTGCGTGTACAGCGGCGCGCCCACGCACACGCGCGTGAGCGAGAAGTGCGTGCAGCCGCAGCCGCCCGCGCCGCCGCCGCTCTGCGAGGTCTTGAGCACGTAGCACCCGTCCGCCTCGCTGGCCGTGTTGCCCTGCACCACCAGGCCCCAGTACGCCGTGCTGTCCAGGTCGCACGCACCCCCAGCGCCGCCGCCAGCTCCCGCCCCTTTGCCATGCCTCCCGTGCCCCTTGTGCGAGTGGTACTTGTGGTGCTTGCGGTGCTTGCCCCTGGCCGGCCGGGAGTGACGGTATCCCTCGTGCTCCTCGTCGCTGCTGCTGCCGCTCCCTGCGTCCATGTCCGCCTCCGCCTCCGCCCCCAACCCGGCCCCCACCTCCGCGTCTGTGTCCTCCCCGCTGGTGCGCCCGCCGCTGCAGCACTCGCCGACCTGCCCCGCCAGCATCTCCCCTACAGAAGCAGCGGTGGCTGCCGCCCCCGTCAGCTCATCCCCCAAGAGATCACTGCTGCCGCTCCGGCTGCAGCCGGCAGGGCCGCACAAGTGCGACTGGCCGGCTGCCGGAAGCGCCAGCCGCAGGGAGGAGGGCGAGGACGGTGCTGCAGCTGCCTCTGCTGGTGCTGTTGCTGCGGCTGCCGCGGACGCTGTGCCGTACGCGCAGTGGGCCTCCGGCGAAGGGATGGGCCGCACCAGCACCAGCCCGCTTGCGCCCGTGGAGCGGACGTAGGATGAGAAGGTGGACCAGCTCTGCGGGGCAGACCCAGGGGCCGGGGCATAAGATGCGCACATGACCGCATCAACCAGGGCTGCAAGGCTGTAGGCCTGCGCCGGAAAAGCGAACCCATCTCGCAACGGAGCCGGTCACATGCTGTTCACTGCCCTGTCCCGTCGACGCCTGTCCCAGAGGCCTACCTGCGGGTCATCCGCCACCGAGGTGGAGATGGGGATGGCCTGGAAGCGCGGCGGCAGGGGACGCGGGGCGGCGCCCGGCACCAGGCTGGGCGCTGCGCCCCCGCCGTGCACCAGCTGCAGGAAGGGCACGCGGCTCTGCGAGGGCGCCACGGAGGCGCAGGTGAGCACCGCGCTGCGCACGGCGGCCGCTAGCCACGTGTGGCTGCCGGCGGGCAGCGCGCGGGGGGTCGAGGACGAGGACGCGGAGGAGGAGGAGGAGGAGGTCCAAGAGGAGGACGATGCAGAGCTGCTGCTTGTGTTGCTGCTGTTGCTTCTGCGTGTGTTGTGCGCGTTTGCGCCCGGGCTGGAGGAGGAGGAGGAGGAGGAGGGGTTGTGTTGGGAGGCCTGGCGCTGTTGCTCGCGGCGCTCCATCAGCGGGTAGGTGGAGTGCAGGGCTGCCACGGGGGTGCACGGCCTGGGGAAGCGGGAGGTGGCGAGAAGATAAAAGGCCGCGTGGGTGCTTACCCGCAGCAACGTCATGTGCACTACACGCAAAGCTGCATGTTGCGACACTTGCACTAGTATGGGTCAAAACGGGCTGAGGATGCTCGTGTGAGCGGAGCACGGCCGGACGATGGGCTGAGCCCTAGGAGCTCGGACACCACGGCACAGGCACATGCCATGGCCCGGAGCGGCCATCGCAAGAAAGGACGCTATGGAGCTTAGCATCCATGTAGACAACGTTCCGTAGGAGCAACGCCCTACCTGGCTCGCGACACTGGCAGGCCATGATGAGCGGGAGGCCCTGCACGTGGACTTGTGCGCAACCGCACCCTTAGCTGGCTTTGAGCAGGAGGCGGAGCCAAAGCATGCATCTGATGTCTCCTAGAGCTAGGACAGGCAGTATAGTAGAGCGGAGCCGAGGACACTCGTTTGCAATTAACGTTTAGGCCTCAGAAGTATGCCGTCAGAACAGCCGCCTATGATCGAGGGCAAGTATGTGTTGAACAGGACGAAGAGGTGTCGGAATGGCTCTAGCCCGGTCCAAAGCCAGGCACAAGACAGAGCGTGCGAGGCGTGTGGCCTCACGTCAGAAGCTATCACAGGCAGTGCAATACAGCTAAGAATGAAGTCACATACATGAATGTTAGATATGGGAAGGAGACTTGGTGCCGGTAGCAGGTTGGCGCTCTACGCCTCTACCCATCCTTTGGCCCATGGCGGTACTTGTACCGCATGCGCATGATGAGAACATGTCGCACTGGTGACGCATATCCTGATCACTCTTCTTCCCGCACTACCTATCCCTCAAGTTACTGCTCCAACGCAGTGCTAACTCTGGCAGCGCGCCACCACTGGCGCGCGATGCCCGCGGACAGCAATACCTCTCCAGCACCGCTCAGCAAGGAGGCAAGGAAGTCCTGTCACTCGGTAGGTTATCGCGGTTGCATGCTCGTACAGGTACACCAGTTGCACCAGTGTGCGCTCCTCGCTATGGGTCCTTCCAGAACTATGTTTGTGTGCCTGGAGCCAGCTCGCTATCGTGACATGCAGGCTCGTGACGCGTTCTACGCTTGTGTACGCGAGCAAGGAGTTGAGTTTGCTCCCGGCACCAAGCCACCTGCTCGCTGCACACGTCTGCGGCAGCAGTTCGAGGGCGCCTGCCCCGCCAGCTGGGTGAGGCTGCCGCTACAACACTTATGACATCATTTGACTGGTGATAACATATGCTTGGCTACACAGCTGTACGTGTGTTGCGCTGCCCTTGATGCAAAGGGCCTTCCCCCCGTCAAGGTGCCTACGGTGGTATGGTGTGACGGCTCCCGAGTCCCGATATAGCTACTTGCAGCTACCTGCCACTATAGCTTCTTCTCCTCCACACCCTGCTGTGCACGTAGCGCGCTGCTTAGTGAGCGCCATACTCCGTAACCTCTTGCGGCGCTCCACAGGTTAAGCACTTCGACGAGCTGCAGGAGGCCAACATCCGGAGGGCCAAGTACCTTGCTGCCACTATTGGGCGCGCTGCCACCAACGCAGCAGGTGCGTGCACGGTTCCATGGTGTTGGGACCTGGCCATGGTACTGGTAGTGGCGCATGTGGTTGCATGGCAGCTGCATAGCGGGCATGTAAGCACGTAGAGAGCGGTGTGGGCGGGCTGCTGCCTCAGCGTCAGGTGCACCTGCGTGTGCTCCGCACGAGGCTGTTACCTAGCTTCAGGTGTGGGAGCTATGCGGGTCAGCACGTTGAAGGCACCTGTGTGCTGACGGTGCCGGTGTGCGTTCTTGTGTCCGGGAGGGCTTGGGGCTTGCATGACGAGGACGGCACTCACGCATGACCTTCTCAATGCCTGTGCCCGCAGGATCTTTGGAAGGGAAGGCACAGCAGTAGCCCCTCGTGGACATCAAGTCAGCCGTACGCTTTGCAACACGTTCGGCCAGTGGACAGTGCCATTAGCAGCAGCAGCAGCAGCAGCAACAGAGGCCGCAGCGCTAGGACGTGCTTCTAAGCCAGGGTCAGGATACACAGCTGAGGGCTTGGCGTAAAGATGGGTCGGGACTACGATCGCGACCGCGACAGGGACCGTGATAGAGACCGGGACCGGGACCGTGAAAGGGACAGGGACCGGGAGCGGCGGGACAGGGACAGGGACCACGACCGCGGCGGCGAGCGCGACAAGGAAAGAGACAGGGACAGGGAGGTAAGCCCGCAACTGTGCACATGGGACTGCGCTAAACAGGCAGCCCTGCCCTTCTTGTGCGGGTCTCGTTAGAGCGCAACTGGGTTAGGACACATTGCTGGCCTCGGACTGCCCTTTCGTTGCCAGTTGAGTGCCCGTGCTGCCGCATACCTGTGCACAAGGCATGCCGGCACCCGCTGGACGGAGTCCATACCCCATATGCCCCCCACATGAGTGTCTGTGCGTGTGCCGACCCTTCCTTGCAACCCCTCCTTCCCCTTTCGCTGCCGCTGTCCAGCGGCGGGATGGACGCGACCGGGACAGGGATCGCGACAGGGACAAGGAGCGGGAGCGGGACCGCGACAGGGAGCGGGATCGGGACCGGGACCGCGGGCGGGACCGGGACGACGACCGCAAGCGCAGCCGCAGGAGCCGCAGCCGCAGCCGCAGTGCGGACGACGAGGACGGCGCTCGGTGAGCGGAGCAGGGGTTCGGTGGTGTGTAGCCTTGTGGTTACAAGAGGCCGCCTATGGTTGCCTTGCTCTTGAGCAGCCTGCATGCACCCGCAAGGCAACCAAGCTCGTCTATGTGCCCGCACGCACTATGGTACGTGCTGTAGGGGCTTACCAAATGCACCCGGGTGTGCAGTGCGCACGCACTGGGCTCGACTTGTCTCCTGTGTTCGTGCGTGATACTCGCCCTTGCAACTGCGGCCTGCGCACCCGTACGAGCCGGCTAGGGCAGAACTCTCGTAGGATGGCCCTCTTAGGAGCCACGTCCACGACGAAGCACATGCGTGTACGCCCAACGAGACTGACCCATATGCGGCCAACTGCCCCATGCAGGCGCAGCCGCGGCGATGGCAAGAGCCGGGACAGGGACAGGGACCGCGATCGGGACCGGGACAGGGACAGGGAGAAGAAGAGCCACCGCAGCAGCCGGAGCCGGGGTCGGGGCTCGGAGGAGGGCGGCTCGGAGGAGGGCGAGGCGGCGCGTGGCGGCGAGTCTGGGGACGGCGAGCAGCAGCAGCAGGTCAACCTCGACGCCGACATTACGCCTGAGGAGATCGCCATGATGCAGGTCAGTGGGCGCGTGGGCACCGCGCGTCACCTGCTAGCCTTTAAAAATGTATGCAGTTGTGTGCAGGAGCCACACTGCGTGTTGGCTTTGCAGTATTGCAGGGAAGATAGGTTTGGACAGGGAGCATTTTTGCCGGCAGCTTCCGCCTCGGCCGCTAGTCGCCGCCCTTGCTCTCACCCCCTTGCCAGCTTTGCCTTGTTTCTTGCTTTGTTCATCCCTGCACCTCATCCTACTACACACTGCGTGTTGGGTTGCAGCGCACATGGCTCTTGTGTGCACTGTGCTCAGTGCAGGGCCCGGCATGTGTGGTATGTTGAGGTCAGGCGGAGCTGCCATGGCATGGGCAAGAGCAACACTTCCGTGTACGTGTGATGGTGCCCCTTTCCGCAGGCCATGGGCATCCCCTTCACCTTCGACACCACACAAGGGAAAGAGGTGGATGATGCGGCGGCCAAGCAGTCGGGCTCTCGTGTGAAGTCGCTGCGCACCGCTCGGCAGTATATGAACCGGAAGGGCGGCTTCAACCGCCCACTTCCAGCTGAGAAGTCGGGAGAGAAGTACCACCCCGACTAAGGGTGGCTTTGGGTTGGCAGTGTACGTACGGTGTTGGGGTTCTCTAGGGGTGCACGTGGGGTAGGTCTGGGGATACGCGAGAAACGCGGGGAACTGCGTGGGGCTCTTTATGGTGGTGTACGTCGTGTGTGGCGTTCCCAGTGCAGGCCGTGCTCCTTTGGATGCATGCGTGCGCGTCGCGTCACTGTTGCATGTGTAAGGGACACGGCTATGTTCCTTCCCTGCCCGTGTCCATGCCCGTCACCATGTGACGTCTGAGTCGCATTTTGGACGTCAGCGCCTCATGACCGTGCAGCGAGCAGCCGCACTACAAACTCTTCCTTAGACAGGTTCACTTAGTGGCTACCTGTCAGCTAAGGTACTGGTACCGAACTCCCGATGTTCGCATTTCCGGCGAACGGTTGTGGCAGGTACATACGGCGGTTGTTCCTCGCCTCCGCCGCAAAAGCGTTTCCAGGCTCTGTATATCTGGGTCACGCATCAGCGATGTCAGACTGTCAGCTTGCCATTTGACTACCATACTCTTAGCCAACCCTTTGTGTATGGTCTTGCAAACTGGCGGGAACACCCAAGGCCAGGTCACCACTACGTCCGGCTTAAAGCTGAACCACTACCATACAGCATTATCATCAAGGGCTCTGTTGCTAGGCTATCTGCAAGGGCTACCGCGTTATCCCCACCGATTGGCCTGCCCCGGAAGCCAAACTGGCAGCTGTAGCGCGGGGTCCCTTTCTGGGACCGGCAGGAGGGCGAAGGGAACACGATCTGATGGACAAGGTATGCCGTCAGCACCCTGTCTGGGGTAGCCGGGCAAGGACATGGAGCGCCCCTTTGCCGGCACTTCACCTGAGGCACCGAATTTGTACTTGAACATCCAGTATGAACGGCTTGAACGTGCCGGAGAGGGCACGTATGGCGTTGTCTACAAAGCGAGGGACCGCTATACAAATGAAATCGTCGCGCTGAAGAAGATAAGGCTGGAGCACGAGGACGAGGGGGTTCCGAGCACAGCGATTCGCGAGATATCGTTCCTGAAGGAGCTTCGGCATGAGAACGTTGTCAGGTGCGGGTTGCAATGCGGCGAGCTGTTGTTGCCCAGCTCGCTCAGAGACAGGGGAAATGACGAGACCGCCATTTAAACATGCTATATGCAGGCTTTACGACGTCTTGTACAGCGACAGGCGGCTCTATCTCGTCTTTGAGTTCCTCGACCTGGACCTGAAGAAGCTCATGGACAGCACACACAACTTCCGCAACAACCACGGGGTGATCAAGGTAGGATGACCACGTCATGGACTCATCAAAGGTTTTAGCTGCTGTCGCGCTGGCGCCGGGCTGTCTTTGGGGTACCAAGGTCACAACAGGGTGCGCGAATGTTGGAAGGCATCCACGAAACACGGGGGGACACTCACAAGCCTTACCTGTGCATGTCCTGTGAGGGATACGGCCCACGGCCGTAATTGAGGCCACGCAGTGTCGTTCCACACTAACCTGTGTTGCCTCCGCCACTGTCCCTGCAGCTGTACCTGTGGCAAATGCTCAGCGGCATTGCGTACTGCCACACACGCAGGTACGATGTGCACGATGTGGGTATGTCTGGTTGTGGTCAGTCGAGGGCCGACCCTCAATACTCAAACTCTTTTAACTTCAATCACCCCTGGTTACGCTGCTCGCGGTACCTGCAGGATCCTGCACCGTGATCTCAAGCCGCAGAACCTGCTGATAGACCGGTCGCGCAACCAGCTGAAGCTGGCTGACTTCGGTCTCGCGCGGGCCTTCGGCATTCCCGTGCGGGCGTACACGCACGAGGTGAGGATCGCACGTCACAATGCACGACAGCATGCGCCAGGGGCACTTGTATGCAAGCTGCGCCGTTCCTCGGCCAGTACTCTACGCTCAGCGCTGTGGAGTGATTCGGACCTGCCAGCTCTCAGCCGCACAAAGGGCACGGCATGTAGTGTCTGCCTTGTGTTTTGAACTGACTGATGTCATCCTTGTATACCGTGTGCGGCAGGTGGTGACGCTGTGGTACCGCGCGCCGGAGATCCTGCTGGGGTCGCGCACGTACTCGACGCCCGTGGACATCTGGTCCATCGGGTGCATCTTCGCCGAGATGGTGAACCACAAGCCGCTCTTCGCTGGTGACTCGGTGCGTCACAGACAGTACCGGAGACACGTTACTCTAGTACTGCTGCTGTGGCGTTAGTAAGGCATCGGTCACAAAGCTGCACAGGTCGGCCCAAGTAAGCCCTGGTAAACCTCCGGGTGGGCTCATTTCGGGCACAGCATGACGGCAAGCGGTCAAGGTATCACTCAGATGCCTGTGCTATGTGACGCCCGAACGCAGGAAATCGACCAGCTGCACAAGATCTTCCAGCTGCTGGGGACACCGGACGAGACGATGTGGGCGGGCGTGTCGCAGCTGCCCGACTACAAGGAGACCTTCCCGCGGTGGCGGCCGCGCAACCTGGCGGCGGAGGTGCCCACGCTCAGCCCGCAGGGCGTCGACCTGCTCAGCCGCATGCTGGTCTACACGCCGCAGCACAGGTAGGGGTTGGGATCATGGGCCGGGAGAGTTTGGATCATTCGGCCTATTGTGCCGTTTCGCGTGAAGTGGAACGGGCAGGGTATGCGCGCAAAGTAAATCACACCTCATGATTTGCATGTGTGCGCAGCGCATGCTGTTGGCTGTACTGGTAGGACCCTGCGTAACGTTTACAGTAAGGCACGTGGACTTCCGCCATGTAAGCAGTGTGGTACCAACCTGCTATTGTGTCGCCTGCCCGCCCACCCACGCGCAGGATCACGGCCAGCGCGGCCCTGGAGCACCCCTACTTCGACGACATCCGGGAGGCCATGCGCTCCGGGCAGCAGCCCATGCCCATGTACGGCGGGGGCCATGGCCACATGATGCCGCACTAGACTGCGGGTGGGGCTGAGCACTTGGCCGCCGGGCGCGGGGGCCATTGGATTAGCGTCAGCTGGACGTGGACCGTTGCACGGTCGGGGTGTGAGGAGCCTGGGCACCCTCCTGGGGTCGGACAGTCGGGCTGCTTGCTCGAAAACAACGTGTACCTATGTACAGGCATCAGGGTGATCCAACCAACGTGACTCAAATGCATGAATGAGAACTCTGCGGGGGCGTACTGAAGGCATGTTCAGGCTCCAATCGGGGCTATGTCACACACGGCGCATTCTTCCCGGGCATTGGCCTCTGCATGAGGAAGGGGTTGCATTGCGTGAATCTTCGAGCGAAGAACGTGCTTTTGAAGAAGGCCCCGTGCGCCAGTGAGGCGGTGTGGAGTGGCGCATTGTCCTGAGTGCGGGCATGCAGTTCTGTGTCAACCGCACAAGACCTACAATAACCCACCTGCCTTAGCTTGGCACGAAAGGGGTGTTACTTCGTGCTGTTGAGCGGGCTCGTGAGTCCGGCTGAGCTGACGGTGTTCAAGTTTTGGAGAGAGGGATCGCCTGTTAGAGTGGGAAACCCCTGTCGTTGGGCAAGGCTGCATGGGGTTGTGCCGCTCACTGTGCGACACAGTGGCAATAGTGTTTGGAATCTGCGAGCATGATCTGTCCCCATGGCGCCGCCGAACAGGCGGCACAGATGCTCCACCTTCATGTAATGTAATGGGCGCTTCCTTGGGTGCTCGGTGGTGTCAAGACGGCGTGCCAGCTCATCGGTTACTATCGACCAAAAGCCTGTCCAAATCCGGCAGCAACAGGGCCCAGGGCCGTTCGCTGCGCCCAGACATGCTGCTCGTCCTTTAAAGGCACTCTTGAAACAGTAGTTGATAGAAGTACAAACCTCTCGTAAGGAACTAAGGCGTGATGAGGAGGCTAGGGCTGGGGTGTGGCTGGGCTTCTTGGGACCGGCATGTACATGCACCCAAAACCTCCTGCCTGCGAGAGTGGCCGCGAGCCCGGTGTACAGGGCGGCACTCCTGAAACGGCCAGGAGCAGTCCTGTGGACCCATGCGAACGGGGCTGGGAATCTGGGTCGGACCCAACCTAGCAGCACACATACGAAAGTCCTTTGGCTAGGCGATGACTCCCTGTGGTGTGTCACACGTCCTCCAGACCTGGGCCACGCTTTGGCCGTCCTCGGCGACAGGAGGGACAAAAACGCTGGACAGGGGACGGGGTGACCTGGGGCGTGGACGTGACAGTAGACGCACGTGTGGGGAACTCGCTTGGTACTGACGGATGGGCGGTTGCCATGGTTGCGAAGCTGCACGTTGGCCAGCCTCACCCCATTTCCCCCCGTGGCCAGCACACCAGGAGCCAGGCAGGTTTTCAGGGCAGGTTTTCAGTTGCGGAGCCAGGGTGGTACAGTGGAAGGCCACGAAACAGCCAGCCGCCAGCACGCCCTTCCTGGCCTTCAGCTGCACGGAGCGGCCTGCGCATGAATGACGACAGCCCCAACCATGCTCGAAGGCATGACCCCGCCAATGCCACGAGTGAGTTACAGTATTTATCTATAGACCTGGTGTATTATATAAGACGCCGAACAACTTGTCGGCAGGCTGAACTGCTTGCGTCCAGCAGGCGGGCAGCCTGTCTGAATTTGCAGCCGGGTCGCATACCCCACATGTAATTTCTTTAAACAAGAATAAGATGACTAATTGATTAGCATCCGTCTTGCGTACTATGCCTCCCGGACCCAGTCAACCCTCTGGGCTTGGCTTGGCGAGCAAGGTTGGGGCAGCCCCATTCGTCCCCAGCTCAGCGGCACCAGTGAAATCTGGTGGAGCTGCTGGATCGGCGTTCTCAGCTGCAGCGCAGCCGTTTGTACCAGGCAAGCTGCGCATGGACCCCATTACGGCATCTTGCCTACAGCCCAAACATGCTACTCATTGCATGAAAGCGCATCTTACAAACTTGCATGGAACAGCACCATGTCGCACGTGCTTTGCCTCGGCTGGCGCTCTAGAGCTCTCTCTCAACCTCCACCTCCGGGACTACGAGCTTCTGCACCGCACCGCTGTGCACCGCACCGCTGCAAATTCGTCCTGGTTCCCTGCCAAAGCCATGCACGTGCTTTTCCACAGCAGCTGCACACGATCACCCCCAACGCTTGTCTGCGCACGTGTGACCCAGGTAACAGCCCCACCAAGCCCGCCACTGGGGCCGCTGCCTCTGGGCCGCCAGCAGGGTCGCAGCCTGCCCCGGCAGCCGCGGGAGGACGCGGCTCTGGGGCTGCAGGGGGAGCCAAACTGGCCGTGAATGCTGTCGCCTTTGTGCCAAACAAGCAGCAGGCAGATGCGGGCCCTGGGAAAGGCGGCCGCTGGTGAGCAGGAGGGCCAGGCCGCGGTTCACAAGCCATGCGTGGTGGTGGTTGTACGGGACAAGGCAGAAGGCGACATCAATGCAGCGCAGGCGTAGCACCTTGTCGCGCCCCAGCTCTCTGTTTGCCATGGCGATAGCTAATAGATTAAGTTCTGCCTTGGCGGTGTAGCTTGGTCGTGGCTGGGGCTAGGGCTGGGTCTTACGGTCATGTCCCATCGCCGTACGCAGGGCAAGCGGCGCCGAGGCACCCGCCGGCTCCTCCGACGGCCCCTCCGCCTCCACGCCCTCCGCAGCGGCGGCTCCTGTTGCTGGGGGAGGGAGCAGCAGCGGCGGAGCCGGCAGGTGCGCACGTCCAATGGCTGCTCCGTGCTTCCCCATGTGCCCCTGCCATCACCGTCACTCACTGTCCTATGTGATTAGGGACCTCACTTGGACTCAACCTTAACGCCACTCTGCAGGGGTACCGCCGCCCCCAGCACCCCTTCCAGCAGCACCCCTGCAGCTGGCCGCAGCGGCCCCGGCGGCCGCGGCCCCGGTTCCGCGGGAGGCCGCGGCGGCGCCGGCGGCGCCAGCGGCATGCCCTCCGGGCCTGCCGGCCGCTCCCCACCCGGCCCCGCCGCTGGCGGCCCCATGCCCGGCCGCGGCGGCCCCGGCGGGCGCGGCCCCGGCGGCCCGGGGCCCATGCAGGGCCGCGGCGGGCGCGGCAACCGCGGCAGCGGCTTCATGGGTCCGCCCGGCATGGGCCTCCCGCCGCACCACCCCGCGGGCGCCATGGGGGCCATGGGCATGGGTGTGGGCATGGGCATGATGGGTCCGGCGGGCTTCGTGCCGGGCGGGCCCATGGGGGTGGGGCCCATGATGGCGCACAACCCCATGGCGTCGTACGGCTCGGGGGGCGGGGGCCACCTGCCCACGTACAGGTAGGCGGGGGGCGGGGGGTCCATGGGGCCGGGGGACGCCACGCTTGCACGTGCATGGGACAGGAGTTACGGGTCAGGCCTGTGCAGGCAATCCATCATGTAGCTGTTAGCATCCGCACTGAGGCTCAGCTCCAATCTGATGTGCCGTGTCCGGCGGTCATGTTGCTGGCATGACCACAGCTGCATCCGCGTACGCCCCGCCTCCGCCCCGCCTGCCTGCTCACGCAGGTCTCGCGACCCCTACCTGGTGGGCCCCGGCCGCGCCTACGTGGGGCTGCACTTCGCGGAGGAGGGCCTGCGGCAGCACCTGCAGCAGCGCTCCTACCTCACCGCCGCGCAGGTGGGGGTGGGGGCCGGGGCCGCAGCAGGGTGCTGAGTCATGCCCACGTGTGCGGCAGACCTAGAGGGGGCTCCCTACTGCACTGAGTGGTTGTTAGGACACGGTTAGGAGGAAGGGAAAACGGCCCTTGACGGTGTGCCGGTACCGCCAGCGACTGACGTTACCGTATTCTACTCGCTGCTGTGAGTTACCGGTGCCACCGATGCACTGCCCTGCGCAGTGGCACCCTGACGAGGCGTCCGGCCTGGAGCCCTCCACGCCCGCCCCTGCGCTGCGGCTGGGCCCCTACCACACGCTGTACCCGCTGGAGGAGGGCGCGCTGGGGGGCGGGGCCGCGGGGGCGGGGGCGGGCGGGGACCTGATGCCGTCCGCGGCGCTGGGGCTGCGCACGGTGCTGCTCAAGGGGGTCAGCAGCGTGGACGGCAGCGCGGCGGCGCTGCGGCGGGTGGACCCCAAGCAGGTGGGACATAGGAGTGTGGAAGGGGGAGGGCCCCAAGCAGGTGGGGCCGCGGAGTGGGGAAGGGGGAGGACCCCATGCGGGTGGGGACATCGCAGGAAACTGGGATTAGGATTGGGGACGGGAAGAGCATGGCTCACTTCAGCCAACGCCTGTGCAACCGGCGGCGTGTGCCTGCAGGTCATCCCCACCGCAGAGCTGCTGTCCCACTGCCGCGAGGCGGTGGAGTCGTGGGCGCCCCTGGCCAACCACCCCAACCTGGTGGGCCTGCGGGCGGCCTTCCTCGCCTCGGACGTCCTGCCCTCCGGACCCCAGCCAGCCGCCGGTTCCGGAGCGGCCGGCGGCGGCGGCGGCGCTCAGGGCGGCGGTGGCGGCGGCGGCGGCTCGCAGCCGGGCTCCGCGACTGCGGCTGCTGCTGCGGCTGCTGCGGCTGGCGGGGCCGAGGGCGCCAGTGCGCTGGTGTTCGCGCACGACTATCACCCGGGGGCGGTGTCGTTGGCGCAGGCGCACCTGGTGCCGCAGGCAAGCATGTGTGCGGGGGCAGCCACGTGCCTCACACAGAGTCACGGAATGTGACGAGCTTGCGAGTCGTTGGAACCACGCCAAACTCTTTGCGGTGTCTCGTTCGGGAGTGTGCTGCACAGAAGCAGCCTTGCCGTGGACAGGCGCCAGCGCAGCATGCGTATGCGTGTGTTCTGGAACCCTCAAGCGCCTTTGTAGTGGTCATAGCCATTGGCATGGCGTGCCCCTTACCCATGCCCCTCTCCCTCTTCCCCGCAGATGACCCCCGCGGGCCTGGTGTCGGCCCCCCAGCCTCCCCCCGAGGACGTCATCTGGTCGTACGCCGTGCAGCTGACCAGCGCGCTGAGGGCGGCGCACGGCTGCGGCCTGCTTCTGCGCCCAGCCTGCCTGCACCCCACCAAGGTGGGCCGGGGCTGCGAGCTGTAGTGAACACAATAATCAGCGCCCGCATGCTCTAGGCGACATCGGCTGGTCAACTCATGTCTGCCGTTACGCACTAGCCGTAAACGCTCTTTGCTTCAGGACCCTGCCCCAGGGCCCTTCTCAAGGTCCTCCCTGTCTCGCCGTTGCAATGGTGCAATCAATCACCGGTTCCCCTTTGTTCCTCCTCTGCGCAGGTGCTGCTGACGGGCATGGGGCGGCTGCGCGTGGGCTCCGTGGGCATCCTGGACGCGCTCATGGGGGCGGAGCAGCCGGGGCCGGAGGAGATGCAGATGCTCATGCGGCAGGACATCTCGGTGAGCCGCCGTTGGCTCATGGGTGCCGAGGAGGCACGACGGGGAGGGGGTTCCTGGGGAGCGTTCATGAGCCTGGGGTGCTGGGACCGGCCAAGGGATAGGGCTGGGGTTGGGGGAGGCAGCGGCAGCGGCAGCGGCAGCGGTACATAATGCCTCAATCAGCCCGCTAGTCGGACAGCATTCCGGTTCGGAGGAGTGTGCGGCGAATCACCGTGCGGCCCGTACAAGCATGCCTGCCTCGTCGCTTCCTGCCGACGAGCATGGCCTGTTGCGAACGCTAACGCTATCGCGAGCTGCAGTCCTGTCGTGCACGGCAAGGCCATAACACTCGTACCGTATTACACAACGGGCTCACGCCCGCCTCCCCCTCCCCCACTCCTCTCCCCCAGGCCGTGGGCAGCCTGCTGCTGACGCTGTGCTGCGCGGGCTCCGGCCCCGCGCCCTCCCTGGAGCTGGTGGCCGCGCACGGGTACAGGTGGGCAGCTGGGCAGGGGGTGGGGGGAGGATGAGTAGGGTAGGGTAGGGTGGGGCGCGCCAGGAGCCCTTGTAGGGACCGGGAGCCACTCTGACACACCGAACCGCACACAGTTCGTGAGTAGTGGCACGGCTTCGAGTTGCCAACACGGTGTCCGCGGATGTATCTCGCACGCCCTCCGCAGCACGCGTGCCCTCTCTATGCTTCTCACGTGCCAACTCCTCCCCTGCCCCTTCCCCTGGCCCCAGCCCCGAGCTGGCCCGCCTGCTTGGCGCCGCGCTGTCCGCTGTGGAGGGCGGCCCGCTGGGCAGCTGGCGGGGGCTGGTGGCGGCGCTGGCGGACAGGGCCTTCACGGAGCTGGACGGGGCAAACGTGGGCGTGGACCACCTGGTGAGCAAGGCGGGGTGTATGTGTATGTCCCAGTCTGGGGAGTAGTGGGCCCATGTTGGGGGGAAGGCGTGGGTCCATGTTGCTCAGGCGACGGGGGTTGAGGGAAGCCGCCGTGTTTGGAAAGCAAGAAGGGGTTGTCCACGGTAGTCAAGGGTGTGGTCAGAAGCCTGTGTAGCCGTACACCGCGTGGTAGAGCTATGGTGCCTGGGGAGGGAGGCGGGCGAAGATGTTACGGGGATGAGGTTCACCTGAGGGTCCATGCATCCGAGCTCCGAGTTACAGCTCCTCCTGCTGTGGTGTTCGGTTCCTTCTCATTTTCGTTTTTTTCTCCCGCATTGCTGCAGATGGTGGAGCTGGGCAAGGAGGTTGAGAACGGGCGGCTGCTGCGGCTGCTGGCCAAGATCAACTTCGTGGTGGAGCGGCCAGCGGGGGAGGGCGCCGGCATGGGGGCGGGCGCGGACGGGGTGAGGCAGGCCGCGGGGCGGGACGGGGCTGCGGGACGCTCAACATAGTAGTACCGTGGTAATGCCGTATCATGGTACTGTTTGACGGGCTGAACGTGCAACTATGTTGGCCCGGCTAGCTGGACAGCACGGCGCGGCCTGTTGCGCATGCGGGCGGTCAGAATACCGGTGTGCTCCGCGCACCCTTTCGCCGCCGCGGTGCCCCCAGGACTCGTCTTGGTCCGAGACGGGCGACCGCTACTGCGTCAAGCTGTTCCGCGACTTCGCGTTCCACGGGGCGCACCCCGACACGGGCGGCCCGCTGCTGGACTGGGGGTGCATCGTGGAGGCGCTCAACAAGGTGAGGGCGTGCGTATGTAGCGATGCAGGACGTCAGCTGGTCGACCAGCTGTTGTCATCATGCAGATGTCAGCCTGTTGTGCATTTCCTTGACACGCTTGGCACGACACCGTACCCCTTCTTCCCCCAGCTTGACGCCGGCGTGCATGAGGAGCTGCTGCTGCTGGGGCGCGACGGGCAGTCCATGCTGGTGGTCACGTACGCGGACGTCAAGGTGGGCGGGTCGCATGAGCAAGGGGGAGGGAGAGCGGTGCAGTGCGTCAGGAGCCAGGGAAATACGCTGGAACGGAAAGCGGGGAGGCGCGCGGGCAAACCACGGGACCGCGAAGCTGCTTCAATGCAATGCGCCGCGCAACCGCACGGGGGAGGAGCGCCCCTCGCGTCTCTTGTGCACTGTGCTGCTAGCCGCTGCCAGCAAGCCGCAACCGACATCGGTTGCGGGGAGTCGAGGGGGTTAGCCACAAGTGTTGCATTGGTGTAGTACGCCTTACCATGTGGGGGTGCCCACGCCTGCTTGGCTGCAAGTAGTTCATGGCCACTCACACCCACGCAGCGCGCTACCCTGAAGTGTGTAGTCCAAAGGCTGTGGACAAGATTTCTCGTTTCTGAGCCTCATGGCCACTGGACCCGGGGTATTCCTACCCACCCATCCCGCCCTCCCCGCCCCCCGCATCGTAGCCTGAAGTCGGTTTTCCCGGGGCCGCTGCACAGCAACCCTACCCTGTAGTTAAAATTTCTTTGCCTATGCCGACACTTTACTCCCACCCATCCCACCCATCCCGTTTCCCTCCTCCCCCCGCAGCGCTGCCTGGAGTCCGCCTTCTCGGAGCTGCGGGCGGCGGCACACGCGGCGGGCGCGGGCACAGGGCCAGGGGGCAGGGGCGGGCCGCAGCGGCCGGGCGTGCGCATGTGACCGCCGGCACGTGTGGACGTGCGCGTCAGCACGGGCGGCGGCGACAGGGCTGGGGTTCAGGAGGGCGGCACCGCTGCAGGCATGCAACGGGGTTTGCAGGGAGATGGGGATCACAGGGATAAGTTGCTGTTGCGCGGCGGGGCAATAGGGTATGGCTGGTGGCGTGGGGGGTGGTTCATGACAATCGAGAGGGAGGCGCGGCTCCGCGACCGGCGGGCGGAGGCATGGCCACTAGGCGCAATTCGTGGCTGGTCGGGGCGGAGGAAGGGGCCCAAGGGTGTCGAGGTGCGGTACGGGAGCTGGCTGGTGGGGCAGGTGCCGGCGGCTGGCTGTGCACGAGCGGTGACGTTTAAGAGAAGATCACATGACGAGGGTTCTTGACCGCTGTGAGATATGCGCCATTCCTCCGGTGCGCTGTGCTGTCGTGCGGTGCGGGCAGTGTAGAGCTGTGGCGCAGCCTGATGGACCGTGGGCAGGTGGACGAGGGGTAAGGGAGATGCGGCGACGCGGACGGGAGGGCTGTTGCGCTGTGCGGTACGAGGAGGCGTGCAGGCGGTCCTGCGTGCACCAGTTCTAGCAGGGGAACTCCCTTACTTCCTGGATACCTGTCATACCGGTATCTGTGGGGGCGAGCCGTAATGTTAGGGCGCAGCTGCGGACAGACGGTGCAGAGCAGGTGCATGGTGCCACACATGTCCTTGGCTTTTTAACTGGAGTTGGTCCGTCGCGAACCTGATCCACTCGACCTCATGCGCTCAAGGGGCCATGCTTTTTTTGGGCAACGCTGCGGAACTACCTCACAGGAAAGGCTTCCCAAATTGCCGAACAGTCTCGAGAGCTGAGCGACACACTTGGAAACCTTCCCTGGGACACCACTGTAGGCGTGTAGGGGCCTCCATGGCACAATGGACGCTCTTCTGTCCATGAGTGCATGCACTAGCATAGCTCCGGCTCCGGCACAATACCGCACGTCTGCGTCTGGTGCAGGTTTCTCCCCTGGCCTGGTGTTCCCTTGGCTGCAAGGTGCTGGCCGATGGGAGCTGGATGCACAGCAGGCACTGACGCGGTGCAGTGGTGCTGACCGGTAATGCGGGAGCGCTGAATTACCGGAATACCGGTACGTAAGCTGTACTGGTGCTGATAAGACAATGCGATACTGGGTAATGTATGGTAAGAAGCAGGCTTGCACACACCTCCTTTCTCCTATCTGGCGCCCCAGTACGCATACCGTAGCACCTGCCGGCTGCTGCACACCACAGGCGCCATCTGGCGCCATCGGTCTGCAACACACTGGTCTACTGGGACATTCTGAGCTCAGCTTTGCTGCAGAGGACCTCTTCCGGTCGGAGTGCCGTACCACACCCACGACCCACCCACCCCGCTCTGACACCTGGTGTGATCCTGGAAGCGCTGCAGCGGCACCGCACACGGTGGACCAAAACGTTCGATACGCTGTGGATCCCAGAACGGCAGCCCTTTAGTTCCTGGGGGGGCCGGGTAGGACATCAGCGTGGGCCTGTTCGGCACCCTTGCACGCGTGTGGGTGGGAGGCGCGGGGGGGCAGCAGCGCGGTGCGGGCCGCCACCCAGGTCGTCACTGCGTGCAGCACGGCGGCCCGGAGGTCGGCCAACAAGCGCGGGGTGGTGACAGGGCTACGATACATACAGCCCGCTTGAGACATACCAGCACCTCGTCAGCACTGACCACAGCGAGCCTCGCCCGGTCGGGGTGTCGTACGCTCGTACCACACCTACCACCTTCCGCTGGGCCAGCTAGGGAGCCCTGCACCAGCACCGCACACGGTAGACCCGGCACCTGGTATGCTGCGGACCTGCGGTAGTACGGCAGCCATTTCCTTGAGGGCCCGGTACCAGGGGAGGGGTGGTGATGGGGTTTTTGCTGGGCGGTGACATGGCTTCGGTACACCCCCATTGAGACATCGCAGCACCCCGTCAGTACCGACCACACAAGCAGTCAAGTACGGCAGGATACAGGGCAGCAGCAGGCACCAGCAAGGACATTGAAGCACTGACTGCGGCCCTAGTACACGTGGCTGTGGGGAGCCCTGCTGGTTTGGTTTGGTTTTTTGACATTTTACATTCCGGTTGGTGTGGCCACACGATCCTTTCTGGTCCCGACCACACCTATCAGGAATTATTATCATGTAGCGTTGCGTCGCTGCTGTACAGCAACAAGGAAACGTCCAACCTTAACAGGGCAGGAAGTGTCCCACCACGACTTGAAATCCTTCTCAAAGCATAGTCCACTGCTAGACCGAAGGTCGTTGTAAGCAGCACACTCAAAGACCACATGATACTCATCCTCAGGCTTACCAGCACTGCAC
>VFQN01002109.1_pt1 | contig 31610 bp, 30 predicted proteins | sample 3512371 | NCBI WGS metagenome assembly VFQN01 (sample SAMN10412370, study PRJNA504923) | tailings metagenome | isolation source: Replicate 2 from Balatoc abandoned mine | place: Philippines: Itogon, Benguet | collected 2017-08-28 | reverse complement strand
CGGAAGTCCTGATGCCGGTACAGGGCGTTGTCGTCGAAGGTGACCTTCGCGTCGAGCGCCATGACGTCGCCGCCCTCGGTCACGATGAGGGGGTTGATCTCGATGAGCGACGCGTCGGTCGCGACGAAGGCCTCGTAGATCTGCTGCATCACCTTCACGGCCTTGTTGACGTGCTCGGGGGCCAGCCCGATGCCGAACGCCAGCTGGCGGGCCTGGAAGCCGGTGAGGCCCGTGATCGGGCTGATCGCGACCTTCTTGATGGCGTCGGGGTTCTTCTCGGCGACCTCCTCGATGTCCATGCCGCCTTCGCTGCTCGCCATCAGGACGGGGCAGCCGGCGGCGCGATCCACCAGGAGCCCGAGATACAGCTCCTTGGCGATCTTGACGCCTTCCTCGACGAGCAGGCGTTCGACCTTGCGTCCCTCGGGCCCGGTCTGGTGCGTCACCAGCGTCATCCCGATCATCTGCTTGGCCGTCTCTTCGGCCGCGTCGGCGTTCTTCACCACCTTCACGCCACCGCCCTTGCCGCGGCCGCCGGCGTGAATCTGCGCCTTGACCACGGTGACGCCGCCACCGAGGCGACGCGCGATGGCGCCGGCCTCCTCGGCCGAGAACGCGACTTCCCCGCGGGGCACCGGCACACCGTGCCGAGCCAGGATGGCCTTTGCCTGATACTCGTGAATCTTCACCGGAGTTCCTTGAACGAGATGGACGCGACGTCGAATCGGTGAGCCGGGGTGCGGGATCGAACAGGACCGCGGCAGCGTCCCTATCATTGACATCCCGCGGGGGCGGGTCAAGCCTGACACCGGCTCGGCATTGCCGTGGCGGCGGAACACGGGATAGGATTCACGCGGCGCGTCCCCCGGCGCCCACCGGCGATACGGTCACCCCGAGTCGCCCCTTTCGACCGATGCCATCCGACAGTCCAGGACCCTCCTCGACGCACCCGGACGCCTGCGCAGGCGCGACGGGCTGCGGAGTTTGACATGTCCAGTCGCCCTTCGTTCTTCTCGTCCACGGTCGGCACCAAGATCCTCGTCGGCCTCACCGGCCTGCTGCTCTTCGGGTTCCTCATCGGGCACCTGGCGGGCAACCTCTCGCTGCTGGTCGGCGCCGACGCCTTCAACGCCTACGCGCACAAGCTCGAAAGCCTGGGCCCGCTGCTCTATCTCGTCGAGGCGGGCCTGGTCGCCGTGTTCCTCGCCCACGTGGTCAAGACCCTCACCGTGACCCGCCGCAACAGCAGCGCCCGGCCGGCGGCCTACCAGGAGAAGAAGTGGTCGGGGCACACGAGCCGCAAGTCGTGGTCGTCGACGACGATGGCGCTGACCGGCCTGTTCATCCTGTTCTTCGTCGTCACCCACGTCCGGACGTTCAAGTTCGGCACGTGGTACGTGGATCCGGCCACCGGGCACCGGGACCTGTACCGGCTGGTCGCCGAGATCTACGCCAACCCCCTCTACGTGGGCTTCTACGTCGTGGCCATGCTGCTCATCGGCATGCACCTGAACCACGGCATCTCCAGCGCGGCCCAGTCGCTCGGCTGGTCCAACCAGCGCATCGGGCGCACGCTGGTCCTCGGCGGCCGCGTGCTCGCGGTGGTCATCGCCGTCGGCTTCGCGATGCTTCCCCTGTACATGTACTTCGCTCACCAGGTGGTCCAGCGATGACGCTCGACAGCAAGGTTCCCGGCGGCCCCATCGAAGGCAAGTGGGACCGGCACAAGTTCGAATCCAAGCTGGTCAACCCGGCCAACCGCCGGAAGCTGACCGTCATCTGCGTGGGCACCGGACTGGCCGGCGCGTCGGCCTCGGCGGCCCTGGGCGAACTCGGGTACAACGTCCTCACCTTCTGCATCCACGACAGTCCGCGGCGGGCCCACTCGATTGCGGCGCAGGGCGGGATCAACGCCGCGAAGAACTACCGCAACGACGGCGACAGCATCTACCGCCTGTTCTACGACACGGTGAAGGGTGGGGACTATCGCGCGCGCGAGGCCAACGTGTACCGCCTCGCACAGGTGAGCGTCGACATCATCGACCAGTGCGTGGCGCAGGGCGTGCCGTTCGCGCGCGAGTACGGCGGGCTGCTCGACAACCGGTCGTTCGGCGGCGCGCAGGTGTCGCGCACCTTCTACGCCCGCGGCCAGACCGGCCAGCAGCTGCTCATCGGCGCCTACCAGTCGATGATGCGGCAGGTCGACGCAGGCACCGTGACGCTGATGCCGCAGCGCGAGATGCTCGACGTCGTCGTCGTCGACGGCAAGGCACGGGGCATCATCACGCGCAACCTCGCCACGGGCGAGATCGAGAAGTGGGCGGGCGATGCCGTGCTCCTGTGCACCGGCGGCTACGGCACCGTCTACTACCTGTCCACCAATGCGGTGAACAGCAACGTCACGGCCGCGTGGCGTGCCCACAAGCGGGGGGCGCTGTTCGCCAACCCCTGCTTCACGCAGATTCACCCGACGTGCATTCCCGTGTCGGGCGACCACCAGAGCAAGCTCACGCTCATGAGCGAGAGCCTGCGCAACGACGGGCGGGTGTGGGTGCCCAAGAACCCGGGTGACCGCCGGCCGCCGCAGCAGATCCCCGAGGCCGATCGCGACTACTACCTCGAACGGCGGTATCCGAGCTTCGGCAACCTGGTGCCGCGCGACGTCGCCTCGCGTGCCGCCAAGTTCGTGTGCGACGAGGGCCGCGGCGTCGGCGACACCGGCCTGGCCGTGTACCTGGACTTCGCCGACTCCATCAACCGCCTCGGGGCGGATGTCATCAGGCAGCGCTACGGCAACCTGTTCGACATGTACCAGAAGATCACCGACGACAACCCGTACGAAGTGCCGATGCGGATCTACCCCGCCGTGCACTACACGATGGGCGGCCTGTGGGTGGACTACAACCTGATGAGCACCATCCCCGGACTGCACGTGCTCGGGGAAGCGAACTTCTCGGATCACGGCGCCAACCGGCTCGGCGCGAGCGCGCTGATGCAGGGCCTGGCCGACGGCTACTTCGTGATCCCGTACACGCTGGCGCACTACCTGGCCGGTACGTCGCTGCCCAAGGTGACCACCGACCACGACGCCTTCGGCGCGGCTGCGGCCGATGCGCAGGGCCAGATCACCCGCCTGCTGTCGGTCAAGGGGAGCAAGACGCCTCGCGAACTCCACCGCCAGCTTGGCCGGGTCGTGTGGGACTACGTCGGCATGTCGCGCACGGCCGACGGCCTGCGCACCGCGCTGACCGAGATCCCGAAGCTGCGCGAGGAGTTCTGGCAGAACGTGTCGGTGCCGGGCGAGCCGAACAACATGAACAAGAACCTGGAGTACGCCGGCCGCGTGGCCGACTACCTCGAGTTCGCCGAACTGCTGGCGCTCGATGCGCTCGAGCGCGAGGAATCGTGCGGCGGCCACTTCCGCGAGGAGTACCAGACGCCCGACAACGAGGCGCGGCGCGACGACGAGCGGTTCGCCCATGCCGCGGCCTGGGAGTTCACCGGCGTGGGCAACCGGCCGGTCCGCCACGTCGAGCCGCTGCAGTTCGAATACGTGAAGCCGTCTCAGCGGTCCTACAAGTGAGGTAGGTCCGCCTGGAACCTGTAGCCTGTAGCCCGGTGTGAACGAGAGAACGATGGGTGCATTGAATCTGACTTTGCGTGTGTGGCGGCAGGCGGCCCCGAACGCGCCCGGACGCCTCGTGGAGTACAAGGCCGAGAACATCTCGCCGGACATGTCGTTCCTCGAGATGCTCGACGTCGTGAACGAAGGCTTGATCCGCCGGGGCGAGGAGCCCATCGCCTTCGACTCGGATTGCCGCGAGGGCATCTGCGGCACGTGCGGCTGCATGGTCAACGGCGTCGCGCACGGCCCCGACCCGGGCACGACCGTGTGCCAGCTGCACATGCGTCGCTTCCGCGACGGCGACACGATCACGATCGAGCCGTGGCGCGCCGCCGCGTTCCCGGTGGTCAAGGACCTCGTCGTGGACCGCAGTGCCCTCGACCGCATCGTCAAGGCCGGCGGGTACGTCTCGATGAACGTCGGCGCGGCTCCCGATGCCAACGCGATCCCGGTGCCCAAGCTCCTGGCCGATGCGGCCTTCGACGCGGCCGCGTGCATCCAGTGCGGCGCGTGCGTGGCGGCCTGCAAGAACGCGTCCGCTGCGCTGTTCACGTCGGCCAAGCTCGCACACCTGAACCTGCTGCCGCAGGGTCAGGCCGAGAAGGCACGACGCACGGTGCGCATGGTGGCCCAGATGGACGCCGAGGGGTTCGGCGCCTGCTCGAACGAGGGCGAGTGCGAGGCCGTGTGCCCGAAGGAGATCAAGATCTCCAACATCGCGAAGATGAATCGCGACTTCTTCAAGGCGCAGTTCGTCGCCGGCTGATTTCGACAGGTAGGGACGCCTCGCCGAGGCGTCCGTCACGACAAAGGGCGGTCCAGGGATTCCCTGGACCGCCCTCGTTTCTTCCAGCCTGCTGGCCTGGCGACCGGCTACACGCCGATGACGGTCGTCAGCTCCCGCACCGCCGCGGCCGACTTGTCGAGCGCAGCCTTCTCGTCGGCCGAAAGGCTGATCTCGATCACCTGTTCCATGCCCTTGGCCCCGAGCTTCACGGGCACGCCGAGGAACTGGTTCGACACGCCGTACTCGCCGGTGAGGAACACCGAGCAGGGTTCGATGAGCTTCTTGTCCTTCAGGATGGCCTCGACCATCCGGGCCGACGACTGGCCCGGGGCGTACCACGCGCTGGTGCCGACCAGCTTGGTGATCTCGGCCCCGCCGTTGGCGGTGCGATCGCAGATGGCCTTGATGCGATCCTCTGGCAGCAGCTCGGTGATCGGAATCCCGGCCACCGTCGAGTAGCGCGGGAGCGGCACCATGGTGTCGCCATGGCCGCCCAGCACGAAGGCGTGCACGTTCTCGACCGAGACGTTGAGCTCGGTGGCGATGAACGCGCGCATGCGGGCCGAGTCGAGCACCCCGGCCATGCCGATCACGCGCTCGCGCGGCAGGCCACTGAGGCGGTACACGGCCTGCGCCATGGCGTCGAGCGGGTTGGCCACGACGATGATGATCGCGTCGGGCGAGTGCTGCATCACGTTGGCCGTGACGTCCTGCATGATCTTGTAGTTGACCTGCAGGAGGTCGTCGCGGCTCATGCCCGGCTTGCGCGGCACACCCGACGTGATGACCACGACATCGGAGCCGGCCGACAGGGCGTAGTCGCTGCCGCCGACCACGCGCGTGTCGCTGCCCTCGACCGGACAGGTCTGGAGGATGTCGAGCGCGATGCCCTGCGCCTTCGTGTCGGCGATGTCGATGATGACGACATCGGCCAGTTCGCGGTTGGCAATCGAACGCGCCACGGTGGCGCCCACGTTGCCGGCCCCGCCGACCACGGTCACTTTGCGGTTCATGTCTCTCTGGCTCCTGGACGGCCGTCGGCCCGGGCCGACGGCTGCGTGACTGCTACATGTTGGCGATGACCGCGTCGCCGAAGGCCGAGCACGAGACCTCCGTCGCGCCCTCGATGAGGCGGGCGAGATCGTAGGTGACGGTCTTGGCGGCGATGCTCTTCTCGATGCCCGAGATGATGAGGTCGGCGGCCTCGGTCCAGCCGAGGAACCGGAACATCATCTCGCCCGAGAGGATGACCGAGCCGGGGTTCACCTTGTCGAGATTGGCGTACTTCGGCGCGGTGCCGTGCGTGGCCTCGAACACGGCGTGGCCGGTCACGTAGTTGATGTTGCCGCCGGGCGCGATGCCGATGCCACCGACCTGCGCGGCGAGCGCGTCGGAGATGTAGTCGCCGTTGAGGTTCAGCGTGGCGATCACGTCGTACTCGGCCGGGCGCGTGAGAATCTGCTGGAGGAACGCGTCGGCAATGGCGTCCTTGATCACGATGCCGTTGGGCAGCCGGCACCAGGGACCGCCGTCGAACTCCACGGCGCCGAACTCGCGCTTGGCCAGCTCGTAGCCCCAGTCACGGAAGGCGCCTTCCGTGAACTTCATGATGTTGCCCTTGTGCACGAGCGTCACGCTCTTGCGCTTGTTGGCGACCGCGTACTCGATGGCGGCGCGCACCAGGCGCTCGGTGCCCTCGCGCGACACGGGCTTGAGGCCCAGACCGACCGTGTCGGGGAAGCGGATCTTGCCGTAGGCCTTCGGGAAGGCGCCCTGCAGCCACGCCTTCACCTTGGCGACGTCGTCGGTGCCCTCGGCAAACTCGATGCCGGCGTAGATGTCCTCCGTGTTCTCGCGGAAGATCACCATGTCCACCAGGTCCGGGCGCTTCACCGGCGTCTCCATGCCGCTGAAGTAGCGGACGGGACGGAGGCACGTGTACAGGTCGAGTTCCTGCCGCAGCGCCACGTTCAACGAACGGATGCCGCCGCCGACGGGCGTGGTGAGCGGTCCCTTGATGCCGACCAGATACTCGCGGAAGGCCGTGAGCGTGTCGGCCGGCAGCCACTCGTTGACGGTGGTGAACGCCTTCTCGCCCGCGAGCACCTCGAACCACACGACCTGGCGGCGTCCGCCGTAGGCCTTCTGGACGGCCGCGTCGAACACGCGGACGCTCGCCCGCCAGATGTCGGGGCCAGTGCCGTCGCCTTCGATGAAGGGGATGATCGGTCGATCCGGGACGGCCAGTGCCTGGCCCTGCCGGGTGATCGGAGCGCCGTCGCCCGGCGCCGTGAGGTGAGTGAACTGCGGCATGGATGTCGTCTGGGCGTTGCGGGTTTAGGTCACGCCCCTGTGTCTCGCGATGCGATTTTCACAGAAGCTGTGGAAAACCCTGTTCAAAAGCCTCGTGCTGCGGGCGTAAGTTGCGACGACACTGTGACTGCGAGCGTCTTGCACCAACTTGGTGCGTCGGGCAGCGTCGCCCCGACCGCTGATTATACGCTCACGGCCGCAGCGTCAGGCGCAGCGTGCGCCCCTCGGGCTCGAGGCGCACGTCGACGCCGTCGATCGCAATGCGCTCGACGCGGTAGACCTGCTCGACGAGGTCCCCCGGCTTGACGTGATGCACGCCGCGCGGCCCGGACACGATGGCGGTGCGCACGAGCCCAGTGGCCTCGCGGGCCTCGGCAAGACCGATCAGCGCAAGGCGCGGCCATGTCTCGCCGGGCGCCTCCGTCGGTTCCGGGGCCGGCGACTGGGGCGCTGCCGTGCCCGCCCGGGCGGTCGACACCTGCGGCGACGTCGGCGACACCAGGCGGAACGGATCGCGCGCCCGCCCGTCGGAACCCGGCGCAACCGCCTGGCCACCGAGGCGGTCGAGATGCACGGCGAGCCCCTCGGCGGCGACGGCCCTCCCCGGCCGGACCGGTCGGGCCTGGGGCGCAGACGACGGCGACACGGGCGTGAGCGCCCAGTACCAGGCGCCAGCCATCACCCCGAGCAGTCCCACGGCCACGACGGGCTTGGACATCGGACGAATCATAGCCCTTCCGCCTTACCCCTTCCGCCTTCCCCCTTCTGCCTTCCCCTTCTGCGCCAGGCATCAGACATCAGACATCAGGCATCGCGCTGTCGTCCCTCCCCCGCGTGCTAGAATTCCGCGTGCTGCACAGTGCCGGCTCCAGTCCCCAGGCACCTGCGACGGCGGTCGCCGTCATTCCGGCACGGTTCTCCTCCACACGGCTCCCCGGCAAACCGCTGGCCGACATCCACGGCCGGCCGATGATCGAGCACGTCTACCGGAGAGCGTGCGAGGCCACGTCGTTGAGCCGCGTGATCGTCGCCACCGACGATCTGCGCGTGTTCGAGGCGGTCCGCGCCTTCGGTGGCGAGGTGGTGATGACCTCGCCACACCATCGCACGGGCAGCGAGCGCGTGGCCGAGGTCGCAGCCACCCTGGACTGTGCGCTGGTCGTCAACGTCCAGGGCGACGAACCGCTGCTCGAACCGACGATGATCGACGCGGCGGTGGCCGCGTGCGAGGCCGATGCGTCACTCGTGATGAGCACGATCCGGTCGCGCATCAGCGACCCGGCCGAGATCGCGAGCCCGGCCGTGGTGAAGGTGGTGACCGACCTGCGCGGACGCGCGCTCTACTTCACCCGGGCGGCGGTGCCGTTCCTGCGCGACCCGGGGACGCCCGTCACGTGGTTCAAGCACGTGGGACTGTACGTGTACCGGCGTGAATTCCTGCTGACGTTCGCCGCCCTGGCGCCGACGCCGCTGGAACTGGCCGAATCGCTCGAACAACTGCGTGCCCTCGAGCACGGGCACGCCATCATGACCGTCGAGTCGCGGCACGACGCGCTCGGCGTGGACACGCCCGACGATCTCGATCGGGTCCGTCGCCTGCTGGCGACGCCTGCTTCCTCCTGATGTCGATCATGCAGACCCCGCAGCCCCATCGGCCCGTCAAGTACATCTTCGTCACCGGTGGCGTGGTGTCGTCCCTGGGCAAGGGGTTGGCGGCCGCGTCGATTGGCGCCCTGCTCGAGAGCCACGGCTTCAAGGTCACGCTCCAGAAGTTCGACCCGTACATCAACGTGGACCCGGGGACGATGTCGCCGTACCAGCACGGCGAGGTGTACGTGACCGACGACGGCACCGAGGCGGACCTCGATCTGGGGCACTACGAGCGGTTCACGAACACGGTGACGTCGAAGAACTCCAACTGGACGACCGGGAAGATCTACCTGTCGGTCATCCAGCGCGAGCGGCGCGGCGACTACCTCGGCGCCACCGTGCAGGTGATCCCGCACATCACCAACGCCATCAAGGAGAGCATCCTGGCCGTCTCCGACGGCGTGGACGTGGTGCTCGTGGAGATCGGCGGCACGGTGGGCGACATCGAGAGCCTGCCGTTCCTCGAGGCCATCCGGCAGTTCCGCCAGGACGTGGGCCGGGAGAACACGCTCTACATCCACCTCACGCTGGTGCCGCACGTGAGCACGGCCGGCGAACTGAAGACCAAGCCCACGCAGCACAGCGTGCGCGACCTCCGATCGATCGGCATCCAGCCCGACATCCTGCTCTGCCGCACCGACCGCATCCTGCCCCGCGACATCAAGCGGAAGATCGCGCTGTTCTGCGATGTGAACGAGGACGCCGTCATCACCGCGCGCGACGTGTCGAGCGTGTACGAGGTGCCGCTGGCGCTCGCCGAGGAAGGCATCGACCGCATCGTCCTCAAGCAGCTCTCGCTGCCGAACGAGCCCCGGCCCGCCGGCCCGTGGGAGGAACTGGTCGAACGCATCCGGCACCCGCAAGGCGAGCTGACGATTCACGTCGTGGGCAAGTACGTGGGCCTCGAGGACTCCTACAAGAGCCTGACCGAGGCGCTCTTCCACGGCGGCATCCAGCATCGCGTCAAGGTCAACATCAAGTGGATCGAGGCCGAGGCGCTCGAGCTCGAAGGCGGCGAGCGCGAACTCGACGGCGCCGACGGCATCCTCGTGCCCGGCGGGTTCGGCAACCGCGGCACGCGCGGCATGATGAAGGCCGTCGAGGTCGCGCGCACGCGGCGCATCCCCTTCTTCGGCATCTGCTACGGCTTCCAGTGGGCGACCGTGGAGTACGCGCGCAACGTGTGCGGCATCGCCGGAGCCGACAGCACGGAGGTCGCGCCCGAGACGAGCGAGAAGGTGATCTACAAGCTCCGCGATCTCCTCGGGGTGGACGACCTCGGCGGGACCATGCGGCTCGGCTCGTACGCGTGCCAGCTCAAGCCGGGTTCCCTCGCGCATCGGGTCTATGGTGCCGACGTGATCCACGAACGGCACCGCCACCGCTACGAGTTCAACTGCCTCTACGAGCCGGCGCTGGCCGAGCACGGCATGCAGATCGTCGGCCGGTCGCTCGACGGCAAGTTCGTCGAGATGGTGGAACTGCCCTCGCACCCGTGGTTCATCGCGGTGCAGTTCCATCCCGAGTTCAAGTCCAAGCCGCTGAAGCCGCACCCGCTGTTTGCCGGCTTCGTCGCGGCGGCACGCGCCCACCAGCAGGCGGCGCAGGAGTCGACGACCCCTGCGGCCACGCTGGCCTGACTCGCCCCGCGCGGCCCGTATAATGGGCCGGTGCACCCGGTACACGTGGGACCGGTGACATGCGGCACCGGTCAGCTCGTGCTGATCGCGGGCCCCTGCGTCATCGAAAGCGAGCAACACGCCCTCGACCTCGGGCACGCGATTGCCGCGATCGCCCGCGAGGCCGGTGTGCCCTACGTCTTCAAGGCCTCGTTCGACAAGGCCAACCGCACGTCGCTCGGATCGTTCCGGGGCCCCGGCCTCGAGGCGGGCCTGCGCACCCTGGCACGGGTCAAGACCGAGGTCGGTGTGCCCGTCCTCACCGACATCCACGAACCGGCGCAGGCGGCTCCAGCCGCCGCGGTCGTCGACGTGCTGCAGATTCCGGCCTTCCTCTGCCGCCAGACCGACCTGCTCGTGGCGGCGGCGAGGACCGGCGCCGTGGTGAACATCAAGAAGGGCCAGTTCCTCGCACCGGCCGACATGCGCCATCCGCTCCAGAAGGTGCGCGACTCGGGGAATCCGAACGTGCTGCTCACCGAGCGGGGTACGACCTTCGGCTACCACAACCTGGTGGTGGACATGCGCAGCTTCCCCCAGATGCGTGCGCTCGGCGTGCCCGTCGTGTACGACGTCACGCACAGCCTGCAACTGCCCGGCGCCGGAGACGGACGGACGACCGGCCAGGCCGAGTACATCGCGACGCTCGCGAGCGCGGGCGTCGCGGCGGGCGTGGACGGCGTCTTCCTCGAGGTCCACGAGGACCCGGCGCGTGCGAAGTCCGATGCCGACAACGCGCTGCGGCTCGACCGGCTGCCGGGCCTGCTGGCCCGGCTCGTGCGCATTCATGCGGCGGTCGGCGCGTGACCGTGCCCACCATGGCTGCTGATTCCGCGGCGCGTTCTTCGGCCCTCGCGCTCGCCGCCCGCGTGCTCCACACCGAGGCGGCCGCCGTGGCAGGCCTCGTCGATCGCCTCGACGCCCGTTTCGAACGAGCCATCGCCCTCCTGGCCGCCTGCCGCGGGCGCGTCATCGTCACCGGCATGGGCAAGTCGGGCATCGTCTGCCGCAAGATCGCGGCGACGCTGGCGAGCACGGGAACGCCGGCGTTCTTCCTGCATCCGGCCGAAGCCATGCACGGCGACCTCGGCGTCGTGACGAGCGACGACGTGGTGGTGGCCCTCTCGTACGGCGGCGAGACGCCGGAGGTGGTGCGCCTCGTGGAGTTCGTCAAGCGGCTGGGCGCCACGCTCATCGCGTTGACGGGCAGCCCCCGTTCGACGCTCGCGCAGGTGGCCGACGTGCATCTCGATTGCGGCGTGGACGAGGAGGCCTGCCCGCTGAACCTCGCGCCCACGGCGAGCACGACGGCCGCGCTCGCGCTGGGCGACGCGATCGCGATGGTCCTGCTCACCGAGAAGGGCTTTCGCGCCGACGACTTCGCGCACCGGCACCCGGGCGGCACCCTGGGCAAGCGGCTCATGCGGGCCGCTCAGTTGATGCACACCGGCGAGGCGATGCCCTGCGTGACGGAAGAGACCGGCCTGCGCGACGTGATCTACGAGATGAGCCGGAAGGGCCTCGGCATGACCTGCGTCGTGGACCGCACCGGCCGGCTCACGGGCCTGGTCACCGACGGCGACCTGCGGCGGCTGATGATGCGCGACGAGGACGTCACGCGTCGCACGGCCGGCGAGGTGATGACGCGGGGCCCGGTCACCATCACGGGAGACGTGCTGGCCGCCGAGGCGCTCCAGGTCATGGAGAGCCGGCGCATCACGTCGGTGCCCGTGATCGACGGCGACGGGCGTCCGGCGGGGGTCCTGCACATCCACGACCTGTGGCGGACGGAGCTGTTCTGATGCCGGCGGCGACCGACGACGTGCTCGCCCGTGCCCGCGCCGTGCGCGTGATCATCTTCGACGTGGATGGCGTGCTGACCGACGGTGGGGTCTTCGTCCACGCCGACGGCAGCGAGTCGAAGCGGTTCGACATCAAGGACGGGGCCGGCATCGTCCTGGCACGACGGGCCGGGTTGACGGTGGGCCTGCTCTCGGCCCGCCACTCCCCGTCGACGCTGCACCGCGCGCACCAGCTGGGGATCGCACCCGTCCGGCAGGGCGTGACCGACAAGGCGTCGGCGCTCGAGGCGCTGCTGCGTGAGCACGACTGGCGCGCCGAGGACGTCGCCTACATGGGCGACGATGTGGTAGACCTGCCGGTGCTGCGCCGCGTGGGCCTGGCCGCGTGCCCGTCCGATGCGGTGCCCGAGGTCCGGGCGACGGTCCACGTCGTGAGCCCGCATCCCGGCGGACGCGGCGCCGCCCGATCACTGATCGAAGTCATTCTCCGCGCCCAGGATCGGTGGGACGCGCTGGTCGCCGTACAGGCGCACGAACACCCGTGATAGCCGACTACTTCCCCCTCCTGTCCGCGCTCGTCGCGTTCCTGTTCGGCCTGGCCGCCGGCAAGGCCTGGGAACGCTACAAGCTGCACGAAGGCCGCTGGATCGACCGCCGCAAGGCGCGCCAGTCGCCGCACTACATCCAGGGCCTCAACTTCCTGGTGGCCAACCAGCTCGATCACGCCATCGAGGAGCTGAGCCAGGCCGCGCGCGTGGACGAGGACGCCGTCGAGATCCACATGATCCTCGGCAACCTGTATCGGGAGAAGGGGCAGGTGGGCCGCGCGATCCAGATCCACCAGCAGATCCTGCAGCGACCGCGCCTGAGCAAGCTGGAACACACCTACGCGCTGCTCTGCCTGGGCCTCGACTTCACGCGCGGCGGGTTCGTGGACCGCGCGCACGAAGCCTTCGGCGAGGTCCTGCGCCTCGACCCGAGCAACGAACACGCACTGCTGCAGCTGCAAAAACTGTTCGAGGACCAGAACCAGTGGTCCGACGCCTATCGCGTGCGCCGCGAGCTGGCCCGAGACGACGAGCCCGAGGCCCAGAAGAAGCGTCACCAGCAGATTCAGGCCTTCCTCGAGAACGAGCTCGGCATGCAGGCACTGTCGCGGCAGGATCCGGCCGAGGCGCGCAAGCACTTCGAGGCCGCGATCGATCTCGACCCCGACGTACCGCCCGCCTACCTGAACCTGGGCGACGTGAGGCGCGATGCCGGCGACATGCCGGGCGCCGTCGAGATCTGGGAGCGCCTGGTCGCCTCGATGCCGCTGCGGGCCCACCTCGTCGCCGACCGGCTCGGCGACGCGTACACGGCAGCCGGGCGCAGCGATGCCTTCGAGCACCTGTTCCGCCGCATTGCCGCCGACCACCCGCAGGACTGGCGGACCCGGCTCGCCCTGGCCCGGCACTTCCTGCGCGCCGGGCGTGCAGACGACGCGCTGCAGATGGTGCTGGCGGCGCTCACGATCAACCCGCACGCCCTGCTGGTGCACCAGACGGCCTGGGACATCCTCCTCGCCCTTCGGCTCGACGAGGCGTCGGTCGAACGCTACGTCGCCCACAGCCGCGACGCGGTCTTCTACCGCGACCCGCACATCTGCCTGCGGTGCCGGTATCGCAGCAAGGAACTGCTCTGGCGCTGTCCGCACTGCCACGAGTGGAACTCGTTCGTCGAGGATCGGCTGGCGCCCGCCCGGCCGTCCGAGGACGCCGATGCCTGACGCGCTCGTGCGCGTGGGGCTGACGGGAGGCATCGCCACCGGCAAGTCCTACGTGACGCGGCGCCTGCACGAAGCCGGCTTCCCCACCATCGACGCCGACCGACTGGCCCGCGAGGCCGTCGAGCCGGGCTCACCGGGTCTCGCGGCCGTCGTGGCGCGATTCGGGCCCGGCGTCCTGACCGACGGCGGCGTGCTCGATCGCCAGAAGCTGGCCGCCCTCGTCTTCCGCGATGGGAAGGCTCGCGCCGACCTCGAGGCCATCGTCCACCCAGAGGTCCGGCGACGCATTGCGGCCTGGCAGGATGAGTTGGTGCGCGAAGGCTACCGCGGTGCGGCAGTGGCCGACATCCCTCTCCTCTTCGAAACCGGGCGCACGGGCGACTTCGACCTGGTGGTCGTGGTGGCGTGTGACCCGGCACGCCAGCGCCAGCGGCTGGTGGAGCGCGATGGCCTCTCCGTCGAGGCGGCCGAGCAGCGGCTCGCCGCGCAGTGGCCCATCGCGCGGAAGGTGGCCGCGGCGGACCACGTGATCAGGACCGACGGCACGTTTGCCGACACCGACGCGCAGGTGGACGCGCTGGTGCGTCAGCTGCGGGACCGCGCGTCGACCTGAAGGGCGAGGCCTACGGCTTCGGCGGCCGGCTCGGAGAGCCGGCCCTACCGGTTCGCGAGTCGGCGCTCGGCCGCGGTGAGGGTGTTGCGCATCAGCATCGCGATGGTGAGCGGCCCGACCCCGCCGGGCACGGGCGTGAGTGCGCCCGCCACGTCGGCAACCGCGGGGTGCACGTCGCCCATCAGCACCGAGCCCCGCTTCTTCCACGTCTCGTGGCGGGCCGATCCCTCGCCGAAGAAGCCGATCACGGCGCCCTCATCGGTGACGCGATTCATCCCGACGTCGACGACCGCCGCACCCGGCTTCACGAAGTCGGGCGTGACGAATCCGGCGCGACCGATGGCCGCGACCAGGATGTCGGCCTCGCGCGCCACCGCCGGCAGGTCGGCCGTGCGCGAGTGCGCGATCGTGACCGTCGCGTGCCGGTGCAGGAGCAGCAGCGCCATCGGCTTGCCGACGATGTCGCTGCGGCCGATCACGACGGCGCGGCGTCCGGCGATGGGCACCTCGCTGCGCTCCAGCAGTTCGATGATGCCTGCCGGTGTGCAGGCCACCAGGCCGTCGCGGTTCTGCACGAGCCGGCCGACGTTCTCGGCCGTGAAGCCGTCCACGTCCTTGACCGGGTCGATCGTCTCGAAGACGCGGCGCGCAGCCTCGGCCCCCATGGCCGCGGGCAGGGGCGATTGAACGAGGATCCCGTCGACACGATCGTCGACGTTCAGGGCGCGGACCAGATCGAGCACCTCGTCGAGTGTCGCGGTCGCCGGGCGCTGGTGGAGGTCCACGTGGAACCCGACCTCGGCGCCGTGCGTCCGCTTGCTGCCCACGTAGACGTGAGAGGCCGGATCGTCGCCGACGAGCACGAGCGCGAGGCCGGGCGGGCGCCCGGCCGCCGCCGTGAAGGCGTGCACCTGTGGCCGCAGATCCTCGCGCAGGCGAAGGGCCAGGGCCGCGCCGTCGAGCACCCGCGCCGCCATCAGGCCTTCCCGTCGCGCCGCAGGAAGCTGTGGCGATAGCCGTAGGCGAAGTAGACCACCACGCCGAGTGCCATCCAGATGAGCAACCGCTCCCAGGTGTGCCACGGGAGGCCGGCCATGAGTGCGAAGGAGACAAGGGCCGACAGCGGCGCCACCACGAACACGGCCGGCACCTTGAACGGCCGCTCGATGTCGGGGCGGTTGATGCGCAGCATCAGGATGCCGACCGAGACGATCACGAAGGCGAGCAGCGTGCCGATGCTGACCAGTTCGCCGAGGACGCTGATGGGCGTGAACCCGGCCGCGAGCGCCACGACCACACCCGTGAGGATGGTCGTCACGTACGGCGTGCGATACCGCGGGTGGATGGTTCGTGCCCAGCCAGGCAGCAGGCCATCGTTGGCCATCGACATGAAGACGCGCGGCTGCCCGAGCATCATGACGACCATCACCGAGCTCAGGCCCGCGATGGCGCCGAGCTTGACCAGCATGGGCAGCAGGCCGACCAGCGGCGCGATGGCCGAGCCTTCGGCCCGGACGCGGGCCGCGTCGATGGCGACCGCCATCGGGGCGGGCACGCCGAGATCCGTGTACGGCACCAGGCCGACCATCACACCCGACACCAGGACGTAGAGGATCGTGCAGACGACCAGTGACCCGAGGATGCCGATCGGCATGTCGCGCTGCGGATTCTTGGCCTCCTGCGCCGCCGTGGACACCGCGTCGAACCCGATGAAGGCGAAGAAGATCACCCCCGCGCCCCTCAGGATGCCGCTGAACCCGAAGACCCCGAACTCCCCGCGGTTCTCCGGGATGAAGGGCGACCAGTTGGCGGTGTCGAGGAACATGGAGCCCGCCGCGATCACCAGGACGACGACCGCGACCTTCACCACCACGATGACGGCGTTGACACGTGCCGATTCCTGGATGCCCACGACGAGGAGCGCGGTGACCAGGATGGCGATGAGGACGGCCGGCAGGTTGAAGACCGCGGTGACGGCCGATCCGTCGGCCAGGGTGATGACCGTGCCCGGGGCCGCGCTCAGCGCCGCCGGGAACGTGATGCCGACGTCGTGCAGGAAGCTGATGACGTAGCCCGACCATCCGACGGCGACGGTCGCGGCGCCCAGTGCGTACTCGAGGATGAGATCCCAGCCGATGATCCACGCGACGAACTCGCCGAGCGTCGCGTACCCGTAGGTGTAAGCCGACCCCGCGATCGGAACGGTGGAGGCGAACTCCGCGTAGCAGAGGCCGGCCAACGCGCTGGCGAGACCCGCGAGCACCATCGACAGCACGATCGCGGGCCCGGCGTGGGCGGCCGCCGCCTGCCCGGTCAACACGAAGATGCCGGTGCCGATGATGGCGCCGACCCCCAGCGTCACGAGATCGCCCGCGCCGAGCACACGCCTGAGGCCGTGTTCGCCGCTGGCCGCGGCTTCCGCCCGGATGCGATCGATCGACTTGGTCGCAAACAACGACATTGAGAACCCTCCGGAGGCGCGCGGCGTGTCAGCCGCCACCTGCGCGTGCGCCGATCCAGGGCGCTTGGTGCAGCAAAGACGGCCGATTATACACGGCCGACTCGACGGTCCCCCGGCGTCGTCGTCGGGTTCCGGTGAGCCCGACCGGGCCCGCTCACCGCTCGCCGAGGGCGTGCAGGAACGCCCGGGCCCTCGCGCCTGGATTGCCACCGGCCAGCAGGTCGCTGATGACCACGACGGCGTCGGCCCCCGCCTCGATCACGGCCGGTGCGGCCTGCAGCGTGACGCCGCCGATGGCGACGAGCGGCAGCCCGACGGCCCGGGTCTGCCGGGCGGCGTCGGCGACGAGCGCCGAGCCGACGGGCGCGTAGCCCGTGTCCTTCGTGCGCGTCCCGAAGACGGGGCCCACGGCGAGATAGTCCACGGGCTGCCGGCAGCCATCGGCGACCTGCCGGGGGGTGTGCGTGGACAGGCCGATCACGGCGCCCGGGCCGACGAGTCGACGGGCATCCTCGACGGGCAGGTCTTCCTGACCGAGATGGACGTGGCGGGTGCCCGCGGCGAGGGCGACGTCCACGCGGTCGTTGACGACGATCAACGCCTCGGCGGGTGCGCGCGCGGCGATGGCGTCGACCCACGCCAGCACGTCGCGTCCGCCGGCCGCCTTGGCCCGCACCTGCAACAGGCGCACGCCGGCCTGGAGGTAGGCATCGGCCAGATCAGCCACGCGCCATCCGGCGCCCGCCGCGACGTCGGCGTCGACGATGGCGTAGAGCCGCGACGGCAGGGACCGGCGAGCCGGCATGACGAGTGGAGGTGCGACCGCCCGGGGCGGCCGCCATGCGCGATCAGCCAGCCGAGGTGGCGGCCGGCGTGGGGGGATTGAGGAAGCGGTCCATGTACGCGGTGGAGATGCGCGCCTGCTGGAAGTCCTCGTCGGCGAGGATCTTCAGGTGCAGGGGCACCGAGGTGTGGATGCCCTCGACCACGGTCATCTCCAGCGCGCGGCGCATGCGGGCGATGGCCTCGTCTCTGGTGCGTCCGTACGACATCACCTTCGCGATGAGCGAGTCGTAGTTGGGGGGCACCGTCGCCTCGGCGTGCACGAACGTGTCCACACGGATACCGGGGCCGCCGGGCAGACAGAGCGCCTCGACGCGCCCGGGGCTCGGGGCGAACGTCTCGGGGTTCTCCGCGTTGATGCGGCACTCGATCGCGTGCCCCACGATGCGCACGTCGTCCTGCGTGAACGACAGCGTCTCGCCCGCGGCGACGCGGATCTGCTCCTTGACGATGTCGATGCCCGTGACGAGTTCGGTGACGCCGTGCTCCACCTGGAGGCGCGTGTTGGCCTCGATGAAGTACAGGTTGTCGTGCGCGTCCATCAGGAACTCGAACGTGCCCGCGCTCGCGTACCCGACGGCCCGGGCTGCGTCGACGACCATCTTGCCGAGCGCGCGCCGCTGCTTCTCGCTGATGACGGCCGACGGGGCCTCCTCGATCAGCTTCTGGTGGCGCCGCTGCACCGAGCACTCGCGTTCCCCGAGGTGGACGACGTTGCCGTGCTCGTCGCCGAGGATCTGCACCTCGATGTGCCGCGGGGCCTCGAGGTACTTCTCGAGGTAGACGTCGCCGATGCCGAACGCCGCCTGCGCCTCGCGCTGCGCCATGCGCAACGCCGTGGCGAGCTCCTCGGCCGAGCGCACGATGCGCATGCCGCGACCGCCGCCGCCGTTGCTCGCCTTGATGATGACGGGATAGCCGAGGGCGGCGGCGACCTGCTGCGCCTCCTCCTCGGTTTCGACCGGCCCGTCGCTCCCGGGCAGCGTGCTGACGCCCGCCTTCTTCATCGCCCGGCGGGCGCGCGACTTCTCGCCCATGAGCCGGATGACCGAGGGGCTCGGGCCGATGAACTTGATGTGGCAGGCGTCGCACACCTCGGCGAGGTAGGCGCTCTCGGACAGGAACCCGTAGCCGGGGTGGATGGCGTCGGCCCCGGTGATCTCCGCCGCGCTGATGATGGCGGGCACGTTGAGGTAGCTGTCGCTGCTGCGGGCCGGGCCGATGCACACGTCTTCGTCGGCGAAGCGAACGTGGAGACTGTGCTCGTCGGCCTCGGACCAGACGGCGACGGTCTTGATGCCCATCTCCCGGCACGCGGAAATCACGCGCAGGGCGATCTCGCCGCGATTGGCAATCAGGATCTTCTTGAACACGCGAAACCCCGGGCTAACGGGTGCGGATGGCGAAGAGGCGCTCGCCGTACTGCACCGGTTGGCCGTTCTCGACGAAGACCTGGACGATCTCGCCGTCGTACTCCGACGGGATCTCGTTCATGAGCTTCATCGCCTCGATGAGGCACAACACCTGGTTCTTGCGCACGACGTCGCCGACGTCGACGTAGGGCGGAGAGCTGGGCTCGGGCGCCCGGTAGAAGGTGCCCACGATGGGCGCCTTGACCACGGCGAGTTCGACGCCCTCGGCGTCGGCGACCGCGGCGCCCGGGGCGGCCGGCGGGTCGCTGGGGGGGGCGGACACGGGCGCCGGACCTGCGGGGGCCGCGGGCAGCACGGGCACGGGCAGGTGCCCGGGGCTCACGACCACGGCGGGCGGCGCGTCCTGGCCCTTCTTGCGGATCCGCAGCTTGACGTCTTCCCGTTCGAGTTCGAACTCGGCGAGCTCGTGCTCACGGACCAGGTCGAGGATCTGCTTGATTTCGTCGAGTGTCATCGTCACTGTGCGGTCGGCCAGCCGAGGGGCACGTCGGTGATTCGCTGGTGGCCGGTGCCGGTCACCTCCACATCGTCTTCGATGCGGATGCCGGCGCGGCCCGTCACGTATGCCCCCGGTTCGATGGTGCAGACCACGCCAGCCTCGAGGGGGGGCTGTGTGGCATCGTCCGGGCGGGGTTTCGCCAGCCGGGGCGCCTCGTGCACCTCGAGGCCCAGGCCGTGTCCCGTCCCGTGTCCAAAGGCTTCACCCAGGCCGGCCGCGACCAGCACCTCGCGGGCCGCGCCGTCGACCTGGGCCGGCGTACTCCCCGGCCGGACGGCTGAACACCCGGCCTGGTGCGCCTCCAACACCGCCCGGTACTGCCGGTCGACGTCGGGTGAGGGCTGGCCCAGACAGACCGTCCGGGTCAGGTCCACGCAGTATCCGCCGTAGACCCCGCCGAAGTCCAGTACCACCACGTCGCCGGCCTCGAGGCGGCGCGCCGTGGGACGCGCATGTGGAAACGCGCTGCGTGGCCCGCTGGCGACGATCGTGTCGAAGGCGGGCTTCGAGAAACCGACGGCACGAATCCGGTGGTCGATGTCGGCCGCCACCTCGAGTTCGGTGCGGCCGATCGAGGCGACGCGATCGGCGAGCACCCCACGGGCGACCTCCGACAGGCGCGCACCGCCTTCACGCAGGCAGGCCAGCTCGTCGGCATCCTTGACGCGGCGGAGCCCTTCCACCAGGTCGAGCGGGGAGTCGATCAGCGTGCCGGCCCAGCCTGCGCGCCCGAGCGCCTGCTCCAGCTGCCGTGCGTCGTGCAGCGAGAGCACCCGGCTTTCGAGGACGAGGCTGCCGAGTCCATCGCCGACACATCGGCCGGCAATCCACTCGGCGACCCGCACGCCCGCGGTCGGCACCGGCGTCAGGCAGTCGTGCCCGACGTCGTCGGCCCGTTCGGCCGCTGCGGCTTCGTACCGCGGATCCACCAGGAGCCAGAGCCGCCCATCGGCCGTCAGCAACCCCAGGCCGGCCGTGGCTTCCAGCCCGGAGAGGTAGCGCAGGTTCGGCAGGTGCGAGACCAGGAGCGAGGCGTGGCCGGCCGCGACCAGCGCCTCGCCCGCGCGCACGAGGCGGGCGCGGTAGTCGAACACGGGCGATACGGGGGTGGGGGCTCGCACGGCCCCCTAGGATACGCTCGTCGCCCCGGCTTACGAGCTCTGGTCGGTGAACAGCGCGGCGCGGCGCGCGCGCACGTTGTCCAGCAGACGCTGCAGCGACGCCAGGGCCGGAGGCAGGGCGTCCTCGCCCTGCGCGGTGTCCTCCAGCGCGGCCTCCACGGCCGCGTCGGCCATGGCTGCCTGCAGCAAGGGGGACGCGGAGGTCGGTGGCTCGTCGGCATCGACGAGCCGGGCGTGCTCGAAGACCTCGTCGAGGGCCGACGCGACGGAGCCGGCCCAGTCCTGGGCGGGCATGGCCACCTCGGGTGTGCCCCCGGCGGGCGGATCCATCCCGGCGGCCGCAGCCGTCGGTTCCGCGGCCGAGGCCATGGCGACGTCGTGTTCCGCGGGCGTCGGGTCGGGTGCCGTCACGTCCCACGCCGGCGGATGCTCGCCGCCGACTTCGGGATCGGGATCGGGCTGGCGCTCGGCCTCACCCGCGTCCAGTCCCCAGGTGAAGGCGCTGCTGGCGAGGTCGCCGGCCCCTGCGGCCACCGGAGCGTCGGCTGCCGACCATGCCGGAGGCTCGGGCAGTCCGGGACCGGGTGCGTCCCACCCCGCAAACGCGCCGGGCGCCGCACCCTCGCTGGGAGGATCGGCGAACAAGCCATCCCAGCCCCCGGGCGCCCCCGCGGCCGGATCGGCCGAGAGGTCCGGCCCGTCCACGGCAACCACGGGTACCTCGATCGTCGGTTCGTCCCAGATGCTGGCCCGCGGAGGCTCGACCGCCTCGGCGTGCTGGGCGACATCCTCGCGGCCGGGCGCCGCAATCGCCCACGAGAACACGGGTACTCCCCCCTGCCCCGCCGCCGGCGCGCCGGGCGGGGGGTCGGGCACCGGCCAGATGCCTGCCGGCTCCTCACCCTGCAATGGCGGGGGCGTGAAGCAGATCGTCGGCGCGTCGGCGTGGTCGTGGAGTGCCAGCGTCGGCGCCTCCCCCGCGTCGTGATCGAGCGCGGGAGGCTCGGCCGACGGCGGGTCGGTGTCGGGGATGGTCCACCCTGGACCGAGACCGAACTCCTGGGGCGCATCCGGTCCGGCCGCGAACGAGTGGACGAGGGCATCGCCGAGATCCAGGTCCACGGGCGTCGGCGCTCGGGGCGCCTCGGGGCCAGATCCCTGCAGGAGCAGATCCCCACTCGCTGGCGGGGTATCGCCCGCGGGCAGCGGTGGAGGCGCCGGAAGTTCGGCGCAGGCCGCGCGCGCGGCCTCGAGGGCCCGCACGGCGGCGAGGTTGTCGGGCGCCTGAGCGACGGCGTGTTCGAGTTCGCCCGCGGCCGCCACGACGTCGCCGCTGTCGAGGAGCGCCCGGCCGAGCGTCACGCGCGCCGACACGTAGGTCGGGTAGCGCGCGAGGCCATCGCGACAGACGGCGATGGCCTCGTCGAGGCGACCCGCCCGCCGGTGTTCTTCGGCGAGGGCGGCGAAGGCGGCCGGCGACGCCTGCGCGTGCAGGCGGCGCCGGAGCTGTTCGAGCGGGTTGGCCGTGGGCATGACGCGTGCGTTCCTTGCAGCAGCGGGAACTCTAGGGCCTGGCGATGACGTCGATGGCGTGCGTCCGCGGCTCGGACCGCACACCGCGTGCGTTGATGACCGTCAGCTTCACGAGGTAGTCGCCGCGACGCGGGAACTGGTACTTGATGACCCGCCCCGTGAGGATGATGTTGCGGTCGTCCATGTTCCACTCGTAGGTCAGGCCCGCCGCGTCGGCGAGGGCGCTGGCCTGGGTGCAGTCCTGCAGACTCGTCGCCGTGTCCGGGCAGTCGCGCGACAGGCCGGCATCGAGCGTGACCTCCTCCATCTCGTACGGGGTGTTCGGCCGCCACGAGAAGTCGGCAATCGGCTTGCCCGGGAACACGATGGTCCCGAGCGGCACGAGCCGGATGTTGACGGCCCGCTCCACCGCGTTGATGTAATCGCCACTCAGGGGCGCAAACGTGAGCTGGACGATGTTGTCGAAGTCGGGGTTGCCCTGCAGCCCGCCGGCCGGCGCCGTGTAGGTGAACGTCGCCCGGCCGTCGGAGCCGGTCGTGCCGCTCTTGGCCGACAGGCGGCCGTGATCGACGGCCTGGCCACCCACGCGAATGTCGGCCCGGAGCGGCACGCCCGCCTTCGGTTCGCTGTTGGGTCCCCGCGCGGTGACGGTGATCTGCGAGGTGGACGCGCCGTCGGTGTTCAACACGTCGGGCGAGGCCAGCACCTGCAGCGACAGCCCGAGTTCCGACGGCCCGGTGGCCTTCGGCATGTCCGGCTTGGACGTGCAGGCGGCGGTCGTCAGCACGCCGGCCAGGGCCAGCCCCAGGAATGGAATGTGTCGTGCGTTCGTCATGGCTGCACCTGGCTAGCTCGGATCCGCCCAGTCGGCGAAGTTGATGGTCATCGACCCCGTGACGGTGACGTCGCGGCCGGTCTGGTCCTTGCCGAAGAAGGTCACGTCGGCAATGGTCGAGATCGCGATCGCGCCGTTCAGCTGCCGCAGGGTGACCAGCGGGGCCTCCAGCTTGGCCTGCACCCGCACGAGGGTGAAGATGGCGGCCGTGGCCTGCTCGCCGACGGTCACGCCGACGGCGCCCTCGAACGGATAGGGCACGTCGACGCCCGGCGTGTTGCGCCCGTCGGTGCGGCGATACTCCACCCGGTAGCGGTTCAGGGTGATGAGGTTGTTGGCCGAGGGCCCGGCGGGGTTGGTGACGTCGCGCAGGGCAATCGTCATCGTGGCGCGGCCGTTGTCCTCGAAGACCGACCCCTTGGTCAGCACGTCGGACTGCAGGACGGTCTGGAAGGGCGCGCCCGTCTCGGCCCCCGACGAACCCTCGAGCCGCTGGAGCACGAGGTACGCGGGCGACTGCCCCGTCCGCACCGTCTCACTGCAACCCGAGACCAGGCCGGAGGCACCGGCCAGCAGCAGCAGGACCGCGGCGCGCATCGTGCGCGCCCGCCCGGTCGGCGTGGGGATACGCGTGAGTCTCATTTGACGGGCCCTCCGTCCCGCAGGATGCGTGGCGTGATGAAGATGAGCAGTTCGCCCTCGTCGTCGGTCGTCGAGTCGCGGCGGAAGAGACGGCCGATGACGGGCAGCCTGTGCAGGCCAGGCGTGCGGTCTTCGGTCACCTGCGTGCTGGCCTCGTTGATGCCGCCGATCACGGTGGTGCCCTGGTCGGCCACGAGGACGCGCGTGGTGACGCGCTGCGTGTTGATGGACCGGTTGCCGTTCAGCTCGATCTGGCCGGGCGACCCGTTGTCGACGTCGACGTCGAGGATCACGGTGTTGGCTTCGGTGATGCGCGGCGTGACGTTCAGCGTGAGTGCGGCCGTCTTGAACTGCACCTGCGGCACGGGCTGGATCACCGAGACGCCGTCGCCGACCGGTGGCGCCGTCAGCGTCGTGTAGGGAATCTCCTGGCCGCGGGTGATGGTCGCCTTGATGTTGTTCTGCGTGACGACGCGCGGGCGGAGCATGATGCTCACGCGCCCCTGGGTCTCGAGTGCCGACAGGGCCACGTCGAGGTTGAAGGAGCCGTTCACGGAGCCGAGCTGGATGAAGGCGTTGTCGGCGCTCGGGTTGATCGAGCCGGCCTGTCCGCCGCCCACGACCGAGTTGGGGAACGCCATCGTGGTGGTGTTGCCCAGTTCCGGCGTCATGCGCCCGCCGAAGCTCCAGAGCAGCCCGAGCTCACGCGCCGTCGTCTTCGTGGTGCGGACGATGCGGGCCTCGATCTCGACCTGCGCCTGCGGGCGATCGAGTTCGCCGATCAGTCTCTCGGCCTTGGTGAGGCCGTCGGGGATGTCGTAGAGGATCAGCGTGTTGGTGTTGTCGTCGACCTCCACCTCGCCGAAGTTCGTCAGGCCGGTCTTCTTCACGAGATCGGCGAGGTCCTTGGCGTTGGCGTAGCTGAGGCGGACGGTGCGGTACTCCTTCTTCGACACCGCGAGTTCACGCAGCCGCTCCTCGGCCTGCTTGCGGCGGTCGGAGGCCTCGCTCGCGAACGTGGTCATCGGCGCGATCCGCACGATGGTGCCGTCCACGCTGTAAGCCAGCTGGTTGGCGCGGAGGATCATCTCGAGCGCCTGATCCCACGGCACGTCGCGCAACGTGACGTCCACCGTGCCCTTCACGCCCGGGTCGATGACGAGGTTCAGCCCGGTGACCTCGGCAAACGTGCGCAGGACGGCGCGGAGATCGACGCCCTGGAAGTCGAGCGAGATGGGATGGCCGGAGTACTTGCCCTCCCCCATCGCCTGCCCGGAGATGACGGCCTGCGGCGGCGCGGCGGGCGGTGCGGCCGGAGCGGGTGCGGGCACCGGAGCCGGTGTCGCTCGGCGAGCCGTCGCGCGGGGCGCCGCAGGGGCGGCCGGCGGAGGCGACGTGCGCGCAGCCGCGGGTGTGGCCGTCGGCGGCGCGGTCTTCGCGGGCACCGCTGCCGGTGGCGCCGCGGCGCTGGCCGTGCGCGGCGGCGCTGCGCCGAACGCCCGGCTCTGGGCCTCGTCGTCGCGCCGGGCCCGCTGGGCCGGGTTGCCGATGGTCACGACCAGGCCGCGCTGGTCGGCCGCCGGCCGCACCTTGTAGAGGAACGTGCCGCGCAGGTCCACGACGACGCGTGTGACCAACGGCGTCACGGTGTGCGTGGCCACGCGCACGCGGCGCACGAGGCCGGTGTTGACCGCCGTCGTGGCCGCCACCTTGGGCGAGACGCCGGCGAAGTCGAGCACGAGGCGCGGCGGGGCCGCGTCGGGCACCTGCACGGCCGAGGCCGTGAGCTTGCCGTCGCCGTCGAGCGCGATGAGGACGTCGCCGTCCTCCTGTGTCGCGCGCACCGTCGTCAAGGTGCGGGCGGCCCCGGCGTCGGCTGCGGGCGCCTGTGGCGCACGCATGAACGCGGGGGCGAGTGGGGACACGCCCAGGGGCGTGTCGATGACCAGGCGCTGTCCATCCTGGACCTGCTGCGGGACCTCACGACCATCACGTGCCGGTCCGTCCGCCAGCGGCCATGCAGGCACGCCGACGGCGAGGGCCGCCGTGAGCATCGCGAGGATCGGCGTGCGCGGGCGCATCATCGGGTCTCCTCGGAAGTTCTCAGGGTCTTGCGGATCTCCCGCTGCTTGACGGGAGACAGCGGGTCGTCCACCCGCTGCAGGAAGATCACGGCGTCGTTGGCGACGACCTTGACGGTGCCGTCGAAGAGGGCGTCGCCGGGGTGGATGGAATAGGTCTTGTTGTCGGGCGCCTGGACGATCGCCAGGAGCTTGCCGTTGGTCCGCATCACGCCGCGGACGCTGAGTTCGGAGATGAGCAGGCCCTTGACGCCGATGGGGCGTCCCCCGACCGGCAGCCTGGTCTCGCCGCGCGACAGCAGGCTCACGAACGGATCACGACGGCCGCTCGGGTCGTAGGCGGCGCGGTCCTCGGGCCGCGGCGCCGGCGCGGCGGGCGCCTGCGCGGCCTGGGCCTTGGCCGGGGCCGAGGCGCGGGCCGGGAGCGACGTGCCCTTGTTGGCGGCGGCCGGAACGGCGCCCCAGACCAGGGCCGTGGCGACCGACGCCAGAATCGCGGTGCGGAAGTATCGGACGGACATGGCGTACCTCACCGGGCGGCGACAGGAGGACGGGCGCCGGCGGCACCCGGGCGTCTGGAGGCCGGACCTTTCCCGCCCGCGGGCGGGTCGGCCGGCGGCTCGGACAGCACGAAGGTCGTGACGGTGCACTTGGCGTCCACCGTGGCCGCCGAACTGTCCTTGTCGGCCTTGTGGGCGCTGATCTGGATGCCGGAGATGTTGATGATCCGCGGCATGCGGCTGACCTTGTCGAAGAAGCCTCCCAGGTCGTGGTAGGACCCTTCGAGTTCGAGCGAGATCGGCCATTCGGCGTGCTGCTGCCGCGTGGCGACCGCCTGCGGCTTGAATCCGCGGATGGTCAGGCTCGACTGCGTGGCGAGTGTCTGGATGCGCCGCAGCAGATCGCCCACGTCCTTCTGCTCGGGCAGCACGTTCTTGAGGGCCGACAGTCGGGCGTTCAGCGCGGCGACCTGCGAGCGGAACTCCGGCAACCGTCGTTCCTCCACGCGCGCACGGGCGATGCCGGTCTCGATCTTCCGGCGCTCGGCGTGCGTGCGGGCCACGGCGGCCTGCATGTCCACGGCGTACATGTAGTGGTGGGTGGCAATCACGCCGCCGCCGAGGACGACGTACAGGGCCACCTGGCCCCACCACGGCATCTTGTTGAGTCCGAGATCCATGGCGTGCTCCTCAGCGACGGGCCGGCCGGGCCGGGCCGGGGCGGGCTGCAGGCGTGGCGTCGGGCGGCGGCTCGATGGCGCCCATCGGGAAGTTGGCCTTCACCAGGAACTTCACCAGGTCGCCGTCCTTGCTGTTCTCGACCTCGCTGTTGACGATCTCGACCGGCTTCTTGAAGGCGCCCGACGACTCGAGGTTGCCGATCAGGTCGGACAGGGCCGTCAGGGTGGTGGTGCGGCCCTCGAGCGTGACGTCGGCGCCGGCCTGCTTCATCTCGGTGAGCCACAGCCGGTCGGGCAGGCCGCGGCTCACCTGGTCGAGCAGGGTCACGGGCGAACGCTGGCCCTTGCGCAACTGCTCGATGAGCGCCACGCGCTGCTGCAGCAGCGCCGTCTGCGCTTCGAAGCGGGCGAGTTCCTCGGTGACGGCCTTGAGCCGCTGCTCCTCGGCCTTGGCCTGCTGCAACTGCAGGTCGGCGTAGGTCTGCTGCGACTGCAGGTCGAGGTGACGGTATCCGGCGCCGGCAGCGGCGGCGGCCACCAGGACCGCGCCGATCACGTGCACCTTGTGGGCGCTGAGGCCGGAGAACGCCGGCGCCGTGGCGCGGGACTGTTCGGCGGCGAGGAGATTGACGCGAATCATCGGTCCCCCATCCGGCGAAGGGCGAGCCCCACCGCGACCGTCGCGGCGGCCGCCGCCTCGGACTGCACGGGCACGCCGAACCTGGCGGCGTCGAAGCTCACCGTCTTGAACGGGTCGAGGAACTCGACCGGGATGCCGAGGCGCTCGTGCAGGGCCTCGACCAGGCCACTCACCTGGGCACCGCCGCCGGTCACGAGCAACAGGTCGATGTGATCGGCTCCGGTCGTGCCCCGGAAGAAGTCGAGGGTCTTCTGCACCTCGAGCAGCACGGCCTCGGTGACCATCTGGAGGCTGGGACCGGTCTGCGTGGGGTCGAGCCCGTCGGCCGGATACCCGCGCTTGAGCAGGTCGGCGCTCTCCTGTGGGATCTGGAAGTCCTTCTGGAGGGCCTCGGTGTAGGCGTTGCCGCCGATGGGGACGTCGCGCGTGAAGAGCGACTGGTCACCGCGGACGATGTTGATGTTGATGGCGCTGGCGCCGACGTTGAGCAGCGCGACGATCGCGTCGCGGGTGCCGTAGTTGACCTCGTAGGCGTTCTGGAGCGCGAAGGCGTCGACGTCCACGATGGCGGGCACGCGGCCGGCCTGGGCGATGACGCCCGTGTAGTCGGCGATCGTCTCCTTCTTGGCCGCCACCAGCAGCACGTCCATCGTCCCGGCGGTGGTGCCCTTGGGCGGCCGCGAGAGGACCTGGTAGTCGAGGTTGACGTCCTGGATGTCGAACGGGATGTACTGCTCGGCTTCCCAGGTGATCGAGGTGGCCAGCTCGGCGTCGGTCATCGCCGGCAGCGTGATCTTCTTCACGATGACGGCATTGCCCGAGAGCGACGCGGCCACGTCGCGGTTCTTGATGCCCAGACGCTCGAAGAGCCGGCGGATGGCATCGGCCACGGCGGTGCCGTCGATGATGGCGCCATCGACGATGGCGTCGGGCGGCAGGGGCTCGATCCCGAAGGCCACGACTTTCCAGCCCTTGCCCGAGGCCTTCAGCTCGACGGCCTTGACGGCGGTCGAGCCGATGTCCAGTCCGACGACGGGTTTCTGCTTGCGGAAGAGCACGCCGACCTCACCTCGATTGCGGACGCGCCTGCGGCCCGGCAGCATGCCGACCGCGCAGGTTCGTAACCGTCAGAGCCTTAGGCAAGGGCGGTGCCAGCCAGAATTGCAATGCCGACTGGCCGAAAACCGGAGGGCCGGGCGGTTTCTGCCATCGAAGCCGGGGGGTGGGCTGGCAGAATTGTGACAGGGAGGGTCGGAGAAGCGACCGGGGGGCCCAGGGCGCCGGCCTTCAGAGCGCAGGGCTCGGGGGCGCAGGGCTCGAGCCTCAGGCCGGAGGTCGACGTGCCGGGGTGCGTGTAAGTAGTTGACAGGTCTCGCGCGAGACCTGTAGCATCTCCTTTTGCTGTGTGTCAGCAAGGAGCATAAGGGTCATCATGAGCACGTTCATTCCGAGCGCCAACGCGATCGAGCGACGCTGGCACGTCATCGACGCGGCTGGACAGTCGCTCGGGCGGGTGGCCAGCCTGGCCGCCAAGGTCCTGCAGGGCAAGCACAAGCCGACGTACACCCCGTTTCTGGACTGCGGCGACCACGTCGTGGTCGTCAACGCGGCGCAGGCCGTGCTGACCGGCCAGAAGGAAAGCCAGAAGCTGTACCGGTATCACAGCGGCTACGAGGGCGGGCTGCGCGAGGAGCGCGCCAAGGACCTCCGCAAGCGCCGCCCGGCACGGCTGATGGAAGAGGCCATTCGCGGCATGCTGCCGAAGACGAAGCTGGGCGACCAGATGTACCGCAAGCTCAACGTCTACGAGCGCGCCGATCACCCGCATCAGGCGCAGAAGCCCCAGTCCCTCGAGGTCGAGTAAACGTGGCAGTCATCCAGTATTACGGCACCGGGCGTCGCAAGTCCTCGACGGCTCGGGTGTTCCTGCGCCCTGGCACCGGCCAGATCACGATCAACCAGAAGCCCATCGGCGATGCCGTCAACACCGAGTCGCTGCGCCTGCAGGTGCGGTCGCCGCTCGTGCTGACCGAAACGCTCGACAAGTTCGACGTCGTGGCGACGACCGCTGGCGGGGGCATCTCGGGCATGGCGGGCGCGCTGCGCCTCGGCATCGCGCGGGCGCTCTGTCTGTACAACGGCGAGTTGCGTGGCCGCCTGAAGAAGGCCGGCCTGCTCACCCGCGACCAGCGCGCGAAGGAACGGAAGAAGTACGGCCTGGCGGGCGCCCGCAAGCGCTTCCAGTTCAGCAAGCGTTAACCACGGCTGTCTGGCCGGCGTGGGCCGGCCCTGTCTCGAAGGTGTTGGAGGAAGCTTGACCCCGATCGCTGTCAAAGACCTGCTGGAGGCCGGTGTCCATTTCGGCCACCAAACCAAGCGCTGGAACCCGAAGATGAAGCCGTTCATCTTCGGCGAGCGCAATGGCATCTACATCATCGACCTCGGCAAGACCGCGCGGTTGTTCCGCGAGGCCGAGCAGTTCGTGATGCAGTTGGCCGCCGAGGGTCGCACGCTGCTCTTCGTGGGCACCAAGCGGCAGGCGCAGGACGCGATCGCCGAGGAAGCCGCGCGCTGTGGCATGTACCACGTGAACCAGCGCTGGCTGGGGGGCCTCCTCACCAACTTCACGACGATCCAGCGGAGCCTGGCGCGGTTGCGCGACCTCGAGGCGATGGAGACCGACGGCCGCTACGACATGCTGTCGAAGAAGGAGATCGCGCGGCTCGAGAAGGAGAAGCGCAAGCTCCAGAAGAACCTCGACGGCATCCGTCACATGGACCGCCTGCCCGACGCGGTGTTCATCGTGGACACCAAGCACGAGCAGATCGCCGTGGACGAAGCCCGCAAGCTGAAGATCCCGGTCATCGGTGTCGTCGACACCAACTGCGACCCCGACCAGGTCAACTTCGCCGTGCCCGGCAACGACGACGCCCTGCGCGCCATTCGCCTGTTCGCGTCGCGCATCGCCGACGCCGTGCTGGCGGGCCGCGGTGTGCGCGAGTCGGCCCAGGCCGAGGCCCCGGTGGCCGTCGGCCCCGACGGTGAGGCCGTTGGCAAGACGACGGGCGGCGAACCGCTGCGCGCGCAGCAGCGGCCCCTGCGCTCGGCCGCGTCCAAGCCCGAGCCCGCCACGCCGGCTTCGGTGTAACCGGGCGCCCCTCGCGGCGCCGCTCACAAACGCCGGCCCGACTGCACGTCCGGCCGGCGTTTCGTGTGTTTCCTCTTTCACTTCTTCCTGGAAGCAGTTCATGGCAATCACCGCAGAAATGGTCAAGAACCTGCGCGAGCGTACCGGCGCGGGGATGATGGAATGCAAGACGGCGCTCACCGAGAGCAACGGCGACGTCGAGGCCGCGATCGAGTACCTGCGCAAGCGTGGTCTCGCGCAGGCGGCCAAGCGCGCCGGACGCGTGGCGTCCGAGGGCATGGTCGGGATCAAGGTGAGCGACGACAAGCGACTGGGCGTGCTCGCCGAGGTCAACTGTGAAACCGACTTCGTGGCCCGCAACGACGGCTTCAAGGCGCTCGTCGAGGAGATCACGGCGCTGGTGTACTCGAGCGACCAACCGCACGCCGCCCTCGTGGCGCCCGATGGTCCGATCGGGACGCGGCTGACGGCGGAGATCGCCAAGGTCGGCGAGAACATGGCCGTGCCGCGCACCGCGAAGCGCACCGCCGACTACGTGGGCAGCTACAGCCACATGGGCGGCAAGATCGGCGTGCTCGTGCAGATCGACGGCGTCTCGGGCGACACGGCCGAGCACGACGCCTTCAAGGCGTTCGTCAACGAACTGGCGATGCACGTCGCCGCGGCCGCGCCGGCCTACACCACCCGCGCGGAAGTGCCGGCCGAGGCCGTGGAGAAGGAGAAGGAGATCTACCGCGCGCAGATGGCGACGTCTGGCAAGCCGGCCAACGTGATCGAGAAGATCATCGAAGGCAAGCTGGGCGCGTTCTACGAGCAGGTGTGCCTGGTGGACCAGCCCACCATCCGCGACCCCAAGGTCAAGGTCTCGCAGGCCGTCGATGCCGTGTCGAAGGCCATCGGCGCGCCGGTGGCCGTGAAGGGTTTCGCGCGCTTCAAGGTGGGCGAAGCGAGCCAGGC
>VFQN01002108.1_pt1 | contig 31642 bp, 33 predicted proteins | sample 3512371 | NCBI WGS metagenome assembly VFQN01 (sample SAMN10412370, study PRJNA504923) | tailings metagenome | isolation source: Replicate 2 from Balatoc abandoned mine | place: Philippines: Itogon, Benguet | collected 2017-08-28 | reverse complement strand
TCGCGGCACAGCGCGACCATGATCTCGTAGCCCTGACGCTGATGGAAACTCTCTTCCTTGCAGATCCGGATCATTGCCCGCGCGTATGGGCCGAAGCTGCACCGGCAGAGCGGAATCTGGTTGATGATTGCCGCGCCATCGACCAGACAGCCGATGATACCGATGTCCGCCCACGAGAGCGTCGGGTAATTGAAGATCGAGGAATATTTCTGCTTGCCTGCGAGCAATTGCTCAACCAGTTCCTCGCGCGACACGCCGAGCGTCTCGGCCGCCGCATAAAGATAAGCGCCGTGCCCGCCCTCATCCTGTACCTTGGCAAGCAGCGCGGCCTTGCGCTTCAGCGACGGCGCGCGCGTGATCCAGTTTCCTTCCGGATGCATGCCGACGATTTCGGAATGCGCATGCTGGGCGATCTGCCGCACCAGCGTCTTGCGATAGCCCTCCGGCATCCAGTCGTTCGGCTCGATCTTCTCCTCGGCATCGATGCGCGCCTGAAAGCGCGCCTCCCGAGCCGGGTCCTCGATGGCGTGCGCTTCGCGCGTATTGAGGGACTGGGTGTACATGGTGCGCTTCCTCGGAACTGTCCGCCGGACGGTGTTCGCCAAAGTTCGCCTCAGCCGGGTTACGCCCGATCTTCTAACTTGAGAAGGTCTATAATATTACCAAATTCAATAACGTCAAGATTTTCTGTTATATTTGTGGAGCCAAATGGATAACACCCCGATTTAATTGGAAAATCTCTTGTGAAAACCGGCGTCGGGCGCCGGCAGAGCCCCGCTCTCGTTCAGCGCCACGCGGTCCAGGAAACGCTCAGAGGGAGCCGCAACGAGCCCATAGATCCGCGCAGCCAGTACGCGCGCAGCGTCACCCTGCCAATCCGAGGGCAGAAGGTCGGAGGTGAGGCCCGGGTCACGCAGGACCACGCGCCGGAACGCATGAATGAGCAGGGTCCGGGTCACCAGCGCTTCCTCCTCATCCGCCGCTTTTCTCGCGAGCGCATCCGCAACCGGGGAAAACTGCGCGACGAAATCACGGTAAGACCGGGAGACCTCATCTGTCCGGAACGCCGCTTCGGCGAGGGCGCGGCGGTCCTCGGGCCGGGGCGTCATCACGAACACTCCTTCGTGCGCAAGAAGATGAGGCGGCGGCGCACCGAAACCGGCATGAATGACCGGTGACACCGCGGCGTAACCCGCAGCTCGCAGTGCAGCGCGAATGGCGCCCTGATCCTGTGCAGCGGGTCCGATGATTGCGACCTGCATGTCGCCGTCCGCCATCGGGATGCCGGAATAGATGCGCTGGGTCGCCTGCAGAAACTCGGTCTCGCCGCTTCTCGTCAGCCGGTAATAGCTCGCGCGGCCTCGCTTGGTGCTGACCAGCCAGCCATCGGACGACAGGCGCGAAACCGCCGTTCGTACATGGCCCGCATCGATCCCGAACAGCGCCATCACCTCGATCAGGGACCCGATCCACAACGAGCCGCCGCGGGGCACGATCGCATCACCGTACAGCGTAACGATCAGCGACCAGATGCGCGCGGGCTTGCGTTGATGGAATTGCCTGAGCAGAGCGGCGATGGGCGGAGACAGAGGCATGGCTTCCGCGTTTATCACCTCTCCCCGCGGGCGGGGAGAGGGTCAGACTCCCAATCCGCCCTTCTCTTCGATGAAGCGCGCGATCTCGTCCACGCCCTTGCCTTCGCGCATATTGGCGAAAACGAACGGCCGCGCGCCGCGCATCTTCTTCGCATCGCGCTCCATGACTTCAAGCGAAGCACCGACATAAGGCGCAAGATCGATCTTGTTGATGACAAGGAGGTCGGAGCGCGTAATGCCAGGGCCGCCCTTCGATGGGATTTTCTCTCCGGCCGCGACGTCAATAACATAGACGGTCAAATCGGCCAGCTCGGGAGAGAAGGTTGCCGCGAGATTGTCGCCCCCGGATTCGATCAGCACGAGATCGAGATCGGGGAAGCGCTTGCGCATATCGGCAACCGCGGCAAGGTTGATCGACGCGTCCTCACGGATCGCAGTATGCGGGCAACCGCCGGTCTCGACACCGGCAATGCGTTCCGGCGCGAGCGCGCCTGATCGCACTAAATATTCGGCGTCCCATTTGGTGTAGATGTCGTTCGTGATCGCCGCGATGTCGTAGCGGTCACGCAGCCGCTTGCACAACAGGTCCATCAGCGCGGTCTTTCCGGAGCCGACCGGACCGCCGACACCGACCCGCAGGGGACCGTGGGGATTCTTCATAGCGACCTCTCCATCGTCGTTTTTCACCGCGCCAGCGGCACGCGGCTGAAACGACCACTAACTGCGAAACAGCCTCGTATATTGCGTCTCGTGCCGCATCGAGGCCATATCGGCGCGTAGGGCGGCACCACCGATATCCTCCAGCGACGCAGCGAGCGAACGCTGCGTCGTCTCCATTATCACGTCTTCCATCGCTCCAAGCACACGCTGGCCGTCGGTCTGCCCCAGCGGGACCAGCCGCACGCCCGCCGAAATCCAGTTGGCCGCCACGGCGTGCAGAAATGCCGGCAATGCCACGCCCACCGCGATGCCATGTCCGGCGCAGGTCGCTCCGACCGCAACTGGATAGGCGAGCGGCCCGTCCCAGGCCGCATCCAGCATCTCGATCGCATCGCACGGCCATGCACCGCGAATGGCATCCCGAAAGGCACGGCCCTGCGCCGTCGTTTCGAGATGCCGCTCCTTGGTGGGCGAGAACGCGGCGGCGAGTTCTGCCACGGCGCGCAACGCAGCAGCATCACCGGCGCACACCGCGCGATGGGTCTGCACGAACAGGATCGCGTCGCAATAGCCCGCGCCGTCGCCCATCATCAATGAGAGCCAGTCGGCCAGCGTTGCCGCATCGCGGATATCGCCCGCCTCCACCGCCCATTCGATGCCACTGGAATACGAGAAGGCACCCACCGGAAACGATGGCGACAGCCACGCCATCAGCCGATAGAGCGCGGCATCCATTCCGCGCTCGGCGCAGCGCCCTCCGCCATCCCCGCAAGACGGGAGATGCAGTGGCGGGGCCCTGGACTCATCACTCATGACTGCCGCCATGGCGATGATGGGCGTGGCGGTGATAGTGGTGATGATCGTGGCCATTATGGTGATCATGGCCATGATCGTGATCATGCTCATGGGTGTGCGGCACGGTCGCCTGCGGCTCGAACGGCGCCTCAATATGCGCCACAGCCGCACCGAGCCCCCGCAGCATGTCTTCAAGAACATGATCGCGCCGGATACGAATACGATCACCGGCAATCTGCACATCGGTGTGGCGATTTCCGAGATGCCAGGCGATGCGAACGAACTCGCGCGCCGAGGATGCCGCCACCTCGGCCAGCGGCTCCGGCAGCCCGGAAATCAGCACGATCCCGCCACCGTCCAGCACAAGCCCATCGCCGTCGTGGAGTGTCACGGGCTTGTCGAAATCGATCAGTACGCGCGTTCCGTTCTCGCCGGTGAATACAATCCGCCGGCGCTGGCGATCGTCCGCGTCGAGCGTCACCCGATCGACGACGGACGCGGCGTCGAAACTGCCGGCTGGGATGATTGTGGAAACGCGGTGCATGGTCCTGTCAGTCATGCGGGGCATGGTCGCCGGATGCGACGACGTCGATCTAGCCCTCGCATTCATCCTTTCGCTCGACGGATTGCCGGGTGAAGTCCGGCAATTATGCCGCGGCTAGAACAAAAAGTACCGCTGCGCCATCGGCAGCACGTCGGCCGGTGCGCAAGTCAGGAGTTCGCCGTCGGCGCGCACCTCATAGGTCTCCGCGTCGATGTCGAGATTTGGCGTCGCGCCGTTATGGATCATGCTCTTCTTGGAGATGCCGCCGCGGGTGTTCTTCACCGCCACCAGTTCCTTCCGGATGCCGAGCTTCTTTCCCAGGTTCCCGCGCACCGCCGCTTTCGATGTGAACACGACCGACGACGCGGTCAGCGCCCCGCCGAACGCTCCGAACATCGGCCGGTAATGCACCGGCTGCGGCGTCGGGATCGACGCATTCGGATCACCCATCAGGGCCGCCACGATGGTTCCGCCTTTGATGATCATGTCCGGCTTCACACCGAAAAAGGCCGGCGACCACAGGACGAGGTCCGCCATCTTGCCTTTCTCGATCGAGCCGATGATGTGCGACACGCCATGCGCGATAGCGGGATTGATGGTGTATTTCGCGATATAGCGCTTGGCGCGCGCATTGTCGTTGTCGCCCTTCTCCTCCTTCAGCCGACCGCGCTGCCGCTTCATCTTGTCCGCGGTCTGCCAGGTGCGGATGATCACCTCGCCGATCCGCCCCATCGCCTGACTGTCCGACGACATCATCGACAGCGCGCCGATGTCGTGCAGCACGTCTTCCGCCGCGATCGTCTCCTGACGGATCCGGCTTTCCGCAAAAGCGAGGTCTTCCGCGATCGACGGGTCCAGATGGTGGCACACCATCAGCATGTCGAGATGCTCGTCGATGGTGTTGCGCGTGAACGGTCGGGTCGGATTGGTCGAGGACGGCAGGACGTTCTTCAGTCCCGCGACTTTCATGATGTCAGGCGCGTGACCACCCCCCGCGCCTTCGGTATGGAAGGCATGGATGGTGCGGCCCTTGAATGCCTTGATCGTATCCTCGACGAAGCCCGACTCGTTCAGCGTATCGCTGTGAATCATCACCTGGATATCGTGATCGTCGGCCACGCTCAGACAATTGTCGATCGCGGCCGGTGTGGTGCCCCAATCCTCATGCAGCTTCAGTGCACAGGCGCCGCCCTTGATCATTTCCTCGAGCGCAGCCGGGAGTGACGCATTTCCCTTGCCGGCGAAACCGAGGTTGATCGGGAACGCATCCGCCGCCTGAATCATGCGCGCGATATGCCACGGCCCAGGGGTGCAGGTGGTCGCGAGCGTTCCGTGCGCTGGCCCGGTGCCGCCGCCGAGCAAGGAGGTGACGCCGGACATCAGCGCGTCATCGACCTGTTGCGGGCAGATGAAATGGATATGCGTGTCGAAACCGCCGGCCGTCAGGATCTTCCCCTCGCCCGCGATCACTTCGGTGCCTGGACCGATGACAATGGTCACGCCCGGCTGGATGTCGGGGTTGCCGGCCTTGCCGATGGCATGCACCTTGCCGTCTTTCAGGCTGACATCGGCCTTCACGATCCCCCAATGGTCGAGGATCAACGCATTGGTGATTACGGTGTCGGCCGCGCCCTGTTTGTTGGTCATCTGCGACTGCCCCATGCCGTCGCGTATTACCTTGCCGCCGCCGAACTTCACTTCCTCGCCGTAGATCGTGAAGTCCTTCTCGACCTCGATGATGATGTCGGTGTCGGCAAGCCGCACACGATCGCCGGTCGTAGGACCGAACATGCCGGCATAGACTGAGCGGGAGAGCTTCGTTGGCATGGCAGCTCCTGACGACCCTAGTGAGACATTTGAAAAGGCTTTGTAGCCGCGAAACTTGCGAAGATTGGCGACAGACAGGTCCGCGCTATACGATAGCCCTCATCGCGGCGACGGCGCACCGTTTCCCGCGAGAAATCGCGCAGGCCGAACTGACCGTCAGTGTGATGCTGTAGGCCCGGATCTCCGCCGGTCGTCTGCGCGCCCTGTACATCGATATCGATAATCTGGATCGATTTGCAGCGCCGCGCACGGTCAATGCGAAGCTGAAGTTCAGGGTCGATGTCATGGGGAGGCAGCTTGGCGGCGAGCTGCTCGATCGTTTCGATCAGATCGTTGATGCGTTCCGCCGACCTGCGATCCTGCCGCATGTGGTTGCCAAAACTGAGCTCGTGCATCCGGTCCTCGACGTCGGCCAGGGTCCGCGGCTTTCGTGCCCGGAGTGGATAGAGGTTGAGGACCACGAGGATGCGCTGGACCCCTTCCTCGCTCGAGAACGCATCGATCGCGTCACCAAGTGGGGCATTGTCGACAAGCCCTCCGTCCCAATAGAACTCGTGAGCGATCTCGGTCCATGGAAATTGGGGCGGCAGGCTGCCGCTCGCGAGCACGTGCGTTGCCGTAATGTGGCAGGGATCGTCGCTGCCGAGCCTTCGGTTGCAAAAACGTTTGAGCTCGCCGGTTTCCACATTCACCGCGGTGATCACAAATGTCGTTTCGCTATTGTTGATCGCGGCAAAGTCGACATGCCGCCGCAGCGTACGGAGCAACGGCCGCGTATTGTAGTAGGAGGTCCACGTCCCGAACCCGACCAGATCGAAACGCGGAAGGTAGAAGCCCGGAAGACCGAACAGCGACAGGTCCCGCTGCGCCTGTTTGGGCCAGAAGTCCGGCGCTTGCAGCGTCAGGTCGTCCCACAAACCGTTGAGACGATGGCGGGCATCCTTGCGACTGTGAGACCCGACAATGCAGGCAGCGTTGACCGCTCCGATCGACACACCGCTCACTGCCTTAAGCGTCGGGCAATATCCGGAAGCCTCCGCCTCATCCATCAGTTCAAGCAAGGCGCCGATGCCGCCGCATTCGTAAGCGCCGAGCGCACCGCCGCCTTGGAGCACAATTCCGATCTCGACCTTCTTTGTGCAGGCGCTCATAGCCCGTCAGAGCTTCCCCATGACGTCGCCGCGAAAACCGTAGACGACGCGCTTGCCGCCGAACGGGACGAGTTGCACCTCCCGGGTCTGGCCCGGCTCGAACCGCACCGCGGTACCGGCTGCAATATCGAGCCGCATGCCGCGCGCTTTCTTGCGTTCGAATTTCAGCGCCGGATTGGTCTCAAAGAAATGATAATGCGACCCAACCTGGATCGGGCGGTCGCCGGTATTGGATACCGAGAGCGTGACGGCCTTCCGGCCGGCATTCAGCTCGATGTCGCCATCCTTCACCAGGATCTGACCGGGGCTCCAGTCGGCCATCGCGCTATCCCTTCCTCATCCGGCGAAACATCACAAAGCCCGCGCCGACCAGGATTGCGGCCGCCGCGAGCGCAAGCATGTCAGGAAGCGCGCTGGCGTCATGCGGGTGGACATGCGGCACGAGCGAGTTGTGCGCGACCGCGCTGCTCGCACTCAAAACCGCAAGAGCTGCGGAAACCAGGATCTTCATGCTGCGTCCTTCAGCGAATGGGTTCATGCACGGTGACAAGCTTGGTGCCGTCGGGAAAGGTGGCCTCGACCTGGATATCGTGAATCATGTCCGCGATCCCATCCATCACCTGATCGCGCGTCAGTACGTGTGCGCCATCGCGCATCAGTTCCGCCACGTTTTTTCCGTCCCGCGCACCTTCCACGATAAAATCGGTGATGAGCGCGACTGCCTCGGGGTGATTGAGCTTTACCCCGCGCTCCAGCCTGCGGCGCGCCACGGTGGCCGCCATCGCAACCAGCAACTTGTCCTTCTCGCGCGGTGTCAGCAGCATCGCGTATCCTTCAATTCGTCTACACCCACGGAAGGGCCGTGCGCGTCTGCCACGCGCGGAAGAGCCGCTATCATATCGAAGGCCTGCCTGCTCACAAGGCCCAGCACGTGTTGGTTGTCACAGAACGGCGTACCGCCGATCGGCAGACGGCTTGCATCTGCCGCGCCGATTCGCGCAAATTGAGCGAAGCGCTGCGTTAACGGCATCGTGATTTTGGCGCTTCTGAAGCCGGCGGCGCCCACGGCCCGGCCGCCCCGAGCGCCAAGGAGCACTCCATGGACTGGTGGAAGAACCGGTGCCGGACATCACCGCTGCTGTGGTTCACAGATGTCTGCCTGCGAGGCATCTCTCAGGTTATGCTCCAGAACAATCCGCTCACCGGCGCGCTATTTCTCGCCGCGATCGTCTGGGCCTCCTACGCGGCGGGCGCTCCTCGGCTGGCGATCGCGGCACTCGTCGCGGTCATCGTCGCGACCCTGACCGCGCAATGGCTTCGCGTCGATCAGGACGAACTGGAAGCCGGGCTGTACGGCTACAACGCGACCCTTGTCGGCCTGACGCTCGCCACGTTTCTCGCGCCGGGACTGCTGCTGTGGTTCTATGTCGTGTTCGGCGCGGTGGTCTCGGTCATCGCCACACTCGCGACGTTCAGCATTCTCAAGCCATGGGGATTGCCGGCTCTGACATTCCCCTTTGTTCTGGTCGCTTGGCTGATGCTGCTCGCGACCTACGGCTTCGCCGGCCTGAGCGGGACCGCACTGCCGTCGGGATCTGTCGTCGGGACATACCAGCCATATGCGGGCGCTTCGCTGGACGTCGTCGGATTTGGCATCGGAGTTCTCAAGAGCATCTCGCAGGTCTTTCTGAAGGCCGACGGCATCGCCGCGCTGCTGCTGCTCGCGGGCCTCGCCGTCAGTTCGCTTGCCGCTGCGGCTTTTGCGGTCGGCGGAGCAACACTCGCCGTCGCAACCGCACATCTTCTGGGCGCGGAAAGCGACCTGATCACAGGCGGGCTTCTGGGCTTCAGCCCGGTCCTCACCGCGATCACACTTGGAACGGTTTTTTACCGGCCGAGCCCGCGCGTTGCCGTCTATGCCGCACTGGGAACGGTGTTCACCGTCGTCGCACAGGCCGCCATGAATGTGGCTCTGACGCCTTTGGCCATCCCCGCCCTGACCGCCCCATTCGTGCTGGTGTCATGGATGTTCCTGCTGCCGCGGCAATGTCTGGACGAGGTCGCGTCGAAGGGTGCCGGGCAATAGACTGGCTCGCTTCTCTTATCGATCAGACACCGTCGCTCCCGGATTTTTTCCTCTGCTCCAGTCGTGCCTGAACGCTGATGATGACGGCTGCCAGGACCGCAGCAACGATGCCCGCGGCGAAGCCGTTATTGTAAAGATTGAGCCCCCCATGGACCGCTCCGACGCTGCGCGCGGCGGATGAATGAAGGAAGCCGGCGACAATTCCCCAATGCCAGCCGAAGCGGCCGGCGATGGGTGCCAGCGTCGTGCCGAACAACGCCGCCAGCAATCCCGACGGATCTGCAGCACCCCACGGCTTGGCGATCGAGCCCAGCAAGACGCCGAGCATGATCGGGACGATGTTTTGTGGATGCTTTCCGTATGCAGCGAAGCCGACAATCGTAAAGATCGCACCGATGACAGGGCCGTTCAGATCGCCTCCGACCATAAAGACATAACAAATCCCGACCGTTCCGGTCAGGCCCATATTGACCAAAACCGGACCGAAGCCGACCAGCGCGACAAAGTCCGACGGCGCCTGGCCCGACTCGCGCATGATCTGCATCTCACGCGTCAATACGTTGTGATCGATAAGATAACCGGTCGCGGCCATCGACACGAACAGCGCGACAAGAAACGGGCCGAAAAGCCAATTATTTCCGGTCGTCCATATCATGACCGGATCGGGCACAAAGCCGTATGACTTGTAGATCGCAACGACCAGCACACCAATGATGCCCGCCGTGAAGCCCATGTTGTAGAGGCTGAACCCCATATGAGCCTTGAAGAGCTGAGCTGCAGCCGGCGCGAGGACAAAACCGATCAGCGTCGCGGTCGCAGCACCCAACGGCAACCCGACGCCGAAAGGAAGTGCGGTGCTGAAAGCGATCTCCGAAAAGATTGGCGCCAACGCCGTGCCGAAAAACGCAGTGTTGATATGCGTGGAGAATGGTTCGCCCTTGAACCGGCAATAAAGGTACACGCCGAACACGATGAACCAAATGTTCACCAGGTTCTTGCCGAACAGGCCGAATCCAAGAACCAGAAACAGGCATGCGACCGCCGCGCCGGACATTTTCGCCGCGCACTTGTAATAGAAAAAGGAGGCTGCCAGCATCAGCAGGCCGGCGTTGACGCAAGCAGCACCCCTGCCGCCCGCTCCGAAATAATCGGTCAGAAGCGCGTCACGCGTCGTAACGATTTCAACGAGACCGCGAATGACCGCTTCCGGGCCATCGATCAGCAATCCAAAGATCACGAATGAGCCCGCGTAGGCGGCCACGATCCCGAGGATCACGAGATCAGGCAGAACGACAGGCTCGTCGAGCGAACTGGTTTCGTTGTTGCCCATCGAATCAATGCGCGTCGTCAGCGCGACATAGCATCATCGATCTGTCCGCCCTCAATTCGCCCAAAGGCGCGGCAGCGCGCCGCAGAGGTTATTGAGCACCGAAACCAAGTCGCGCCGCAAGAGCGCGGCATCGCTGCCGCATAACCTGATGACGGCGATCCCATTCCAGGCCGACACACCCGCTTCGCTCCCGCATCCTGCGAGGCAATCCCTAGCCTTTTCGGCGATCGTCTCGTCGCCCGGCGCGATCACCACGGTCGCAAAAGCCGTCGCGCCGTTCCCCGCCGCCGGACGCGCCAAAAATGAAGAGATGCCACCAACCAGGCGCAGCGTGTCGGCGAAGACCAGGGTACCGTTCCGGCGAATGCGCCAGCGATCGGCAAGTTCGCCCTGCCGTACCGTTTCGTCCATCGCGGACCGCCCAAATATCGTGGACTCCGCCATGACCAGGGCGGCACCATCTGCAATATCCACGTCGATGTCGCGACGAAGCTTCGCGCCATCGAACAGAATGGTCTCTTGCGGCAGCCACCGCAGCGAAGCGCCGGCCGCAACCGACAATCGCACCGAAATGCGTGAGGCCGTGTCGATCGCGCGATAGACCTTCTCCGCAGCCGCGCTGGTTATCGCGAGCTTCGACCCGGCGCACGCCTCGATCGCGATTGAGAAATCGTCCCCGCCCGCAATGCCGCCCGCGGTATTGAGGATAACGGCCTCGCTTTCCGGACCGCTCACATCGGGGAAGCGCACCCGGAAGGATCCCTCCTCGAGCACGCGCTGGCGCCGCGTTCGACCCGCGCTCAGCGCCACGGACAGGTCAACGAGGCCATGCGCGCGATTGCGGGCAAAGACTGCTGCCGGATCGGGCTTGGCGAACGTGGCGTCCATGCCACGTCTCTACCACCATGTTCGCGCGAAACAAAAAATTACAGCGCAAGCGCGCGCTTGAGCGCGGGCTCGTCGAGGTCTTCCTTGTCGGACGAATAGACCACGGAGCCCCGATCCATGGCGACGAAACGGTCGCCGAGTTCGCGGGCGAAATCGTAATATTGCTCGACCAGCACGATCGCCATATTGCCGAGGCCACGCAGATATGAGATCGCGCGGCCGATATCCTTGATGATGGACGGCTGAATACCTTCGGTCGGCTCATCGAGCAGCAACAGCCGCGGCTGCATCACCAGCGCGCGGCCGATGGCGAGTTGCTGCTGTTGTCCACCCGACAGATCGCCCCCGCGCCGTCGCAGCATGTTGTTGAGCACCGGAAACAGCGAGAACACGTCATCGGGAATGACACGCTGGTCACGGCTCAGCGGCGCAAATCCCGTTTTCAGGTTTTCCTCGACCGTCAACAGCGGAAAGATTTCGCGGCCCTGCGGCACGATGGCAATGCCCGAACGTGCACGCTGATATGGTTTGAGCGCGTTGATCGACTGGCCGTTCCAGTCGATGCTGCCTTTGCTGACGGCCTGCTGGCCGACAATCGCCCGTAACAGGCTTGTCTTGCCAACCCCGTTGCGGCCAAGAACGCAGGTCACCTCGCCCTGCTTTGCGACGAGCGACACACCACGCAGGGCTTGCGCAGCGCCATAATGGAGATCGATGGATTTCACGTCGAGCATGGCGGCCCCAACTTCGCTTTCAACGTCCCAGATAGACCTCGACCACGCGATCGTTGGTCGAGACCTGATCGATCGTGCCTTCCGCCAGTACCGAGCCTTCATGCAGGCACGTCACCTTGACACCCAGTTCGCGGACGAAATGCATGTCGTGCTCGACCACGATCACGCTCTTTTCCTGATTGATCTCGCGAAGCAATGCGGCGGTTTGCATCGTCTCGGCATCGGTCATGCCTGCAACCGGCTCGTCGACCAACAGCAGCTTGGGCTCTTGCGCCAGCAGCATGCCGATCTCCAGCCACTGCTTCTGGCCATGTGATAGCGACCCGGCCTGACGCCAGCGCGCTGGCTTGAGCCTGATAATGTCCAGGATTTTCTCGATCCGTTCGGAGTCACCCGCATTGGCGCGCCAGCGTATCCCCGCACGCGCGCTTTTGTCCATGTTCAGAGCGAGAAGGATATTGTCCTCCACGGTGTGCATCTCGAACACGGTGGGCTTCTGGAATTTGCGTCCGATCCCGCGGCGCGCGATCTCAGTCTCATCCAAAGCCGTGAGATCGGCTTCGCCCTCGAAAACCGCGGTGCCCTCGTCCGGCCGGGTCTTGCCGGTGATGACATCCATCATCGTCGTCTTGCCGGCTCCGTTCGGGCCGATGATCGCGCGCATCTCGCCGGGGTCGATTGTCAGCGAGAGGTTATTGAGCGCCTTGAAGCCGTCGAATGATACCGAAATGGCATCGAGATAAAGCAGTGCCGAAGTCGTACGGATGTCCATTCTCGCTACTCCGCCGGCTTTGCTGCAGCGTCAGCGACGGGCTCGCCGCCCCTCGCAGCGGCCCGTCGCTCCTGCCGCTCGCCCCACCAGTGGGAGATGGTTCCGACGATGCCCCGCGGCAGAAACAGTGTGACGAAAACAAACAGCGCCCCCAGCAAGAACAGCCAGTAAGGCGCGAGGATGCCGCTCGTGAAGGTGGTCTTTGCATAATTGACAAGGATCGCACCCAGCACGGCGCCAGTCAGCGTGCCGCGTCCGCCGACTGCGACCCACAGCACCGCCTCGATCGAATTGGCGGGCGCGAATTCGCCAGGATTGATGATCCCAACCTGTGGCACGTAAAGCGCGCCGGCGAGGCCCGCCATGCACGCCGACACCGTCCACACGAACAGCTTATAGTTCTCGACCCGGTAGCCGAGAAACCGCGTCCGCGATTCCGCATCGCGGATCGCAACAAGCACCTTGCCGAATTTCGAAGTGACGAGCTTGCGGCAGATGATGAAGCAGACCCCGAGCGACAGGCAGGAGATGGCAAACAATGCGGCGCGCGTCGATTGCGCCTGCACGTTGAACCCGAGGATATCCTTGAAGTCGGTCAGGCCGTTATTGCCGCCGAAGCCGAAATTGTTGCGGAAGAAAGCGAGCATCAGCGCGAAGGTCAGCGCCTGGGTTATGATCGACAGATAGACGCCGGTCACCCGCGAGCGGAATGCGAACCATCCAAACAGGAAGGCGATCGCGCCCGGCGCGAGAAACACCATCAGCATCGCGTAGGGGAAGGATTGGAAGCCGTACCAGAAGAACGGCAACTCCTTCCAGTTCAGAAAGACCATGAAGTCCGGAAGGACCGGATTTGCGTACACACCGCGATTGCCGATCTGCCGCATCAGATACATGCCCATGGCGTAGCCGCCGAGCGCAAAGAACGCTCCGTGTCCGAGCGACAGGATTCCGCAATAGCCCCAGATCAGATCGATCGAGAGCGCGAGCAGCGCGTAGCAGATGTATTTGCCGAACAGCGCGACGGCATAGGTCGGGACATGAAACGGGTTCGTCGGCGGCAGCAGCAGGTTGGACAGCGGAACGAGAATTCCGACTGCTGCGAGAATGGTGAGAAATACGATCGCCTGCCTGTCCAGCGTGCGGATGATGGGGCCGCCGTTCATGCGAGCACTCCGGCGTTTCGACAATAGGTCATCACGCCTCCACCGCCCGGCCCTTCAGCGCGAACAATCCGCGCGGACGCTTCTGAATAAATAGGATGATGAGAACAAGGATGGCGATCTTGGCGACGACAGCGCCGGCGTATGGCTCCAGAAACTTGTTGGCTATGCCAAGCGAGAACGCGCCGACCAGCGTCCCCCACAGATTGCCGACGCCGCCGAACACCACGACCATGAACGAGTCGATGATGTAACCCTGCCCGAGATTGGGCGAGACGTTGTCGATCTGCGACAGCGCTACACCCGCAAGACCCGCAATGCCTGAACCCAACCCGAACGTCAGCATGTCGACATTGGCGGTCTTGATGCCCACCGCCGCCGCCATGCGGCGGTTCTGAGTCACCGCACGCATCTCCAGCCCGATCCGGGTGAAGCGCAGAATGCCGAGCAGCCCGAAGAACACCGCCAGCGTGAACACGATGATCCACATGCGGTTGTATGTGATCGTCAGATGCCCAAGCTCGAATGCGCCACTCATCCAGGACGGATTGCCGACTTCGCGATTGGTCGGGCCGAAGATCGTGCGAACGGCCTGCTGAAGGATCAGCGAGATGCCCCAGGTCGCCAACAGCGTGTCGAGCGGGCGCCCGTAAAGCCATTGAATGACCGTGCGCTCGATCAGAATGCCGATCGCGCCCGAAAGAAGAAATGCAAGGGGGATCGCGATCGCCAGCGAATAGTCGAACAAGCCCGGGTTATAAACACGGATCAGGTCCTGCACGACGAAGGTGACATAGGCGCCGATCATCACCATCTCGCCGTGCGCCATGTTGATGACGCCCATCACGCCAAAGGTGATGGCAAGGCCTATCGCCGCGAGCAGCAGCACAGAGCCAAGCGACAGCCCATACCATGCATTCTGCAACACCTCCCAGAAGGCGAGCTGGTTCTGAATCGATGTGATGGCCTCCTGTGCCAGTCGCTTGACCTCGGCCGGCGCGTTGGCCGGCAGACCCGACAGCAGCGCCAGCGCATCCTGATCGCCGCGCGCACGGATCACGCCTACAGCATCGATTTTTGCCGCCTCCGAAGCATCATCCTGGTACAGGACAATGGCAGCGCGCGCTTCCGACATCGCGCGTTTGATATTCGTGCCGGTTTCCTTGGCGATTGCCGCATCAAGCGCCGGCAACGCGTTGGCCTCGCGGGACTTGAACACCGCCTGGGCGGATGCAAGCCGCTGCGCGGGATCCGGCGCCATCAGTTTCAGGCCGCCGAGCGCAGCATCGATGGCACGACGCAGGCGATTATTGACGCGGACATTGGACAAATTCGCGGGAGGCGAAGTGGCAGGTTGTCCTGTCGCCGCGTCGAGCACGCGGTCGCCGCGCCGGATGAAAATCTTCTTGCTGGCGGGATCGAAGGCGAGCTCTCCGGCTTGCAGCGCCTCGATGATTGCAATCGCCCGCGGCGAGCCCGACGCCGCGACGCCGCTGATGCCCTCCTCCGTGTCACTGAACGAGTCGGCTGAGAACTTCGTCAGAGCATCGTCGAGGCTCTGGCTGAAGGCGGGCGGTGATGCGACGAGACATGCAAGTGCCAGGAAGCACACGACCAGACGGCCGCAGAATGAAGTCATCGTTCCCGTCGTCCCAGCATTCCGTTGGAAGGTGTGGAGGCGGCGCGGATGCGCCGCCTCCGGCATCGTCAGAGATTGGGATCAGGCGCTTACGACCCCTGACCGCCGCACTTCTTGGTCACCGTGTTGTAGTTGCCGCACTTCAGCGTCACCCAGTCGGCTTCCAGATCCTTGGAGCCCGGGAGTTCGTCCGACCATGCGTCGCCGGCCACGAGACCAGGCGTTTTCCACACCACGTCGAACTGGCCATCCGCGCGCACTTCGCCGATGAAGACCGGCTTGGTGATGTGATGGTTCGGCAGCATCTTCGACATCCCACCCGTCAGATTCGGCGCCTCGATGCCGGGAAGAGCGTCGATCACCTTGTCGGGGTCGGTGGTGCCGGCCTTCTCGACCGCCTTCACCCACATCGCGAACCCGATCACATGGGCTTCCATCGGATCGTTGGTGACGCGCTTCGGATTCTTCGTGAAGGCCTTCCACTTGGCGATGAATTCCTTGTTCGCCGGCGTGTTGATCGACTCGAAGTAGTTCCAGGCAGCGAGATGGCCAACCAGCGGCTTGGTGTCGATGCCGGCCAGTTCTTCCTCACCGACCGAGAACGCGACGACCGGGATGTCCTTCGCCTTCACGCCGCGATTGCCGAGTTCCTTGTAGAAGGGAACGTTGGCGTCGCCGTTGATGGTGGAAACCACGGCGGTCTTCTTGCCGGCGGAGCCGAACTTCACGATGTCGGCGACGCGGGTCTGCCAGTCGGAGTGACCGAACGGCGTGTAATTGATCGAGATGTCCTCGTCCTTCACGCCTTTTGACTTCAGGTAGGCTTCGAGAATCTTGTTGGTGGTGCGGGGATAGACGTAGTCAGTGCCTTCCAGCACCCAGCGCTTCACGCCTTCTTCCTTCATCAGGTAGTCGACCGCAGGAATGGCCTGCTGGTTGGGAGCGGCGCCGGTGTAGAACACGTTGCGCTCGCTCTCCTCGCCCTCGTACTGCACCGGATAGAACAGGATCGAGTTGAGTTCCTTGAAAACCGGCAGAACGGACTTGCGCGACACCGAGGTCCAGCAGCCGAACACGGCCGCGACCTTTTCCTTGGTGATCAGTTCACGCGCCTTTTCCGCAAAGAGCGGCCAGTTCGACGCGGGGTCCACGACGACTGCTTCGAGCTTCTTGCCGAGCAGACCGCCCTTCTTGTTCTGCTCTTCGATGAGCATGAGCATGACGTCTTTCAGCGTGGTCTCGCTGATGGCCATGGTGCCCGAGAGCGAATGGAGGATGCCGACCTTGATGGTTTCCTGCGCCTTGACAGGCAATGCGGCCGCCAGAGACAGCGCCAGGCCCGCAGCCGAGGCCAAAAGCCAGCGGCGGGCAATCGGTCGCGGAGCGACCGCACGAATGGGGTAAATCATGTTGTTTCCTCTGCTTCACGCGCACGCCAGGGACCCCGGCATCCCGCGCCGCAACGGGTTTCGCAAAGGCCGTGCCAATCTTCGAAACTGGTCCAAAACCTTGAGTTAAAACCGGAAACTTGACCGCCTATTCGCCTGCAAAATGAGCAATCTCCAGTGCACGCACACTTAATCAACAAACTGCCCAATTTGTAAGCATTGGCATGGCATTGGTCGGACTCCACGCCTCGGGAGCATCACTGAGCCGGAAAAACGTGTAAGGAGGGGCCGTTCGAGAAAGACATGCTTTCATGCTCAAGCGAGTGATCCTCTGCCTGGCCGGCGCAGCCGCCCTTCTCTTTGCGACCGGCGCAATCGCCCAGAAATCCGAGGACCCGGTCGCGCTGCTCAGCCGTGCGGTCGAGCTGTCACAGTCCGGCAATCCTGCGGACGCGCTGCCGCTTGCCCAGCAGGCCCTTGCAACGCTCGAGAAGCAGCGCGCGGCCGATGATCCCGAGCTTGGATCGGCCGTGACCTATCTCGCGATCCTAAATCAGCAGCTTGGACGGACGAAGGAGGCCGAGCCGCTCTATCTGCGCGCTCTTTCAATCCGTCAGAAGGCGCTGGGGTCAGATCATCCCGACGTTGCCGTCATCTCTGAAAATCTGGCGGTGCTTTACAGGTCCACCGGACGCCGAGACGAAGCCGAACTCCTGTTCAAGCGCGCGCTTTCCATCAACGAAAAGGCGAACGGCCCTGAGCATCCATCGGTCGCTGCGAGCGCCGGCGGCCTCGCCGCGCTTTATCAGGATGCCGGACGTCAGCGCGATGCGGAGCAACTCTATCTGCGCGCACTGACGATCCGCGAAAAAGCCTATGGGCCGGGGCACCCTCAGGTCGCAGCGTCGCTGGTGACCCTCGCAGAACTGTACCGCACGTCCGGGCGTCTTTCGGAAGCCGAACCGCTGTTCAAACGTGCGCTCACCATCAGTGAAAAGTCGTTCGGTCCCGACCATCCGGACGTCGCGACGACGCTGCAGGAACTGGCGATGACCTATTGGGTCCAGAACCGCATCGATGAGACCGAGCCGCTGTTCAAGCGCGCGCTCCTCATCCGCGAGACCGCTTACGGGCAGGACCACCCCGCTGTCGCGCAAACCCTTAACACGATGGCTGGCTTCTACCGCGATCAAGGCCGCCACAGCGAGGCTGAGCCGCACTTCAGGCGCGTCGTCGCCATGTACGAACGCGCACTCGGCCCCGACCATCCGGGCGTCGCAACATCGCTGAACAACCTCGCCGTTCTTTATCAGGAGATGGGACGCCCCGCCGATGCAGAACCGCTGGCACGGCGCGCGCTCTCGATCAGAGAAAAGGCCTACGGGGCCAATAATCCGCAACTGCTGAATACCATCCACAATCTCGCGGAGCTGTACCGCACGCTTGGACGCACTGCCGACGCGGATGCGCTCAGCAAGCGCGCCGAGGCGATCAAGCAGAAATCGAAGTGAATTCTTAATCTGGCGCAATGTCGGGGCCTTGCGAGGCTGACGATATTCGCCCGCGACGCCCCTTGTGCTCGGCAGGGGGATGTTGCACATCCCCGGGCAAATTTTGAACGCCGGAGAGGAACGCCATGGCCCAGAAAACCGGACTCGTTGTGACCGCCCACCCCGGCGACTTCGTCTGGCGCGCGGGTGGTGCAATCGCACACCATGCGAAAATGGGCTACCGCATGAAAATCGTCTGCATGAGCTTTGGAGAACGCGGCGAAAGCCAGTTCGCCTGGAAAGAAGCCGGCGCGACGATGGAAAAGGTCAAGGCCGGCCGCAAGGACGAAGCCGAACGCGCAGCAGCCTTGCTTGGCGCGGAGATCGAATTCTTCGATTGCGGCGACTATCCGCTCAAATTGACGGAAGAGCATTTCGACCGGATGGTCGATATCTATCGCGAGACCAATCCGTCCTTCGTTCTGACGCACGCGCTCAAGGACCCCTACAATTTCGACCATCCCAACGCTGCCCATTTCGCGCAGGAGACGCGCGTGGTGGCGCAGGCGATGGGACACAAGCCGGGAGCCAAGTATCAGTACTCGGCGCCGCCGGTTTATCTGTTCGAACCGCATCAGCCAGAACAATGCGACTACAAGCCGGACGTTATTCTCAAGATCGACGACGTCTGGGAAACCAAGTTCAAGGCCTTCCAGATTCTCGCAGCGCAGAAACACCTCTGGCATTATTACGAGCGCGTGGCGCTTAACCGCGGCATTCAGGGTTCGCGTAACACCGGCATCCCGATGACTTACGGCGAGGCCTATCAGACGCTCTTCCCGCGCGTCGTCACCGACACGCTCGGCTGATCGGAGAAACCGGCATGAAGACCGTCGTCGTCCGCAACATCGAACGCGCCGATGCCGCAGCCTGCAAGATTCTCGCAGGCCTTGGAGTGTCGACCTCGCATGAAGCGCTTGGCCGATCCGGCCTGATGAAGCCCTATATGCGTCCGATCTGGTCCGGCGCCGCAATCTGCGGTCCAGCCGTCACCATCATGGCGCAGCCTGGCGACAACTGGATGATCCATGTCGCAATCGAGCAGTGCAAACCCGGCGACGTGCTGGTCGTCGGCTGCACCGCCGACAACACCGACGGGATGTTCGGCGACTTGCTCGCCACGTCGGCGAAGGCGCGCGGCGTCCAGGGTCTCATCATCGACGCCGGCTGCCGTGATGTCGTCACGCTGAAGGAGATGGACTTCCCGGTCTGGTCGAAGGCGATCTCAGCCAAAGGCACCGTGAAAGCGACACTCGGCGCGGTCAACATTCCGGTCGTCTGCGCAGGCGTCAACGTGATCCCAGGCGACGCAATCGTCGCCGATGACGACGGCGTCGTGGTCATTCCCCGCAAACTCACGGCCGAAGTCGCCGCCAAGGGCCAGAAGCGGGAAGCCGACGAGATTGCCAAACGCGAGAAGCTTGCTTCGGGTGTCCTTGGCCTCGACATGTACAACATGCGCGAGCCGCTGGCGAAGGCAGGCCTCGTCTATGTCGACAATCCAGAGGACGCGTGAACTATGCTGAAGCTCTATTATGCACCCGGCACATGTGCACTGGCGTCACATATCTCTCTGGAAGAGGCCGGCGCGACCTATGAAGCGGTCCGTCTGAATTTTGCCGAGAGCGAGCAGCGCAAGCCGGCTTATCTTGCGGTGAACCCCAAGGGCCGCGTCCCGGCGCTGGCAACCGATCGCGGCATCCTGACAGAAACGCCGGCGATCCTCGCCTATATCGCGCAAGTTTTCCCGGCCGCACACCTCGCGCCGATCGACGATCCGTTCGCATTTGCGGAAGCACAGGCGTTCAACAGCTATCTGTGCTCGACCGTCCATGTCGCGCACGCGCATCGTCTGCGCGGCTCGCGTTGGGCCGACGACGAAGCCGCGATCGAGGCGATGAAGAAGAAAGTACCGCAATCGGTCGGCGATTGCTTCGACCTGATCGAGCGCCAGATGTTAAAGGGCCCATGGGTGCTCGGCCAGGACTACAGCATCTGCGATGCGTATCTGTTTACGATCGATCGGTGGCTCGAAGGCGACGGCGTCGACATCGCGCGCTATCCCAAGGTGCATGAACACTTCAGGCGCATGGAGACACGGCCGGCGGTGCAACGCGCCCTGTCGCAGCAACAGGCCGCCTGAACGGCGTCCTGTTACCAATAACGTCCGGTCGAGCCGACCAGAACCGTAATCACACCGAGCGCGAGATTGATCGCAACCAGCTTGCGGATCATCGCGAGCTGCTTGCCTGCATTTGGCCAATCGGCAGCCTGAACGAATTTCTGCAAGCGCCGCCACGGCGCGAAGTACAGGTGCAAGTAAAGCAGCATCATCAGGATGCCCGTGCCCTGCATCACATGAATGGACAGTGGCGCGCGAAAGCCGCCAAAAGCCATGAACATCATCGCATAGCCGCTCACGAGCAGCGCCACGATCGCGACCCCGACCCAGGGCAGGAAGCGCGCAAACACATCGCGCCAGAGCGTGAGGCGCGCGGGCGCCTCGAGCCCGCCAGCCGCCGGTCGCAACACCATATAGGCGAAAGCCATGCCACCGACCCAGAACAAGGCCGCGAGAATATGCGCGGCAAGGAGCAGAATCATCATGTCGGGGCGACTCCGTTGCAATCTGGGGAAAGGCACTATGTGATCCAGCCTGGAATGTCTACAAACGGGTACCATGACCTCTGGCCCCTCGCAGAATCCGATCGATCCGATCGCCGCTGGCGACCTGCGGCTGGATGCCCCGGCCTTTCATCGCAACTGCGCGCCGATCTGGGCGGAACTCTCTGGCTACCTGAAGGACAGACAAGGTAACGTCCTGGAGGTCGGCAGCGGTTCCGGACAGCATGTGATCGAATTCGCGAAGGCCTCCCCGCACCTGCTGTGGTGGCCGACCGATTACGACGACCGCAATCTGCGAAGCATCGACGCCTGGCGACGACAGGCGCAGTTGCAGAACGTGGAAGAGCCCCGGCGGCTCGACCTCTGCGCGCTTGAGTGGGGCCTGAACGAAGCGGATTCCGCAACGCTCAGCGATCTCACGGCAATCTTCTGCGCCAACGTCCTTCACATCTCGCCCTGGCGCACGACGCGCGGATTGATGTGGGGCGCCTCGCAACGCCTGCATCCGGGTGGACTGCTATTTGTCTACGGTCCGTTCAAACAAGACGGTCAGCATACCGCCCCGAGCAACGAAGCCTTCGATGCCTCGCTGCGCGCGCGCAATCCGGATTGGGGCGTGCGGGACATCGCCGATATTCAGGCTGTCGCGCATGAGCATCACTTGCTGCTCGCCGAGATCGAGCCAATGCCGGCCAACAACATGCTGCTGGTGTTCGAACGCTTGCCGTCGTAGCGGCGCGGCGCAAGACGCGGCACGCGCACCGGCCGTCAGACGGTGATCACACCATCCCGGTTGACGAAGACGCGGCTCTCGTCAATCGCCTTGGGAAGAGCGGCTGCGACATCCTTTCGCAGCTTGCCATCCGGCAAATCGTCTGCAGACCAGACAGTGACATAGATGTCGTTATCCCAAACCGAGACATCGAAGTCCGCAATCATACCGGAAGCGGTCATGATGGCCAACGCACCTGCCGCCGCCTTGAGATAATCCATGCCGCACCCTCCTCAGCCAACAATCGTTCCAAACAAAAGAACGGCGCCGCAACCGTTCGCCTGATGCCCTAGAGGGTGCAGGCGACACCACCATGTCGAGACCGTGTCAGAAGCACGACCACGCTCACGCATGCGTGAATCTTCTCAACCTGCGTGGATTGTCAGCGAATTGTCATCGAACCTTCACTGACACGACAAGCGAACACAACAATTACTGCAGCGCAACAGGAGGCAAATCCATGCGCGCAGCGACGCTCTCAACTTTCCTAACGATTGCCTTAACCAGTACCGCGTTGGCCCAGTCACAACCAGCCACTCTCGCGGGTCATGTCGTCATTCCGGCCGCAACCTTTATCCCGGCACCCGCCGACGCTCCGGACGACCTGAAGATTTCCGGCAAGTTCACCACCGGCAAGCGTGTCGATTCAGTCGGCACAATCGAGGGCCGCTCGCGCGGTCGCCCGACCGGGCTGAAAGTGCCGTTCAACGGCCAGCCAGTGCAGGGAAGCTCCGGTATCAAACACATGCCGGACGGCTCGTTCTGGGTGCTGACCGACAACGGCTTCGGCAGCAAAGCGAATTCACCCGACGCAATGCTCTTCCTCAATCAGTACCGCATGAATTGGGACAAAGGCACAGCCGATCGGCTCGCGACCGTCTTCCTGCACGACTCCGACAAGAAGATTCCCTTCCGCATCGTCCATGACGGCACGGCGAAGCGTTATCTCACCGGCGCCGATTTCGACCTCGAAAGCTTTCAGCCGATCGGCGACAAGTTCTGGATCGCGGAGGAATTCGGGCCCTATCTGATCCGCGCCGACAAAAACGGCAAGGTCGAGGCAGTGTTCGAAACCATGATCGACGGCAAGCCCGCACGCTCGCCAGACCATTACGCTCTCACGACACCCGCCACGCCTGACGCAGCGGTCAATTTCAACATCCGCCGCTCGAAGGGCTACGAAGGCATGGCCGCGTCACCCGACGGCCGCTTCCTCTATGCGCTGCTTGAAGGACCGGCGTGGGACGCGCAGAAAAAGGATTGGGAAAAGACGGCTGACGGCAAGGAATATCTCCGCATCCTCGAATTCGATGTTGCGGGCGAGAAATGGACCGGCCGGCACTGGAAATATGTGCTGGAACAGAACGGCAATGCGATTGGCGATTTCAATATGATCAGCCCTACACACGGGATGATCATCGAGCGTGACGATCACGAAGGCACTGCCGACAAGGCCTGCCCGGCCGGCGCAAAGGGCGAAAACTGCTTCGACCAGATTGCGAAGTTCAAGCGCATCTACAAGATCGAGATGACCGATGCGAATGCCAACGGTCCGGTGCGCAAGGTCGCCGATATCGACCTGATGAAGATAGCCGATCCGGACAAGAAGGCGCGCAAAGCGCTCAATGACGGCGTGCTGACCTTCCCGTTCTTCACCATCGAAAATGTCGACATCGTCGATGGCGACCACATCGTGGTGGGCAACGACAACAACCTCCCCTTCTCGTCAAGCCGCGATCCCAACAAGGCCGACGATAACGAGTTTGTGCTGTTGAAGGTCACGGATTTCCTGAAGGCCAAGTGACGCACTACGCTGAAGCACTAAGCTGAAGCGCTAAGCCGCTGCGAATGTTCCCCCCTCTCCCCGCCCGCGGGGAGAGGGTCGCGGTGGGAGCCGCAATCAAGGAATCGACGCGCGCCGCCGCGCGTGTTAGGTCGCTGCCGTTCAACACAGTCAAGGCGACCCGACGGCCCATGATCAAAGAGCCCATCCTCGATATTGCCCACCTCGCCCACCTCGAATTGCTCACGCCCAAATTCGAGCAGAGCCGCGACTTCTTCATCAACGTCATGGGCATGACCCAGGCCGCCGAAAAGGGCGACAGCGTCTACCTGCGCGCATGGGATGACTACGAGCTTTATTCACTGAAACTGACCGCCGCCAAGACCTCGGGCCTGAAGCACGTCGCATATCGCTGCCGCTCACCGCAGGCGCTCGAGCGCCGCGCCGCCGCTTTGAAGGGCTCGGGCTTCGACATTGGCTGGACCGATGGCGATGTCGGCCACGGCAAGACCTTCGTCTGCAAGGACCCGGACGATCACGTCGTCGAATTGTATTACGAAACCGAATGGTACCAGGCGCCAGCAGACAAGAAGCCGGCGCTGAAGAACCAGGCTCAGCGCTTCCCGGCGCGTGGCTGTAACGTGCGCCGCCTCGACCATTGGAACGGGCTCGCCGTCGACATCAAGGCCAACCGGATTTTCTACGAGGATTATCTGGGCTTCCGGCTGACCGAGACCATCATCCTCAACGATGGCTCGGAAGCCGCGATCTGGATGACCGCGACCAACAAGTCATACGACTTCGCCTATACACGCGACCACACCGGAACCAAGGGCCGCTTCCACCACATTACCTATGCGATCGATACGCGGGAGGAAATCCTGCGCGCGGCCGACATCTTCCTCGAGAACGGCGTGCACATCGAGACCGGTCCGCACAAGCACGCGATCCAGCAGACCTTCTTCCTTTATGTCTACGAGCCGGGCGGTAACCGAGTCGAGGTGGCCAACGCGGGCGCGCGGCTGATCCTCGCCCCGGACTGGAAGCCGATCGTGTGGACCGAGGACGAGCGCAAGAAGGGCCAGGCCTGGGGCCTCAAGACCATTGAGTCGTTCCACACCCACGGAACGCCGCCGGTGGAGTCGAAGGGACACTAAGACGTGGACGTACAGCCGCCGCGCGTCAGCGGCGGCTGTTTGTAATATCTCTGTTACGAAGCGCTCGTACCGCATCCGGCCTGTCCCGGATGGAGGTACTTATGCTGCTTGGTGTCACTCGGTATTCCTCGCTCTTCAGGCGCTGTGTGCGGCCGCTTGCGATCACGGCCGCCGCCGTTGCCGTGCTTGCCGCAGCGGACCAGTCTCTGCTGACCGCAGCGCTCGCCAGCGACGCCAGCGGCAAAGTCACGATTTACGTGCTTCGTCACGGCGAGACCGACTGGAATCAGCAGGGACGGGTTCAAGGCAGCACCGACAATTCCTTGAACGCGAAGGGCCGCGAACAGGCGGCCGCCGTCGCCTCGCAACTCGCGACTGTGTCGGTTGACCATATCTATTCCAGTGGCCTGACGCGGGCGATCCAGACCGCGGACGCATTCAAGGATAAAGCGCCGGTCACGCCACAACCCATGCTGAACGAGCGATCCTTCGGCATTTACGAAGGCAAGATCGAGAAGGACGTCGCGAAGGAATGGGGCTCGCGGCTGACCAGTCTCACCGACGATATGGAAGGCGGCGAAAGCCTCGCGTCGATTGCCAAACGCGTCAGCGCGGCAACGCGTGAGATCGTCGCGCGCCACTCTGGCGGAACGGTCATGATCGTCGCGCATGGCGGCGTCAATCCGCTGGTCATCGGCGAATTGATCGGACTGGCACCCGACAAGGCGATCAAGGAAATCCGTCAGAGCAACGACGAGGTCTACAAGATCGAGGTGTCCGGCAAGGGAGCGGTCAACATCTGGAAGCTGGTGCCCCCATCGAAGCTCGACCAGCTCTGAGCGCCGCGCTTCGCATATCGCGCGTTGCAGCCACACGGTTTTGATGTAAGCACTCCCGGCAAAGATCGGCGATAGCCTGTCACAGACAGGCTATCGCGCAGGATCGCGTGCCTGGAACGGGTGGCTGTCGGATGAGCATTCCGGTTACGTCCCTCCCCTCCGGTGAGCGGATCCCGGTTTTCGGGCTCGGCACCTGGATGATGGGAGAAATCGAAAAGAAACGCAGCGACGAAGTCGCCGCGCTGAAGCTTGGGCTCGATCTCGGCGCGACACTGATCGATACCGCCGAAATGTACGGCGACGGCGAGGCCGAGGAGATCGTCGGCGAAGCCATCGCCGGCCGTCGCGAGGGCCTGTTCCTTGTCAGCAAGGTGCTGCCGGAACACGCGTCCCGCAAGGATACGGTCACGGCCTGCGAGCGTAGCCTGAAGCGAATGCGCACGGATCGGATCGATCTTTACCTGTTGCACTGGCGCGGCTCGACGCCGCTGGAACACACACTCGATGCCTTTATCCAGCTTCAGCGCGAGGGCAAGATCCGGTACTGGGGCGTCAGCAACTTTGACACCGACGATATGGAGGAATTGCTCGCCCTGCCTGGCGGCGATGCCTGCGCAACCAACCAGGTTCTGTACAACCTGAAGCGACGGCGCATCGAATATGATCTCGTGCCGTTCTGCCGATCACACCGAATCCCGGTCATGGCTTATTCACCGATCGAACAGGGCCGGCTGCTCGGTGCGGGGGCGCTAAAGGAGATCGCGGAGCGGCACAGCGCAAGTACGGCACAGGTGGCGCTTGCGTGGCTGCTCGGGCAACCGGGAACGATCGTCATTCCCAAGGCCACACATCCGGACCATGTCCGCGACAATTTCGGTGCGCTGGAACTCAAGCTCACCAAGGACGATCTTTTGGTGCTCGACCGCGCCTTCCCGCCTCCCGACAGGAAATATGCGCTGGAGATGCTGTGACCCGCTCTCCTGATCGCTCGGAAACTTACGTATAACGGCAGCGGAAGGGAAATCCGCCTCATGAACAATCCATCGAAGACCGATCTTTCGAAGCTGTCTATCGGCCTGAAGGGTCAGGCAGAGATACGCGTCGGTGAAGACCAGACCGCGCCGCGCGTCGGCTCCGGCCGGGTACGCGTGCTGGCGACCCCCGTCATGATCAACATGATGGAGGCCGCAGCGCTCGACGCGATCGAGAACCTTCTGCCGCCCGAACATCAAAGCCTCGGCACGCATCTTGATGTCGGACACTATGCCGCCACTCCGGTGGGCATGACACTGCGCGCCACCGCGGAAGTAACCAGCATCGACGGAAGGAACGTGACGTTCCGGGTTGAGGCCTTCGACGACAGGGAACGTGTCGGCGACGGAACGCATACACGCGTCGTGGTGAATGTGGCGCGCTTCGACGCCCGCATCCAGAAGAAGCTCAGAGGTGAATCGTGAGCCCCCGGATTGCCTTCATCGGCTTCGGCGAGGCAGGACAGGCGATGGCGGCCGGCCTGCGCGAGGACGATGTTGCAAACATTTCGGCTTGGGACATCCTGTTTCCGGACGCTTCCGGTGCAAAGCTGATTGAGGCAGCGAACGCGACCGGCGTACAGGTGACATCGTCCGCGGCAGACGCGGTGCGCGACGCCGACATGGTGATCGCCGCGGTCACCGCCGCATCGAGCTACGAGGCCGCCCAATCTGTTACAGGCCACCTGAAGAACAAGCAGCTTTATCTCGACGTCAACTCCGTCTCGCCCGGACGCAAGCAAGCCACGGCAAAGCTGCTCGGCGAACGCGCGCGCTATGTCGACGTCGCCATCGTCTCGGCGATCTATCCTTCACGCCACAAGTCGCCAATGATGCTGGCAGGTCCCCATGCCGCCGAGGCTGAGCCCGTGCTCGCCGCACTCGGCATGAAGACGCAGATCGTCGGGGTTGAGGTCGGCGCCGCCGCAGCGATCAAGATGATCCGCAGCGTGATGATCAAGGGGATCGAGGCGCTCACCCTGGAATGCTTTCTCGCGGCTTCACGCGCGGGCGTGACCGACCAGGTCGCGGCGTCTTTGCATAACAACTACCCCGGTGTCGATTGGCACAGGATGTCCGAATACAATATCGAGCGCATGGTCAGCCACGGCATCCGGCGCGCCGCCGAAATGCGCGAAGTAGCCGACACGCTGCGCGAACTCGGCATGGCGCCTGTGATGACGGACGGCACGATCGAACGCCAGCAGCAACTCGGCGAGATCGGACGGCACCCGGCGATCAAGCGAGCGATCACTCAGGGGCGAAACGCTATGCTTGATGCCATCGGATCGGCAATGGACCGCTGATCAGCGACCGCGCTATTGCGGCTCCAAACCCGCAGCCTTGGCGACGTTCCGGAACGTTTCAATCTCGGCGGTAATACGCTTCGGAAGCTCGGCTCCAGGGGTTCCGGCAGGCTCGACTCCAAGGGTCTTCATTTTCGCCTGCACGTCCGGCAACGATACAATGCGCCGCACTTCGTCCTCGAGAGCCTTCACGATCTCGGGCGGTGTTCCTGCGGGCGCGAACAGCGCCGACCACAATGAAACATCGAATCCAGGCACCCCGGATTCCGCTACGGTCGGCACATCGGGGAGGCTCGGCACGCGCTTTGCCGTCGTCACCGCGAGCGCCTTGAGTTTTCCGGCCTGGATTTGCGGGAGGACGGCGGCGATATCGCCGAACGTAAAGGCGACTTCGTTTGCGACCACACCCAGAACGGCCGGCGCGCTGCCCTTATAGGGCACGTTCTGAATCTTGATTCCGGCCTGCTGCGCAAAATGCTCAGTCACGATCTGAAACGAAGTTGCCGCGGATGAGTAATTGATTTTGCCCGGCTCTGCCTTCGCAAGCGCGATCAAGTCGGCCAGATTGTTCGCTTTCACCGACGGATGCGCAGCGACGATCAGCGGGAAAACCCCGATCGTCGCGATTGGCGCAAAATCCTTCACAGGATCATAGCTGATATTTTTGAGCAGCACGGGGTTGACCGTCATCGCGCTGCTCGGACCAACGAGTAGGTTCAGCCCGTCGGGCGCCGCGCGCTTCACCGCGTCGACTGCAATGACACCGCTGGCGCCAGGGCGGTTCTCTACCACGAAGGACTTACCGAAGGTCTCCTGGAGCTTCTCCGCAAGGATGCGTGCGAGGATGTCATTCCCGCCGCCAGGAGCAAACCCGACTGTCAGCTTGACCGGGCCCGAAGGATATTGCTGCGCATGCCCGGCAATGGTGAGCGAGAGCAGCAGCGCGGCAGAGATCAATACGGCTCGGCGTGAGGTCATCGTCATGATCCTATTCTATCCCGTAGCGTCCTGGAGCAATGATTCCGTTCGGGTCGAGAGCTGCCTTCAAAGCAGCAGTTGTCCTGGTGATCTCAGGGGTCCGCTGGCCTTGGTGAAACGACTGATAGGAGGTTGGCGAGCGTCCCACGAAGATCCCACGCTGCCGGAACGCCTCTGCCATCGCCCGATAGCATCTGTCGGCTGCCTGTCGCTCGCGTTCGTCGCCTCGATTGAAAATGATCGCATGCACTCCGCGAGCGAAGCGTGGACCGCAGACGAATGACGCCATGTAATCGAGCCCGTTCTCATTGGCGATGCGCCGGCATTCTTGCTGCAGCGTATTGACAGTGCTGCCTATCATCGGGGCACCGGGCGTGAGCCAGATCGCGCCGTCTCCGGGACGCCACCTGAGCATTCCGAGTTCACCTGCCGCAGGCTGACCGGAATTGGATTTGACCGCAGCATGCAAATGAGGCCGCTCTCGCGCTTCCTCATCGGAAATATAACGAGCCTTGCCCGACGCCTGGAAGTGGCCGCGCAGCCGATCCATTGCCCGCAGGGTCGCAGCGTCGTTCTCACCGAACACTGCGCCGGATACCGTCCATGCACCGACACCATATCGTTTCTGCAGATCTCGCCGCTCATCATCGGACAGCGGCGAACAATCGCGGCTTCCGTAACGAGGATGCTGCTCCTGTGACGACAGCAGATAAAGGTCGTTTGTCGCGCGGATCAGCGTCGGGACCAGATTGCGCGCCTTGATCGGACGAATGAGTTCGACGATTTCCGCGAGGTCGGCGTCATCCGGGAACGTAAAGAAAAAAAGCCGCATATGCGCGGGTTTGTGTGTCAGCCAGATCCCGGCGCGGGTGACGATGCCGTAATTCGATTGCGTGAACAAGCCATCGAGCGCAGGGCCGAAGCTGTATTTGGTGACATGCCAGTTGGGATGCGCGTCAGCATTCAGACCGCCATCGCCGGTTCTGATAATATCGCCGTTACCCAGGACTACTTCGATCCCGCACACGCTATCGAAGTGATTGCCCGCGGGTCCACTCCCGCCACCCTTGTCGAGCGCGTTGCCGAGTACGCTTCCATCGGGCGGTCCCGCCGTCGGCGACATCATCAGCGAGCCGCCTCGCCTTTCGAGTTCCGCATAGAGATCGTCAAAGGTTACGCCCGGCTCCAGCACGCAGAAGCCGAGATCGTCGTTGATCTCGACGATGCGGTTCATGCGCCGGCCGAGATCGACGACAACTTGCCCGCTGCGCATGGGCGCGCGCGATCCGAGGCCGAGGTTCCGGCCCATGCTGATCGGAAATAGCGGCACGCGATACTGGTTCGCGAGCCGGACAATCGTCTGCACGGCTGCGGTGGAATCCGGAAACAGCACAGCGCTTGGAATGTGGTCGGCATCAGGAAGCGTATGTTGACCATAATTGCCGCAGACACTTGCGTCGGTAGTGACGGTTTCCGGCCCGCACGCACTACCGATAGATTCCAAAAAGCCCGAAAGGTCATGGGCAATATCACTGGAAAAGTTGGCTTGTGTCACGTCGCGGTACCAGAAGCTCTGCAAGATTTCGAATGGCGCAGCCTAGACTGCCATGATCGGAAATCTTGTCCGAGAGTGCCAAGTTGGCCCGCGAGATTGCCCTGTTCCGAACGACAGGTCATTGCCGCGCACGGGACCGCGCAACCTTCGGCGCTTCTCCAAAGCGCTCGCGGAACCGCCTCGAAAAATGCGCGAGATCTGAAAATCCGTTAGCGAACGCAACTTCGGTCAAGGTGCGAGTCGCGCTTACCGCGATTGCCGCCCGGGCTTTGTCCAACCGCATATCTAGCAGGGTTTGAGAGAAGCTTCGCTCCCGCGCCGCGAATAGGCGATGCAGGGTGCGAACCGACATACCCGCAGCCGCCGCAATGCGCTGCGGGTTGGTGCCCTGGTCCGAGAGCCGCTCATGCATCAATACCTTCACGCGCGCCAATGCTTCGGTATTGGCGTTGAGGTTTGCCTCACCCGGCCGGAGACAACGCGCAAGCGTGAATGCCAGCAATTCGACCAGATCGCCGCAGGCCTCTTCGGTCGTGTCGAGGCGGGTTTCCGTCAGCCGTTGGACAATGCTGCGTGCGACCTTCGCGTGACCGGTCTGGCATCTCAGGATGTGTGGGATCGACAAGACATTGTCTGCGCCCAAAACTTCGAAAGCAGCGCGCGGCAGCAGAACCAGACGGCGTTCGACACGCTGTGGAAAAATCAGACTGAACGGGCTGTTGCTGTCGATGATCGCAAGCTGACCTGCTTGAAGCCGGACACGGGTGCTCCCCTGCTCCATCAGGGCTTCGCCGCGACACTGCAAACCGACCATGATGTGGCCATCTCCGCCGCGGGTCTGCGAAGCCGTACGGCGGATCGAATGCTCGTCTGCTCGAAAATTGACGAAACGGCCTCCCGGGACGGTACGGCTCAGAAGTCGCCCCTCGAAGCGTCCTTCTGTCAGGCGGCCCATCTGCGAATTGATGACACCGTGCACCACGACGTCGGACCAATAGGAGATCCTGTCGCCGCGAACTGTCGTCGTGTCCCAGGAATGCCAGCTGTTGTCGTTATTCATCCTGGAAGTAGCCGGAGGCATCGCTTCCCGGTCAAGCGGAGATTTTGGACGCCGGCGGTTGAAATGTTGTTCAACCGCCGGCGAATCGGTCGGGGATCAACGCGGCGGAATCTGCAGGAATTCCGCGACCTGCTCTTTGGTCAAGGGCTTGTCGAGAAACTTCAGCTTTACCGCGTCCGCGATAGCGCCATCCAGGTCGGCCATCTGATCGGACTGCATTGCAGATTTAGGATGGAACTGCGCAAGGGATTCCTTCAGCAAAGCCTCATCGTCCATCTTGATCTTCTTTGCATACATCGAGAGCGCATTGGGGTCGGCATACATCCAATCCGCGCTCTCGCGATACGCCTTCACGAAACGCATGATGGCGTCCTTCTTGTTCTTGAGCGCATCGGCGTTGACGATGATCGCCC
>VFQN01002107.1_pt1 | contig 31647 bp, 24 predicted proteins | sample 3512371 | NCBI WGS metagenome assembly VFQN01 (sample SAMN10412370, study PRJNA504923) | tailings metagenome | isolation source: Replicate 2 from Balatoc abandoned mine | place: Philippines: Itogon, Benguet | collected 2017-08-28 | reverse complement strand
CTTTTGTTTTGTAGGCTTGCATAATGGCTTCGAGTTTGTTGAAACGCTCATCCCACATTTGGCGAAACGGCTCAATAAAGTCGGCGACTTCTTTCATTTTCTTGGCATTGATGTGATAGTAAATTTCGCGACCGTTTTGTTGTTGTTGGAGGAGTTCGCATTCGGTCAGGATTTGTAAGTGTTTCGACACGGTCGGGCGAGCAGTATCAAAATTGGCTGCGATAGCACCTGCTGTCATGGATTGGGTAGCCACTAGCAGAAGGATAGCCCTTCGGGTAGGGTCGGCTATGGCTTGAAAAACATCACGTCGTAGATTCATTGTGTAGTCATTTGACTACAAATTTATGTGTAGTTATTTGACTACACAATTTTTTGGTAAAAAAAATTCTAAAGATTAAAAATGCCCTTTTACGTGGTAGGATTTCAATAGGCTTTTTGAGTTCAAAAAGCATTTCTTCGAACTTTACAACAGAGAGCCTTTATATCATCGAATATATACTCACAAGAATGTTTTAGGCTAGTGTTTGCTATATTCATCTTTATAATCCCCAATGTGCTTTTCGCTGTCTAAGATTTTTTTGTGTTGGGTTCGGTAATTGAATACCCCCACAACAAAAAGGATAAAAGAGATGAAAATAAAGACGTATTCTATCACAAGCCCATAAGATACTTCTAGCAGATTGTTGATAGTCAGGCCCGCAACTAAGAAATACATAGAAGTCCGTAAGAAGGCTAAAAAAGTAGTCTGATTGGACAGAATTGTTCTTTGAAGCGCTAGTTTTTCTCGCAAAATCAGGTCTTTGTTCATCGTAAAAAAGCTGAGGCAGTAGAAAGCGACGCCTAAAGATACAAATTAGTCGGCCAACTTACCCATGGTGAAAGGAGGGAAGCAATCCCAAGTGAGTCCCAATGCGACTTGATGCCCTGAATCAACAAATCGAAAATTATCAACTTCAAAACTTCTTCATCATGATTACTCCTCCCACAATCAGCACTAGACCTATGATTCTTCCTACACTAATAGATTGTGGTTGTGCACCCATGATTTGAAAATGCTCCATAAGCATTGATATCAACAATTGCCCTGTCACTACTAATCCGAAAGTCAGACCAGGGCCAATTTTGGGAAAAGCTAATACAATCACAGTTACATAAAAAGCCCCCAAAACACCACCCGCCCATGCGTAGGTAGGAGCCTCTTTGATGCCTTTCCAAGATATATTTTGAGAGGTTAAGAATATGTAAGCCACTAATGCCAAAACTCCAATGGCAAATGAAATCATAGAAGCATGAACAGGACTCCCGCCTGTTTTTGCTAATTTGTTGTTCATGCCCGCTTGCATAGGCAAAAATGCCCCCGCTACAAAAGCTAATATAATCCAGATGACGCGTTCCATATTGCTTATAATTAGAAGTTTAATGTAAGGTGTATTTCTATAACACCCTTTTGATGAAGCAAAAGTCGGTCTTAAATAGCGGCTAAAAAATAAACTAGCTTAAGAAATAAAATTGAAGCAGTTCAACTTTTGCGGTTGAGTTTATGATTACGAATTTTAGAGAGAAATTCGGTAGACATGCCGAGATAGGAAGCGATAATATACTGTGGTATTTCGTTGACAAATTGGGGGTATAGCTTTGCAAAGTTTTCGTAGCGTTCTTCGGCCGATTGGGTGAGATTAGCGATCAATCGGCGTTGTTGGGAGGCAAGGCCCCGCTCGGCGATGATTCTAAAGAAGGTCTCAAATTTTGGATTGGCAGCTTTAAGTTTTTGTTCGTTTTCGTAGCTCAGTTGGAGCACGGTACTGTTGGAGATAGCCTCCACAAACAACGTGGCAGGCTGCTGATAGATATAGCTGTTGTAATCTGTAATCCACCAGTCTTCGATAGCAAGCGCAATGGTATTTTCTTCGCCCTTGTGATCCATAATAAACGAGCGAAGTGCTCCCTTTACTACATAATAGCGATACTTTGCCGTAAACGTTGGTTGAATTGCCAGTTGTTTTTTGCGGAGTATCTTAGCCTGAAAAGCTTCACCAAAAACCGCCGCTTCCTCGGTAGTTACATCTACTTTTTGTTGCAGAAAATGTATTATTTTTTCGGTGGGTAGCATGGAAAAAATTGATTGGTACCGCCATTTTGGATGAAGATAAGTTACTTAGGAGCGATGTTTGGGTCGCTTAAATGGGTTTTGGAAAACCACATCAAAAGCGGCATAATGAACCGACAGCGGAGAACTTACGCCAATGATATTGTTCATGTAACCCATACTAAAAATCAAAGGGATTTTGGGCGGAGATAATGAATAATACAACGAAAATCTGCTCTCACGATATTTAAAGTTTGTCCAAGCATTGGTGGCTGTTTTTTTACTTACGGCAAACAAATACTCTGAACCTGCAATAAGGCGATGGATTTTTTTTGCATCTAAGTTGAAAGTGACTTGCAATCGAAACCGTGAACGCAACTGTAGTATTTCGTCTAGGTTTTTAAAATGGGTTGTATAAAATTTCCTAAACTCTTGTCTAAGAGTAGGGGTGAATTTTATCCGTGATGTTTGTAGTAGGTAGGAAAGCCGGCTATACACCCTAAACTCTTGTTCTAAGGGTTCATTATCGTGACTGTATGGGGGCTTTTCGAGATACTCGTCTTGGCGGCGATAGCTAAGTGCTAAGGAATATTGCCAATGAGGGTGAAACTGATGATAAAACTCTTGATTGATGACAATAATCGCTGGTTTATAAAAAGGGTCAAAATTGTCAGGATTGCTTTTTCGTCCTAGCCCAATATACGACATAGATTGCCAACTTTTGTTTTTAGTGGTGTCTAAATCTTGACGGATACCAATGGCAAACCATTCGGCGGTGTGAGCAGTACCTAAGCCTGGGGGGCTGATTTGAGCCAAGCAGCTCGTAAAGCCCAATGCTGTTAGAAAGCTATAAACTAAAAAGTATTTTTTCATTAGTTCAATAGGGTGGATTGAAAGACCTTTTTAAGTGCTATATTAGGTATATAAATTTAGATTTTTCTTGTTTTTTGGGTGGAGATGTTCCCATCTTCAAGATTGCAAAGATAGTTGTTGAGTTTAAGAAAAGAGGTAGAAGGCCACCCTAAGTTAGAGTGCTAGGGTGGATGAAAAATAAATTTATTCCCTAATCTTCAATAGCTTCGATGCCCTGTTGTTTTAGTCTTTCAAGGCTTTGCTTCATGGCGTTGAGCTGTTCGGGGGTGTGACTTTGCCATTTTGTTATTTCGCCTACCACTTTAAAAGGACTCAATGAGCGATAAGATTTAGTGGGGTTTCCCGGAAATTTTTTGTCGGTCAGATTAGGGTCATCTTCAATAGGGCCCGTAGGCTCTACGATATAAATCCGCTCTCGCCCTTCGCCTACGGCCAGTTCGGCTCCCCAAATAGCGGCTTCCAAAGTAGCAGTGAGATAAATGTATTTGGCTTTGTTTCTCTTTCCATAGTTTGAGTGAAATCCCACTTCAATCAAATCACCTTGCTTCAAATCGGCTTTTGTACCATGATAATATACGGGCATTGTATCATCATGGGTAAGTTCTTGCTTGTTTATCATGGTCTTTCGGGGTTATGGATTAAACTTGTTTTTTGTCTCTTTCATCAGTTCAATGCTTTTCCTCAAGTAAGAGGCAATGACTTCGATTTCTTGTTCGGAAAAGCTCGCAATCAGATTTTCAGTTTGTTGTTGGAATTCTTTGTACAATGGTTCGAGTAAGGCAGTGATTTTTTGAGCATCTGGTACAATCATCACCTTTCGTCTATCATTCTTGTCAAATTCTCGTTTTACAAGTTCTTTTTTTTCAAATCTATCAATAAGCCCTGTCACGGCTCCCGTAGTAAGCCCCGTCAGTTTGGCGAGTTCGCCTGCGGTTAGGCTACCTTTTTGCAGAAAAAATCCTAGGTATTTATGGTCAGTTCCGGCAAAACCCGCGCTGCGGGCAATAGTTTCGTGCAGTTGTAGAGATGTGTAAGCGTATTGTTGGCTGATTTTTCTTACTTCTACGATTGTATTAATTTTCATAATATGTCTTAGTAAAAAAGTATCTTAGCTGTAAAGATAAAATAAAAAAAATGCCCGCTCAAACAAATCTGGAGAAAATTGGGTGAAAATAGAGTGGTAGGTGGGTGGGTTTACGCGTTGCTCATGAAAGCACTAGATAACTCTATAAAGGTAATACTGCATTTTCAATAAATTTGCTGTTGGGCATGGCAGGGAGTAAACACCAGTATCAAGAGTGCAAAAAGCATTGTTTTCATGGTAAACAGAGGTGTGAGTTTATTGGTCGGCTAATTCATAATTTATACTTCGACCGCCTTCATTTGTTTGCTGCAAAATACCTTTTTCTATCAAATCTTTTATATCTCTTAAAGCGGTATCGGTTGAGGTTTTAGTAATTTTAGCCCATTTTGAAGTTTGTAGTTTCCCTTCAAAACCATCAAAAAGTTTGTTGAGCATTAGCCGCTGCCTTTCATTGATAGACGTATGTTTGTGTCGTTTCCAAAATTCAGCTTTATGTAGTATTGCTTGAGTGGTGGTTTCGGTAGCGAGCATTGCATTTTTCAAGCAATTTAAAAACCATTCGAGCCATTTGGTAATATCTCCTGTGCTGTGTTGCACATTTTGCAATACTTCGTAATATTGTTTTCGTTCTATTAAAATTTGGCTCGACATACTGTAAAAACGCTCGCCGCTACCTTCTGCGCGGGCAAGCAACATATCTGTTATAGCTCTTCCAATTCGGCCATTCCCGTCATCAAAAGGATGGATAATAATAAACCAAAAGTGAGCGATAGCTGCTTTCAGTACCAGATCAAGATTATCTTTGGTATTGTACCACTCTAAGAACTTATCCATTTCTATCTTTACAAGTTCAGGCTTTAAGGCTTCATAATGCATTTTTTCTTTGCCCATTGCCCCCGAAACTACTTGCATCTCACCTGTTCTATATTGCCCTACTTCAATCTTATAAGGCCCACTGTAGCCGGTAGGGAAAAGTGCAGCATGCCAGCCAAACAAACGTTTTTCGGTTAAGGGCAAAGTATGTCGTTGGGTAGCATCAAGCATCATTTCTACTACCCCTTCTATATGGTGATTGCTTGGTACAAGTCCTGCGGTATTGATACCTAAACGCCTAGCTATGGATGAACGGACTTGGTCGTAGTTAAGCAATTCGCCTTCGATTTCAGAAGATTTTACTACGTCTAAAGTTAATGCGGTAAGGGTAGCTTCTTCTTTGGCAGAAAATCCCAAAGCATTCATTTGCCCAATGATTTTGCCTTGCATCAGGCGAACCTCACCAAATATGACATTTATGGCTTTATCATTCCAAGAAAAATTCGTCCAATTTTTATGTTCATAGATGTACTTTGCCATTGCCTAAAACTAGTTTGCGGTAAATATACGACTTATTCGCCGCAAATTTGCGGTGTTTAGGAGGGCTATTCACCGCAAAGGAGTTAATCATAGAAGATAGGGAAAAGCGGCGGAGGTCATTCTTCGTTGGTGGGAATATGTTTTTCGCGGCAATAATTGTCAACTTCTGAGTCATTTTTGAAGTAGCCGTCACAAAATTCTTCCAATTCTTTTTCTGCTCCTGCCACGTATTTTTCACTAGCAGTCATTAGTTTCTCGGTTTGTTGGATAAACCTTTCAAAGTCTTTGTTTATCTTACAAAGTTTGTCGATTGTCTTAAAGTCCAACTCCCGAAAAACAGAAGGATAAAGCACTTTACTTTGATAAGGGTTGGCGTTTAGTTTAATAATCCCAATTCCAAACGACTGATTGAGCCGCGCCATTTCTTCGTTTAGGCTATCGCGAAACTCAAATGCTACTAAATAGCCGTAATTTGCCCAACTCGAATTTGAAACTGCCTGAAAAAATGCCTTCTTCAGTTCGCTATCGCTATTAATTTCTTTTTTAAGTTCATAAGAACTGAGCTTAAAAGTATCGACTCGATTGATAGATTTTAAAAGATTTTGACTTGCTTTCGTCTGCAAATTCAGGAACTTAATCCCGACCATATCGGGATGCGTCCAAATCTGATTACTGTCTTTTCCGTTTGATTGTTCGTGAAAGATAGTCTTTGAATAAGTATCCGTATTTTTGAGATAACTACTCAGAAGTTTATGTAAATCTCGTTCTTCGTAGGTCTCTAATTTATTGACTTTAGTTGGCTTTGTTGGGGTTACTTCGGTATCACCACTCAAAATATCAATCCCAATATTTTGTTCGTTTTTTGTCAAGTAATAATAATAAGTACCGTTAGGCTGCTTAATACGTTTTACTCTGGTGTCTTCATTGCGGATAAAATCGCCCAATTGGGCCGAAATCGTAGCGGCGGGCGTTTTTCCAGTAAATTCATAATAGCTATTTTCAAGAATATGCGTACAAATTTCAATTGAATTTGCCAGCTTATTTAAGTCGTCTAAACTTTTTAAAATCGCTTCTTTTATTGTCATTGGGGGATAAGTAGAAGTTATGTAGATCAAAGGTTGATATATTATTATTTTCTTTCTATAGCACTGCAAATGTATAATTAATTTGTAACTGTTTAGGTACTCTTTTTACTTAAAAAGTACAATTTAAAGGCCGTTCTCCAGTTAGAATAGTATAATTTGTGACTTAAGGGAACCTCGAAAATTCAAAAAAATGCGACATTTTTTACACAATTAGTTAACAATATAAATGATAACTAATTGATTGTCAATTGTTTGTTTTTTTTTACAGGTTGCCTAAACAATTACGTTATTTCTTATACTTTTCGAACCATTTTATGTGGGTTCCTGATTTGTTTTTACAATGAAGTATAACCTCAACGTTACAAAAGCAACACTCTCATTTATTTACCTCTCTTTATAAAAATTTAGTAATTTTTATGACTTAAACCCACCATATTTGCTAAATCTCTCTACCCAATCGAGGTATTCACCTGAAAGATTCCCATTCCCTATCAATGGTAGTTGTCTGACATCCCTATTGTCAACGATTAAGGAAATCCCTGATTCTACATCATCATTTTCGTCCAAACCTCTCATTACATTGAAGGCAATAGAATCAATAATCCCGAGAATAATTTTATCTAAATTTTCAATTTGATCATTCGTCAAGCTGGTGTAAAAATAAGACTTGTGTGCTATATATGTTTCATACATATAGGGTGAATTTTGCTGTATAGATTGGATAAAGTCAGGATTTGTGTACTGCGTGCGCTCTTCTAGGTAATGTTTGAAAATTTCATCCCTAAAGAGCTTTGTGATAATTCTTCCAAACTTTTCAAGATTTGAATGTAAAATAATGTGATTTAGTTCCTCAAATTCAAAGGAAAGCAAGGTAGTTGGTAGGTTTATTTCTCTGGTTGACTCCCTAATAATCGTCCAAAAAACATGAGATAAATACCTGTTAATGTTGTAGAGCTTTTGTGGTCCCGACGCCTCAAAAATTCCATCTTCCTCAAAATATTTCCATTGTGATTTTTCTTGTTCACATTCCTTTTTCCAATGTTTCATGAACAGAAATTCAATATCTTTGTATTCAAATTCAATTGAATTAGTATATTTTTCTTTGATTTCAGATTTTATGTTAAAACTTATTGTAAATGCACCTTCTGAAGGTTTACAATAAAAACCAATAGATTTCGGGTTGCCGAAGTCATTTCGTATTTTCTTTATTGTTGTGCTCAGAAAGCTTATAATCTCAGCTTTGTCATTGGTGATGTCAATCATATTGTTTTTGGTGATTACGTAATGACTTATATTGTTTAATTAAGATTTTAGCATTCTATTTTTAGCTTATCCTAATAATATGTATGGGGTGTTTAATTTTTAGTTTGATCACTATCAAAGATAGTAAGTTCTTGTTTAGGAGAAGAATATTTACGGAGTATTCTTTTCTAGTTGATATTGATTCCCTATCAAAGCAAAACTATTATCCAGTTCCGACTGGTGTCGCAATATGGTTTGGTCAATAATATAACCCGTACGCGCCAGCAAATGCCATCTGATTTTTGAGAAAAAAGAAAGAAAACAAAAACATAAGTCATCCCAAAGATTGGAGAGTGTAATAGCTAGCATATAGGATGCGCCAGATAGAAGCTTAAGATTTATACTCAAAAAGATTTAGGTTTGACTTCTCCCAAGTCCTTGCTGTGAAGCTGAAAACGTAATACTACAAAAGTTAAGCTTCCATTCTCATATTCCGCCTCGGAGAGGTGCAAGGTTTGTAGCTCATAAGTCCCTACCAAAAACAAATGACTTCGGAGAAGTCAAACATAAACTTGACGGAAGAGAAAATCGAAGGCTATTTGTAAAAAAGACCTTCTGTTTATATTTGAGCGTTTGTCCCTACTCAAATACAAATCAGAAGGTCTTTTAGGAATCATCTAAATTCGGGATGACTTCTTTGGAAGGTATAGGAAGCAAAAAATTAGAATTCGATGCGGTAATTGAGTACTGGAATGAGGGGCAATTGATAAGCAATGCGAATATCTTTGATATTGTCGTCGTAGTATCGCCCAAAGATGTTTTCGCGGTTGGTTACATTTTGAATATCAAGCGATAATGTGCCTGTAAAACCGTTTTTGTTGCGTTTCCAACTTATCCGTATGTCTGAGCGGAAATAGGCGTTTAAAGTCTCTTCGTACATTTGGTTTTCGAGGTACACGGTTTGGCCTTTTTGGCGCGAAGCTGCTAAATCAATAGGTGTATCCCTAAAACCACCGATATAAGTCAGTTTGCCATTGATACCCAGCACATTGTTTTTCTGGCGACCTACGAGCCACTCTTTGCCAATGAGGAAATTGGCCGCCGAACCTACGTCAAAACGAGTACTGCGCCATATTTCATCCGAGCCGCTGTACTGAGAGCGGAAGATTGAGCCACTGAAGAGATAGTAAAAGTTGTTTTGCAGGAAACGCTCCAACGTAAACTCCAACCCGTAGTTACGTCCTTTTCCTTTGTTGGCCAAGGGTTTAGTTTCGAAGGCATCCATCGAATTGAGCAACGAAAACGAATTGCGGGCATCGGCACTGACCGGTACTCCATACAGCGACTGATAGTAGGTCTCGATTTTGATACGCGTGTACTCATTGAGGAGGCGGTCGTAAGAAAGAACAAAGTGCTGCGCTTTGGTAAAATCAATGTTACGATTGGGATAATTGACGCCCGTTTCGGCATCGCCATTTGAATAAAAATACAGTCCAATCGGGTGCATTTTGCTGTGTATGCCATACCCAAATGCGATGGATTGACCAGCCGCTAAGTCCCATTTGAGCGAAGCTCGTGGCTCTATCGAGCGGCTTTGGTTGAGCAAAAGGGCTAGGGTATGAATGCCTAGATTGGCTGTTAGTTTTTCTGATAATCTATAATTCGCCTGTGCAAAAGCCTGAATAGTAGTGGTTTGTCCTTTCGATTGGATGAAGCGTTCTAATTTTTGGGTGTCGCTTTCCCACGCTTCCTTAAACAAATCGTAAGAGTGCTGCGTCCAAATCGCCCCTGCCCTAAGCGCCATTCGAGTGTTTACTTTATAGTTGAGGGTAGTAGAAATAGCCATTTTTCGTAGAGAATAATTTTCGTTGTAGCGGAGTTCGGAAGTATAATTGTTGTTGAATCGATGTTGACGAAAACCATTATCGTAGGCTGAGTACAAAGCTACCGTTTTCAAGAAGGCTTTGGGGCCAAGATTGATAGCGTGTGTCATTCCCCACGCGCCTGTATTGGATTTAAAGTTTTCGTCAAAACGCTTTGCACCTTCTGTCTGCCAGAGTGTGGAGTCGGCCTTTCCTTCCCACAGGGTACTACTCAAGCCCCCAAAGCCAAACAAAGTGAATTTGCCCGATTTTTTGGTAGGTAAAGAGATATTATAAGAAATATCCTGAAAACGCTGCGCGGCATCTCCTACCGGTACGCCTACGCGACCCAGCAGGTCGAGGGTAGAATAGCGATAATTGATCAGATAAGACCCTTTATAGTTTTTTGAGAAAGGGCCTTCGGCGGCTACATCTATCCCCATCAGTCCAGCCTGAAAGGTGTATTCGCGTTTTTGATTGTTTCCTTTGCGAAGTTTGAGGTCAAACACTCCCGATAGAGCATTGCCATATTCTGCCGGAAAAGCACCTGTCATAAAATCAGAATTGGATAGTACTTGAGCACTCAAAATAGAAACACCTCCGCCCGCTGCTCCTAAGCTCGAAAAGTGGTTAGGGTTGGGAATGTCGATACCCTCCATACGCCATAGCAACCCGCTCGGTGCATTGCCCCGAATGACGATATTGTTGCCACCGTCGTCGCCCGAAATAACCCCCGCAAAGGCGGTAGCCATACGGGCGGGATCGTTGATAGCTGCCGCATAACGTTGGGTTTCTTCTACCGAAAAAGTACGCGCACTTACGGCTGCCATATCGTTGAGGGGCTTGTCTTTTTCGACAGTGGGCTTGATGGTAATTTCAGAAAGCTGCGTAATGTCTTCTTCCAAACCTGCATTGATGATTAATTCTTTGCCTGCGTTGATTACTATGTTGCTCAGGGTCAGCTCTTTATAGCCCATATAAGTGATTTTGATAGTTTGGCGGCCGATAGCCACTTGCGAAACTTGGAAAGTGCCTTCGGCATCGGTGATAGTGCCTTTGAGTGGTTGCGAACCTACCAAAATGACCGAAGCCCCAACGATAGGAGTCTGTAGGTTTTTATCAACCACCACCCCACGAATCGTTTGGGTGAGGGTTTGGGCATGAGCTGATTGAAATAGGAAAAATACAGAAACAACAAAAAATGACCAGTATTTGGCAGAAGTTTTCATGGATAGACGATTGTTTTGCATGGCTGTTTTTTGACAAAAAGAGTACCGTGTCGGAGGCTAGAGCCTTCGGATGAATTTTTGATGTTAAGATTTTGATGAATAAAAAACTGATGTTGGGCACAATCAAGTGACGGCAAACTTCGTCATTGACCCAACATCAGTGCATTGAAAGTGTTGTTTTATTTGAATTCTTGGCTGTTTGGAAATAAGACATCCTAACTCATCGAAACCCCTATGAGAAACTTAAAAAAATAGAATAAAATAAAATTTGGTTTTGTGAATATATAGCTATATGCTTTAGGCCATAAGCAATATTTGCATACTCCATGATAAAAACCTCGCAAAAAATGCTTATTGCTTACAGCTTATTGCCTAGGGCTAAATAGTTACTGTGCTTTAAAGAAAGGCAGCTACCGCATAGCCAATCATCACTAAACACAAGATGACTTTCATGGTAATGCCTCCTAAAAAACCTAAAAAAGAACCAAAAGCTGCTTTGAGGGCTTTGTCGGCAGCCATACCACCGATGAGTTCGCCAATAAGAGCACCCAAAAACGCACCCAAAAATATCCCAATGGCTGGGACAAAAAAGAAGCCTATCAATAACCCCACCGTTGAGCCCCAAGCACCGTAGTTGGTACCACCAAATTTTTTGACCCCCCAAATCGGTACATAGTAATCCAATACACTGATAATGAGAGTGACGATTCCTAAGGTGTAAAGGGTAAATTGACTAAACTCGGCGTATTTACTAAAATGCAAACACAGCAATCCCACAAAACTCAAAGGCGGGCCGGGAAGAGGTAGTACTGCTCCTGCTAGTCCTACAAGCAAGCCTGCAATTCCCAAAATAAGCAGTAAAATATCCATAAGTGAAGTAGGTCGATGATAAGGGGCTTTCCAAGTTTTAAATTATAAATAGCAGCCAAAACTTAGAAAGCCTTGGTTGGCTCTCTACAAAATCTATCCTCAAATAACATAAAAAACTAGTACGAATCGTATCTTTGCCCACTAATTTTTGAGTGACCTAAAATTACTCATCACCGAACCACAAAATCACAAATAAAGGAAGAGATGTCAAAAGTCCTAATCATTGGAGCTGGAGGAGTAGGGGGCGTAGTGGCACACAAATGCGCCATGAACTCGCATGTGTTTACGGAAATCATGCTGGCAAGCCGTACCAAATCTAAATGCGATAAAATTGCCCTTGATATTCAGGCAATGCACGGAGTGACAATCCAAACGGCAGCGGTAGATGCTGATATTGTGCCCGAGCTGGTTGCGCTTATCCAATCTTTTCAACCCAAAATGGTCATCAATGTGGCTTTGCCCTACCAAGATTTGACCATCATGGATGCGTGTTTGGAAACAGGCGTACACTATTTGGATACTGCAAACTACGAGCCAAAAGACGTAGCCAAATTTGAATATAGCTGGCAATGGGCTTACAAAGAGCGTTTTGAACAAGCGGGACTCATGGCGCTTTTGGGCTGTGGATTTGATCCAGGCGTAACGCAGGTGTTTACGGCTTATGCCAACAAACATTACTTCGATGAAATGCACTATCTTGATATTATCGATTGTAATGCCGGAAATCACGGCAAGGCGTTTGCGACCAACTTCAACCCCGAAATCAACATTCGTGAAATCACGCAGCCGGGTCGTTATTGGGAAAATGGTGCTTGGGTAGAGATTCCAGCCATGAGTATTCATAAGCCGATTGATTATCCGGGCATTGGTCCTAAAGAAAGCTACGTGTTGTATCACGAAGAGTTGGAGTCGTTGGTCAAAAACTTCCCAACGCTCAAGCGCGCGCGTTTTTGGATGACTTTCGGACAGCAATATTTGACGCACTTAGAAGTACTCCAAAACGTAGGAATGACGAGTATTGCTCCTATCAAGTTTCAGGGTATAGATATTGTTCCGTTGGAGTTTTTGAAAGCGGTATTGCCTCCGCCAGATTCGCTCGGCGAAAACTACACGGGGCAGACTTCGATTGGTTGTCAAATCAAAGGCATCAAAGACGGAGCTGATGCGACTTATTATGTATGGAACAACTGCGACCACGCCGAATGCTGGAAAGAAGTAAGAGCGCAAGCCGTAAGTTATACTACGGGCGTACCAGCGATGATTGGGGCAATGCTCATGCTCACCAATCCTGAGTGGATGAAAGCCGGCGTTTGGAACTGCGAAGAGCTTAATCCTGATCCTTTTATGGACTTACTCAATCAGCACGGGTTGCCTTGGCATGAGCAAGTCAATCAGCCTTTGCCACACGAATATTAATCAATAAAATGCCTAACTCTGGCGACGCCACAAGCGTCGCCAGAGTTTTTTTTTAAAATATCAGGGAATTATTCTGCTTGTTCCTCAATCTTAAGTAAGATTAAGTCAAAATATAGTAGTCTAGTTTTTAATGGTTTATCCAATGGTAAATTCATTGCTTCTTTTTCTTGTTCCTCGGTACTAAATAAAGGCTCGAAACCATTATTTGTATAATAAAGAAGTGGTTTGGGTGTATTATAGGAGTCAACAACGATAAACCGACAACCTGTTTTATTTCCTGGATGAACAAACCAAGATTTTATGAAATCCATTAAGTCGGAGCCTACTCCCAATCTTCCGAAATTTTTGTTGACCCCAAGTCTTCCAATCAACACAGAAGGGTAGCTTCTTGTCTCTTTTTCACGTGGTATACGTTTTGTTACTTTCTTTTTTCGAGAATTGGGCAGTGTCTGGACTTTGATACTGTCATTAGAAACCGTAAAGGCGCATACTATTACTTTTGGGTTTTCATCTAGAGTGAATCAATAGCTCTTACCCAATAATTCAGAAGTGTATTTGATTACATCTTTGGAGAAAAATCCGTTTAAATCAGAGTTGCCACAGTCAAAAGGCTCACAAGAATCTAAAATCTCTTGGTTGTAGGGCCTAAAGGTGCATTTTTCTAATAGGAATCCCACCTTGAGTAGATTTTATGACTTAGCCTTAGCAAGTATTTTACTAGAAATAGATACTTTTTTTGAAAAGTCTACACTTGCTCTATTGGCAATATTTTTTTCAATCTTCTCATTAAAAGTAGATGCCGCTTCTTTTTTCAATACGGGTATGTTTTTAATTGCGGTTGCCATAGTTTTTATATTTACATTACAAAGATAGAGGATTAATATTTATGACAACAATGGAGGATAAAACGAGTCCAATCTATCCGCTAGACTGAGTTTTAGTTTCTCTGAATGTTTTTGTTGTTAATCTCTCTTTTTAGTTCGCTACTTCTTTATATTGCATTCGGTAGAGATTGGCATAAAACCCTTCGTGGCTTAGCAATTGCTCGTGAGTGCCTTTTTCCTGAATCTCCCCTTTGTCTAGTACCACAATCTGATCTGCTTTTTGAATAGTACTTAAGCGGTGGGCAATCACCATAGCCGTGCGGCCTTTCATAAGTTTTAGGATGGCATTTTGGATGAGTTCTTCGGTTTCGGTATCTACCGACGAAGTGGCTTCGTCCAAAACGATGATTTTGGGGTCATGTACCAACGCTCTTACAAACGAAATCAATTGACGCTGTCCTACTGATAGCGTTGCGCCGCGCTCCATTACATTGTAATCATACCCTCCGGGAAGTTTTTCGATAAATTCATGCGCACCTACGAGTTGTGCCGCTTCGATGATACGGGCGCGACTGATACTTGTATCACCTAAGGTAATGTTGTTGTGAATGGTATCCGAAAACAAAAAAACATCTTGGAGCACTACCCCAATTTGCTTTCTTAGCGCGCCTAGTTCATAGTTATGGATTTCGACGCCATCTACCAAAATTTCGCCTTTATTGATGTCATAAAAACGACTTAAAAGATTGATAACCGAGGATTTGCCCGCGCCAGTAGCGCCCACAAAGGCGATGGTTTCGCCTGACTTTACCTCGAAAGAAATATCTTTGAGTACGTACTTGTCATCATTGTAAGCAAACCACACATTTTTAAAAGAGACATCTCCTTTTAGATGTTCTGAAACATAAGTGCCGTTGTTGACAGTATAGTCGTCGCTATCGAGGAGCTTGAGGATGCGGTCGGTACTTACGATGCCCATTTGGAGGGTATTGAAGCGATCAGCTAGCATTCGTATCGGTCTGAAAAACAGGTTGATAAAAATAATAAAAGCCGTGATGGTACCGAAGGTAACGTCGTATTGAATGACTTGACGGGCGCCATACCACACAATCAGCCCCGTAGCGGCAGCAGCGATAACATCCGCCACAGGATAGTATACCGAGTAGTACCAAATAGAACGGATGTGGGCATCTCTATGGACGCCGTTGATTTGTTTAAACTTCTGGTATTCTATTTTTTCGGCACTAAATATCTGTACGATATTCATGCCGGTGATGTGTTCTTGAACAAAAGAATTAAGGTTAGAGACAGCCGTTCGGACTTCGTTGAAAGAGTCTTTGATTTTTTCTTTAAAAATATAAGTGCTTATTAGCATAAAGGGTACTGTTGCCAGACTTATTAAAGAAAGTCGCCAGTCGGTATAAAACATTACCCCAATAATCAATATCAATTGTAAAATATCTCCCGCCACTGCTGCCATACCATCGCTAAAAACATCAGAGAGGGTTTCTACATCCGAAACTGTGCGGGTGACGAGCCGACCAATGGGAGTATTATCAAAGAATTTGAGACGAAGATTGAGGATTTTTTCATAGAGCTGAACTCTAATATCTCTAATGATATTTTGCCCCAACCATCCTGCCAAATAAGTGTTGATAAACTGAAAAATGGCTTGTAAAAACAATACCAAAATCATCCAAAGTAGCATGATAGCCAAGCCATTATAATCGCCTGCCGCAATCTCATTGTCTATCGTATAGCGAATCAAAAGAGGACTGAGCGGCGACAAGGTCGCACTTATCAAAATGATAGTTACAAGGATATAAAATTGCTTTTGATAAGGCCTGACAAAAGTGTACAGGCGGCGTAAGGTAGGAAGGTCAAAAATTTTACCGCTTTTCTTTTCTTCGTTCATGCGTAGAGATATTATGCATACAACAAACACCGAAACCGAAAAGAAAGTTGAGATGAAATCTTATTTTCTTCTTCAAAATGCGAAGCAAGACCTAACAATCTATAAAAAAAGAAAAGCTTTTTGATACCAACATGAAACGAGGTCGTCTAATGGATGATAGGTCTAATTCTGAAAATCTGGTTTTCAATGCATTTAGTATGAAAATAAACTCAACACAACTCTTTCGAGCTTCTGCCCAGCAAGTATCGTCAACCCTAGAACACGAGACTGTAATCCTCGATTACGAAAGAGGTGTCTATTATACTTTAGATGAGGTGGGGACATTTATTTGGAAAAGGCTTCAACAAAAACCGATGACTGTTGCAGAATTAAAAGCGGAGGTTTTGACCCAATATGACATAGATGAAGCTACCTGTGAAAATGATATTTATGCACTACTCAAAGCACTTTCGGATGAAAAATTGGTGGAAAAAATATAGTGTCATGGGGCTATTGGGGGTGGGAATGCTAGCGTGTCATTTGCCTACGGTAGAGAGGTTTAGGCCACAAGACTATGTAAACTATCAGGTAGGACAGTACCGTATTTATGAAATAGAGGAGGCTTATTATGCCGTGAACGAAGCGCCCAAAATTCGCCATTTTCAACAGAAAGAAGCTACCGTAGCCTTATCTCAAAAAGAAACCTATCAACTCATTGAAATCCAAATAGCCGAACGAAAAGATAGTAGCCAACCGTGGCAAACCGTGGGATATGAATTGCTGAAATGGTACCCCAATAAACTCTTACGGCAGACTACCGAAAACGTGTTTCAGGAATTAGTGTTTCCGGTGCAAACGGCACTTGAATGGCCTTATGAGCTATGGACTTCCGAGCCGCCCCGTGCTCAATACAACATGCTCAAAACCTCTTATCAAGTTAGTGCCAAAAACTACGAGGATTGTATAACGGTACAACTAGAAGATGAAGCATCTTTACTATCACTTCGCCGAAAATTTGCGGTATTTGCTCCTCATGTAGGCTTGATTTATCGCCAAAATACCGATTTGAATTATTGTCAATCTTCGGCTGATTGTATCGGCAAAGGGCAGATAGAGTCTGGGTATCGCATAGAAAAGAAACTCTTAGTCATCGGTCAAGATTAATAAGCTTACTATGAAAAAACATTTACTGTGGTTTTATATCCTCCTCGTAAGTTGGGGGAAAATGTGCGTAGTACAGGCTCAAACATTACGCTATGGCAATGAATGGATTCGTTTTCAGCAACCGTATTTTAAATTCCCCATTGCCCAAAATGGTATTTATCGCCTTGATTATAAGGTGCTTTTAGAGGCGGGTTTGCCCTTGGATACCCTACAAGCCCGCTACCTTCAAGTGTTTCATCATGGTCAAGAAATGGCACTTTATAAAACAACAGAGGGTGTTTTGAAAGAAGATGATTTTCTGGAATTTTATGCCAAAAAACGCGACGGAACTTCAGACTCGCTCTTATACTCGCCTCCTAGTGCGATGCCTCATCCGTACTACAGCCTTTTTTCGGATACGACTTATTATTTTCTGACGGTGGGTAATGAAATAGGAAAAAAGATAAAACAGACACCCTTGAATCCTAATCATGCTCGTAAGCCAGAACCCTATCATCTAGCGACGGAACGTTTTTTGTACACTGACGAATTTTCGTTCAATACTTTTACCGGGCCGGTGCCTACTTATCAATTGAGTAGCTTAGACAAAGGAGAAGGAATGACGGGAGTACGCCGAAAAGGTGATACTACCTATGTTCAACGTTTTGAATTATCTGACTTTGTTCCTGCGCTTGATCAAAAAATCACCGTTGATTTTATCCTCAATGGTCGAACTTTCTTAGCGCGCCAACTTACGGTTGGGATAACTAATGAATTGCAACAAACGGCGGTAGATACTTTTTCTCTGACTGGTTTTGAGCATCAGCAAAAAAGGGTTTCATTACCAATATTAGGAGTAGTACAAGAGCTTAGTTTTACGACTCGTTCTACATCTTCCAATAAGGCAGATGCTTATTCGCTGAGTTTGTTGGAAATTACCTATCCCCAAAAATGGATATACAATGGGCAAGAAAAGATATTTTATACTCGTCCCAATCCTGCCGATACATCTTGGGTGATAGGAGAAGGCGATAGTCAGAAAATAAGGGCTTTTTATGACATAACCGACGAAACTCACCCTCGCCAAATTCCCTACCAATCGTATGGAAGTGGTTGGAGTGCATTGATACCTAGTACCCAACTCCCACGTAGGCTTCTGATGACCGATAAAATCCTGAGTGTTGGAGCATTAACGCCTGTTAAGTTTGAGGAAATAAAGGCAAAGAATGCTGATTACGTAATGGTATATCATCCTCGGCTCAAGCAGGCCGCAAGTGCTTATGAATCTTACCGAAAAAGTAGAGAAGGAGGAGGTTACAACACATTGTTGCTCAATATTCATGATTTATACAATCAATTCAGTTTTGGCGAACATAGTCCATTGGCCATTCGACGAATGGCCGATTATGTGTTGCAGTCGTCTGTCGTAGAGCCTTATTTGCTATTGCTGGGCAAGGCTTATTCGGCTTTTGATGTGAGGTCTCGCCTCGAACAATTGGATTTGATACCCACTATAGGCTATCCTGCTTCTGACCCATTACTCACTAGTGGAATCGATGGCGCGGTAGCCGAAGTCCCCGCTTTTTTGACGGGCCGTATCCCTGCTACGACCAATGAGCAATTGAATGACTATCTACAAAAATTAAAACATTATGAAGAGGCCCCTTTTGAACTTTGGCGCAAAAAAATACTGCATCTTTCGGGAGGGAGCAATAGCTATGAAATAGGCCGTCTAAAAACCAAGCTCAAAACCCTGCAAGGTATCGCGGAGGGGGCTTATGTAGGCGCACAAGTAAGAGCATTGGCAAAACAGCAACTTGAGTATATTGAAGCTGCGCCAGTTGTACAAGATGTCAACGAGGGAGTGGGGTTTATGAGTTTTTTGGGACATTCCTCGGTCAATACTACCGATTTTAACGTTGGAGATATTTCCGATAAAAGTCGTGGCTACGCCGAAAATCAGAGATATCCGATTCTCTTTTTCAATGGTTGTAGCTATGCCAATGTTTTTCGAAATGCTTCTTCCCAAGCTATGGATTGGCTTTTTACCCCTCAAAAAGGAGCCATAGCCGTGGTGGGTCAGTCACATCAAAATGACTTAAGTGCGATTGAAAAATACATGGAGGTATTTTATAAATTACAGTTTCAGCATCCTGATTTTTATGCACAGTCGCTAGGGAAAATACTAAAACAAGCTGCCGAGCACATCAGTAAAAACAATCCCACGTTTGTAGATAGGGTGAATCTGCAAGAAATGTTGATACTTGGCGACCCTGCGGTGAGGGCGTTTGAGATTAAAAAGCCTGATTACCAATTACAAAAAGTTTTTGTAGAAAGCAATAACCCAAATCAATCTTTGGCGGTGGCAGTTACTTGGCGGGTAGGGGTGGTGGTGAGTAATGTAGGAAAACACGACCCTAGCCTATCCCAAAAATACACGTTGACCATCAAAGGACTAGGCATTTATGAGTTTGTGCTAACTCCTACGGCCAACGTAGATACCTTGTATTTGGAAATTAAAAACGAAAAAAATAGCCCTAAACTTGAATGTTGGATTGATAGCAAAAACCAAATTGAAGAACTGAATGAGCAAAACAATGTATATGTTTTAAGCTTAAATCCCGAAATATTACAATCCGAAAGTATGTATCCTCCCAACAGCATTGGAGATGGTATTAGACCTTTGGTAGATATTACCCTCAACGACTCTCCAATCAGCGACGGTGCCACTGTGATAAGAGGTAGCGTGTTTCATTTTAGGGTTTATGATAATCGTCCGCTTTTTTCGTCTACCGACACGGCTAAAGTCGTAGTAGAAATACGTCAAAAGTGTAATCAGTGTGTTTTTCAGAAGCAATGGCTATACTTAGATTTTTTCAGTAAAAACAATCATGCACAGTGGTCAATGCCTGTGACGTTGCTTGCGGGTGAGTACGAAATGAGATTACAAGCTTTTGATTTAGAGGGTAATCAGGCTTTTGTAATCCCTTTGATATTGTCATTTAGTATTCTCGATGCTCCTTCGCAAACTCAGGTAAAAACTTACCCCAATCCATTTGAAAATTATGTGATTTTCAACATTACAAATCCCTCAACAAAAAAATACGACAACGCTATTATCCAAATATTTAGTCAAGAAGGACGGCTGCTAAGTGAAGAAAATAAGAGTCTTTTATATCCGTCCAATATTATTTATTGGGAAGTTCCTTTAAACACGCCTGATTTGATGTATTATCGCGTATTGCTTCAAAACAAAGAAAAAGAGGAGATTTTTACGGGGAAATTGATTCGTCGCTAGTTAGCAGCAAAATTAAGTAATTGCTCTTCTACGTGTGCTATTTCTGTTTGTACGTCGATTTGGGAAGAAAGTGAGGTGAGTTTTACTAAAAGCTTTTCTAAAAATTGACGATGAGCACTCGTATTGGGCTGGAGCGGGCGATGTGTCAAAGCTTGCTGTATCTTCTGCCATTCGAGCACAAATTTTTTTAAGTCTTCGGAAAAATAAACATCAGAAAACTGATTGAAAATATACGTTTCAGCTACTTCAGAGGGATGAATCAGGTCTGCTTTGTAAAATCGATAATCTCGTAAATCGTCCAAAAGTAGCTCATAAGCAGGGAAATAATCTACGTAATCCAACGTCTCGCTCAAAAAATGGCACGCCAACCGAAGTACCGATTTGCTGACGGCATTGAGCGGGAGCGTATCGCGCGTGTGTCGTACAGGGCTCACGGTCAGAATGACGCGTATATTGGGGCGCACTACCCGTATTTGCTCCAGTAGTTCGGAGAGTTCGTTGGTACAAGTGTCAACCCCTAAGAGTTCTTTTTTGAAAAACTTACCCGGTGTTTTATGACAGTTGGCTACAATTTGCCCCGTCTCCCAATGCCGATAGACATAGGCAGTACCAAGGGTGATAATAAGGACATCCGTTTGGTGGAGCCATTGATAGACTTCGTGTAGGCGCTGCTGAGTGAAATTTTGAAGTTGGGTTTTTGAAGTAGCCCAAATCGACGAATGAAAATCGTAATGAAACCAACTTTCCTGTTGCAACACATACAACTCCTCCTGAGGAACTTGTTTTTGGAGTGCTTGTTTGAGGAGTTTACTTATTGAAATGGGATTGAAAATAGTACCGTAAGGATTGACCAAAGCAGGTAGTTTGTTGTGATACAAACGACTCCCAATCACATCCGCAAAACACGAACCTATGGTCAGAATGGCCGTTGAATGCGTAATCGAATAGGGGCTTGAAGTAAGATTGAGTGTGGTACGAAAGTCCATATCAGAAAACACTATTTATTATTTGGTATCATTTAAAGAAAAGTTTTGCTCAATTTTGGCATAATTTTCGTTTTCCCTAAAACAGCACTGAACTTACTTTCATGAAATCTATTCGGGATATTGGCTTTTTTGTACTTTCGATATTGAGCCAACAAATATATGCACAGCAGTTTATCGGACAACACAGCAGCAATTATGCGGGTATCAATCGGGCTACCTTCAATCCTTCGGCTATTGCTGGCACTCGTTATCGTTATCATCGCAATTTGATTTCTTTCAACGCCACTGTCATCAATCGTTACTTTTAATACTTTCGGACTGATGCTTTATTTCCTCCGTTCAAGCACCCTTACACCGAAGTAGATATGTACGGAAAATCTAAGCTGACGGGATCGCTTATTGAAGGTGACCAACTTAATCTTTCTGCCGAACTTCGCACGCCGTCGGGCTATCTGGGTTTGGGTAGAAACAACTGGCTTGTGGTGGGATTTCAGACGCGGATGCGGGGTTTTGTGCAAGGGTCAGGTGTACCGTCGGTGATTTCACAGGTCTATACCGACCGACTCGATTACGGCCTTAACAAGCCCGAGTCGGGCAGTTTTAAGGATTTTGTGGTCAATCAACATTCGTTTTTTGAAACAGGTGTCACTTTTGCGGCCATGCCCGTGCGCCTAGAGGGCATCGCTCGCTTGAAAGTAGGAGCTACGCTCAAAAGGCTGTCGGGGGCTAGAAATGTATTTTTGAATATCAAAAGTGCTAATTATCAACTACGTCCGCTTAATAAGGATGAATATGTGCTCGATTTGTCGAACGTAAATTATGAATATGGCTATACCCAACCAGTCCAATCGTTTAGTTTAGGAAGTTTGTTCTCGTCGGCCTACGGGTCAGGAGCAGCGGTAGATTTGGGAGCTACGTTGGAATTGGGACAGATTCAGGACCATGCTCAATATCGCGCCAATTATATCATCCGAATTGGCGCAGCTCTTACGGACGTAGGAAAGATTACCTATCCTAAAGGTGGAAAAGTGTATGCGGGAACTGTGAATAAATTGACCTTTAATCAGGCACGTATCATTGATATTGGTAATAATTCTTCTCAAAATCTCGAAACTACTTTTGGGAAATCAGACCCGAAAGAATACAGCTATGAAACGCACCTGCCTAGTATGCTCAATATGGATGCAGATGTGCAGTTTGCGAAATCATTTTTTGTGAATGCTACATGGATGAAACCTGCCAATAGCGGCAAACTTCCCTCGTACCTTTACCAACCCGAAGTATTTAGCCTTACGCCTCGTTTTGAAGGAGAAGATGTGGAGTTTACGCTGCCTATCAGTTGGATTAAAGGCAACGACAACCCCACTATCGGTTTCTCTGTGCGATTTGGCCCCGCTTATATTGGATTTAGCAATTTTGGCGCTTTGGCGAGTAGAAGCGTACAGCCAAGAGGTTCATTGGCTTATTTTGGCATTCAGCTCTGGAAACTCAACGAAAAAGCTTTGACCAAACGGAAAAAATAAGGAAAGCCTTTTGGTTTTGAATGTGATGATTGGCTTCATTATCATTCACTTCGGAGGCTTTTTACGGGGTTCATGAGCGCAGCTTTGACAGCCTGAAAGCTGACTGTTAATAACGCAATGCACACGGCTAACAAACCCGCAAGCGTAAAAATCCACCACTTTATTTCAATTCGGTACGCAAAGTTTTCAAGCCAATGCGTCATGGCATACCAGCCAATGGGCGAGGCAATGACGATCGCTACCAGAATGAGTTTTAGGAAATCTTTTGAAAGAAGTGCTACAATTCCAACCACCGAAGCGCCCATTACCTTCCGAACACCTATTTCTTTGGTACGCTGCTCAATAACAAACGCAGAAAGCGCAAATAGACCAAGTCCCGCAATAATGACCGCCAACAACGAAAATACCGTAAACAATTGCTGAGTACGCTGCTCGGCTATGTACATCGAAGCGTATTTTTCGTCCACAAAATGATATTGTAGAGGTACGTCAGGATTAAATGCCTGCCATTGTTTTCGTAAATCTGCCAGAAAATTGGGAACTTCATTGGTTTTGATTTTCAGCACCATCCCCCCGCCGTTGTTGCCCAACATCAGCATCAAAGGAGCTATTTTTTGTTTTACCGAGGTGTAATTAAAGTCCTTGACGACGCCTATTACTTTCCACTCTATTTGTCCCGAACCAACAATGGTTTTGCCAATAGGGTTAGTCCCACCCCAGCCTAATTCTTTCACGGCCGATTCGTTGATAATTACCCCCGACGAGTCCGTTGCAAACTCTTTTGAAAAGTTTCTACCTCGCAACATCGTCAGGCTCAGGGTACGGATGTAATCATAATCTACGTTAAAAATATCGGTATGAATTTCGGCGCCATTGCCTGTGTCGTTTTTTGGAAAAACTTGAGTGCCTACAATGGTCTTACTGGTGGGAACATTTCTTGAAATACTGGCTGAAATTACATTTTTATGCTGTAGCAACTGTTGCTGAAACGCCACTTGATTTTGAGCCAACGCCCTCGTGTCGGGCAAAAATAGAAGCTGGTCTTTATCGTACCCCAATTTTTTATTTTGCATATAATCCAATTGGCGGTTTACAACGATTGTAGAAATAATCAAGACCGTAGAAATAAAAAACTGAAAGACAATCAACCCATTATGCAGCGACTTCTTTTGCGTTTTTGGACTCGACAATGTCCCTTTAAGATTTTTTAAAATGGTAAAAGACGACAAGAAAAAGGCAGGATATATACCTGCAAGTATTCCTGCCAAAAGGCTTACCGAACACAGTACAAGAAGCATTCGTGCACTGAGAAAAAAGGCAAAAGTGGTGTGCTTGTCGGTCACTTGGTTAAAGAAAGGAAGTAATAACAAAATGACCGCATAGGCCAGCAGCATCGCAAAAAACGTAAGCAACACTGACTCGATTAAGAACTGAAAAACAATGTGTTTTTTGATGGAGCCCATTACTTTCCGAATCCCCACCTCACGCGAGCGTCGGGCGGCATACGCCGTAGAAAGGTTGGTAAAATTGGCGCAGGCCAGTAGCAAAATGAAAAATGCCAAAATTGAAAAAATATACACATATTGAATATCGCCATTAGGTTCTAGCTCGTATTTTGTGTGCGAATACAAGTGAATATCCGTCAGCGGTTGTAGCTTAAAACGAAAAGTATCCACCGATTTTTGGGCTTCGGCCAAGCTAATTCCCATGTCTTGCTGCACTTCGGGTACCACGTATTTGGCTACCAGCTGCGGAAACTTCGCTTCAAGTTTTCGAGGTTCTGCATTTTCATTCAGTTCCAAGTAAGTATAATACCCCACATTGCTCCAAGTAGGGTGAGGAATCTTGAATGTCGAAAGGCTCAAAAAGGCATCGAAATGAAAATGAGAATTATCGGGCAACTTGTCGATGACTCCCGTGACCTTATAAGCAGCTTTTTGGGTACCAATGGCCAACGATTTTCCCAACGGACTTTGATTGCCGAAGTATTTTTTGGCAAGGTCGCTCGTAACCACAATGCTATTGGGGGCTGTTAGAGCCTCTTTTGCGCTTCCCTCTAAAAACGGAACCGAAAACAGAGAAAGTAGATTGGCGTCAGCAAAAGCTAGGTGCTCCTCTTTAAACTGTTTATCTTCAAATTTTACAAAATCACTCACCGATAAAAGGCGAGAAGAAGCCTTAATTTCGGGGAATGCTGCTTTCATTCCTTCCCCTACGGCCGCATCAGTGTGTGGATAAACGGCCACGTCGCCGTTGCCCGTCACCAAAAGCTGAACACGGTAGATATTCCGTGCGTTGGCGGCGTAGGTATCGTAGTTTAACTCGTCATAAACAAACACTGCAATAAGCATAAAACAAGCAAGTCCAACTGCCAAACCTACAATATTGATAGCAGCAAATGCCTTGTTGGCGGCCAAATTCCGCAGAGCGATTTTAACATAATTTCGTAACATATCAGGGCTGAGTAAAAAACGTTTAGGGTATGTATTGGGCTTTCGTTTAAAGAAAAAAGGCGTTAAATAATGAAGTACTGCCCACGCGTATGCACGCCTGGCACGCGCACGACCCACTTCTTGGGTTTGCTTTTGGAAAATTTCATACAAATCTCCTTGCAAATCTTCGCGTAGGTGCGGTGCTACAAACCATTCCAACAGGCGGTCGGCCCAGCGAGGAGGATGAGGTTGGTTTTTGTCAAGCATAACGAAGAGCGTGTTTATGAGTGACCAATCAACTGTAACTTTCCCTGCGGAATGGCCTTCCAAAGTTGGTCGCGCAAGGCTTGGATTTCCTGTAAGGCTCGGCTTCCTAAGGTCGTTACGGTAAAAAAGCGTTTGCGGCGTCCGCCGCGTTCAGCCGTTGCGCCTCCCATTTGAGAGCTTAAAAATCCTTTTTCCTCCAACCGATACAGCGTAGCGTGTACCGCACTGATGGTAATACTTCGACCCGTTTGCTGCTGTAGCTGTTCCCAAATGATAACCCCATAGGCGTCTTCCGAACAACCCGCTACCACGAGCAAAACAATTTCCTCAAACTCTCCCAGAAAGGTTCTTTTCATTGAAGTATGGATTCAGGATGATTAGTTATAATAATGCAAATCAAATCCTGTGCCAGCCACTAAAACAGCGTTATTTGGCCTTTTGAGGCCTATAAAGAAGAAAGATAATGTCCAAAAACGGACAATGTATGTACTATTGTGGACACAAGAAAAGGACGTTTTTAGCGCCGCCGCAGTTTGGGCCGCCGTCTTTGCCAACGCCTGGCACGCGCACTTCCAGTACTGCTTGTGGTGCGGTATCCAGCTGTTGAATCAACTCCCACGTAATGCTTTTCAAAGGAATCTTTAGCCGACGGCTCCACTGCGTATCTAGTTGACCAGCAGCCTTGCCAATGTCAATATAGATAAAACGCTCTTTGGGAGAGCCTTGCGTAAAGGCCCCCAGAAAAACGGGAGATTCGTCGGCAGAAGACTTTACTTTTACGCTCACTTCAAACGTGAGGTCTTCACCCGTTGATTTTTGTTTTTGGAGCGTGACATAGTTGTGCCCACTGCCTTGCTGAATCCCAAAGTCGGTATCGGCCGTTGGTTTTTCTAAAATAATCCGAAGGTTAATTTCTCGTTCCATGGCTTGTTTGTTTGTGTGAATCTAGAAGTGTAGTGTGGCAAAATAAAAGCATTAGCCTCCTGCTTTTTTGGCTTTATACCCTTTGGCGAGAAGCCACGTCAGGATTTTGTCCCTAAAATCTCCTTGAATCAAGATTTCGCGGTCTTTGGCCGTGCCTCCTGTACCGCAGAGGGTTTTGAGTTGTTTGGCTAGGGCTTCCATATCTCCGGTTTTGCCCGTCCAGCCTCGGATAGCCGTCACTACTTTACCGCCGCCTTTGCGCTCAAGCCACACTTTCAATTCTTGTTGATTGGGTGCGGGCGTAGTGGCCTCTTCTTCTGAGTCGTCGTTGTATTGGAAGTCAGGGTTGGTCGAATAAACGATACCGCTGCGATTTTGTTTAGCCATGATTATCAAATTTGAATGCTCGAAATAGTAGCTTTTTGGTCATTTTTCAAACAGAAACCCCAAAATCGCTAATATTTATACAGCACATAATTTATATCTGAATGCTCTGCCAATATACGTTCTATGCCTTCAAATGCAACTTCTATGTTTTGGTTTAATACATAATGACCATAAAAAGCCTCTGTGGCGAGTTGAGCGGTGGCTGCGTCGAGTATTCCGTCTACGGCGATAATGGGCGAATGGTTACTGTGACCGCGTAATAAGTAGGCTAATGTACTTGAATTGCTAAAGTTGAGGAAAAATATTGTTTGCCTTTCAGTGTATTCTAAAAAGAGTTTAAATGTTGGAGTAATGTCTTTATCCAAAAATAATGACTCTGAAATGTGTACAATAATTGGAAAAGAAATATATGAGAAAAAGTAAACTTCATCAAATCTTTCCAAATAATCTGGAAAATGAATGGCGGGAAAAGGGACTTGAGATATATTTTGACCTTCCCAATTATTTTTGGATAGGTAAAGAACAAAAGGATTTCCAAAAGAGGACTGATTATCACGGAGGGGGGGGAAGTAGATTTCATATTTTTTACGAATCTCCTTAATATGCGATGCCAATTTATTTTTGGTGCATTTGTGTAGTTCGGGCGGGAGATTGAGAATCGGATTGCGGCGTACATCCATAGAGCGCAATTTGGGCATTTGGGTAGCTGCGAAGGGAATGATTTCAATTTTGTTGTTTTCAAATGAAATAGATTCCATGGTCGGATGTTGCCACATCCACTGAGGTAAAGCCGCAATTTCGGCATCGTCGATTTTGAGATGTCGTAATTTTTTGAGGGTCGAGAGGAAAAAAGGAAGGTCGGAGATGGGGTTTTTGCTGGCGAAAAGCTTCTCAAGATTTTCAAATTGAGCCAGATTGTCAGGCAATTCCGTGAGTTTGTTGTTGTATAAATCAATGCTTTTCAGATCCGTGAGTTCCCACACTTGCGGAGGTAGGGCTTCGAGTCCGAGGCTGCTCAAATCCAATTCGCCCGATTCTTGGGCTTTTTGCAGGCGTTTTTGTAGTTCATTTTCAAAACCTAATTGTGCCAAATCCCTAATCCATTTGTTGAGGGCAGGTTGCCAATCTTGGTAATGCTCTTCAATCTCTCGTTCGATTTCGGGCGCAAAATTATATTTCTGAAAAAGCGACTGTGACAAAGGTTGTCGCCTCGAAAAAATCGGATAGTCGCGCAAAGAACTCGCTTCAAAATTGCAGTTTTCCCACAGCACACTACAAATTACTCGATTTTCAAAGCGACTCAAATACGCAATCAGCTGCGAAACCTCCCCATCTCGCATAAAATCAAGTACCAAAGCTTGATTCAAAATGAACACAATCACGTGGGCATCTCGTAGGGTGTGAAGATTATGCTCAAATTCCTCTTCCGCCAGCGCACTGTCTTTTAAGCCCGAAGGGTCTTGTTTGGTAAATAAGCTAATGTCTTCTATTTCAACGTTGTAAAGAAGTGATTTGAGATAGGATTGTTTGAAAATAGGAATTTGTTTTACGCTCATTCCTGACGAAATACGCACCACTTTGAGTTGGCGAGTATGGCGTAGAAGGGCATATTTTTCAAGTGTTTTTGTAAAGTTTTCCAAATTCATTTGTTCTCCAAAATCATCGGCAATGATTTGTGCATCTGCTTCAAATTTTTCGGTCACAGCATTGATATAACCACATTCAAACAATAACTCTTGCAGATAAACATCATACTGCCTGCTATTGTCTAAGAAAGTAAGGCGTTGATCTCCAGATAGTTTTGGGTAAATTATACGATGGTCATTTTGAATTCTTTTAAAAACTTCACGAATAAGTTTTTGATAAGTAATAATGGGAAAATCATTAATCACATTGCATATTGATTCCGTATAAAATGAAAATCCATTGAGGAGGGGTCTAAAGATGGTTCTATTGTTTTTCAAAGCAGTTGCAATCGTAATATGCTTTTCATTATTTGCAATCCGCCACTCAGTATCAGTAGTAGGAATATCTAAAATAGATACCACAAAGGGATTTTGTGAACTTGCAGAGGCCAGCGCCGATTTATATTCTGCTTCTGAAATGTAGCTTGATTCGTCCGAAAGTGAAGTGTCATGAGCAAATATTTTGTCAGGGGTATTTCCTCCAGAGGTTATGATACAAATTACTATGTCTTTGACAGATGCTTTTTGAATTGTATTCTGTAAAGTTTGCAGGATAGCATCCTTCGTAGCTTGTTCATTAATGAGTTTTTGAATTGAATTAACTCCAAATTTTTCTTGTAAATTCCTTGTCCAGTTATCTATATTTTGAAAGGAAGCTACTCTTTGGGAAGAAGATTCTGTAAAAAATTGGCTATTGACGCGTACCAAAATCGCATAAATCACTCCTTGATTTTGCTCGGTGGTGGCGTTTACTTCCAAATTCACTAAAATTTCTTTTGGAATAGCGACATTCAGGCCACTTTCGCGCGGATTTTGTAACAAATGAGCTATCGAGGCGATGGTGTTTTGAGCTTCTGAAATTTGGCCTTTTTGGTATTGTTGGATGCTTTCTCCAAGTTGAACCAGCGCCGACAAAGCGTCATTTTTAGGAATCGTACTTTCGGATTGCTGCACCCATTGATTTCGGTTTTTTACCCAACTCACAATATAATCCCTCAGCATTTTGCTCCCTGTTTCGTGTTGGCGAGTAGTAAGAAGTTGCTGTAGTAAATGCGCTACTTTTTGGGGCGACGAAATAAGTTCTGCCCCAATTTTGAGGGCCACAGCCAATGCTTCAGAAGGGATTTTGTCGCGGCAAAAATCTAAATAGCGAAGCGTAAACTCAGCAAGGTTTGCTACTATATCAGGCAGCAGACTCTGCCACAAAACAGCTCTAATCGAAGGGTATATTTCGTACAAATCATAGCCGATTTCGCGACAAAGCGGCGACAATAGCAAATCGCCGACGGCATTGATAGGAGGAGAAGTATCGGGTGTGGGGTTGTTTTGACAGAAATTGAGCCAGATTTTATAGGTTAAATCAGTAGTAAGGGCTACTGGAAAGGCCGCGCAACGCGCCAACCAAAGATAATCAGCGGTAGGGAAATCGCGCACAAAAGCCTCCAAACGGCTGCGGTCGGTGGGATCGGGGAGGAGGGCAATAAGGGCAGCAAGATGATTCATAATTCTAAAATCAGGCGTTTGAGTTCGTCGTTGCTAGGATAGTGTACTCTGAGCAAAAAAGCCAGATAATCAGCTGCCGTTCCAGCGGTGTTTTTGACGGGATTGAGCCATACCAATCGTTGTGTGGTGTTTTTGATGGTATTTATTAAATTCAAAAACACCGACAGCCGCTCAGTGTCGAATCGGCGACGGGCGGCTCCTGCGTCGCTGAAAAACACAATCGCTGTTTGTTTGTTACAGTTTTTCAAAATAGCCGATAAGCTTTTGATTTCGGTATGGGAGCGATTAGTGAAAAATTTAAAATCGGCTTCTTCTGGCGAGGGATAATCATGGAAAAAATACTGCTCCGTCCGCTGAATATTGGGCGTAGTGCGCACAATATCAAGCAATTGTTTTTCCCAGACCTCATAGGGCAACATCGACCCGCCGTGGTCAGAAAACCAAATTACTTGCTGCGTTCCCACGTTTTGACGATGATAAGGAAGCTTATTGATGATGCCTTCGCGGGCTACTTGCTGTACCAATGCTGATACATCTAGGCGGTTGGTGGGGCGTTTTTGGGTCGGAACGCGCATTTTGCGCCAATTTTGCGCGGTTTTGCGTACCGTAAAGGGGATGTGCTTTTGTTCAGAAAAAATAAAACTTACCTCCTTGGCCGAGAAAGTGTGTGGTGTTTCAGTAGCCAAACTTTCTCCTTGACCGCTGTCGATGTTGAGTGCCACTTCTATGGTATCAAAATTCAGAGAAGGAGGCGAAGCCATCGGCGGTGCGGGTGATGGGGAAGGAGTAGGGGATTCAGGAGGTGGCGAAGCGACCTGCTGTGGTGAAGAAAAGGCTTCTTCTGGAATATAACTGTCTGTGTTGTTTACGGAAGCTTTCGAGAGTTGGGTTGTAAGAAACTGTTCAGGCACTTTGGTATAGTAGTATTCAAACAATTCCTCAAATTCTCCACGCTGACTAGGCCGACTTAGCCAAACGGTTTTACAGAAATTCAACAATTCTGCCTTGGTTTCAAATTTTGACAAAATAAATCCTCTCAAAAACAATTCGTATTGTTCCCAACCCAACTCCCACCCACGGCTGCGTAAGGCTTGGAAAAAATCATAAAAGAACGCCGTTGGTTTTGTCATAAATTTTTAAGTAGAATATTGTTTGGGAATCCCTAAAACCCCCTGCCTTTGGGGTACGCAAAACAAAGAGGAAACTTCTCGTATAGGTCGTCCGAAACTAACGGTTGGATTTATAATCGTCTAAAGTTTTGAAAAGCACTTCTGGAAAAAGAATACTTGTAAGTTCTTCTTTATCATTGAGTTGAAGACGTGGTTTGTCGGTCAAATAATAATAGTGAATCACACGTAGCCAATCCAACAGTTCACTCGTGGAGGGAAGTTTGTCGGTCGTTTGGATGCTCGACATTTTTTGGCGTAGCTCCGCAAATTGTATGATGATACTTTCGATAAGTGGCTCAGGAAGAGCTATTTCAAAGAGTTTTTCTTGCGCTTTTGCCTTAGCGGCGACAATCTTAAACAAATCATCGGGACTCGGAAAATCGATATAATGAAATACGCAACGGCGCAAAAAAGCGCTAGGAAGGTCTTTTTCGTCGTTGCTTGTGATGATGATAATGGGCGATTGCTTGGCTTTGATTTCTTCGTTGGTTTCGGGAATAAGAAAGCGTTTT
>VFQN01002106.1_pt1 | contig 31655 bp, 53 predicted proteins | sample 3512371 | NCBI WGS metagenome assembly VFQN01 (sample SAMN10412370, study PRJNA504923) | tailings metagenome | isolation source: Replicate 2 from Balatoc abandoned mine | place: Philippines: Itogon, Benguet | collected 2017-08-28 | reverse complement strand
CGCCCCCGCCCCCGCCCCCGCCCCCGCCCCCGCCCCCGCCCCCGCCCCCGCCCCTATCCCCTGTCCCTGCGGGCCGCGGTTCGGCGACTGCCCGACGTGCACCCCCTGCTGTTGCTGGTACGGCTGTGCGTACTGCCGCTGAGGAGGCACCTGGTGCTGCTGCTGCTGCTGTGGCGGCTGCGGCGCGCCCCACATGAGCCCCGCGTTGTCCAGCTGGGCCCAGGGGGTGGCCAGCGGCTGCTGCTGCTGCACCGCCTGCCGCACCACACGCCACTGGAACACGGCGCGGTCCTTGCCGCCCACGCTCACCTGTACATGCACGGCAGCGACGGGACGGCAACACGGTTCCTCAGGCATTCCCATGGACTAGGAACAACAGGACCAGCGGAATGCAGCAGCAAAGCTGGTTATGTTCCAGCATAGGAAGCTCGTGTGTCACCCGTGCCAACCCGACACCGTGCACCCCCATTGCCTCCCCGTTGCCACCCCATTGCCTCCCCATTGCCAACCCCATTGCCTCCCCATTTGGGCTGGACCTTCCGTGCCGGCTTTGTGCTTTACCGAGATACGGCACCACCAGGGCCCGGCTGACTGTTACCACTCACCGCGTAGCTCTCGTCCGCCGCCCACCGCACGTTCATCACGTGGCTGCTGTGCCCGCAGTACACGTGCGCAGGGGCACCCTGCAGGGCATTTGATTAAATGGAAATCCAGGTGAGCCCGCGGGAGTTAGCACCACAGCTGCCATCAGCGGATCTGCAGTCTTACGGTGCCAATGTTTGTTGCACCATCGCAGCAGCTCTCCAACCCATTGCCAAGGACCGGGCACGACCGGGTGCACCCTGCGCCCAAGAGCGCACTATTGGTTGCGTTGTGTACATGCAGCCAGCAGCTTGGCGGCTAACCCACCTGCACCACGCACGGGAAGTTGAGCAGCCGCACGCGGCCCAGGTCGTCCGCCGTGAGCACGTAGCGGCCGCTGGGCGAGGCGTGCACGGAGTTGATGTCGGTGCCGTCGCTGTCGGCGAACCAGATGCCCATGACGGGGAAGCCCAGCAGGCAGGACCAGCCGGCCCACGCCGTGTCGCGCTGGTTGTCCTTGAGCTGCTTGCCGGTGCGCGGGTCGAAGTACAGGATCTGAGGGCAGGTGGGGGAACGGGGAAGCGAGGAAGGATGGCAGGCTGAGGTTAGGACCTGTGCACAGAGGGGAGGCATATGATGACGTAGGCCAGGGCCCAGGGGACAGGGCGTTCCGTGCTGTGTGTCTGTTTGGGGCCTGTGCGCGGGCCGAAGTACAGGGTCTGAAGGGGGATGACGAGCGGGAGTGGGGGTTGCGAAGGGTTGCGGGAGAGGAGCGAAGCTTGACCGATGGGGAGTGGGGACTGTGGAGTAGGCACCTACAGGCTAGATTACAAAGCTGTTACAGTCTGCCGAGTTTCGTGGGTGCCTGTTTTGGACGCCTGTTTAGGCCAGTGCGCGGCCGGCGTGCAGGACTTCGCTGCAGAGGGTAAGCGGGGGTGGGGGACTGGGATAGCGCCCAGGGAGAGCCGGGTAACGAAGTACAAGACCCGGGACAGGGACAAGGATGGATGCGTCCAGTGGAAAGCGGCAGGGGCAAATGCCAGGCACTTACAGATGTCGTGTTGCAGTGGTGTTAATAGGAGTAATACCCAGTTGAGAGGGGCGACGCAGCCCCGCACAACACCACATCCCGCCCCGCCCCGCCACGCCATATCACATTACATTCTGAAATCGCCCTCTCCGCCACTGACCAACTCGCCAGCCTGCCAGAACTCTGCGTCCCGGACTACCAGGGTAAGTGTACGAAGAACCGTACGCGTGACCGTACACCGTACACTCCAGCGCTCGGCCCACCTCGTACGCCTGGTCCACGCTCTGTATGGCTCCGCTGTCCGCCGCCCAGTCCAGGTGGCGCACGGTGGAGCTGTGCCCCACGCAGCGGCACACGCGCGCGTAGCCACGTGTCACGTCGAACACGTCGATGGCCTGGGCAGGCGCAGGTGGAGAGGCAATGTGTCAGGACGGCGGGCAGGCTTGGCAACTGGCATGTCCGTAACGAGCAGGTGGATTGCAAGCGTGATGGACAACGTTGTCACACAATGCGTCGTATTGCCGCAGGGCACGCGGAACGCATGAATGGCCTGAGCAAGTCAACGAGCGCCCCTAAAGCAGTCAGCCTGGAAGAGACGCGCGGGGGCAAAGGCAGCACGGCCCAACCTGGCCTTGCGGAGCTGCGTGCAGGACAAGGCCACCGGTATCGGCCACGCGCAGGGGGCCACCCCCGCACCGTATCTGTCGTTTTGGGCTTCTGCTTGTAAACCCACCTCCCCTTCGCGTGCAGGCACAAGCGTTTCCATGATTCCCTGACGCCTTACACGGTTTCTCGCGATTTGCACGTACCCCCGCACCTGGTCGTGGCTGCCTGCCGCCAGGTACCTGCCGCACGGGGAGTACTTGAGGTCATCCACGGAGGAGCTGAACGTCTTGCCCCACCACACCTGCAGCACAAATGAACACGCGCAGGGGAAGGCTGGAGCGGGCATGTTACTTTGTATCAACATTGTCCTGCCCCGCCACACCTGGGACACACACGGTCACGCGCACGTGCAAGGGGAGGTCGGGACATGGCATGGTAGCGCTTGTGCATACAATGCATCACTTGGCCACCACATGGAGGGCGCTCGCTTAGAGGACGTACCGAGGCACGCGCCACGTGTCTTTGTGTGCGCAAAATGGATGCAGCACCCGTGGCCCGTCTGGCTCTCGCGCACCTGCAGCGGGCCCCAAGTCCACATGACACGCCTGCAGCCCCTGAGAATGCTAATTAATGCACCCTGCTGACACCCAGCCCTGCACACATAAGGCGCCGCCAGGAAAGGGGTGCGGAGCTACAACCCCTGCCGCCCCGCCCCACGCCTCCGGCCGCCTCCGCGCGCCCGTGCGCACCCACCTGCCGTACCGACGGGTGGAACTCCAGCACCTGTATGCCCCCGTTGGCGCAGCCCACCGCCAGCTGCTGGCCGTCCACGCTGAAGGCGCAGGAGCGGGCCACCAGGCCGCCCAGAGACACGATGCGGATGGGCTGCGGCAGGGGATGGTAAGTGACAGTTGCGTTCAGGTTCGTTGGTGGAGGCTGATGACACGGGGGACACGATGGGGATGGGCTGCGGCAGGGGCGGGGGCGGGGGCGTCGGCGGTCGGGGTGGGGGGAGTTAGGTGGCGCCAAGGGGAAAGGAGCATTATCTCAATTGCGCAGAGCACACTGAAGCTTCCCTCGCCGCTTGCACGGTCAGCGCTGCTGTTCCGTCGCCGTAACTGCGCCGATATGCCTAGGGTTCCACGGCTCACATCAGCGAGGCCTATTACGCAGGCTCCCGACCCATATCCCCTGCCCCACGTTCGAGGTCCTGTGGCCCCGCCGCAGGCCCTCGCCGAAGGAGGCCGTAAAGCCCCACCTTCCGTGTAGCCGCGCTCCACACCGTGACCTTGTCGCTGTCGCAGCACGTGCCGTACACGTGCGGGAAGGCGGTGTTGGTGGCCAGGCCGTACAGGTCGGCCTGCTGGCCGTACACCAGCACCTCCGGGTCTTTATCCACCTCCCACACGTCGCAGCTGGCAACGCCTGTGGGAAGGGGTCAGGTGGTGCAGTGGTGCGTTGTCGTGTGGAGCGGATAGCGTGTGCGGTGTGGGGAAGTGGCAGGGAATGCCAGGGTTACGAAGGGCAGGTACGGCATGTACCAGCTACTGTACGACGGCTGACCGAGGCTGCAGGATGGGACAACCGCGACGTGCATGCATGGGGGCGGTCTGGGCTGGACTCCGGAGTCCTTGGCGATCATGGGATACGGTGGCTGTAGGTGCACGAGTACCGGTAAAGAGGCTAAGGACGGTGCAACGCGGGCTTTAGGTGAGTGGCGCCGGCCAGTATGGGGTGGCAAGGGTGGGTAGTGTGCAAGCGCGATGGCGGGCCACCCACACGCCCCGCCCCCGCCCACACCTGCCACGAACATTTCGGGATTGTCCGGCGCACAGTCTAGGCCGCGCAAGGCGGGCGGCGCCGTTGTGCCGACCTGATGAGGGGTGGACAGTCCATTGGTGCACAGTGGATGTACAAGAGGGATTGGAGTCTGCCGCAGCGGGTGGTGTTAGGAGGTGGTGGTGGGGACAATTGGTTGTGCGGGGTTCGCTGCTTTAAGCCACAGCGTGCCACCGCCACCTACGCGTACCAAACCGCGTACCAAACAACAACAGCGCTGTTCATGCGTATCCGGTCCGTGCAAACCTTCCAGCCCAGTGTGCACACAGGGGCATGGATAAGGTAATGAAGCAGGCATGGCCCATCTGCTCACTGCTCCTACCCCTCCCTACCTGGTCCGGTCGTAGGAGAGGCAGCTGGCGCAGCATGGCCCCGAGGTCCCCTCCGGACACGTCCCACATGCGCACCACACTGCGCACAGGGTGTTGAGACAGACACGTGCACCAGTCTTCTCAGTACACACCCCACCCTGCGTAAAGTAAGCCAGGTAGGCTAGTTACGCAGGGGAGAGGGGAGCGTTAGCACGCACACATTGCATGCTTGCGCGGGCAAGGCAGCGACCCGGGGCGCACCCACGCCACAACCGAGCATCTCCGCATGCACCGCGGCACCCAGGCCCCACAGCCCCTGCCGCTCCTCTAAGACACAGCTTAGCTGCTGGCAACAGCCCCGCCCTGCGCTTTCCCCAGACCATGCCTACTGCTCCTCTCTATCTGTGCCCTTTCCCGCACCCTCCTCCCTCACCCGTCCGCGCCCCCGCTCAGCAGCACCCTGTCCGTCTGCAGCACCAGGCAGCGCACACCGCCGTACGACTGCTTGCCGTCCGGCCGCCGAGTGGGCGGCCCCGTGGCGTGCGCCTGCGTCTCGCGTGTCAGCCGGTTGCCGCGCCACGAGCAGATGCAGCCCTTGGCGTTTCCTGCCAGAGTAAACATGAGAGTAGGAGTTGCGTAGAAGAGCGTGACGTGCAGTGGGACTTGTCGTCCTTCGCATTGCCTGCAGGGGTGTAGACAAGATATGGTAGTTCAGCAGCTGCCTCTGGAGTGCAATCTGCGGCGCCTGGCCTGGCGCCATGCCATTGGTAGAGCCGCTTGGCACCTGGTGCTCCTGAATGCCACAGGGCTTTTACTGATGGCAAGTGCGCAGGAGGCAAGATGAGACACGTACTGCGGTACCTTTCTACAGTTACGCGCGGGCGCCGCAGGCCAGAAGTTGCGCATGTAGGACCTGCAACGCCTGAAACAACCCCGCCCGTCACCCCGCTAGCCCAACCCCCCAAGATCCACCACCTTGCATCCAGTCCAACAACGAGCATTAGGAGCCTTTGACCGAGTGCCATGCAACAAACAGGCACTAGGACTGCTTGCCTGTGAGCACAATGCCCGAGGGCAGGAACGCCGCCGACAGCACCGAGTGCGTCTTGCCCAGGGCGTACACGCCGCTCTCCGAGGTGGGGTTCAGCGAGCCGGCGGGGCCTCTGGGGTCGGGGCCCACACGCCAGAACTTGATGTGGTTCTGGCCGTACGTCACCAGCCTGCACGCACGTTCCAAGGCGCAGGCAGGTATAGGGACCCGCATCCCGTACGACAAGTAAGATGTGCGTCGTAGCCAGCGGCAGGTACGACAGATGTCGTACAGTGCTGCATGCCAACTCTGCCGCCGGGCCTGCTTCCATACCTGATATGCCCTACGACCTGCGCCCACCCAGCCCCCAGGACCCCACCCGCCACGCCCCAGCCTGCAGCACTCGCACCCGTCGCAACATCAGCATCTCGTAATCCCCACACCGCCTATCGCTGCTCACCACGTCCTCCCCACCTGTCCGGCTCGTACTTGCTCCACACCACGCCGTACACTGCCGGCGGCGCGCCCGGCTGCGACTTGCGCGGCTCGCACAGCCTCTGCCGCCGCGCCCAGTCTATGATGTGCATGCTGTGGCTGTTATCGGTGGCCACGCACGCCAGCCGCGTGCCATCGGGCGAGAAGGCCAGAGCCTGTATGCCGCGGTCGTCGCGACTGCGCATTGGGACGGGACACGGGACGGTGTCACGAGATACGGGCAGGTACGTACGGGACGGGACGTACGGGCAAAAAGGAGTGTCGGGGATGTCGGGAACGAACTGGGCTGGATGCCTGGATGCCGCGGTGATCGCGACTGCGCGTTGGTATTACACAGGCGCATGGAGGCACGGTCGTGTAATTGGCACACACGGACAGCAGCGAGTGGCAGGGAGGTAAGCAGCCGAGCAGAGTTATTGTGCGGGGCCCGCTGAACGTTGCGCAGTGCGTGCCGTTTATGCAATGGCTATCGCATTACGGTATCTGTGCCGATACTGCGACATGCCCGAATGCGGTAGCTCGAGGACACGGCGTGCCTGGCAGTGAAAAAGCTGTGCAGGGCTGCCACGCAGGACAGCAGCACCTAGTGTGTGGTAGGTGTGGTGCAGCACCTAGTGTGTGTCCATATGCGTATGGTTCGTGACCGCGTTCGGGCTCACTCGAAGTTGAGGCGGGACAGCAACTTCTGGCTGGGCCCGTCCCACACCAGCACGCACGGCTGGCGGCCCAGCTGCCCAGTGGCCACCGTGGTCCGGTCGGGGTGCACCGCCTGGGGTGTGGGTAGGTGCAGGGGGAGGAAGGAAAGCAGGGGTGCCGTACGTCTTTAACGTAAGTGGCAATGAAGTCAGTGCATGTTGCGCACAGCCGAATCTTTCTGCGTCAGTACGGCACAGAAAGTTAGACGCTGTCCTCGTGTGCTTGCAGAGTGCAAAGTTCCCATGAGCAGAGAGCCCCAGAGTACGTCCGTCGTGCCAGGCTGCATTGCAGTCCGGAGGGCTTGTGCCCATGTGCCCCTGCCCCACCCCCATCCACCCTCCCGGCTCCCGCACTCACGGTGCACAGGATGTCGTCGTCGTGCCCCAGGAAGAACCGCTGCGCGACAGGACGGCGGGGGCAGGCCCACAGGCCAGGTGAGCGGAGTACGTGCAGGTGCGGCGCTGGTGCATGTGGTCTTGGGCCTCTGGCGCGTTTCCCGCACCCGCTGCCCACGCTAACAGCAAACCGTATGCTTTTTTCCAGGCTCTAAAAGGCACTGCGCAACACGTGCATAATCTGCTTTTTGAATTTGGTTTATATGGCTTTCCTGTCCCCCCAGTGCCTGCACAACGGCTTGAGGCGCTTCCACAACCACGCTGCTGCTTCATGGACCAACATCAGCGATGTTGCCCCGAGCGATACATACGCCTATACGATACGCCTATAAGCTGCTAAGGTATGAGCTGCTACGGCATGTGTAGGCAAGCGAGGTGTAAGGTGGCAAGCCCACCTGCGTGTGCTGCGCCTTGTTGTACACCACCCCCACCGCCGCGGCGTGGTACACGATCTCCCCCGTGGCCAGGTAGAAGATGTTGGGCGAGGTGGCCAGGTGCCTGTGGCAACGGGCGGCAGGGCAGGGGGTTGCTGCATCCGGGAATACTGATGTAGGTCGGGGAGGTGGAGAGGGGCCTGTGGCAGGCAGCGGTGATGTGGGTTGTCGCACGGGGCGCAGGTGGTTTGCGCATGGAGCGAGAAAACCCTTTTCCGTTGTGCTACAAGTAACTCCAGATCCACACCGCCAGGTAGCACACATGGGGCGCTTGCTCCTGATACTGCGTCCAGCGTGTACCGTGTTGTGCTGTACGACCGTGCACTAGCCTACCCGTCGTATCCGTGTACAAACTCCAGCGCCAGCCGTACGTCGGGCAGCGTGGCGGAGCGCTCCGCAAGCCGGGGGTCCCAATTGCTAGGGGGCCACACGCCCTGCGCGGGGGCAGGGAAACGACATGATAGAGCATTCAGAAGAGCAGAGTGACCCGAATCCCAGCGTGAAGTGGCCAAGAGGGCAGCGCCCTGAAAGCATTTAATCAACGCATAAGAACCGGCCTAAACCAAAGCAGAGCTAAAGTGCTGGACATGGACCGTGGACGCAGGCTAGGTCTGGTACTCAAGGACACACGCAATATCAGCTCAAACGTGCCCGTTGTCGTCACGAGCAGCCTTGAGCTAAAACCCTGCTGTACACTTCCAGTTCTGCCTGTACACCCGTGCTTGCCTGTAACTGTGCCCCGTCATGCATGCTCCATTTTCTTGCCTCTGGACCGGCGCGCCTGCCCCATCGTCCATCCGCCGCAATGCGGTCTGCCCGATTCACCGCTTTACCCCCACCCCGCTCGGACCCACTGCATCTCACCCCGGACCCCGCCCCGTCCCGCCCCGCCCGCACCTTCTTGCACTCCGGGTACAGTATCTTGCCCATGTGGTTGGCCGGCTTGCCCGCCACATACGCCCCCCGCTGCACCACGTCGTTGGCCGCCATGTCCAGCCTGGGGGCGCCCATCACCAGCGCATCGGTGAACACCTGGGGGAAGGGGGACGTGGCGGGAAGGGGGACGTGGGGGCAAGGGGGACAAAGTCCTAGTAGGGGAGCGGTGAGGCATGTTCAGGCCACCCTCGTGACGCGATGCTCCAGCTCCACAACTGAAGCATTATAAGCCCCGGAAATACTGATCTAAGATGCACGCGATACAACAACAGCAAACAGGCGAAGGAGGGAACCCGAAGGGGGATGAAAGGGCGAGGAAGGGCATACCCCAGAACGGCATCAGGGGAGACTCCCCGGCATAGTGCGGACATGTGCGAAGTACGGGTGCGGCCGAGCTCGCTTGCTGCCGCTCCTGCGTTCCAGCCGCTGTTTGTCTGTCTATGCCCAGAAGGCGCTGGCTTGCCCAGGCAGAGCAGAACCACGAGGGGCAATAAAGCAGCTAAGCAGAGCGTGTCTGGCACGTGGCACGTGTCACGGAGCGGTACGGCACGCACCATTACGGGCATGAGCCCCCGTGCGTCCCTGCCGTACTTGTCGAAGAAGGCGGCCGCCAGCTGCGGCGTGAGCACCAGGCCGAAGCGCTTCCACACCGCGATGAACTGGTCGGGGGTCACCTGACGCCAAACGGAGCATGTGCGGGGCATGTTGCAGGTGGCAAGGGAGCCAGTCCAGTACCGCCCCCGTGGCACGTGTCGTGCGAGGTACGGCTGGGCCAGCCACACCCGGGCGGATGAGATGCTGCATAGCACTTCACTCTGCACTCTGTGTCCGGGAGGGTCAGGCGTGGCGACACGGTGGTAACAGGGAGGGACGGGGGTAACAGACCGACAGAGCCCTCGTCCCCTGGGCGCCTGCGAGGCTGCCTGTACGAAGAAAGATAGGATGGCCAGCAGCGCGCCTTGATGACTGCTCCGTGTCCGGGCATGCCCGCGCGCTGTGCGAGCGCGCATGGCGCAGCGGCTTCCTGGAGTGGCGGGATACTGACGGTATCCAAGGACCCCTGCCCCTAGCGCCGAGTTGCAACGCTACACGCTTCCAGCTGGGGACACTGCGGACACTACGGTAGCCCAGGCCCTGGCCCTGGCGCCCACCTTGTCCGGCGGCCCCAGCTCCGTGTGCCGCTTGCCCAGCACAGCGGCAAACACCTGCAGCAGCACCGTGCGCTCCTTGATGTGCACCTGGGGGGTGGGAGGACAGCAGGGAACAGCGGCATAATGGCACGGCACCGTCTTCCACCTTGACATGAGGACACGAGGCGTGGGGTGGCCCTGTCCTGCGACTGTAACTGTAGCCCCACATCGCCCTGCACTGGCGAAGCTTAGGGCACAAGCCTACCCCACCCACACACAATCCCTGCCCTGCCGGCAGCCGTTGCCCACTGACACATCCAGCCCATTAGCACCCAGGACTACCGTAAACCCCAGGGCAGCTGCTCCCCCCGCCACCACTTCCATGTCCACATCGCACCCACCGCCGCCGACCTCCTCAGCGCCTCCCTCATTCGCCCCTCCAGCACAGCCACCTCCGGCAGCACCTCCACCGTACGGCGGTCCACCACACCACCACCAGCCCCGGCCCCTGGTCTCATGCGGGGCGGCGCGCTAATGGGTCGCCCCGGGCGGCCCCCGCCCCCTGCTGCTGCTCCTGCTCCTGCTGCACCCCGCGCTGCCTCCGGGGCCCCTCTGGCACCAGCCCTGCCCCCTGGAGGTTCCTCCACTACATGGAACACGCCTGGGCGGATCTCGACCTGGAGAAAGTTATGCGGGGCAAGCAGGGAAGATTGGTTCAGCCGTTGGCTGCTGAGTCAGTTCGGCATCACTTGCGTAGGCACGTGTGGGTTGCCAAGGAGCAGCAATGTCGTAGGTGGGCTGGCCGGCGGGAGGACCTCCTGCACGGCTACGCGCGAGGGCAGTCAAGGCCCGGTGGTCCCCCATGCTTGGAACACTGGAAGACGGGACCGCCCACTGATACTATTACATGATACTGCAGCTGCCCTTGATTACTATTCCTTTTCGCGAACCAAGGACGTTCGCCTTGTCGTTGTGGATGGTGATGCTGCTACTGCTGCGGTCGTGTGCTGCCTACCTTGACACCCTTTGGTGCGGCTCGGTTGGCGTTGTACAGGCCGTAAGCTGACCCTACGAAGGAACAAGTCGGAAGGCATTCTGCTGCATCGTATTGCAGCCTCGCAGCATAGCGCTCTAGCCTCCATTCGCTGGACCTCAAGGTGGCAGAGGTCCTCCCAAGCCACCCTGAAAGGCAAGGCCCTTAGCGGCCCTGGCGCCTCGAGCGAACACCCTACCCTGAGCCTTGGGGTCCCAAAACAGCGGTCCGTTTCCAGAGGGCGGAGTGGGCAGCTGGATGGTTGCACGAAGGAAGGGGGCAAAGGAGGCAGAGGAGGCACAGCTGGTGAGCTGGCTGTCCTAACAGTAAGGAGCGGGGCAGGTGGTGCACAAAAGCACGTACTACTCCTAATGCGTGCCCGCTACATTTGCATGTGAACACTTGTGATTGTTTCATCTACGCCTTACCTCCGGCCTAAGCGCTCTCCGCTCATGTCTTTGCTGAATTGCAGCAGCTTGTGCCGCGCGAGAAGCTGCACCCCTTGCATTGATTTCGCGCTGTTGTTGATCGCCATACGAAGCTTTTAAGATTTTGTCCATTGCATCTTATAGGTTCTACACCCTCAAGGACATGCCCACGCCTGTCTCTGTGCGTAAGCGCCGCGACGTCATAGCAGTGCATTATAAGCGTCCATATGTATAGTCATTATGATAAGATAGCATCCTCTCGAACTGGACTGGTCAACGATCTGCTTCTGCGGTCAACGGTGAAGCTACCTGACAGGTAGCCCCCTCAGTTCACAGGCGCAGGAGTCCACCGCAGCGTTTACTTCGCCATTGCAGCATGGTACTCCACATCCAGCACTCATGCATGCAACAACCCACGTGTAACAGGTACAGGGTCCCAGGCCCCTTAGTTTACGGGAGCAAGAGTCTTCCACAGGCAGGGGAGCCAGGGGATCTCCCCTGTCCCTGACGTTTTAGTACGGTGGCCGGCACCAACCCTTCGCCAAAGGAGAGACACAAGAGCCTTCAACAGGCAGGTAGGAAGGTGAGCATGCAAGCCTATGTTGCAGTCTACCCAACCAGCAGGCCATACCACCCTGAACCCTACGAGAACCCTTGCTTGCAGTTGCAACAGCATTTCACACTCCAAGCGTCGTAACCAGAGAGCATGCCGGCTTTGCGATTCTCCACATGGGCCCCGCAATAGCAAATCCGCCCTGTTCAGTTTCCACAAAGTGTTACTGCTATATCCAACTGCTTGCAGGTCAGAACGCTGCGCACCACCGCCCCCTTGTTACGCTTTGTCCGCTGATCGTCAAGTGCCAATGCCCCTGCATCAGTGTGCCACACAAGTTCAGCCCCCAGCACCATACCGTATTTCTGGTCCACAGCAGCATGAACCGGTGCATCAGATCAGCAGCAACGTGGTACTACCGCACCCCCATCAGTCGCCATGACAGCACCCAGCAACAAGCTGCGAACACCTTGCGAATCGACAGCACCGCCAAACTTGGTCCAAGCCATTGCCATAACCGCCCCTGCTTCTGGCCTCAAAACCCAACAGCAACACCCCCACACACCCCCCAATCACCACCAACTACCTCATGCCCCCTCGCAATGTGCGCCCACACCCAACCACCACCTGCGCTTATTCCGTTAGGAACCCACCTTACCACACAACCAACCGGCACGTCGGCCAACTGGCTTCGCAACTTATTCGTTCCTTTACTCCTACCGCACCTCCTCAGCCCCCCAAGCACCTGCCTCCCTCACCCCATGGGGGCGTCAAACAGCGAGGGGTGCTCATCCTGACCCCCGCACCTCCCCCCCACCCCATGGGCGTGTCAAACAGCGTCGGGTGCTCATCCTGACCCCCGCACCTCCCCCCCACCCCATGGGCGTGTCAAACAGCGTCGGGTGCTCATCCTGACCCCCGCACCTCCCCCCCACCCCATGGGCGTGTCAAACAGCGTCGGGTGCTCATCCTGACCCCCGCATCTCCCCCTCACCCCATGGGGGTGTCAAACAGCGACGGGTTCTATCCTGACCCCCGCACCTCCCCCCCACCCCATGGGCGTGTCAAACAACGTCGGGTGCTCATCGTGACCCCCGCACCTCCCCCTCACCCCATGGGGGTGTCAAACAGCGAGGGGTGCTCATCGTGCAGTGCGTCAATCTCACTGTCGATCTCGCTGTCCCCCACGAAACCCCGGCCCCCCGCGGCCCCCAGGCCCACGCCTCCCGGCCCCATCGCGCCCGCCGCATGGAATGGCTCCTCCTCCGCGGCTCGCAGGATGGCGTCAATCTCCTCCGGGGTCTGCTCGCAGCGCGGCGGGTCAGCCTCCTGCTCCTCCACCAGCCCTGCTCGCAGCATCGGCGCAAGCACGCAGCCGAAGTCAGTCGTGTAAGTCGCAGCATACAGTAGCAGTAGCAGTAGCAGTAGCAGTCAACGGAAGTCAGTTTGGAGGCGCCCAAACGGCTGTTGCCGTGCTGCGTTGCTGCTTCAGTGTGGCGAAGGGCGGGGGGCTGCACGCATCCAGCCATTCAGTATACCGTATGGTACGTCCGTAACCCAGTCCTGGCGGAGCAGGGCCTGCGCGCACCCAGCCACCCAGCACATCGAACACACGCAGCCACGCAGGTGTTACCCGTGACTGGCGCCTATGTCGCACTTCACATGGTACCCGCAGACCGGGGCGAGGCCCGTCAGCTCTCGCACCCACCCGCATTCCCCGTGCCCACCATACCACCTCCGTGTACCGCGCATGTCTCAGCGACTTCCTGGCCCCTGGCGCCTTCACATTGCCTCCTCACAATCCACGCGATACCCATACCCACCCGCATTGAACTCCAGCGCGCCCTCCGGCAGGTCCGCCAGGAACCAGGGGTGCGCCAGGATGCCGGCCATGGTGAGGCGCTGCGCGGGGTCGGGCACCAGGATGCGGTTGAGCAGGTCCCGGCAGGCGGGGCTGACGGGCAGGTGCGGCGGCAGCTGCCACTCCGCGGCGGCGATGCGGCGGATGACGGCGTCGCGCTGCGCCTTGTTGTCGCGGTCGGAGATGGCGCCGAACTGCGGGGGCAAGGGGAACAGGGAGGAGGGGAAAGGAGGGGACAAGGGAGTTCGTGTGATGAAGTGCGCGCAAGTTTGGCGAGTAAAGGCCGTGCAGCAAGCCTGGCAAGGTGTGTAGGGAGGCGCTGAGAGTAGATGGTGATGGTGGCCACGGCAGGATGGAGGTTTCGGGGGTCTACTCCGGTTCTCGCTAGGGGCCAGCACGGTGCCAAGCAAGGTGGGTCTCTGACGGCACACGTGAACAAGCCGCACCCCACAAGACCATGTAGTAACACACAGCACTGCACCGTATAACCCGTACCGCACCCCAGCGTAGGAGTCCCGCCCGCCCGCCCGCCCGTACTCTGCCGTACCCACCGGGTACGCCTTGAACAGGAGCACGTACAGGATGCAGCCCACCGACCAGATGTCGGACAGCTTGGCGTCGTACGGCCGGTCCGCGCTGGCCTTGAGCACCTCTGTACGGCACATCGAGTGGTCATAAACCGCACAACCGCCACATGAGGGGAGTTCAGTGCCCTGGCTTGGCCGTATTTAGTTCAGCTAAAGTGTGGATCAGCGCCTGTTTGGCACAGTAAGCACTACGATGGGCACTGTGGCGGGCCGGTGCCACGCTACTTTGCGTGCACCGCCCTCGCCGCGTGCATTAATGCAGTGCTTTCGACTGACAACAGCATCACGAGAGCATGCAGAAGGACAGCCCTTGCATGCAGCGAGCTTCTCAAGGGCTGCCCTCGCCGCTGGTGCATTGAGCAATAGTGATGCTGCCAGCTGCAAAGAAAGCTGCTGCGCGTGCACGCTGCAACATGTGCGCTTCCACGTTATGCTGCGCCGCTTTTATAGGCCGCCGCCGTTTCGCCCTGGAGGCAGCAGCCCTTTGCTGTGACCCTGCTCACCCGGAGCCATGTAGTACAGCGTCCCCACCCTGGACTTGGGCATGGACGTCACGGCCGTCTTGCACAGCCCAAAGTCTGCGGGACAAGAAAGCGCATCCAGCCATCCATCAGTGCAACGGAGTCGGCGACGCTTGTCGAGGAACACAGTGCGAAAAGTGGTATTTCCGCAAGCATAGTTACGGCAGGCCAACCGGAGAAGGTGAGAGCATGAGTGTGTGCAGCCGGCGCGGTTACCACTGGCTCCAGGGCGGGAAAACAGACCAAGCGCTGAAGGGAGTGCCCCCAACCCCCAGCGTCAAAACGACAATGCGGACAACGGCACGACGCGACCCACGGGTCACCGCCCCGTCACCCACCCGCCACCTTGATGTGCAGGTTGCGCGGGTCCTCCAGCTCCCCTGGCGGCGGCGGCGTGTCAGAGGCGCTGCGCAGCAGCAGGTTCTCCAGCTTGAGGTCGCGGTTCACCACGCCCCGCCGGTGGCAGTAGTCTAGGCCCAGGATGAGCTGGAGAGGGCAGGCGGGTGGGTGGGAGGAGGCACGACAGGGCGGTGAAGCAAGGGCGGCTCACGCGTGACCACGGTGGCATACATACGCAGCGCGCCCCTGTTGTGACGCGTGAGGCACGCAAGCCGTAGGCAAGGTGCAGGGGGCATGCAGGCGCGCAAACGTTGGTTTGACGGCTGTTGCGTCACTGTGAGACATTCTGTCGTCGTTCTTTCGGCGGTGTGCTCTCTATGGGGGTGCCCTGCCATGGCGACCGATGCGCTCCTGGGCAGCCCTTCACCACGCTAGTATGCACACGGCTTGGGCGACAACATTTGTGTGAGCCGATTCCTTCAATTAAAATGCACTCGTGCGGCCTGTGGGCCACAGTGCCTGGCACAGGGCCCCACCTGCTGGAAGAACCACCGCGCTGTGAGGTTAGCGTTCGGTCCGTCGTGTAGGCACGGCGCGGTGCACGAGTAGGGAGAGGAGGAAGCGTCAGTAGGGGATACTACCTTGTGTTAACTGACATGCCCGCACGTGGCATACACGCCAGCCCCAGCAAATGCTTGAAGTCTCCGCGTGTTGAGAGTCACTTAGGTGCGGCATAGAAGCTTTGGGGTACACATGACGTAGGAAGCTTTGGGGTAGGGGTACACATGACACGTGCGCGTGCCGTGTTGGGATGTCGACATACGTGCCACCGAACCCACCCTCGTCCTCTCTCAACCGCCCCCGCTTCTGGATGTACTTGAAAAGGTCCCCAGCGTCAGCGTACTCCATCATCTGGTATTGAAAAGAAAGTGTAAAAGTACAAAGCTGAGTGCGCCAGGGTTGCAGCACGAAGTACGGTGTTCACTTGAGCACACAGCCGTGCATGTGCAGGTGCCGTGACCCAGTCCGGTGCGACAGTTGCTTGCACCCGAACCAGCAAAGCTCAGTGCAAGCGTAGGCATGCAGATGTACAAGCGCAGAACAGGTGTGCCATGTATGAGGCCCCGCGGTGAGCTGGTTACCCATGCAAGGGGCGGGTTGCACAGGCCCGCACCCACCCTCACCAACTGCGCACCGCCCCCCTTGCGCGTGCGCCAAACCCATGCATTCCCGTGATGACGCTCCCAAAACCCGCTATATCAGCCTCACCATGTATAGGAACCGTCGATCAGGCGTAAGTCCAAGGCGCTTGAACAGGACCACGTGGGGATGGTTCAAGGAGCAGTGCGACTTGACCTCCCGCCTTATGAGGTTGTAATCAACCTGTCTGCATGGCAGGTATTTGACTGCTACGTACTCCGGCGGGAGCCCAGGCGCGTTGCGCAGGTAAAGCGCGACGTTCCCGAACGACCCAGTACCCAGGTGCTGGGCGAACGTCAACGTCGGGTCGCCAGCGAGCGGATCAGGTGGCGCAGACACCTGGTTATTCCCTGGGAAAGCCATGCGCGCGGAAGCTCTCTGGGCCCAAGTGCTTCAGCTCCCTAAAGCATTTCCACGACGTAAGGCCGCGCCACGGACGCTATGCGTCCTTGATGTAGTGCAATGTACTTATTCTAGAAGTTATTTTCAAACGCTGTTGCCCCTAGAGTGATGTGATGGGTTCGCCTCGGGCACTTCCACGACCGCCGGTTGCCGCGACAGCGTATGCAAACAGATGTTGTGCTGAAGTGGCCAATGAATAATACGGAACAGTTCATACAAAATTTTACACCTGTCTGCTGCTGGTCGGGAAGTTCTAGGCACATGCCGACGTGCACTGCACGGCACGCTTGCCGTGCCCATGGGGGCCTTGCGCCTTAGCGCTGCCAACACGCCACAGCTTATGAGTTCTGGCCGCCAGTGGACAGGGCAAGACTTGCAACTTTCACATGATTCAGAGATATGTGCTCCTCATCTGTGGCCCTCTGCAAGTCATCCCTGTGCCTATACCACGGCACCGAGCGCGGGCCAGCATTGCAGCTCATTCCCGGTACGCAGCGCTGCGCCGAGCATCCTGACTAACCAAATGCCAAATACCATGCAGCTTGAGTGCGGCATGCGAAGCCAAGGGCATGCCTCATGCGGCCAGGCTGCGCCATGCGCGGCACCTGGCCCCTGCCGGCAGCATCCATCCTTGCGCGACACGACACAAGGGGAACCCCTCCCGACAGTCTGCCACACACGGGCGAGATCGTGGATCAGCAGCACTGGAGATACTGGTGAGGCTGGAACTCGCACGACTTGTGCACGGCATGGACGCTCAGTGGACTCCGGTGGCACGTGGCAGCGTTGTTACATAGGTTCGCCGCAGGGGAGACCTGGTTCGCCGGTTGAACCCTCAAGGGCTACCGCCAGGGAGCATCTCTCAGTGCTGTCATGACAGGGACTCCTTTACACATATCCCCGGAACAAATCGGCTCCAGCACTGCACTCACGAACAATACACTCTCCAAGTCAGCCGCTTCTCCGTCCCTTTCGATGCCGTACCACGTCTTTGCTGCCATTCCGGCCGTACCAATGCTGAACCAACATGAACGAAAGCCCGCATTTAAAGAAGGAAGTGCTCAGTGCCGCATCGCTTCAGGAAGCCATTAGCGGCTGCCCAAGAGCTCCACGGGAAACTGTTCTGCACATGAATGCGAGTGCTACGCGCGCGCGGCAGGCACGCCACAATAGCGCGCACCTGCTGCCGGGGCGCGGAGACACAACTGACTGCACGAAAAGACATACAGGACGCAGGGCGATGGCTGCTGCGCCCACACGTGGAGCGCAAGTCACATGCAACCCACAGAGACCCGCCGCCCCGGCCAGCAGCCAGGCATACGGGATCAGCCACATCCACAATGAACACAAACGGCGCGTAATGTGAACGACTGGTTAAGTGTGCAAGTTGTGACAGCAATGGAGTATGCGGGTAATGGGCGCTCCATAAGCCCGTTAACGGCCTCACAGCGGGGCGACAGCTCATGCAGGAAGGAGAGGCTGACATGCATTGCTCCTTGTAAAAGCTGAAAACAATTCTTGGTCTCATTGCGACCAGAGGCGTAAGTAATCTTCTGCAGGGGCCCACCCCGCATTCGCACAACCAGGCACTGATGTCGCCTAACCCCGCAACGACCAGCCGAGCCCCGCAATCAGCTCCAAACGTGATGCATCGCGCCGCTTGACCCAGGCGCCTTTCCCCACCAAGAAGGCCGTGTAGCGGATGCGGTGCGGGATGTAGGCTAATAAGCCTTGTACAGTTAAAGGCATATAGGAGTAACAGGCAGAGCACGGCGAGGCATGGCAGTTCCCCACACGAGAAGGCCGTGTGCTGACCTCAATGGCCACCAGCTTTGATGCTGCGGGCCCCCTTTGCAGCTGCGCCCAGGCAGCCGGCCGCAGCGTAGTGGCGCCAAACACGCGCCACACCCACCACCACCGCAAGTACAACTATTGCTGCTCCTACTCCTGATACGCACGCAACTGAGCACCGCCTTTACATGCGGTCCCCCCTCTTCATTCTCGAGGGGTATATGAAGCGGCCGCCACGCCGTGCGTAGGCACGCCATTATATTTCCGTGTTCTTCAAACGTTCCAGTGGCCGCCGACGCCCTTCTTCCAGCACGTTCGCCGTTTTCCTCGCGCCCGAGACGACTCCGCAGCCACTCCCACCACCCAGGCATGAACCCTGATGAGGGCAAACCTGATCCTCCATGTGATCAACCCTCACCTCCTGCCCTGCTGATAGGGGTCCACCATGTACGCCCCCTGCTGCCGCATGCCCGCCTGCTGCTGCTGCTGCTGCTGCTGCTGCTGCCGCAGCGCCTGCTGCTGTTGCTGCTGCTGCAACTGCTGCTGCAGCTGCTGCTGCATCTGCTGCTGCTGCAGCATGTCCTCCTCCAGCTCGTCCGCCAGCATGGTGGTGAAGCCGCTCTCCGTGAAGTCCCCGACCCCGTCCTCGCCGCCACCCGGGCGGTTCTGCGCGCAGGAAGCACGTCGCCGAGCGTCACAACGCGCGGCTAAGGAGGGCCACACCAGCACGCGCGGCTAAGGAGGGCCACACTAGCACGCGTACGCCAAATGGCCACGTGCAACGGCCCACACTGGCTGGGCACATGGTAACACACACACACACACACCTTGGTTACCCAAAAGAGAGTGTCCATGAAGCGCCGCTGAGTCCGTGGAACCCATGTAACCCAAACATAGAGCCTTGCCCCCGCAGCTGCCGTAGCAGGTGCACTGGTTCCATTCCTGCAACCAACCCAGGCACCCCACCAACCCACCCCTCCCAGCACCCACCCTCCTCGTCGCCTCCTCCAGCACCTCGTTCACCTCCTCAACCGTCTGCTCGTACGGCGGCGGTTGGGCCGTCTGCTGCCGTACGAGCACCGTGTTCATGGTCAGCGCGGCGGGCGGCAGGCCCACGCTGAACCAGGGGTGCGACATGATCTGCTGCAGCGACAGCCGGGCGTTGGGGTCCGAGTTGAGGATGCCGCGCAGCAGGTCCATGCACTCGGGGGCCACGGGGATGGAGGCGGGCGCTGTCCACTCGCCGCGCAGGATCTGCTGCATGGTCGCGTCGCGGCGCGCCTTATCGTTTGTGGCCATCGGGTCGTCGAACGGCGCGCGGGCGAACAGCATGACGTACAGCACGATGCCCGCGGACCAGATGTCTGTCGTACACCAGGTGGGGAAGGAAAGGGCAGAGTGGAGGGTTCATTGGGTGCGGGGGGCCGGGAAGGCGAGTGGGACCGGGTCGAGTCTTGCGGGGGGTCCTAGGCAAGGCAGCCTGGGGTGACGTAAAAGCGACGAGGTGCAAAAGCCGTCCTGACGCTGGTATCAGGGTTGTGTGCTGCCTGAGCTGCGGCAATGGATGCAGGTTAGGGCCTGCAGAGGCATTGCTATGCCGGTAGTGGTACCGGCACGCGGCAAGAGTGTTCGGTAGGCTCTTGCCAGATGCACCGGGCGCACAGGAGGAGCCCACGTATGCGGCGCATCGCCGGAAGGACAGCTCTGCGCCAGTCCCTTGTCGCTAAGCCACGTCAGAGTCCACTTCAGCTGCACTAGCACACCACCGCCTTTGCCCTGCTCACCTGCTTTGTTTCCGTCGTATCTGCGGCTAGGCCCGGCGCGGAGCACCTCGGGCGCCTGAGGGGGCAGGAAGTCAAGGAACCGTAAGCGCAGCGGGAGGGTCACAGCAGAAGCGGGGGACCACAGGCGCCCAAGTGCCGGCCGGTTGCTGCAATTCCCAGCGCAAAGATAGGCCCGCCCATTGCGCCAGGCCGCCAGCTTGGGGTGCAAAGGTCGTGCGGCCCACATCAGGCAAGCTTCCCCCAGTCGTGAACGGAGGCTTGTCGCACTTGGCCGAGCAACTTATCCGTGCCGCCGTGCCGATGCCCAAAGTTTTGGCCCCATTCCACTGGTTAGGCTTGCGAGGCGCCCTGGTGGTGAGCCTGTCGTCCTGCCCTCCTGTGCTTCCTGTGCTGGCCCCACGCACCATGTACGTGACTGTGCCCACGCGGCTCTTGGGCAGCGAGTGTACGCCCTCCTTGGACAGCCCAAAGTCCGCGATCTGGGCAGCACGACAACGGCGAGCGAAGCGCGTGTAAGTGCAGGCGATGCAACATGAGTGATGATTGGGCCCGCGAGTCAGGCGCTAAGGGCCTGCCCCGCGGTGCTGCCGCTCCACCTGCGTGTCCTACGGAAGCGCCAAGCTTGACACGATCCGCACACACGCACTGCGGGGCCTCGCCGGCTGTCGTGTACAGTCCACCTTCCCTCACACGGCCCCCTTCAGCAAACGGCCTTGACAAGCAGAAAGCGTTACAGAGCAGGAAATGCACACGTGAGTACACCTCAGGCCGCTCCCCTCCCCGCCCTGCCCCGCCCCGCCCCACCTTGAGGTGTAAATTGGAGGGTGCAAAGCACAGGAGCTGACCCGTGGTTTCAGCTGAGGCCCTGCCCGCCCCGCCCCACCTTGAGGTGCAGGTTGAAGGGGTGCTCCAGGTCGCCCTGCGTTAGCTCCTGCCGCGCGTCGGGCGTGCGCTTCAGCAGCAGGTTCTCCGGCTTGAGGTCGCGGTTCACCACACCCCGCTGGTGGCAGTAGTCCAGGCCGAAGATCTGCCGGTAACGAGGGAGGCAGGAGCAGGCCACGTGAAAGGAAAAACAATATTGGAGGTGGTGACATGCATGGAGGGGCGGTGCGCGTGGTTTGGGACGCGACAGTGGGAGGGGTGAAGGTCTGCCGGCGGTTGGGGAGCCAGGAGCGGGTCACGTGGCGGAGAACAGCATGAAAGACATGAGAGGACCGCGTGTGTGGACTGGGGTATTGTATCGGGACAGTCAGACTTGTGCGGGTGGTGAGAGGGGCGGCGTGTGCATGGGTGAGCGGGGCAGCGATGGGGGCCGGCTGCTTTGTGCGAGGCACAGCACCGCGCGCGGACAGTTTGCCATGCGGTGGTGGTGAGCGGCGGTAGCTCCCGTGTCCAACAGCGGTCAGTAAGGGTTTGCGCCGCTGAACGCGCCCGGGCGACCGTCAGGACGTGCAGCGCGGGAGTGGTCTCCCTTGCCATGCCACGTGCGGCTGCGCCTGTGCGACCTCACCATCTGCTGGAAGAACCTGCAGGTCAGAGCCAACCAAAAGCAGTTTAAGATTAGTTTGGGAACGGACATTCTTGTGTAAACGAGGGAGGGAAATAGGACATGGCTATTTGTAACGCTTGACACGTGCTCCGTAGACCCACGCGTGCCCCTGTCTGCGAGCCCCCCTGCGTGTCACCACCACTGGACACGGTAGCTCACCAGCGGGCTTCGTGCTCACGGAATCGACCCCTCCGCCGCAGGTAGTCCAGCAAGTCGCCGCGGTCTGCAAACTCCATGACCTGAAAAGCCACGAGCGTCATGTTACGATCACCGCGGTCACCGGTTGGCACGTACGCAGATTGCGTGGCAAGCCCGTAAGTGGCTTACCATGTACAGGTGCCGCTTGTCTGGCGTTAATCCGAGGCGCTTGAAGCGGATGACGTGTGCTGTTCGCACCCAGGAGCGGCCGGGTTAGGAATGCGCTCTGAAGGTCCTTTGGCGCATTGTGAGACGCACAGCCGCACGTAATCCTAGCCATGTGTAACTTACGGTGTATAAGTTGCCTGTGGCTATGCACCTCTCGGCTGACAAGGTTGAAGTCCGCGCATTCATCCCTCGCAATCAGCTTGACCGCGACATCCTGCAGCAATGCCAGAGCTTCATTGCGCTTAGCTGCAACAAGTGGCTCTGGGAGGGATCTGCAACTTCGCAGCACGCTGTATCCGAGCGTATCGAGGGCTCCCGAGAGCAGGTTACGCCAACCCATAAATGCCCGGCTTACCTCAGGCCCTTGTGCGGTATGTCTCCTGTACTGCAGCACGCTCCCGAATGCCCCTGTGCCCAGCGTCCTTATGTACTCATAACCAAGTCCCAAATCGACCTGAGCCAAGTGACCTCCGCCTGGTCGCATAACTGATTGCTTCTTTACGAGAGGTTATGCTGCAGAGTCACGTCTCATATGTTGATGCAAAAACCCGTCTCCTGCGTGCTGCACCGCACTAACACGACGACACGCCCTCGCGGCAGTTGATTGCTGGCCGTTGCGTATGTACAGCTGAGTGTTGCACGACATGTAGACAATGCACGCTAGAGCAGTGAGCGGGTGGTGCGGGGAGCGCAGATGGCAGAAACAGTTGGTGACAGTTTGCGCACGGGGTCCATGCAACCCAGAGGGCCGAATCAGCGGCATGATCTAGCAGCAAGCATGGGTTGCCCTCAATACACTGCGCGTGCTTTTGTTGGGCGGGGCAGGGTAGGCACAGGCATGGACTGGGGCTACCAGGGGCAGTGGCAGGGGCGGCCAACGAAAGCTGCTGTCTTTGCTGTGCCGATGCGCTTCCACACCAAGCACCCCTTGCATGCAGCTTGCCCGAGGGCCATGCCTGGCCAATTGGCCATGCCCTTGGGGCCAAGAGTCCTGGGATGGCGTCGTTACACAATAAGTGTGCTGCATGCGCCCACGTAAGCTTCACAAGCGACTAGGCCTGACATGCCGTCTGGACCAGCTGGCGCCAGCCGCCCGAGGCTGTCCCATGCGTCCGCCAGCTCCCACCAGGTCCCATGCACTGCAGTCGCGGTTCGAGACCACTGCTAACCTGTTACCGATATCCGCTCCTGCCGATACCGGTTCTGCATAAATTTATGTCATGTACGGAATCATGGACAGCCGGGACTCCCGTCCCCATTTAGGGGCCCATCATGGACAGCCAGGTTCGCAGGGGGCGAGAGGAATCCCATTGCCACCGGTATGCTGTGAGCCAGTGCCAGCCAGCGGCCAAGGTGAGCCGTCACAGCCCGCGACCCACCAAGGTGCATAGTTGCAGCAAGAGCAAGTCAGCATCACTACAACGGTAGCCAAGCACCGATCCTATTAAAGAGGGGTCCTGCCTGGCTGTGCCCGGTGTAAGGCTCTTGTACGGCTCCTGCGTTTGCCTCATACGGTAGCTGTTGGTAGACACCGCGGTATTGGCACGCGGGCCCAATCAGCCGTCACGCCTTGCATTAGGAGGGGTGTCAGGGCACGCTGATTGGAATGGCAGGCCCCTCTGTCAGCGTTTCAAGAAGGCACCCTTACATCTCCACGAGACATGAGCTTCCGCATGCATACGGCTGGCTCTACGTGCCTACCGGCCGCACATCCTTTTTTTTCTTCGTGAGAAGGTTACAGGGACTAGGAATTCGTCCTTGAAGGCCACCACACGGCGGCACACGCGCACAGTGCCCCTGACCCCACCAACTCAGCTCATGAAAGCGCCAACAACAGCCAACGACCGGTATTGTTGTAATATGCTTGCCGTGCCCCCGGATGCCCCATGCACTTTGCGTTGCGCATCCAGGCCCATGGGTCTGTGGCAGACCGTCAGCCATGCACTCGCGCGCCATCCTGCATCCCGGCTGTAATGCCAACGAAGCGTTACCGTTAGTGACCCATGGTTCGTTGCACCTCTCATCATTATGAACGGTTTTCCCGCCAACGGTCACCGAGCAGCCACAACTCTCCCACATTCACCAAAAGGATCAACAGCATAATACGTGAAGCGTGACATACGTTCCTTCGATGCCCTGCGTTCCGGGCTGGAATAAGAATGGCATCCAACTACCGTACCGTACGCTTGCCACGTATCCGCAACTGCACAACACCAACCCAGTACCATATCATAGGTGGACTAAGGCACTATCGACGAAGGGACAGCGTGTGAATTATCCGTGAGAACGGCCGGCATTTCGCCGGGCAGCACATGGACTCGCTTGTGAGTGGTGATGAAATCCTGAGAGGAAAGCGCGTTACCTGCTACTGCCCGGGACCACTGTCCCGCAGTTCATGAGCAAGCACAGTATAGGACACCACCACTTATTGGCATTGTCGTCACCAACCAACCATCAATGAGTAAAATGCATGCATAAGCATATAGTAGGAGGTCCGTGGTACTATTACTAAGTAGGATGCGTGCTGCCGTGGGTATGTGGGACGGCCAGCCAGCCTGCAGAGTGCAACCAGGCACGGTCCCAAAAACACACCAGGTGCCAGCAGTGTTGCGACATCGAGCAAGGCTAATGGCTTGTCATTTCCAACAGGCCATACGGTGTGGTCAGAAGCGGTGTGGTCAGAAGCGCACATGAAGGCGAACAGCCGCTGCTGCCGCCGCGGCTAACCCACTGTGTGACCACAGGACCTAATGAGCGTCGATGAACAGTGCAGAAGAACCCATTCGTCAGTGTCGATTTCCCAAAGCAGCGCCAATTCACAACTCATCACCCAAATCGCCAGAGGGACGACTACGTCAGTACAAGAGCATCGCTCGGGCGCATTTGCTGCGTCATCAGTAGCTAATGGCGTGCCCACGGCGGGCCAAAGCAGTGCCGTGCTGTGGATGCTAGCAGCCGAAACGCCCGCATCGGTGAAAATGAACGCTCGCGCCCCACTCACGCTGCAAAATTCACAACAGCATTGAGCGCAAGCAGCTCAACAACCAGCTTGACGGCCTGCCACCGCCGAGCCCATCCCTGCCCTCCCTGCTACGCACAGGTGCCCTCACGCTGTTGCAGGCACATCCGCAACCCGCTGCACCTAAAGCTGCATTGGCGCGCATAGATAGCTAATGCTCCGATTCGTTTCGCCCGCTATGCTGCAGACCCCTCATGCATTACATGCCAGCTGCCGGTCTGCCCCACAAAGCCACCGTCACCCAGCCCCTTCTTCCTCTGCTCTCCCTGCCCGCACGTTCAGCTTCACAGCACCCCGCTGCCAGCCCTGCTGCCTCTGCCCGGCGTCCCGCTGTCCCCGCTCCCGCTCTGCCGCTCGCTACCCTGCCGGCTGGCCCCGCTCAAGCTGTATCCCTGCCCTGTCCCACTCGCAAGCTGCTGCTGCTGCTGCTGCTGTGCATGGGGCATCACCCCGCTCAGCAGCGCTGCGGCCTCCTCACCCTCCTCAATCGTCACCAGCCTCGGCACGCGGTCGCGGTTATCCCGCGCGAACGCAACGTACTGCGGCGACTGCGCAAACTGCCGCCAGCGCGGCGTCTGCATGAACGCGCGCAGCGCCTCCCCATCGGGCAGGCTGTCCACGGGCACCCACGCACCGTACGCCGCGTCCGCCAGGCGCCCCGAGGGCTGCCGCCACCGCACGCGCACCAGCAGCGCCGCGCCCGCCACCCCCGGCGCAGAGCCTACCGCCACGTCATCCACAACCATGGCGCCTCGCGCACGCGACTGCTGGGAGTTGCTGCGGCTGGGGCGCGGTGGCCGCGGTGGTGCGGGCGGCGCCAGGGTGCCGCTGCCCGAGCGACTGACGCGGCCGCCGGGCGCACGTGCCACGCCAGTGCCTAGGCCGCCGGAGCCTGTGAGGGTGTTGCTGGTGCTGTCAGGGTCCTCGCGAGCGCCCGGCTGCGCGGAAGGGTACGGCAGGCGGAAGCGCGCAATCTCGGCCACGGCCATCGCGGCCATGGCTGCTGCGCCGGTGGGCACGCTTGCGCCCTCACCTGCCGATTCGCCCGTGGTGACCGCGGAGCTCCCTGGGCTGGAACCCGGGCATGACTGCGGGTTCTGTCGCGCCTGCGGCTGCGGCTGCTTCGCGTGTGGGCCTTCCACCACCTGCCACCCCTGCGGCACCGCCTCGCGCCTGCGCGCCGCCTGTGAAGCGCGCACTACCTCCTCGACCTCCTGCTCGATCTCGCCGGGCAGCACCGGTGGGGGCTTTTCCTCCTTGCCCGAGGTTGCACGGCGCAGCTCGTGCAGCCCGGGCCAGGGGTTGCGGTACCCGGCGTGGCTAGGCTTGGAGGAGGACGCGCGGGGCTTGGGCGTAGCCGGCTGGTCAAGGTCGGTGGGGATGCCTGGCGTGTTAGCGGTGATAGTGCGGCGGCCGGAGGGGTCGCCGGGTGCCGCTCCTGGGAGGATCTGGTCAGCGGCGAGGTCCTCTGAGAAAATAGGGTCGGGGTGCTGCTGCTGCTGCGCGAGAGGGTTGTTGTACATGGGCGGGCGCGCCTCTTGCCGCTCCATGCCCATGAACACGACCCGGTCTTCATCCTGCTGTTGCTGCTGCGCCTGCTGCTGCTGAGCCGCCTTCTTGGATGCCTGCCGCTTCAGCGAGCGCTGCTTGAGGGGCACCGTTGGCGGCATGGGCAGGCCAAACAGGCCCACACCACCGGGCCCGTCCGAAGGGGACGCAGGGCGGCTGCGAGCCAGTAGCAGGTTGGACAGGCGGGACAGCGCACCCGCGGGGCTTGCACTCCCATCCGGTGCAGTGGCGGCGGCGGTAGGCGGCGCCAGGCCGCCAGCCGCCGCCGCTGCCGCCACAGCAGCCGCTCGCGCCGCCACACGTGGGTTGTACACACCGTCTGGAGACGGCACGCGGCTACTTCCCGGGCTGCTCCCCGGCGAGTTGCTCGGGGAGGGATGCACCCGGGGCGATGACATGCGCCGGAAGCCCAGCGGGCCCCGTCGGGGCGTTGAGCCACTCGAGTCCTCAACACCACCACCCTGCGCGGGAGACGGAGGCCTCCCAGCCATCGCCACCGGACTGCCGTGCGTGCTTCCATTCTCACTGCGGCGGTACATAAACGGTTGTTGTTGCTGCCCCGGAGCCAGACCAGCCTGCCTTTCGTCATCGGAGCTTGACGAGGATGAGTGTGGCAGAGTGTCCAGGGCAGTAACGAGCGGCAGCTCCTCCGCTGTCAAAAACTCGTGGCCATACCCATCGTCCGCAGTGACCAGCAGTGCCTCCGTCGGCAGTGCCGGGGCCAGCGCAGTGGGCGGGCTGGGTGGCCGCTGGCCTGCTGCAAGGCCCGACGCACCCGGAGCCATCGGCACCGATGCTGCTGCAGCAGATGCACGCGGGCTCTCAGGTGCGCCTGAGGTATCCAACCAGCCCCCAAACGCATCGCCTGGAGCAGGCACCACCGGCACACCGCCGCTGGCGCTGGTCCCCACACTGCTGCCGTTTGCGCTCGTCCGTGCGCTGCTACTGGGGCTGCTGCCCGCAACCGGCGTGCTGCCCCCGACCATGGTTGCACCCGGCCCATGCTCCTGCCCCGGGCTCGTTGCGCCGCTGCTGCCCCCGCTGCCGCTGCCACTGCCGCTTTCGTGGCTCGGGCTGCGGCTGCCGGGGGACCAGTTGCCCGCCGCAGCGCGCCACGCGGCGCGCACCGCCACCAGCGCACGCAGGTTGCGCGCGGGCGCGTGTGGCCGCATACCCACTCCACCCGCTGCCCCAGAGCCACTGGAGCGCCACCCAGGAAACCGGAAGCCGCGCGAGGCTGCCCTGCCCTGCAGCGACGGCGGCAGGTGCGGTAGTGCCGGCTCTGCCGCATTCCCACTCTGCGACGTGTCCTCGTGCGAGTCCGTGCCGCTGCCGCTACCCCCGGGGCTCGCAGACCCGCGGCTGCGGCTAGTTGCAACCGCGAGTCCGCGGCTGCCCGCCGTGGTGGGCGCGCTGTCTGCGTTGTAGCTGCTGCGCGTGTCTGCGCTGCTTTGCGACGCGCGCAGGGAGCCGTTGGAGGCACGTGTCGAGCCGCGCGTGGACGACCCATGGGTCGTTCGTGCGAGGCGCGAGCCGCCGCCGCCGGAGGACGCGCCCGGGCTGCGCTCGCCCGCGCCCGGGTCGGACCAGCGTACGGGCAGTACGGCGGCCACGGGGTACGGCTCTGCCGTGCCACGGGACTGCACCTCGGGGATGCCTATGTAGGTGTCGCCGTCCTCGCCTTCGCGGTAGCTGGCCTGGCCGGACTGCGAGGGGACGCCGCTGCGGGGCTGCGTGGGTTGAAAGGGGCCGCCAGGGCACGCACAAAGTTAGCCCAGGGGACAACGTTCCAGTTGCAGACCCACTTCACGAACTGCGACCACAATGCAGCAGGTGCGACGCAGGCGGAGAATGCTTACTCGCACGGCGCTCAGAGCAGTGCTCCTCGGCGCCTCCTCGTCCCCCTCCTGCTCGAGCCGCCGCTTCCGTTCCTGCTCCTGCTCCTGCCGCCTGTTCCGCCGCACCACAAACAGCACCAGCAGCAGCGCACCGACCACCGCCGCGCCCGCGGCGGCCACGACTCCCGCGAGCACAGCGTTGCTGTTGCGCTGCCCTGAGCCGCCGTCCGCATCATCGCCCTTGTCCCCTGCCTGCCCCGAGGTGACCCCGGGCTGGGGGCTGCTACCCGAAGCTGACCCGGGCGCCAGGAGGACTGGAGGACTCAACGCCTGTGCAGGCTGCAACGGGAGCAGCAGAAAGCACAAGAGGGAGCAGATGGTTGGGTTTTGCTAACAGGGTACAGCATCTGACCAGGAAGGCCCAGATCAGGTGGCCACCACGACATGCCGGTGGGTACAGCCTGCCAGCTGCCACCAAGCACCGTGCGCCCACTCACCCCGCGGCTGCTGGGCGGAGCGGGTGCCACGCTGCACTCCACTCCGCTAAGGCCCAGCAGCGCAGCGCCCAGCCCGGGGTCCGTCGCGCCGCCGCCGCCGCCATTGTGGGACGCACACGCTGCCGCGTACACCTGCACACCCGCCGCCGACAGCGGCACAGCGTACACGGCCCGCAACTGCGATGCAACGCCGGGTTTACAAAGTAGCAATTAGAGTCCTAACCAGCGGTTTACCCGTTCTATGCGGGCCGCGTTCCATTACTGATACCGATACCCAGCCGTACACCCTGATCCTTCTCCGTGATGCAGCATCCCCGAGCCCCCACCTGCGTGGACACCTCTCATCCATCATGCTCATCCACCGCTTAGTGTAAGTCACAGGGCCGTATGGGACGCGTCTCAGTCCTATAATGAGATGAAGAAAGCCCTTTCATCTTAAGCCCCCGATGCAGCAACCCCGAGACCCTACCTGAGTGGACACACTAATCTCATCCACCGTGGGCGAGCACACGTGCAGCGCCGGCTGCGGGAACGCGCCGGCCTGCTCCGCCTGCCACGACCGCAGGCTGTCGAACATCTGCGCACGCAGGGGAGTTTCGCCGCTACCTGCGCTGCCAGAGGGCACCTGCGGCCGGGCGTTGCAAGGGGGCACGCATGACGCGCTTCACCACAACAGTGACAAGGATCCGCTTCGCCTCTCAAGCCAAGCCGCCCTAGGGCAACAACGCAATCCACCATCGCTACAAGGTGCGGTCAAATGCGCCTAGCACCCAGCTCTGCAGCGCCCCACCTGCAGTGTGACGGTGACGGTGGCCGCCGGCTCCCCGCTGCACACCCCCGTGGTCAGCCGCTCATTCGGGTCCACGGTGGCGTTGCCGTTGGGGCCCTGACTGCCCGGCTTCACCACAACACCACTGCTGCTGCTATTGGTGCAGTTGGTGGCAGTGTTGCCTGTGGCTGCCGCAGCGGGCGGAGGCGCCGCCTGTTGCAGCGTCAGGCGACGCACGCTGCCGCTGCCGCTGGTAGTGCTCTTCTTCGCCGGGCCGCCCGCCGCCGCCGCCGCCGCTGCCGTACCGTTCGCGGCCGCCGCCTTCCTCGCCGCCTCCTGCGCCCCTTCGCATGCGATGCTCGTGACATTGACGGCGCCAAAGGGCACACGGGACACCAAATCCAGCTGCAGGGAGGACAGGAAGGAGGAGCTGCACCCCCCTGTGGGCTGGCCCGAGGGCGGTGGGGGCTTGGCGGCTGAGCTGGCGGGCGTGGGCGTGGTCCTGCCCGGCACCAAGTCCAGGGGCAGGCCGATGTCGAAGGCAACTGCCTGGACGCTGGCAGCTCCAGGGAAGAGGGCCATGAGGGCGGTTGGGTCGGTTAGCTCGATGTTGGATAGAACGGACTGGCGGGTGAGGAGCAGGACGGCTTGTGGGTTAGCTGTGTCGAGCAGGGAGGGTGGGACGTCGTCGTAGAAGGGGGGCGGGGAGGGAGGGGCTGGTGGAGGTGCAGGGGTTGCAGGGGGTAAGGTTGGGGGTTGAGCGGGGGCTGGGGTGGAGGGGGTTGGGGGAGTGGAGGGAGCCGGGGTGGGCGGGGTGGGTGGGGTAGGAGGACGGGTGGGAGGAGTGGGCGGGGAAGGGGGAGGGGAGGGAGATGGGGGAGGTGGGGAGGAGGGAGGAGGGGAGGCGGGAGGAAATGGGGATGGAGGGTTTGGGGGCGAGGGTGAGGGTGGAGACGGAGAGGGAGGGTTGGGGGGCGAGGGCGAGGGTGGGGACGGAGAGGGAGGGTCGGAGAGAGAGGGAGAGGGTGGGGAGGGTAAGGGAGGGGTGGGTGGCGACGGTGAGGGTGGAGATGGGGACGGAGGGGTGCTGGGCGAGGGCGAGGGTGGGGACGGAGAGGGAGAGTTGGAGAGAGAGGGAGAGGGTGGGGAGGGGGAGGCAGGGCTGGGTGGCGAGGGCGAGGGTGGGGACGGGGAGGGAGTTGCGGGGAGTGGGGAGGCGGGTGGAGCGGGCGAGGGTGGAGTGGACGCGGGTGGGGAGGTCGAGGGCGGTGGTGTTGCTGGGGGAGGGGACGAGGGTGTTGGGGTGACTGGTGAAGGTGAGGAAGGCGGTAGAGGAGCAAGGGGCCGAGGCGATGGTGAAGGGGAGGGCAGCTGAGGTGAGGTGGTAGGCGGAGCCTGTGGAGGCGTGGGAGTGGGCGGCGGTGACGATGTCGGAGGAGGTGAGGTAGGAGGGGACGAGGGTGGGGGAGAAGAGGGTGGAGGGGACAAGGAAGGAGGGGATGAGGGCCGAGGGGAGGCGGGTGGAGGGAAGACTGGTGAAGGTGAGACGGGCGAAGGAGGTGAGGTTGTAGGGGAGCTGGACGAAGGGGAGGAAGGCGGAGGGACGACGGGTGGAGGAGAGGCGGGCAGAGGAGGGGCTGGCGGAGGAGAGGCTGGAGGGGGCGATGAGGGCTGAGGGGATGAGGGAGGTTGTGGAAGCAAAGGAGGAAAGGAAGGTGGCGGGGATGAAGGCGGGGGAGATGAGGTAGGCGGGAGTGAGGTAGGAGGGGAAACGGGCGGAGGCTGTGGGACGGAAGGAGGGCGGAATGGTGGAGGAGATGAGGGCGGAGGAGACGAGGTAGGAGGGGAGGAGAGTGGAGGAGAAACCGGAGGAGGGGAGGAAGTCGGAGGGGAGACGGGTGGAGGGGATGCGGGCGGAGGAGGAGTTGTTGGCGAGACGGTGGGAGGGGCGGAAGGCGCGGGGGAGGGGCGCGAGGGGGAGGGAGGAGGGAAGGAAGGTGGAGGCGGAACGGGGGGAGGAAGAGCTGGCGGTGGGGAGGTAGGGGTAGGGGGTGTGGGGGGGGAG
>VFQN01002105.1_pt1 | contig 31655 bp, 51 predicted proteins | sample 3512371 | NCBI WGS metagenome assembly VFQN01 (sample SAMN10412370, study PRJNA504923) | tailings metagenome | isolation source: Replicate 2 from Balatoc abandoned mine | place: Philippines: Itogon, Benguet | collected 2017-08-28 | reverse complement strand
TAAAAGCCGAGGACCGCGGAGGTCTGCCCAGGTCAGGGGAGGTGGAACCCGGTTGGCCGCACGTGGCCGCGTGTGGCCCGAACCCGAACCAGCGGCGGAGCATGCACTGGGGGTGTACGTGAGGCATTGTGGAGGAGAATAGATGACTGGTAGAGGCGGCTGGCTACCCGACGCGTTCAGTGGAGCGGCGGAGGCCGAAGGCTGCAGTGGGGGGCCCTCAAGGGGTGACAGCTGGGGACTCAGCCGTTACGTACGACAAACTAGGTGAGTAGCACGGGCAAATCCTTGCCTAATACTTTCTACGCGGTTTCTTGTTTTGCAGTTCCTTGCCGCGGCCTTATCCGTATCTCTGTTGGGCGAATTGCAGTAGAATGCAGCAAACCGCTATGAAGCTACGCCCTAGCGGTCGCGCTGTTGTTCCAGCTCGTCAAGCAGTGAACCCAGTTGTGCGCCGTCGTGCCTCGGTCGCGGCTCGTTCCAGCGCCCATGAGCTTCCAGCCGCGCTCCTGTTCGACTGCGACGGAGTGCTGGTCGACACAGAGCGCGATGGCCATCGCATCAGCTTCAACGAGGCCTTCAAGCGCAAAGGCAAGCGACTTGGGTGCAAGGCTTGTCTAGCGGCCCAGGCTTGCAGGGGCATCCAGGGGCCTGGCGCACACGAGCACACTCCCTGAAGGGTGCCGATATTCCCATTGGCTGGGGCGCAAGAGGGAAACCCGCAAGCTGCCCTCTAAGTATATCTTTCATGCATGCTGTATGGGCTAAGAGGTCTAGTGCGACTGTGAGTGCTGCGCTGCTGCTGCTGCTGCTCACTGCCTTGCTGCAGGGCTCAAGCACGAGTGGGACGTGGACCTGTACGGCGAGCTGCTGGAGATCGGCGGCGGCAAGGAGCGCATGACGATGTACTTCAACGTGCGTTGGGTGTGCACGGCGGTCTCCTGGGGTTGGGAGGCGGCCTGCCCAAGGGGCTGGGGCTCCCTGCTGTAGGGCCAGGGGGCCTGACGCTTATGTCTTGGCTGAACGGGTAGGGGTGGATGACGCAGGCCATGTACGCAGCAGAGACGCTGCCACTTGATATGGCCTACGGGAGCCTTTTGGAAAGTGCTGCAGAGACACTTCGCTCACTAACACCCGTGCCTGTCCCTGTGCGGAACCCACACGCCCGCCCCGCAGGACCACCCCAGCGAGGAGCCCTTCCGCAGCACCAGGGTGAGCACGCCACGCTGTGGGGAAAGGGAGCTGCTAAAGGGGGCAGGACACTGTCATGCCCTAGGCTAAGGCGTGCGGGAATCATCAGAGGGTTTCAACCGTGGGTTACAACTTGGTATAGATATAAGATCCAAAGCCTCACTAGGTGTACTGCTGCGCCAGCATCAGCGTGACCTCCAGCACGTGATCCCAGTCTCGACGCTGAGTCGCCTTGGCCAGAGCCTTCGTCCCATGCATTGCGGCCCTGCAACCTTTCTCTTCCCATAGCCACTAGCCCCTACCTGTCACTGTTTTCAAAATACCACTTGGCGCCGTGTCCCTCCCGGCCGCAGGACCCCGCTGCCCGCAAGTCGCTGGTCCAGGAGCTGCACCTGCTCAAGACCGACATCTTCATGGAGCTGGTGGAGACGGGGGCCATGCCGCTGAGGCCCGGGGTGGCGCGCCTCGTGCGTGAGTGGGCGGGGGCCGCCGCGGGGTGGCGTACCAGCGAACGTGGCAACGCACTGTAGCGGGGCGCCAGGCGGGACGAGAGGCCGGGGGGGCAGCGCGGGGTGCGGGCCAGCGCGGCCCGGGGTGGCGCCCTGGTTCATGCGTGGCTGTCATGCCTGCACGGCGGACGAGACGAGCTCATGATGAGCCACGTGGCACGGGCAGTGTGGCCAATGAGCCCTCCAGCCCAAAGTGTTGCGGCCCTTTTTGACGCCGACGTCCCATCAGTACGTGTGTGGAAGCTGCGGTTGCCGCGCCTTGCACAGTCCCTACCTGGTTCCGTTGTCAGTCGATGGGCCCTCGATGCGCATATGCACGGCGTGCCAGGGTGATACTGTTGCGTCACCACATGGTAGTCCCTGATCCCCTCCCCTCCTTCCCTGCCCCCGCGCTTCCCGCCCTCCTTCCCTGCCCCCGCGCTTCCCCCCCTCCTCCCCTGCCCTCCCCAGGCGAGGCCATCGCCGCCGGCGTGCCGGTGGCCGTGTGCTCCACCTCCAACGAGCGGGCCGTGTCCACCATTGTGCGCGTCATGCTGGGGACCGACGTGGCACGTGTCATGCGCGTGTTCGCCGGTGAGCGGCACGCCGTGCCACGTGTGTCGACGCCGCCAGTAACACGCATCTTACACGCACGCGGCAGCCGCGCTGCCCACCTGCTGCGCTACACAAGAACCAGCCACTCCCCTGGCCCTTCTACGCAATACAACACAGGGCAGCTGTCCCATTGCATGAGCCCCTGGATGCCTGATGTGGCGCGTTGCCGCAGTCGCTGCATACCCCTGCCCCTCGGCCCCTGCACATGAGGCACGCCCCTCTATCCCCCCGCCCGCCCCTTCCGCCCCGTTGCTCCCACCCCCCCAAAGGCGACATTGTGCCCAAGAAGAAGCCCGACCCCGCCATCTACCTGCTGGCGGCCAAGGAGCTGCGGGTGGACCCAAAGAAGTGGGTTGGGAGGGCGGGCTGCATGGTGCGGATACGTGGTATGCAGTGCCAAGTGGTGAGGAAGCGGCGAGGGCTTACCTAGATGCTCCCAGGGAGGGGATATTAAGGCACAGGGGGACAGCGGACCAGGGTTCAGTGCGAGCATGGGTGGGAAGCAAGGCTCCAGGAGCAGCAGCAGGTCCCGCGCCGTCGTGGCCTGCTGCCGGTCTAAATTGCGGCAGCAGCGCAGTAACGCACGGGAAGGTGGAGTTGCAACACACAAGAGATGAGATTACCGTGATGCATGATGTACCTGCACCTGGCTGCCCCTCCGCAGGTGTGTGGTGGTGGAGGACTCGCGCATCGGGCTGCAGGCGGCCAAGGCGGCGGGCATGACGTGAGCTGGGTTGGGGGATGGCGCTGGGTTGGGGATGGGACGGCGACCGGGGAGGTGGTGTAGTGCTTTGCTTCATGGTGTCCCGTTCACCCTGATCATCAACATTTGCGTTGGCGGTAGCACCGTACAACAACTGCCTGGTGCAGCACTATGACACCCCCCCTCCCCAGCCGGTCAACCCTCTGTTTTCAGCCCTTCCCGCCACTGCCTTGCCCCAACTCAAACGTCCGCATCCTCCCAATGTCTTAGCTGCGCACCCGTCCGGCCGATCCCACAGCTGCCGGGTGATGTAGACACGTAGTCCACATGCCACACCCGGTGCGGCCCCCATGTACACATCCTTAATACACATCCCCAATCCCTGCCGCCGCCCCCCAGCTGCGTGGTGACCAAGTCCAGCTACACGCAGGACGAGGACTTCACAGGGGCAGACGCAGTGTTCCCGTCGCTGGGAGACGACGCAGACCCGGTGGGTGTGTAGTGGGGGCTGGGGAGCAGACCTGCAGAGAGCAGTGGGTCTTATGGTAGCGGGTTCGGAGCCATGCGTTGGACCTTTTGCACTGTTGCAGGTGAGCGCGGCGGGAGAGCAGGGACGGAGGACAGGTGGCTGGGGTGATGCGGAGGAGTGAAGGGAGCTGGCTAGGGTGCACGGCGCGGGAGCTGAGCCAGGAGGGCTGCCGGGGACGATAGTGCGGCACTGGGGCTGAGGGTTTGGGGACAGGCGCTGGAGTTAGGGGTTTGGGGAAATGGAGTCCCAGGGCTGACTCCTTTTACCGGCAACATGACCCCGTTCCTCGTTTCTCCCTGCCTCTTGCAGGGCCAGGTGACGCTCAACCGGCTGTGCCTGCTCATGGCGCAGCAGAAGGCACGTGCCGTGGCGTGAGGCACGTGCCATGGCACAGCGGAAGGCGCGTGTAATGGGATGAGGGGCGCTTTGACAGCGAGCGAGCGTGTCCAGAGCATGGGTGAGGGCGATCCTGGTGTGTGTGGCACATGGGCTGGATGTGAGTGGAAGGATGCGCAGTTGACCGGTGCAGTGAGGGCTCGTGCGGGACCCAGTGAGTATCGGTAAAACGTAATGACCACCGGTATGTCCAGGTGTAACCGCTACTATGACATGTAAGGGCGTTGAGCAAGGGAACCGGTGGCCAACTGGAAACTCGGGGGCGTACGAGAGAGGTAGGGTGAGGCGGAAACCCCCGAGGATGAGCCTCGGCGTCTTGCGAGCTGACGTGGTGGAGCTTGGCCATGGCATGTATGGCGCCTATTTGTGGACGCCAGGTGATACACGGTGCGTGGCACGGGAGTGCTTGGCCGCCGCGTGGGGCATCCGCTTGACTGGTGGTTAGCTGTGGTGAGCTGGGCTTGGTGACGTGTGTTGGTATGGTACCGGTAGGTAGCCATTGTGTCTTGCGGTCCACAAAGAGCGAGGGTACAGCAAGCGGTCCGGTCCACGTGCACAGGCTGGAAGTATGGATTTGCAAGCCGTGTGAGCCACTTTGGGGGAGCCTCGCTGCCAGGTCACTCGAGCTGACGCGATTCTGCGACGGCCTAGGCTGTGTAGAACAGGGCAGCGAAATGGGCACGTTGCTGTTTCTGTCATTTAGTGTTGTGGTACATAAGGGACGTTCATGGGCCCCCCCCCCTGCGTGCGGTTTTCTCGCGTTTTACGCGCACCCCCTGCGTGCACGTAGGGCTGCAGCCAGCAGGCACCCCATCTGCTCATGTACGTCACAGAACCCTTTCCTCGTTTCGATTCTTGCTCATATGCACGGCACGAGCAGCATGTTCAGTCCAGTTCAGTTGTTACACATGGCAGGTGTAACTTCCCGTACGAGCCGTAGGGCCCACGCAGGCCCACGGGCCCAAGAGCAGCAAGGCGAAACACAACGCGGCTGCTCGTAAGACCTCGTATGCGTTGCACTCGGAGCAGTGGCTCCAGCTCACCTACCAGCACCTGTTCCCACGGCCCCACTGAGGGTACAACGCTTTCCACGCACCACACCGCCGAAGGTGCAACGACACCAAGTCAGCCTCCATGCACGGTCCCATACACCTGCTCACTGCTGCCTTTGCCCATGTACCTTCGCTCGGTGTTCACCCGATGCAACATGCAATCGCCGCACCGGCCACAGCTCACGTGCTCATCCTGCATTCCGGCCGGCCGGCCGGCCAGCAGCACCCCTGCTCGCCACCCTTCGCCTCAATGCACATGCACCCAGCGGCCGGGCAGCACAAAACTAGCCGCCCACAAGCACACTACCCACCAGACCGCTCACTCCCTGTTTGCCCGGCAACGAAATGCATCAAAGCCCATGGCCACTCAAATGCCGTCTGGTCTTCCAAGCAGGCACTCGCTACCCTGACGCACACCACCACATTGCCCTGCGTTGCAACCGCCTCGCGACTGACCCATCCTGGTTCAGTACCTGGTTCAGTACCTGCTTTGCATCAGCACCAGCATCCAGTAAGGCATCGCCACACCCCTGCCACGTGCCACCACGTGCTACCCGTCCAGCTCCTTGGCGTCGTACACCGACCGGCCGGCCGCCAGTCCCTGTCTCTACCATCCGCAGAACAACACGGCCTTGGGAAACCACACGCTGGTGCGGCAACCCCTCACCCACGCCGCACCACCAGCGCTACCCGTCCAGCACCTTGGCGTCGTACACCAGGAAGCCCAGCTTGGCCCTGTTGCGGTTGATGCAGGCCAGGTCGCCCGGACCCGAGCACACCTCGCACTTGCCGCAGGCGCGCGCGCAGGAGGCGGCCATGTAGTCAGGGTTCTTGTCGCACTCCTGGCGGGGTTTAAAGGACAGGTGAGAGAGCGAAAAGCGGGTGCAACAAGTCTTGTGGGGGTGCAAAGGACTCGGGGACGGCACAATAGCAGGAACAGCAGTTACGGTAGTACTGTGCAACGCGCGCAATACCGGCGAGATGGGACAGTGGCATCAGGACGGGGCGTGGGGCGTCGGTATGCAGATACCAGCAGGTACGAGCGCGCAAGACGTGCACAGAAGCAAGGTGTCACCACATCCACGGTCCAAAGATCGTCCAGGCTGGTAAGTGTTGCGCAGGCCATCGCCCCTCATCCTGCGAACACTTCCCTGCCACCCTGGTGCACCCAGCTTCAGCTTTTGGAGCACCCAAGCGACAGCCCACCACTCGTCCCTCTGCCCCTCCCTCCCTTCCCCCGCCCCTCCCCGCCCCTCCCTTCCCCGCCCGCGCTTACCCCCACGCTGGCCCAGTGGTCGCACGAGGTGTGCATGTTGTCACACATGCCCGGCTCGCCGTCCCGCTCCCCCGTGCCCTTTGCGCGGTCCTCCAACTGCTGCCGCAGCCGCGCCGGCTGGAAGGGCATCGAGTGGATCCACGCGGTGGCCGTCCACTTGACGCCACGCACCACGGGGCAGCCTGCGGGGCGGACCGCCGGGAGGGGAGCAAGGATTGCCAGCCGACAAAGAGAACCCCCCTTTGGCCCCTGGTCCTAGCCCCCTTCCTCTCCCTGCCCTTCATTTGGCCCCTGGTTGTGTTGAGGGTTACGGCACCCGTTCCATGCCACTCCCATGGTGCTGCGCCATCCCTCGCGCGGCCTGCCCGCATCCTACGCTCTTCCCCGCCCCCACCCCTGCCGCTTTCGGACCACCTCCATCCACACCAGAGACCCCTCACATCACATCACATCCACCGTCCCACCCCACCCACCACCACGGTCCACCCAACCCTCTGCGAGGGCTGTCGTCATGCCGCGCCCTATCCCACCCCACCTTGCTGCGCCCCGCCCCGCAACCTTTGCCCCCGCCTCCCCAAGACCGAACCCCCCCATCCGCCCCTCACCCTCGTGCGAGGACATGTCGTCGTGCGTGCCGTCCGGCTTGAGGCTCCAGAACATGAGCGCGTCGCCCTTGCGCGGCCGGAACGCCACCCGCCCGCGCGCGCAGCTGCTGAAGGGCCCCAGCCGCGCCTCCAGCTCGGGAGTGACGTCCACGTGCGTCTCGGGGAAGGCGGTCTCGCCGCCCTCCTCCGTGTCGTGCAGGTACAGCAGGATCTGGGCACAGGAGCATTGTGCGGGAGGGCGAGCTACTGTTGCGTTCAGCGTCGTAAGCAGGTTGTCGAGGGCGGGCGTGGTAGCGTAGTAGCATGGTAGCAGGAGTGGAGTGCAAGGGTGCCTGCTGCCGTGTGTCGTGCAGCCCATGACCCTATCAGCACCACCCCGATCGCCGGTCGTGCCATGGCGCGCCGCGAATACGCACACCTTGTTCGGCGCCGTCATCCACTCCATACTCACCGTGATTCGCCCCCCCCCAGCCCCACTCCCCCCGGCCAGCACCACCACGCCCCCCCCACCACGCCCCCAGCCCACCGTTGCCACGCGCACCACGAACAGGCAAACGGCGAGCTCACACACCTGAACTTCTGCACGCAGCTCCTGCTTCTCCATCCCACTGAGAGTCTCCCGCCCCCACCCCGGCCAGCACCACCCCACGCGCGCCCCCCTACCGTGGCCATACGCGGGCTGTCGTCTATGAGCGAGTCCGTGTGCGCGCCGTACTTCTGGCCCACGCCGTACCGCAGCACCTGGAGGGGCAGCAGCATAGGGAGAGGGGAGGGCGGGAATAAGGCACCGAAGGGAGGGCCGAGCACCAGCCCACATGCTGCCGCAGTTGCGTGGCTCGTAGTGCACACGGGGCCACCAGGCGCGGGACCGACGGCGGCCCCAGCCGTGCTGCCGCATGCATGCGCTCTCCTCAGGGCCCTGCTGGGGCCCCGAACTATACGGGATGCTCATTGTGCCATAATTCACTCCGCTGGGGCCCAACCAGGTCACTAATAGAGTGATGACTCCACGACGACAGCTGCTCTCGCCCCTGGCACACCGCCCAGCACCCGCACGGATAGACGTGCGTCCTAAACATCCTGGTCAGGCTTCCGACTCTCTTGCATACCGCTATCAACGATCCCTGCTTCCCTCATTCCCGTATCCTGATGCCATGCGGTTGTGGCGTAGCACAGCACCAGCCGGGGCGCAGCTCCCTCACCCTCCCCTTCCCTCCACGGCCCCATGCCTGCCTGTGTTGGTCTCCAGCAGCGTGAGCGCAGGCCGGGTGCCCCCCGTCCATATGGCACGTACACGCCTGTGCTACAATGTGTCCCTTTCCCTTGAAGATGTTCGCTTGGCCCCCTCACACACCCCGCATTGCCGTACCGGTACCGACAGCGGCTGCCCACCTGCAGGTCCTCGTGGTTCTCCACGGGCGCCTTAACCCACGTGGCCACCCGCTGCAGCACCGTCTGGATGACGGGGTCGTGCACGCGGCTGGGGGAGGGCAGCGGGAGGCAGCTGTGGTGTGAGAAGGGCTGATGAGGTGACATGAGGATGCTGGGAGGAGCGCACAGGGCTCAGCCGCGCCGGGGACCCCGCGTGCCAAGGGCCACGTGGTGGTCTCTGGCGCGCCTGCATGGCCTCGAGCTCACGGCTGCACAGCCAAGTGATGATGTCGACGGCAGCCAAGGCCGACGAAGGCTGCTACGCCAGCCGCCACCGGTATCGCATATTTTGCTTCTGTTGCCTCCGCCGCCGTCTCGCAACCATGCCGCGCTGCCCCAGTCCACAGGGCCGCTTTGCCCGCCGCTTCCAACGGTCGCGGACAGTTGTCACCGCTACAGCTGCTGCCGCTGCCGCCTCCATCTCCACCCATGCTGCTGCCGCCGTCTCTCCCCACGCCAGCGGCCGCCGCCGCTGCCGCCGCGCCGCCCCCCACGGCTGCCACCGTCGCCTTGAGCCGTTCCTCCGCCTGGCCCACCCAACGCAACCGCTACTTCACAACAGTAACGCAACCGCTAATGCTCGCCTTGGCTGCTTGCCCTTCACATATTGCCTCCACGGCACCTCAATCCCACAACCCACCCAACACATTCTGCTGCCAAAGGAACATCCCCCCCCAGCTCCCTCCCGTTACTAGTACTTCTTCCCCTCCCCCCACCTCCCCAGCTCCCCACCTCACGAAAGTCCCGTAGCTGGTGCGGTACTCCTGGATGTCGGAGGAGCCGTTGTTGCCCACCACGCTGCTGCGCTTCATCTGCACCACCACACAGACGGGACACGTCGGCGTGGCCGTGCGTGGTTGCCGGTCAGACACAGTTGTGCAGCACTGCAGCGTGCCAAGCCGGCGTGGGCCTTGCTGCGCCCGAATCGCTGGCAGTTTGAATGTGCAGTACCTATTTAAGGTGTGCACTCGTCGGGCGGGCACGTGTCAGGCGGGCACGCACCATGGGGGCCGCCGTGCGCTTGATGTGCCGCGCCTCGGCGTCGCTCATGAAGTTGTGGTACAGGAACACGCGGGGGCGCCAGCTAATCGTCTCGATCCTAACGGGGCAAGCAGGCGAGTGTGAGTGTCGAGCTGTGTGTTGGTGGGAGCGCGGGCGTTGGAGCACACCCGGAAGGTGAACGACTGGGCGGCCTGTCGCAGCAGTGGTTCACAGGAAGGTGCCAGCAGCGTGCTGATGAACGACAGGCCCGAAAGACACGGCAGCGGGACAGCCTGCCATACAGGACGGCTGGTGGCCATGGGCATGTGCAGGCTTACACTGGTTCCTCACCATGGTTTCCGCGCTGGGTCGGACTGCTGGACGGTCGAAGAGGGAGGGTAGGAGGGTGGCGGGTGGGGGAGGAGGAACAGACAGGAGAGTGAGAAGTGGGGACTGGCTCTAGTAGCGCTGCACGTTGTGAGTATCAGGATGACCCAAGCTTTGCGGACGTTTGTGTGTTCAATGCATGGCGTCGTTGAGCGGCAATTATATGCGTGGCGTCGTTGAGCACCCAGCTGCGTGCCTCCCTGCCCTACGCGCTAGGTAGCTCACCTGCGGCAGATCATCGCTGCTGGAGGCACGGTCGTACGTTTCTCCTTTCCAACCAATCAGTTTCTCTTCATCTGCAATTTAAGGAATGACGGCTGTTGCGATGCGCTGTGCCAAAACGAGGCAACTCGCCAGCGTGCCCAAGCCGACCTTCTCGCAACGCGGATGCAAGCAAAGTGAAGCAGCAGAAGACTAAAGTACATTTTAGTGCTTTGGGCCGCATAACTATGCTATTAAGCCGATGATGGATGGGCAGCGTAGTAATGCTACAAGTAAATAACTATCTGTTGTTGATGTGGGGCATTGTAACATAGCACAAGCCAAGCAACCTCTTGGAAGGTTTCGACCTGTGCTGTGGAAAGGTCAGACAAAGACAGGTCAGCCAAAGAGCAACGAAGTGTCGCCTAGAAGGCTGGATGCTGCGGAAATAATAGGCATGATCAAGGAGAGGTTGGAAATCAAGCAGCAGGGCCAGGTTAGCACCACCTCTGCTGGCAAAGCACGAGCCAACGACCCCCGGGGCAACGACCTCTCGGAAAGAGAAAGCATGCATGGACGCACGTGTATCCAACGCCAAACTAGATTCGAAAGCCATACATACATAGTCGTGTGTCCGCAAGGGCACGTGGTAGGTGGTGGAGAACCCCTCCTCGCCATCAACACAACACGCGGGAACACTGTCGTGCCTTAGTTTATGCACCCGCAACACTGCCAAAATTACTTTTTGTACATTACGAAACTTGTTAAAAGTGTGCCACGCGTTGCACAGCTGCCGACCACATCTGGTTCCTGGAAGGACTCACAGGCCTGGCCACAACAGCGTTGGCTGCCTTGACATCGCGCAATCGCCTGAGCAGAGGCAAGGAGCTTGCTAGAGGGTTAGGTGTGAGGTAGTGGCCCATACGATATTTCTCCGCAACCGACATCCAAGGTACCACGTGGGAGAAACAGCGCGGGTGACCGTCAGACACGGCGTGAGATGGCAGAGCTTGCGAAAATACAGGATAAGAACGCGACTCCGAAAGCTCATACATGTGCGAGCGGGAGCCAGCGTGTCCAGGACCCAGCGTACATCGCTTTCGTCAAGTTCAACGGTGCCACACTGCAGCACCTTGAGCTGCCGCGGCACCTATGGCCTGCTCTGTTTAAGGTAAGGCTACCACATATGGTCCAGACCTGTTCCGGCCTTGCAAGCAGATCTAGCGCGGGCACCCAGCCTGTCGCAGAGGCCTCCCCTGCCCTACTGTTACTCTCTGACCGACATACCGTGATTGACGCGGCGCTGGACTAGGGAAAGGAGTGCTGCTTGTACGAGCATCCTGTGCCGATCCGCTCCGTGCCGCACAGCACGTACCGTGTGCCAGCACCGGTTGGAACGCCCCCCGACGTTGTACCCGCACCCCCATACATCCACCAGGTACTACGCAGCGGTGCACCCCAAGCAGAAGATGACCAGGCCGAAGAAGACTCTGACCAGCCAGCCATCGGGCCTCATGAGGAACCGACGCAGGTTGGCCCCAGTCCAGTATGTCCCCGGGCCTACGTTGAGACCTCGGGCAACTGCCAAGAGCCGGATCAGGAGAGGCGGAACCACGGCTCACGTTGCAGCAGCGAGGCGGGGGACTCGGGCAGCCACGCATGCAGCGTGCTGGACGAGACCGCCAGCACCGTCAGCAGCACCGCCACCACCATCGCCAGCAGCAGCAGCAGCAAGACCAACCTGCTGCTCGACACGGCCGGGTCCAGCCCCGGCGGCAGTGCAGCCGACCTCGCCGCCTGTGAGCTCCAAGCAGGTGGTGCCAGCGTGCTCAAATGCACAGGGCTGGACACGGACAAGGGAAGCGAGGGAGCTGCGGAAACCGACGACGTTGAGGCGGTGAACGACGGCGAGGGGGCCGGCGACGTGGCCTCCCCCGCCCTGCTGTCCGGGGTGCTGGGCCTGAGGGCGGTGCGCGACGGCGGCAGCGGCCACAGCCGCGTGGCGGTGGTGGCGCGGAAGGTGGGTGTACTGGGTGGTGGGCATCTGCGTGGTTGGGTGGTGGTGCCATGGTGGGCTCGGCGGCAGCCGGCTGGGCATGTGCGCCAATGGGCGCCTCGTATGCAGGGCTGTCTTTGCCCCTGAACAGGTTTACGCTAGCGCTTAAACTGAACAGATGCTATCGTGACGCGCGACGCCTCCTGAGTCACTTGCTAGCTTACTTGATTGTGGTACTGTGTCAACGCCTTTATATGAGCACGCGTATCCTGACCTGCCACCCCGCCGCTGCATGCACGCAGCCCATTCGCGCGGGGCGCGGGCTGCTGGCGGCCGCCCCCCTGGCCTCGGCCCCCAGCTGCCGCCGCCTGCTGGACGCATTGGCACGCGACACGTGCCTGCTGGTGCGGCTGGCGGAGCTGCTGGCGCCGCCTGACGAGGAGGATGGGGAGGAGGATGAGGTGCAGGAGGAGGTGGAGGAGCCGCGCAGCATGCATGAGGTGCTGATGGAGCAGGTGTGTGGCGGTAGTGGCGCGGGTTTGATGCAGACACATTCCATAACTGCAAAGTAATCCCGGTAACACGATGCAGCAAGCGTCAGCGAACCAACAAGTACACCGTATTCAGCAGGTGCAGGGGGTAGTGCAGAGCTGACCTCGGGCGGGCTCTGCGGGCCCACAATGCAACATGAGCACCATACGAGGCTGGCCGCCATGTGGGCATTGCAGCACTTTGCCGCATGAGCATACAGCTCGCTGGCCACCGTGCGCATCACTCACCTCTAGTGCAAACTCGTATGCGTCGCGCGGCCCGTGTGGTCTGTGGTGCCCCCCTCCCCAGGTGGGCCCCAGGCTGCTTGCCGTCACCTCGGAGTACGAGGTGCCTCCCACGCCGGGGGCGCCGCCGCACAAGTTCAAGTACGTCCTGCCGCCCGCCCTAGCGCGCATGCGGTGAGGCGCTGTGGCCGGGCTGGTGTGGGTACAGCTACCCATTCGGTCATGAGTTTGCATGGGGATACGGGTGCTTATGGGATGGCGGTAGGTGTGGGTAAGGGCACTGGTATGTGGTATTGGACATGTACATAGTCTTCCTGCCCTGTACTTTGGATACGGTAGTGCGACACGCAAATAACGCTCTCGCCCGCCGCTGCTGCCAGGGCAAGTGCGCCGTACCGTACGGCGGCTCATGACCGCCTCCCAGCACACAGCACAGTACCCTTCGCTGTACAGGATGGAGCATTAGGCTGCAGCTAGTTACGGGCACGTGCGCAAAAGGCCCCTCGCCTCTTCCGGGTTGTCGGCTCGCAGGGTGTCCGCCACGCCGCACCTGGCGGTGGCGCCGTTCCCCTTCTGGACCGTCGCCCCAGCCGCCTCCGGGCCCACGGCAGACCACGCCCTGCAGACCCACGGATCACCTGATGAGGCGGCGTCGGTGGCGGCGGCGGGCGGGTGGCGGGCGCGCGAGTTCCACATGGCGGTGCTGGCGTGGCCGCTGAGGGACGTGGTGGAGGGCGAGGAGGTGCGGCGGTGCGGGCGGCAGCAGACGCTGGCAGGGGATCGTGCGGAGTAAGGAGCCTTGTAGCAAGCGCTGTGCAAGATATCCACAGCTCGCGGCGGTTTGCCTTCTGACACGGGCACGCCGTAATGGCAGGTCAAGGGATTGCGGCAATTGTTGTGTTGCTGCACGCACACGTGCCGCGTGCCGCAGGTCACACGCGCGGCCCTGCCGCTGGGTCTGTCGGACTTCTCGTCGTACGGCTACTGGGAGGCGGCCTACCAGGTGGGCATCATAGACACGCTCTCCCGCTCAGCTGCAGTATTGCTGGTGTTGCTGCCGCAGCGAATCCGCTGCCTGCGTGCCCGGCGGTCGCGCCAGCGCTGTGCAGCAGCCCGTGCACGTGTTGGCTTTCTGACTTTAACCAACTACGCCAACCTGCTGCGCACAGCTATCACCAAGTAAACCGGCCTGTCATCTTGCCTTGCCCATACGCTGCTACTCTTCCCTGGACCCCCAGGCTGGAGGCGGCGAGGCGCAGGAGTGGTACACGTGGGGGCCCGCCCTGGAGCGCTTCCTGGCGGCGGCCGCCCGCCTGTGTGCGCCCGCGCCCTCGGCACGTGCCGAAGCACGCGTCGGGGCACTGCCACGTACCCAAACCGCAGAAGACAGACCCGGGGCAGCGGGGCAGGCTGCGGCGGGCGCAGTGGCGGGGGCGGAGGCGGCGGCCGTAGGGGCATGCGGCGGCGGTGGTGGAGCGGCGGGGTTTGGGAAGGCGGCCGCTGGCGTGGCGGGGTGGCGGGCGGGGCGCGTGCTGGTGGCGGGTTGCGGCAACAGCGCGCTGGGGTACCACATGTGGGAGAGGGTGAGTCGGAGTAGGACATGTAGCGGTACTCGCAGTGTCCAGGGAAGTGCATGAGCGCCGAGTGCATTTGGCGCACGCCGGCCTCTCACCTACTCCGGCAGAAGCGCGTTGCTAACAGATGCAGTGTAGATCCCTTCACGTACCGTGGCGTGTCAACTTTGGACTGCTGCTAAAGATTGCGTATGGGCGGTCCCTTGCCCTACTCCAGGGCTATCCCCTGGTGGACAACGTGGACTACGTGCCCGACGTAGTGCACGCCATGGACCAGCAGTACGGCGAGTACGGCAGCCAGCTGGTGGCGGGCGCAGATGCGGGCGACGGACGCAGAGGCCGGCGGCACGGCGGCGCCGTACGATGGCTTGTGGGCGACCTGACGGTGATGGCGGGCTCGGGAGATGGCGAATACGACCTGGTGGTTGACAAGGTGAGTAACGCAGGGCGGCGAAGGTGGGCGCGGAGGGCGGAGGGCGGAGGGACACCGGGCATTGGGGTCCTGCGGACTGTGGCGGCGGCAGCAACAGAAGGAGGACCGCCGTGTCTAGTGCGGGATATCCAAATGCAGTAGCCCAGGTCGGGAAGCACGACCAATGTTGCTTAGCACTCTTTGTGCAACGCAACACACCTGTTTGAGGTGCTCGCCCTGGCACTACCTGTGCAGCTGTGCTACATGTCGCCTACCTTGGCCTCGAGTGGTCGACCTCGGATAACACGTCCTGCCCGCTGTGGCGACGCCGTACAGGCCACGCTGGACGCCCTCATGAGCCTGCCCGTCAGCGCCCCGCCGGCGCCGGCGGGGGCGGGGGCGGCTGGCGGCGGCAGCGGCGGGGGCGGTGGGACGAGCGCGGTGCAGGGTGGCCCCGACGCCGCCGCCGCCGCCTCTGGGCCCAGCGGCGGCTGCAAGTGGCGCAGCGGGCCGGAGCAGCTGGCGTCGGTGCACCAGGTGCGGTTTGGGGCGTGGGCCAGGTGCCGGTACGGCAGGGGGGACGCGTGAAGCGCAAGGTACCAGTGTAAGGCGTCAGGGAATCACGAAAGTGCCGCTACCTGCAAGTGAAGACAGAGTGGCTTGATGGGTGATACCGATGGTTACTTTGCGAATAGACGCTGCGCCGCGCTGTGATGCGAGCTGGGCTGCGAAACCCGGGAGGGTACAGTGCATAGGCAGCGTCACATACGGCGCCCATGTGTCCTGCACCCATCCCTCGTAGTGGAGGCGTAACCTATGACTTATCTCACCCCACTTCCTGCCACCCCGCACAGTACCTTCGCGAGATGGTGCGCGTCACGGCGCCGGACGGGCGCATGCTGCTGCTGACGTTGAGGTGCGACTGGTGACGCGCCGGTGCTCGTTCGTTTGTTGGTGCTACGTATCACCAGGGGCTCATGGAGGTGCCACTCGCACCCTGGCCTGTGGCATCCATGTGCCATAAGCGGGCTAATTGGGCCGAGGGAATATCAATTCCTTACTGTCATGTTCCCACATGCCCCACGTGGGTTGGCCGCACAGTGTCACGTGCCGGCGTGCCGACCGGCAGCCCCATACGGGTGTTGTTGCTTTTGTTGTCGGCACGGTTTCAAGTGTCCTTAAGCCGGCGGTGTTTCAAGCTCCGCAACCCGACCATCACCCCCTCGCAGGCCCCTGGACGCCATCGAGCAGCTCCTGGCCGAGGCCGCGGCTCCCTCTCCCTCTCCCTCTGCACAGCCGGCCCCGCCCGGCCCCTTGCTGCCGCCCGCTGCGCCGGCCCCTGCTGCTCCTTCTGCCGCCGCCGGGTGGTGTGTGCTGCAGCACGAGGCCTTCGACGCCATGCGCGACGGCCGCCACATCCCCGCGCACCTGTACGTGCTGGCCAAGGTGCTGCCACGTTGCTAACACACCGGCAGCAGCAACAGCAGCAGCGGCAGCAGCAGCAACGATAATAAAGCAACGGCAGCAAGCGTGCGGTGGCGGGCAAGGGGCCGGTAGGGCACCTCTCCGCATCATTACCAGCAGCAGGAGCAGCAGGAGCGACAGAGACCAGTAAGTGGCGGCGACAGCACTGGCGTTTACGGTACTGTATGGCTTGTAGGTGCCGAGGCAGCAGGGCTGCGCAGCGGGGTTACCAGTAGAGAACAAGTGCGACACGTGTCCATTGCATCACGGTGTGCTACTTGGTCCGTGGCGACCATATTATGCAGTTCGGCACTGGTTTCGTGGTTATGCGTGGGTTACGACGTTCATGCATGCGAGGTTTGCACGCACACACATGCATCGCGATACGACAGGGATTGGGCGCTGTCGTACATACACAGGGGCGACTTTTGGTCATCAGGCTGGCAAAATACACAGGGGCAAGCTTACCTTGCCCTTTCTCGAAAGCATCCTACCACCGCATTGTTGATCGGAAGTGCGTACTGTACGTGGTTGGTGTTCTCACTTACGCGTATTGCCCCAGGCCCAAAAGACGTCTGGAACGGGAGCTCCTTAGCTTCTGGCATTCGTTTGCGCGCGCACAGGTATGCAGTTGAGCGGCATGTTGTGCGCAGATGCCAATCATTATGTGATCACACTACCGGTGCGGCTTGTGGCCCAGTCGCACGCGTATCAGTGCAGGGACCGGGGGCACAGCCCCAGTGGCCCACATGGCTCTCCAAGGGGTTTGCAGACCTAGGGAGCCCGCTTGCTGCTGTGATTGTTGGCATCCGTTTACATGATGCTTGCTGTGTTTGCATGTTTGGTTTGGCTGGCAGCCCCACGAGTGGCTAGTGGTTTGGTATCTTTGGGCCCTTCCCAGCCCCACTTCGCAAATGGCCCGCCCGCCCCCGTGCAAGTTGGATGGGGGGCCGGGACGACACTACGATGCAGGACGCGGTGCCTGCACCTTTGTGCGTGCCACACAGATTCTGCTGCTGTGTAGAGCAATTGGTGTCGGCACCGGTAGTGTACCGGTAGTGTGCGCATGATGGCGCAGCTGCTCCAGCCTTTCCCTGTATTGTTGTTATGCCATTGCATGGCTGCGCAGGAAAGCCCGGCTGGGCGCCAACATAACCGTCAACAGTCACTGTTACAGCAGCATTGGCCTTGTAAGCCGTTGCAAAGTCCATGCCTTGACGTTGCACATGCGCAAACAGGACGGAAACTGACGGGAAGCCACGAGCTCTCTTGGAGTCTTGGTGTGCCAGCAACAACAGCCGAGAGCCAACAAAGCACCAAAACGGCAGTCCAGGTGGGCCACCAGCAGGAGCGTACGGTACCCCCACAACCACTGGTACCACTGGATGTACGGAATTACAGTTTTGGTGCCCTTCCAGAGCCCAGCCCCGTCCCACTGGGGAACAGAGCTGGTCCCGGCAATCAAGGACACGGGGGTTCCCACCCCTCTCGCTGTACGGATAGGAGTTACCAGTTCCGTCACAGGATAGGCCACGACGAGCGGGCCCTCAGTTCTCCTACCAGTGGTAACACCTATGAGCCCGATGTGCACTACGGAGCGGTCCGATGGCGGGGACCCGTGGGACCACAGCGCGCAATGCATGGCGGAAATCATCACGCTCACCCCTGAGCACATCCATTTGCATGCCTGCCTCGTAGGTGTCCGAACATGCACAAGCTTATCCACACTAGCTTGCAGAGCGGTCCTGCCCTCAACCAACTGGGTTGGGAAGCATTCCTGTCCTCAACCAACCCCGTGTTAAGACCTCCCCTCTCAATTGCAGCACCTCCGCGCGCCAACCTGCCTTCCTGCACCCCACCACCCCGCAACCCCCAACCACGTAGCCCCTCCACCCCAGCACGTGCCGCCAGCCTTGGTACCAGCGATGCTTCCCTCCTTTTGCTTCATGCACCCCTGCCGTCCAGGTCTCCTCACAACCGTCCGATCCATACCGCCCCCCTGCCCCACACCCCTCTCAGCTACCCGTCCGCCCCTGCTCCCCAGCCACCACCTACCCGCCCTTCAACGCCACCCGTCCCCCGCCTCCTCCCCCGCCACCAGCCCGCTCTCCAGCACCGTCACCCGGTACCCCAGGTCCACCCACTGCACCGCGCCCACCACCCCCGCCTCGCTCACACGCCCTGCGTCGCCCCACAGCCGCACCTCCCGGGCGCCGTAGTCCACCGCCGCCCGCCCCACGCCCGGGTGCGCCAGCAGCGCCGCCTTGAGCCTGGCCGCACAGCCCTCGCACTTGATGCCGTCCACCCGGAGACGCATGTACAGCACCCCGGCGGGCCCGCCGCCTTCGCCTTGGTCGCTGCTGCTGCTGCTGCTGCTGCCGTGTGGGACAGGCGCTTGGAATGGCCCCAGCCCCGGGTGCTCGGCATCGGCGGACACGCTGCCGCCGCTTAAGCCAGTATCAGGGCTACTGCTGCTGCTGCTGCTGCTGTCAGGCAAGCTGCTACTGCTGCTGCTAGTTTCGCTCCCAGCGGCCACACCGGGTCCCTGGTCTGGTTGCCGTGACGTATCGCTGTGGCCATGTGTGGCCCCTTCCCGCCTGCCGTTGGCCTCTTTGACCTTGCTCGCACTGGCCACTCCGCTATGAGTATAAGCTGCTTCTGCCGCAAGGGCAGCGGCAACGTTAGATCCTGGCGTTTTGTCCTGCTGCTGCTGCTGCTGCTGCTGCTCGCTGTGTTGCTGCTGCTGGCGTGCACGCACGAAGCTGACAAGGCGCTGCCACGCGCCGGACGGCAAGCGCAGCCGCTTGGTTTGCTGTCCCGAGGGGCTGAGGTTGTAGTGCCGCACGATGTCCTGGCTGAAGGCCAGGCTGGTGCACAGCAGCAGGGTCAGGGCGGTGCGGCGGGTGAGGCCCTCCCGGACCAGCATGTGGGTTAGCAGGGCGAAGGTGATGGCTTGGGCCGGCCGGTTGAAGGGCTACAAGGGGAATCACAGAGCAGGCATGTGCGAGGTTTGAGCGGCTAGGGGATGCCGGGGGTGTGGATATGTTACGGACCCAACGGTGGCGGTGGCGGGTTCTCGGCAATGGGTATGAGGGACTAGGGCTTTCGGCCGCACCCGCGTACCGTGAAGACGGCGAAACCCATGCAGCCATATCCAAATGAAGATAATACTAGCTGCACAACGCAGCAGCTGGATGATACCAGTCCCGAGCCAACTGAAGCAAGGGTGACCCAGGCCCAGCTCTTGCCAGGGCTTCTTGCGCAATTGCACGCTGTCGACATGGCTGCATATCTTTACTGTGTTAGGAACGGCTTGCAGCCAGCAAACGGGGCTCTAGCAACATTGCATGGAAGTCCAGAGGACGCCCATGTGTCACCGAAGAGGAAAGGTCTCGGGCTCTCCGAGGACTCATTACGTGCCCGATAAAGCCCTCTCCATATGTATTGCCTTTTCCGTTCTGGCACATATACTACCCTGACCTGTCGTGCATCCTACACCCGCGCAGCTCCCGACAGAGCCCCGACACGTCCCACTCGAGTGTACACGTCTGAAGCCTTGCGTACGCAATTGGCGCCCATCCAACCCCAATACAGCTTCTGTGCAGTAGTAGTGACAACGCCATGCTGTCAGGGGCAGGCCTTCGGCGGGGGCCAGGCGCGCGGCAGGCCTGCCGCGCCCCGTCGCTACCTCCCGTGCGCCCGGCAACCCGTCTAGTATGCCAAGCGCTATATCATAATCCTGGGCCGCGGCCTGAGCGGGCCAAAGGGGCACAGCGCGCCCTAGAGTCAGTTCTAGCCCTGGTCAAGGCCGGAAACCGGGAAGGCCTCGTCGAGTATTTCGACAACAAAAACCTACAGGATGTCCCAACGCTTAAACTTGCGGGGTAAGGTTGACCGTAGTAGACCGATTTGAACCCGGTGACGCCTCGATGGCGCCAAGAAGCCTTTGGGCCTTCCCCCGCACGCCCCGTTGCAACCTTCAGCCTCTGACCATTTCTTGTGCCATGAGTAATGACTGATTTGCCTGCGCGGCAAAGCGCACTGAGTGGCGAACGGTTGCGTCACGCTGTACGTCACAGCACGCCGCAGGGCTGCGAAAGGCCCCCCATCGGGCTGCCTCTCAAGATTCCCAGCTTGAAGTGGTCGAGCACCGCATCAGCGCATCACTCACTACATGACTACCGCCTTCAATCCTGTACTCAGCCAACATGTCCACCTTGGCTCCCGCCCCCTATGAACAGGAGTAACGACGACGAATCGTCCGAAATGGTGGTGTTCGAGGACGTACTTGAGCATATGCTACTGCAGTTGCCCAACAAGCACTTCTTCGACTCGTACGCCATCCGCCACCTTACCTTTACGCCGCCAACCAGCGCACAGGCAAGTGCCCTGCATCCATCTCCTCCCGGCCCCCCGTACTTCCACCCGCCTGCTGCTGCCCCCAACGCCTCCGGCATATCAGCCTGCCCACACCTACACTCTTTCCCGAATCCTGTCCACCATAATGCAAAGCCCCCAACACGACCCCTCCAGTCCCGGTCCATACCCTGCCTCCGGTACTAATGCAACCTCCCCACCCATACGGTACCATAACCCTACCCGCAACCCACATTTCCCCCCGTCCCCCACATTTCCCCCAGGTGCTCAGCGGCCTCATGCTGGGCCCCAACAAGTACGTGCAGCGCATGGAGGTCACCTCGCAAGCAGGGGAGACCGCCATCCTCACATTCACCATGACCAGCACCTCCCCGCCGCCGCCGCCGCCCGCCTCCCTGCCCGAGCCCGGCACCGCCGCAGCCGCCATCGCCGCAGCCAGCGTACCAGCCGACCAGGCTGCGGCGGCGCCCGCCCCGCCGCCGTTGGAGCCGGAGCCGGTGTGGCGGCTGCGCAGCGTGCGGGGGGAGCCGGCGTACTCCAGTGTGCTGCCGGAGGGCCCCAGCCCTGAGCTGTCCCCGGAGCAGGTGGTGGAGGCGCAGCTGCACGCCCTGCAGTGAGTCGGGGGTGTAGGTTTCCACGTGGAGCAGGTTTCGGGGCCACTGGGATCCAGGGTGCGGGGAAGTTGGGAGGGATCTAGAGGCCATGGCATGGAGCGAACCCGGATGTTTGCGGGCCAACCTGAACGGGAAGCCGTGACGGAACTAATGCATGTGTGCATGTCCTGGGGCGGCATGGCATGCCCTGAGGGTGGAAGGAGAGTAGGGTGTGCAGCGATGAAAACGGAACCAACGGAATGTGCTGGTGGCAGCAGCGCGGATGGCTGCAAGTACCACCGTACAGCATGGTTACGGCTGTCTCTTAACGTTGCTGGCCTGTGTGCGCGCGCTGCAGGAACCGGGACCCCGCCACGGCGTTCCGCTTCTTCAGCGCGGGCAGCCAGAAGATCCTGGGCAGCGAGGACAAGTTCGGGGAGAGCCTCAAGAAGAACCGGAGATATGGGGCCATGCTGGTGGGTGGTGGTAGGGGTGGGAGCGGGCCGAGGGTTGTGGTGAAAAGCAGCGCCGTTGCATTCCCGTGAAACAGTGCGGGACACAGCATATTGCAGCGCATGCGGAGCCTGTGACCCCGCTGCAGTGCACCCTCCTTGTGCCGTACCCCTGCGCGCACGCTGGTGTTACTGGTGACGTGTCCGTAATCCTAGTGAGGTAGGTAGTGGTGCTCGAGATCTAAACGTGACTTCCTGTTTTGTGTCCTTGTTGGCGGCATCCAACAACACCTGCCTCATTCATACGCATGGCACCGACTCCCTGTTCGCCATCTCTGCCCTGCGCCCCCCCAGGGCCACATGGCTGCCACCAGCGTGCGGCGCTGCATGGTGCGGGCCACCACCTACATGGAGGTCGTGGCAGTCACGTCCGCCAGCGGGAGTGAGTGGCGGGGTTGGCGGTGTTGGTGGTTGCGGTGGCATGGGCGTTGTACTCTAGGCCTGCAGCGCGTGACAACAACGTGGGGTCTGGGCTCGGGGTGATGGGAGCGGAGGGCATGTAAGGCTTGTGGGCGTTGAAAATCCTGCACGTGAGTTGCTACGTCGTGTGGAGGGTCTTCTTCAGACTGAACCATGGTTTTGACCTATGATATCTACGCAAGCCTGCCTGGTGGTGCATCCTGGTACAGCCAGAAGGTTACGTAGCCCCCATGGGCGACTGGAACGCCAAGAGCTTACACCACATCTCCTTTGTTCATGGCCCTGCGCGCGCAGCCCGCTTCGTGTTCCTGTACATCCTGAGTCAGGAGCCGACGGGGCCGCAGGGCGGCGGCGGCTGGCACATCGAGACGGTTAAGGTGGTTGACGATAAGAAGCTGCTGGAAGCCGTGGAGAGCAGCTGCGCGCAGCAGCGGGCGGCGGGGCAGGACGACGAGTGAGGCGCGCAGCGGCGGCGGCAGCGGACTGGCGGCACCTGGGAGGTTCGCTGGCAGTATTCAGAAGGCATAGGGGTGCGGCACGGGTGGGACAGTTTGGGGGTCAAGCCTGCGATCAGGAGCTGATCTGCGTCCAAGGAGCTCCGGTACAGCGGTGGGGTGGTGTTAGGAGGCTGTGTCGCGGAGGGGGGGGGCGGGGGAATCAAGGCTAGAAGCGTGAGGGTTGATACCCCACGGTTGGCAGGTGTGTGGCAGGACAGGGATCATGCCTGGGCCCGGGAGGCGAGGAAGAGGGAGGTAATGCGGAAGATGCAGTTGAAATAATGTATCTTGTATTCACACGGAGTATCACTTGAAAAGGTGCGATTGCCTGGGTAGTAAGGAGATTATTAAAGTACCGTATTTGGCACTGTGTTGCATGCACTTCATTCGATAGGGGTCAGGTAAAGTGTACGAGCGCGTGCGGGCTGTCTGTGCGCCTGAGCGGCTGACCTGCATGCAACAGGTTGTATTCTTCCGTACGTACTATACATAGCTGCGATTGGGCTATGGCAGCAGCATGAAGATTTATCCTGCGTCGGCCAAGCACAAGAGGCGTCGTATACTGAGCCGCTGCACGTGCACATTGTACCACCATCTTCCACAGCAAAGGTTCCGGTGTACAGTAACGTTGTATGGCCAAGTTGTTGCTGCAGTATTTGTACCGTTGTACACGTGTCCAGCGTGGTTGAAGGTGTGTTGAGGATGCCGTGGCGCATGGGCATCGTTGACGGTTAGCATTCCTTACTTGCTGCAAAAGCGGCGCCTTGTTGTGGGCTGTGGTCAGTTGAGCTTTCGTGCGAGTGTTGCGGCGCAACAACTGTAGTGCGGTTACTAAGTCGTGACACAGAGCGGCCTATAGATGCTGGCACGTGCTGGCTGAGCTTGGTTTTCGAGGTTCGCATTTGTGTGTGCGGCGCGGGCGCATGCGTAGTTGAGCGGGCAGCACACTGCCAGCGGCATGGCACTGCATGCTGGCCCAGGCTGGTCAACTGAACGACAGTAACGGGCGCTGTTGAATATGGAACCTCCTTCTGTTTGTTGCAGGGCACCCACATGGGCCTGGAGGTGAATAGTGGAGCAATGCGGCTGGGACCAGCTGAGCAACTCGCCTGACTGGGTGAAGTAGGCAGTGTTGCACTGCCGCGTGCTGCTCTGTAAGGCCCTATGCTACAGTACATCTAGTGTCTGTAAGATTCGTCAGTCGTCGTGGAGGGCACGTGCTTCAGTGGGTAGCTGAATTGCAAGGACATCCCAACTTAGGGGAGCTCCCCTGAACTCGTCTGGGACAGCGGGTGCCAAATGTTGCGACTCCAGTAGGGCGTCTAGCGGGCGTCTTACCCTCGTCGTGCCAGACGCTAGCTTCCCAAGCTAGCATCGCATAAACGCTGCACTGTCCAGGAGCTAGACTGATCCGGTATCCAGACCTCCCCACATGGCTCAGTGTAGCTGGAGCAGGCTGGAGGAAAAAGCGTGCTGGTGCCAACTGAGCGAATGGAGCAAGAGGCCTCGGTGGGAACTGTCATGCGAATTTTACACGTGCTTACAGAGTTGCACCGCGACACCATGTGCTCTGGATGTGCCGTACTACAAAGGCCAAGCCGCTTTGTCCACACCTACACCTGGCAGCAGTGCCTCTGTACGACTTGTTCCCCTGCGTCAGCGCCCTCGAGGCCTACGACCAGCGGCACGACCGCCAGACGCTAGAAAAGCATATGCATATAGTATCACCCGACAAAATAACAATGTACACATTCACTGATACAGTGTGCTGTACGAGAGCTCCTTTGGTATGCCAGTAGCTTTGTACGGACCTGCATGCAACTCTTCAGGCTGGCCACAATCTGACTACCGTGCCTTCGCTTGTGACTGCTGCCTGTCACTCCCTGGTGATGCTCCTGTGGGCAAGCCACAAAATGAGTGTTGGACTATGCGAGGCCGACTTACCCGAGACTGCGGGGGAGGGTGACGGCCACTAGGTGGCGAACTTGACAAGCTTACACGTGGTCGGAACGGGTCAGCCCATATCGTGCACCTTCAAACCCTTCATATCAAGACCATGCCACCTATTTTGCCTCACCGTGAGAGGTCTGGCCGGGTCTGCTCCTTCTGCCACAATGGCGTGGCAGCCGCTTGTTGTACAGTGGGGGAGTCGTATTGTACACCTATGTAGCTGTTGCTCTGGCAGGGTGCAGCATATGTGAGCACACAACACTCCAAACAGCAATGCACCCAATAAGCCGTCAGTTCTGCAGTTTTGCAATGCTGCGACGCTATACAAATACAAAGAACGAAACCCCCCGTGCGCTGATACGCTGCCCAGCCCCCTTTGGGCAGCAACACGCACTGAAAGCGTGATGGCCTCTTTCGGTGGAGCCAGCCTCTCGCATGCTGCGCGTATGCACATCGCCGGAAAGGCACACCGCCGATTGGACCTCAGTGCGTGTACATGAGAGTACAACGGCTGACCGGTCCCTCGTTGCGGCATGCTTACCTTGGCACCTCTCAAAGGCCAAGGAGGCGAAGGCGTGGAGGCTTCCGCCACACGAGGCGTGGCGGCAAGGCGTGCGACCAGCCTTGTTGTTTCCAGAGGCAGGGCTGCGCGCGATACAGCGGCAATCAGGAAACGGGCAGCACAGGATAACAATGAAAACAATGAAACACATTGCAACGCTTGTGGTGGTATCTCTATGCCATAGCCGCTAGGTATGCATTGGAACTGGTACGCATGCTAGTGCTTCGCATCACATTGCTGCTGTGCATCCCGCCCTTGTGACGACGACGAGGTGGTGTCGTCCTGGTGCGCCTCGCTGCCGTCGTTGGTCCCAGTAGAAGACGACGTCGGCCGCTGCCGCTGCGCCTCCGCCAGCCGCTGCTCCAGCAAGAATATCCGCTCTTTGAGCGTCAGCACGTTGTCCTCCAGCCCCGCGATGGTTGCCGCCTGCGATGCCAGCTTCCGCTTGGCCGCTGCTGGCCACGTCGACTCGTCCTCCTCGTCCTCCGGTGCTGATGTTGCCTGCGCTGAGCCGTTCGCCGCCGCTCGCCGCTGCGGAAGACCGAAGCCGTCGAGGTCATCATCGTCGTCGTCGTCCACGCCCTCGCAGAAGGTGCCCAGCATGTCCACTCCAGCCCCCGTGGCCAGGCGGGCCGCGTCTTGGTCCTGGGCGCCCCAACCGTTGCGCCAGCGGGCAACATCGCCGCCTGGGAGGGAGCTGGGTGTCGCGAGGTGCAGGCCAGCGCCTTGTGATGCCGGAGACGGGCCTGCGCGCGGCATGGGCGGGCAGGTTAAGGGGAAGCCTCACCACAACGTTCAGGTGCAAGGGGCCATGCCCAGGTGCTCTCTGCGGCCAGGGAAATTCAACTGAGCATAAGGAATAGGACGTCGCACCTGCTACCAGCATATAAGATTGCATAAGATTTCAACAGAACGCCGAGTTATAAAACGAGGCATGCAAACCACGTCCGCATCCAGGCAACGAGCTACATGCTGCGGCACACCTCACGCGGCTTGCTGGCGAGTGAGCAACCGCAGTCCAGCAGCTGGCAGTGCAGTAGCGCAGATGCAGCATGGGCGCTTGCGTGAAGGGCAAGGAATCGCCCCTTTGAATGCCTAACGCACCACCATCGTGTCCACAGTTGCAACCCACCTTGAAGAGGGGTCGGAGCTGCCAGAAGGAAGCCACTCCGGTTGTCCGGCGCCGCGGGAGCGTTGCTTATCCAAGGCGAGGGCGCGCCGAAGGACCCTGTTTCCAGCGAGGACCATTTTTGAGAAACAGGTTGCTGATATGAGGCTGGAGGAGCGAAGTTGCGCTCCCACGAGCCCCTCTTACCACGGTAATGCTTCCGTGTCGCTGCGGTGTTGGCTGAGCGCAGGTCGGAGAGGCTTGGGACATCTTGGCTTGGACGCTGACGCTTGCGACCGTGCTCGTGGTGGTGTTGGTGTTGGTGATGATGCCGATAATGCTGATGGTGAGACTGCCCTTGGTGCCCTTGGTAATGCGTCCCCCAGCCACCTCCAGCGTTTCGAGGAAAATTTTGTGCTGGTCGATAGGGCCACAACGCGAAGTAGTCTCGTTGACCAAACGGATCTTGAGCCATGCTGGAGTAGACCTCAGCTGCCATCCACAGGTGAGCGAAGCCTGTCCTGTGGGACTTCAGAATCTGCTCCTCGTTGCGCAATTGCACTGAACCGCACTGGAGTTATTGACCAGTGCGTAGAAATGTCCTGAGCTGTACTCGGTTTGTATTGTGACTGTAAGACGTAGGTTCTGTAACCAGACCGTGCACGCTCCCAAGAGGATAGGGGCATCGAGGCGTACGGCGAGGAGTCGCGAGGATGAGCCGCTGTTGCCTTGGACGAGGCAACAGGCTGTTGCAAAGGACGAGTACGGCGTTGCTACTGATTAAGGCTGCAAGCAAGAGCTGTGCAATGGGGGAGCTGAACGCTTAACGCGCCTGCCGTCCTCGAGACCCTGACGTGTGCGTCCGCTGAGGCAGGGCAGCATGGCCACGCACAGGCGTGTGTCAACAAGCTTTTGGGCGTGGTGTGCGCATGATTCAATGTCAAACTGAACCTGCCTGGCCACCTGCCTTTCCCATGAAGGTATAAGGTGGGACTGAATTGCTGACCCATAGGAGCTGCCCACCAGCAGCCAGGCCGTCGGGCAGGCTGCCGCGTGGCCAGCGCCAGAGCGCAGAGGCACGGGAAGGCCTCCTAGCGGCCTCCCTGGTCAGGGACATCGATCTTCCCTGCTGTCCTGCACAGGTGCTGGTGTTGCAGCCTCAGTGCCAGGTAGCTACAATCTGGACTGCGAGGTACCAGGATCAGTAGCCGGACCTCGAGGGAGTAATAGGGCACAGGCACAAGCTTGAACGTGTGTGCGTGATTGTTCACGTAGCGCTAGTACGGTATTTTCGTAGTACCCAGCCTTTACACATGCTGCGGTTGCGGTAGGGCACCCCAGAGACACCCGGACACCATGAAAGGTAAAGCCTCCTGTTCCCGCGCTAAGCACGTGCCTTACCGCCTCCATAAGCCGGTCCACCGTATTGCAAGAGCACTCCGTACCACATTGGAATGGCCACAAACAAGGACAACAAGCCAGCATATCTTCACCGTGAAACTGCGACGCTGCCAACGCGTGCAACACCACACAGACACCCGAGCGTTACACCACGTCTGTCCGTATCCGCCTGTCCACGTGCCCGCTGGGCCCGTTGCCCACCCCTCTCAGGGGTACCGCCTCCTCGTCCGGGAGACTCGTGTCCGCCTGCAACCGTCAAACACGGTGTGGTGGTGGCGGTGTTGGAATGATACCATCAAAACAGGGTTGGTCAACGCGACGTAGATGGCTGATGGTGAAACCACGGGAGACGTCCAAGGACCGCGCCTACGAGGTTTGGCCTAAGCAGCAATCAAGTACCGGTATGACGCAGGTCCGCAAGGGGTACCGAAACGTGGTTGGGAGGTGCAATCTCGCATACAAGTCACCAAAGCCACACATGACCGGCGTGCATGCCACGCTACCAGCCCCCACGGGCACCCACCGTGGGTAGTACGTAGCCGTTCCCCAGCTTCCGCCGCCGCGTGGGCAGCAGCCACAGCAGCCACCACCACCGCCCGCGCACGTCGAAGGTCTCCTTCCAGTTGGCCACCCCTCCCAAGTGGTAGGGGTTGACCCACTTGCGCCCCGCTAACCGCGCCTCGCGGGCACGCTCGGCGTTGTCTATCGAGTCTATTGTGCCCTAGGCAGGGAACATTTAACACAAGGGACAGAGTCTGTCGCCTTGCCTGTACGGTTAAGGTGCAGCCGCACCAAAGCAGGTGCTTTCTCCGCAAGTGTAAACGCAAGTGGCTGTCGCGTGATACACTCTTGAGACCAATACCCCAACAACAGTTGTTGCGCTTGCTGCATGATGCACCACCACGCCACGGCCCCTACCACCCGCACCTGCCCCGTCAGCACCAGCCACACGTGGTAGCCCAGCAGGGCCGAGATGCCCAGCCATATGGAGGCGGACAGGATGAACCTGCGTGGAAGAGGGCGGCGCCACGGCAGCATGAGCCCAGATGCCAAAAAATCAGCAGAAACGTGGCACAGTGCCTGCAACAACACCTTCCGATGGTAACCCCCACACGCACGCATACCAACAGCAGGGCGACAGTCAACTGTTTCCCTGGGAAGGACAGAGACCCAGCAGACCCCATGCAGCAGCGCATCCTGCCGTTTGAATGCTTGGACCGCGCGTTCCCTTCCGCTCCCGCCCAGTGATGTCTCCCGAACCTGTGAATGTGCCGCTCTGCAGTTGCCCCCCACATGACAGTGCCCCGCCCGTCAACACACCCAAATTAGCCACGCGAAGAAAGTCGTTACGCTCTAACGCACCGCTGGACCTGCAACACGCCGTACCCACATGAAGAAGGGCAGGAAGCCGCGCGACTCCCATCCCGGGCTGTCCAGCGCGAACAGCCACGGCACGTGCGCCAGGTACACCAGCGCCGAGTACAGCGAGCCCACCCACATCCAGAACAGGAACAGGAAGAAGTAGCGGTAGTTGAAGTAGCCCACGCAGTTGGCCATCCACACGCAGTGGTGGTCCTGAAACGGGTGCGGGTGGGCACAGAGTGTGGGTGTTTGCCCTTTGGATTGGGGTAGGTGTGGCAAGGAAAGGAGGTGGGTTCCAACGCATAGACGCCGGGGTGGATGTGCGGGTGCAAGCAGCACGGGGCATAAAGGTGCCGCTATCGCGCTATGCAGCTGCCATCCTGCTCAGCGCTTGTCCAGGGGGCTGGCAGCATGTTGACATGTGCGAGCATGGCTATTTGCTCCGGTCGCAACGGAAGCCCGTGTCGTTGTTAAATGAGATGTACGTCGACCGCACGCTCCGAGCTGCAGAGTGCCAAGGCCACTACTGCCGCTGACGCCACAGGAACAGGAGGCAGCCGCCCAGGACCGGTCTACCACTCTCCTGCGTGCCCTCACCATCTTCAGGACGCACCTGCGAAGCGACAGGCGCCAATGGTGCAAGCTCTGTACGGCAAGCCACGCAAGCATGCAGGTGTGCAATTGTGGACCAAGGGATGCACGGGCGCCTGGGGGAGTGCGTGGTCGCCAGGTACGGGCGGTACGTTTGTCCATGCTCAGGCGTATGCTGCTAAACCGGTATACTGTGCTGCCTGGTGGGCCGCTCCTCTGCATTACGCGCCACCCACTTCCTGCACACGCTGCAGTGGTGGCACAGCGGCGGCTTGGCCCGGTTGCACTTGCTGCACCACCGCCAGTCGTGGCCCATGGCGTGCGAGAGGGCCTGCGGGAGGCGGTCGGAGGATGAGCGACCGAGTCCGGACTGAGCTTGCTTACACACTTGGTGCCCTTCCAGGCCCCCCAGAGGCCAGAGGGTGTTGCCGGATCCTGTATACCCTTCGTGGGCACGCAAGGGCACCTGTGCGGCTCCTTGTGATTGCCCTTGTGCTCCGCTCTCACTGAACGAGAGCACCCAGGCACAGCGGTCAGGTCTCTTACGGCTTCCAGGCGAGCTCCTCTTTACCAGTGGACCCACGCACTGTGCGTAGGCAACGGTCCAGTGTGTGCTAAGGCGTTCCTCTGTGCTAAGCTGCTAACCATTTGCCTGGGCCGGGGGTACGGCCACATGTGCCTGGGCCAGGGGCACGGCCGACCACCACCCCCACACCTCCCGCTCTGCCCACCTGCTCGTTGACCTCAAGCGTGGTCCCCGGGCTGCTGAACGTGCAGTGCATCTGGTTCCAGAACACGTTGAACAGCAGCCACAGGGACCACGCCACGTGCAGCCCCGCCACCACGGACCCGCCGGCCACGAAGATCTGTGCCACGTGGCAAGGAGTGGGTTGGGTTCGGAAGGGCAGAGTACTACAGACTAAGTGCCGCCAGGTCAGGAGAGCCAGCGTCGCTGTGCAATGCATGCGAGTATCCCATACTCGTGCGGTAAGGGACCCTAGGGTGAGCCCAGTGGCCGCATGAGGGCGGAAGGTACGTAGGGGACGGAGGAGCGCAGGCGGGCAAGGTTGTGTAGTGGCCCCTGGCCCACGTGTTGCCCCGGCCAACACGCCATGCTGCCAACTTCGGTACAGATGCATGATATGCCATCTGCACTTGGTGGTGGGCGAGCATACCTCTGGCAGGACGTATTTGAAGAAGGTGAAGACGTCCAAGGAGATCAGGCCCGCTGCCAGCAGCACCAGCACGGGCTCCAAGTAGGGCAGGCACCGTTCCACCCCGTCCACGAAGGCCCCCATGCGCTCCTCACATCGAGCCCCGCAGCCCTGGTCGCGCCTCATGACCGGGATTTGGAAGAGCACCTTGATGGCAGAAGCAGGGGGGTTGTGCCGAGACAGCCTGTACACGCTCAACCGATCGCAGATCTAAGTAATTAAGGTGAATCTACATTTTTAAATTTCGCAGCTATGATGCTGCACAGCTCAGCGTAGTGGCTGGAAGTAAATATCATAATAATATGCAAGGAAGCAGCAGGTCTTTTGCACTGCAGCACACAGTTGCTGCACGCTTTTCCCTGTCTAGAATGAGCAGTGGGCTCCTGACTCGCTGTGTTCTACGCCCACGAAATGGTGGTTGGGTGGTTGAGTTGGGTGTCACTTTTGCAGCTTTTCCGATTCTTGGGGATCGCCCCCGGTAGGTCATACAAACGCTCACAGAGTCGTTTCTCACCCTAACCTTGTCATCAATTGTTTGTTGGTCCTCTGGTACATATCCACCTTGCGGATTTAGGGGCAAGGGCATTACTGCCCAGGCACAGGTGTGCGCAGCGCCGACGCATAATTCAAAAACTTGCATATAAGCAACTTATGCAATGAGATCCCTAAGGGGCCCGGCGACGTGTGCTCGGCAACCTGCCGGACTGCATCGGGCAACAGCGGGAGGCGCCGGCTGTCCCGTCCGCTACCCAGCGTCTGCTAGGAGGAATTGCACTGCGGCACCAGCAGCTGGATCCACGGCAGTCGCTGCACCACTTCACACGGACCAGCACGCTCAATTGCACGTCTCGACACGGCAAGGCCTCGGGCACCGGGCGTACGGGGCGTACGGGGCTGGGCGTACGGGGCTGCTGGGCTCGGGTTGCGTTCCGTTGCAGCCCGTTGCGTTCTGAATAACTGACTGGACTTACCGTGGACTCGCCGTCAATGCTAG